>Ga0214544_1000091_pt1 | contig 117959 bp, 72 predicted proteins | sample CNSS3metaG_FD_160074 | JGI IMG/M metagenome (GOLD analysis project Ga0214544, IMG submission 160074) | Root nodule microbial communities from cowpea collected in UCLA plant growth center, Los Angeles, California, USA - CNSS3 | ecosystem: Host-associated > Plants > Roots > Nodule | place: USA...
ACAATAAGATTTTAATTTTTTTCTTATTTACCTTTTTATTACTTTATTCAAGGGAAATAAGGATAAATTATATTAAATTTAAAAGTAAAACATGAATTTCCAAAAAGTGATGGATTTTTTTTTTAATTCTAGAAACATTACAATTAATAGAATCTATACAGTAGAATGTTGTCAATATATTTTCTTAACACCACTTTTTTTAAAAATTACAAGTGTTTTTGGGTGTGAAGTGAGTTGAATTAGCTAATTAGCTAATAAAAACAATACTTATAATAATTTCTAATTAAAAATAAAATAAAGGTTTAATAAAAACTCCATAGAAACATAAATTTTTATTCTAGTTTTTCTATTCTTTAATTTATGCTCTCGTGAATTACCATTTTTTGTGGTTGTTGGTTCGACAAATGTTTCTTCTATTTGTCGGTTCCTTTCTTATTGTAAGCATTTGATTACTTGGTTCGTTGGTTGATTAGGCTCAATTTTTTTTAGTGAAGAGATTCTGTGTAGAGCTTTGTTTAACACACATCCAATAAACTCTTATACCTTGTTTTGTTTACATATTTGAGGATTATACATGGTTGCATGCTAAAATTATATAATTTTGTGAAGTATATGTTTAGGAAGTGTATTATTTTCAAATGGTTAGCATTACAAAATAAGAAAAAAATACAATTCAATCATTTGTATTTTTACTGTTGAAAGATTAATCATATTTTAATTTAGGGTTAAATTAATATATATTTTCTTGAAATTTGAAATTAGGAATGATTATTTTTTGTGTATGCTATTTAAAAGGTAGTTGGTATGTCATAATGTAAATTAAGTTTTAGAATTCGTAATTATGAATTTATAAATATTTATAATTTTTTTATATTTAGATTATAGAAATATTATTTAAAATTAAGGTTAAATTAAATTGAAATATTTGTTTGTATAAGGAACTTTGACATGATAAAGGAGGAATGCAATACTCACAATGTTTTGCTTTAGAGTTCATGGATTTTAGATGTTTATGTTTATGACAAACAACATTAGGGAATTTGTTCATGAAAGGAGTTGTAGGGTTGAATTGATGTCATACCTTAAATACATTGAACAATGTCCTAACTATATTTGCATGAGATTGAGGACATTTATTAACTTATGTGAATAGTTAAGGGTAATTGGCATGGTGAAGGGTGCATTTAGGTCGATCATTAAGCAACAAGTGACTACATCTTTGCATATAATAAAATGTAACATAAAAAAATTAATTGTGTGATTTTTTCACTAGTAAGGAGAAGCAATTAGTCAAAACCTTTGTAATATGCTGGATGATAATTACATGGGAGGAAGAATTTTTAATTCAGCTCGGCCTGAGATGTGAAATCACACATCCTCAACACTACAAAATTTAACTCATACTTTAAGGTAAAACTAACAAATTCTAGTGTTAAATGACATACATATATTATGTGAAGGATGATTACGACAAATTGATGAATCCCATCCCATGGGTCCACATCTTAGGCCATGGTTTAGACCAACCTTTATTTTTTTGTTTTTAAATAAATCTATAAATGTAATAAATGCATAGGTTTAATATTTTGATGGTGTAATTAGCACTTTATTGGACTTGTATTTTAGGCCCAAGCTTTCTTTATTGTCTTTAATATTCCTTGTAATGTTTGGGACATGGATCCAATGGCTACTAGGAAGAACCACACTTTCCAACATATACAGGCCATTCCAATGCCAAACTTATTTGGGCCAAGAAGCCCAACCTTTTTCATGCTGCCACCTAAGGCAACACTTGTAACACGCTTTCTTCTCCACGCGTTCAAGCAGCACACCAAGTCCTTCAACATACATATTGGGTCTGCAGCCAGCAACCTAGTATCTTTCTACCGTGAGCATCACTTTGTGGAACACGCACCTCTCACTGCATCCTTTAATGTGTTTGGGCTGAGACCCATCTGTAACTCAATGTATCTTCTAATGTGAAGGCTTTGCTCAACAACATTTGGGTGTTTAAGGTTCCTTTCATTTCAGCAACGCGTTCCATCATAACTAGTGGGACTATACCCTATTATTATTTTGAGACAACATGGAATATAGTTTTAGCATGTTGTATCCTTCACAATTTTCTCTTGAGGGCAGACAATGATCAATCCTAGTGGATGAAATGGCTTGAAAGTTTATGGAATAAGACAATGATAGGTCCCTCTCAAGTTTGTGAGAATGGTTACATGTAAGGGGCAAACTCAGAGAATAATTAATAAATTGTGCCATTAATAAAAAAACATTGTAATGCTTCATGTCTTAGTTGATTTGTAGTGTAATAATATTTGTACATATCATGTTATTACCATTACATGACTTGTTGATGAGTGCAAATGTATTCCCCCGTTTATCCTTTAATCTTGAATTCTTAATTGAGTTTTGTACTTTAAAAGATTGTTTTAATTAGAACTTGTTATAATTAGGCTTATTTAGTATGGGTGTACCACACCGAGCCAATTTAACTAAGTAATAATAATAAACGATCACCATACCTACACACAAAATCATTCAGGTAATCGGTCTAGGCTGACCTAAGCCTAACCGGCCTGAACCAGTAACATAAGACGCTAAAAGGAATAACCCACCTAGGGAGTAGTCGGTTTATGTCGACCACCTTAAGATACTTAGTGAAATCAAAGCCCCCTGATATCCAGTGAGCTCTCAATAGTCGAGACTAAGGGCCTGGGCCAAGGCCTAGGCCCACCTATGGCCCAAACCAGGGCCCAGCCCATGGAATGGGCAAACATAATTAATAATCTATAAATATACATGGACCCCACAAATTAAAGGTACGCATTCATTACTTCATTAATCTATAAATATACATGGACCCCACAAATTTTTGAGAGCTTTTGGCTGACTTAAGCTTCAGAGTCCCTTCTGCAGGTAACCCCTCCTGGGTCCAAGTCGATATATGCCAAATGGGAAGAGTCCAATCGAGGAGATAGCGGACTGTATGGGTAAGGTGACACTTGTGCCTAACTGATCTTATTGTTCTCTACAGGAACAATGGGTAACAAAAACATGTTAAAAATAACATTTTAGTTGCATAAATGTTCTTTGGATATTTAGAGATGTGTTAGTGAAATCGTAAATAAGTTAATCTCATGGAGGTGTGAAAATAAATTGATTAAAGTTTCATGATACCTTAAAGATAAACCCAAGAATATCAAATAATCAAAACCACAAAAATTCAAGTTAAGCATTGTATGAAGAAAACAAGAAAAATATGAAAAAGTGAAGAAATGATGATAGTTGAAAAACTAGTTTGGTTGAGCCAAATCGAATTTGGCTAAGCCATAAACGGGGGAACAAGCAACACAAATTGGACTATGCAGATTTTTCCATCTTTTTCACTAAAAAGGCTTTGATAATTCAATAATCTTTATTATAAAAGATTATTTGGAAAAAATATATCCTTAGATATTTTATTTGGTATTTTTAAATAACTATCTTATTTAATTATATCAGAAAATATCAAAAGGATAATAAATATCAAATCTTTAAAATCTGGTAAGATCTTCTTAAATATTTTTAAATCTCCATAACAACCAAATATATTGAAGATATAGGATTTATTTAAAAGATATTTGGAGGAGATTACATTATAAAAACATTGCAACAATAGAAAAGGCAAAAAAAGGCTAAACCTAATTTATAAGAGCTAAGATAATAAACATGATTAAAAATTAATATTTAATTGATAATTTATTTTGATTAACTTTGTTATGGTTAATTTAAAAAGTTCTTACTTTAAATTAAGAAATTACTTTGATTAATAGTGATGATCACACCAACAAATTAATTGAGAAACTACATTGATTAATTTGAAAGAAAAAATTGGAAAGGAAAATATGTTTCCTAATCGATATTAAATGATTTTGCCTTGGCCAACATAAGTATACTACACATTATATACATTCTACATATAGAATACAAAAATATAAATTGAAAAAATATGTAACCAATAATTTATTGCTTATAAGAACTCAAAATAAAAATAAAAGTGTAAGTATTTAAAATTTTATTTTATTTTCTTATAATTTTGTATGTTATTTTAACTTATTTTCTATTTATTTTATATCGTTATACAACTTTAATTTTTTTACTACATTATAAGTATTATCACTATATTTTTCATGAACTATTTCTATAAAAAAAATGTCTATAAATTGAAAAGTTAACATTACTTATATTTTGATAAAAGAGAAAAAAAGAAAAAAATAGATAATATTTTAAATAAAAATAAAATTCTATTAATTTTTTATTATAATTTTATTTCATTTAATTTTACTATTTGTATTTCAAAATAGAAAAAAATAAAGATTTAAAATTACATTATGTAGCCATGGTCATACGAAAACACTTATAAGTTCAATATTTTGACATCTTTTATGATGTGTTCAATTTTCGAAACTACCTTAGTTTCATATCAACCAAAGAATAATTAACTAATAAAACCATATGTACTAATATTGTAAGGCCCATTATTTTCTACTCTTATGTTTAAGGGCTGCTCCAAAATAGTTGGGTCTAAGGCTGGTCCATAGGGTGTTCAAAGCCCCTAAGGCAGCCTAACCCCTCTCATTTCAGCCACTTTGCAAAGGACAACCACCTTACTCTATTCTTTCCCCTAAAATAGAGCTCTGCTAGGGTTTGATCTCGGCTACTATCAAGTCCGCTCAAGCTCGTTCTACTTTACGTAAGTTAACTCTCAGCTCATTCTAGTTCCTTTCTAAGTCCCCTTTTTATACTTCCGCTAGAGGTCCACTATGGTATCCTCATTTTCTATCTGTGCCATTGTTCCAGTTCGAAAAATCTGCTCCTAGAGCTACTGGGTTCGTTGGCGTAAGGGTCAAACTCTTATATTGGCCCTTTTCCAAGTAAGGGAAGTTAGGGTTTCGCGTTTTAAATCATGTTTAGCTTGTTCTTGTTATTTTTCGTGTTTTAGCATGCTTGGGTGAAGTTTTGATGGTATGAATGTGAACTGTGCGATTGATATGATTAAATGGCTGAACCGAGCATGCGCGAACAGTGAGAGTTCTGGTCTTCACGCCCAAGCGAGCATGTCTCGCCTAGGCGAGATTAGTAGTGACTCGCCCAAGATGTCTGCGTGAGTTGTCGTTCAGGTGAGTAACTCCTGTTTTGAGCGAGAGTCCATCTCGCTCAAGCAAGGAGGTCTTGCCTAAGCAAGGGAACGTGAATGCTACTGTTCCCCTCTTTCGAGCCCTCGCTTAGGCGAAAAGAGCTCGCCTGAGCGAGAGAACCCTCTCGCCTGAGCGAGACCTCTCGGTCTGAGCGAGAGTTGGGCGAGATAGTGCTTGGGTCCTGTTTCGTTCTTTGTTTTTGGGTGTTTGATACATGTTTGGTTGGATTGCTATATTAAAGCATGAGATGAATGAATAAGCATAAGTAAGAGGATTTATGAGTTGTGGATGATGAGCTTGGCATGATCTTGGCATGTAATGAGTATGAAATGGTTGGTTATAAAAGTGACATGGAATTGGTGTGAGCATGAGTGTGATACTGATTAATGGATTATGTTATTGGTATGGTTAGGACATAATTCCACGACGGTGACATGGTGGTGCCTCATTAGTTAAGGCGTAATTCCATGAGCCTCTAGGTGAGACTTCATGGTGGTGCCTCATCTATATAATTTTGTAAGGATTAAAGGTAAGGTTACATCTTAACACTCTAAAGAGTCAGTTAGTCTCACATAGAGCGTACTGACCCTAGTGGTGAGAGTAGCAGAGTAGGGACGTAATTCCATGACCCCTGTTAGTGGAAGTTCATGGTGGTGCCCTATCTATATAATTTTGTAAGGATTCAAGGTAAGGTTGCATCTTGACACTCTAAAGAGTCAGTTAGTCTCACATAGAGCGTATTGACCCTAGTGGTAAGAGTAGCAGGAGGCCTGAAACTCATTAAGAGCTAACCTTGTGTGGGGGGATGAAATATTGTAACACTTAGCTCGGTAGAGTAGGGAAGTCCACCACAAGTGCAAGCATCTGCTGAATCTGACTAATTATATGTATCCGGATGAGTTGTAACTGAGTCTTAGTGTATTGTTTGCAAGTCATAACATGATTGGTTGGCATATGCATCTTGAACTATAAAATTGTATGTAATTGTATGATAAATCACTTTTTGCTCTAGCTTACTGTTCTGTTTGTTGTATGTTCTGTCTGGTGTGGTTTTCTCTCTTTGTGATGATCGTCAATTTATTTATGTGAGCAGATGCGAGAACTCTCCGTGGTCAACAGGGAAATGGTGATTCCCTTGCTTAGCATCTCTAGGATGGACTCCAATTTTCTTTTAAGGTTAAGGCCCATGTAATGTCTTACCTTGGGATTTATTTGATTTACTTTCAATCTCCTATTTCATTTTGTGTCTGGCATAATGATGTGCCTTAAATCTTTTCCTGGATTTCTTTGGATATTAGTAAGGAGTAACGTTATACTCCATGACTTGTTTCTCGTTCTATCTATGTGACATTTCATTTGAATTAAAGTTATTATTTAAATGGGGTGTTACATTTATGGTATCAGAGCGGTCTTTCTAGTGTCCGCTTAGCTTTCGTGGTGTCTTTCTAGTGTCTTTAGTTAAGTTTCCTATCTTATCAATCTAACAAATGATTTCTTGTGTGCTAGTGAATTATGGCACCTCCTCGTAGGACTTCGCAATCCTCTCAGGGCGATGTACCCGATATCGCCAGGGCAATAGAAGCGATGGTGGCTGCTATGACCCAACAGAGTAGGGCCATGATGCAACAACATGAGACATCAATGTAGTGACAAGCAGCATCGCTTGAGCAACAACAGCTGGTGATGCAGCAGATGTAGGCTACAAGGGTAGCTTTTGAGGATGCTCACCGGTAGCATATGGAGGCCCTCCGCCAGTTGGAGGAGAACAGGACAGTTGCACCTGTTTTTGGTCTCGAGCCACGACTTGCAGTCAGGGAGTGGAGTCTACAGACTTTCTGAAGCACCACCCGGTGAAGTTTGATGGTAAGACTAGTCCTAACGCCGCAGATCAATGGCTGAAGGATTTGGAGCAAATTTTTTATGCAAAGATGTGCCCTACGGAGAACAAATTGGCCTTCATAGTATACATGCTCATCGGAGAAGCTGACCATTGATGGATCAGCATGAAGTCCATCATGGAGGAGCGGGAGGAACCAATGACTTGGGAGGCATTCAAGGGAAATTCCTCTCTGAGTATTTTCCCGATAGTGTGAGGTATGATAAGGAGGTGGAGTTTCTCCGGTTGACCCAAGGGGGGAAGTCTATAACAGAATATGCTATGAAGTTCAAGCACCTCAATCGCTTCTACACGTTACCACTCGACAAAGAGTGGAGATGCCACAAGTTTGAGAATGACCTTCGCGGTGATATTCGTTTGATGGTGGCCCCATTATCCATCAAGGATTTTGCTGCCTTGGTGGAGAAGGCCAGAGTGACGAAGAAAATGAAGAATGAGGTAAAAGGTCAGTGCCTACCACAACATCAGAGGATTGGTGGACCATCTAGATCCAAGCTGAGACATGAGGAGAGGAAAGAGCCTTATGACAGACCTCATCACTAGTCTCAAGGGTCTAGGAACTTCCCCACATAGTAGGGTCGAGTGTAGTGTTTTCAGTATGGAGGCCCTCACCTAAGGAGAGTATGTCTGCATATGGAGGGTTACCGTAGATGCAACAACTACGGCAAGGAGGGCCACTTTGGTAAAGATTGCCCTTCCCTTGCTAGAGCAGTGGTACGACCTCCAGTTCAGACTCCTGCACGGAACCAGCAGAGGAACAGAGGCAACAGGCCTTAGATGACGGGCAAAGTTTACGCCATGACAGGAGTAGAGGCTGCATGCTTAGGTAATCTTGTTATGGGTCGTTGCATGATTACTGATGAATCTTTGTGTGTGTTGTATGATTCTAGAGCGACACACTCTTTTGTGTCAGACGCATGTGTGAAAAGGTTGGATCTACCAGTGTGTGAGCTGCAGTGTGAACTTGTGGTATCTACTCCGACATCGGGATTGGTCATGATATCGTCCTTGTGTGCTAGGTGTCCAGTGGAGGTAGAGGGACGCAGGTATAAAGTGAACCTGATATGTCTACCTTTACAAGAGTTGGAGGTGATCTTAGGGATGGATTGGCTTTCTACCAATCGTATTCTTATAGATTGTCGAAAGAAGAGGTTACTGTTTTCCAACTCAGAGGAACTTGAGTTGGTATCGTCTCAAAGGGTTATGAAGGAGATACAAGAGGGTGCTCAGTGTTTCATGATCTTCACACATTTGGAGGTAGAAAAAGAAGAAGGGACGTCAGTGATACCAGTTGTGCATGAATTTGAGGACGTATTCTCTGGGGAAGTGTCAGGGTTACCGCCCAGTAGAGAGGTAGAGTTCTCAATTGACTTGGTGCTTGAAACTGGTCCAATGTCGATGGCTCCATACCGTATGGTTCTAGCAGAGTTGGTGGAGCTCAAGAGTCAGATAGAGAAGTTGTTGGGAAAGCAGTTCATTCGACCCAGTACTTCGCGCCTCTATGTTGACTACAAGTAACTTAACAAGATGACGATCAAGAATAAGTATCCCCTCCCGAGAATTGATGACTTGATGGATCTGTTACACAGATCATCGGTGTTCTCAAAGATAGATTTGCGGTCGGGATACCATCAGATATTGGTAAAGGCTGATGATGTGCAGAAGACGACATTCAGGTCCCGATATGGCCACTACGAGTATGTGGTTATGCCCTTTGGTATGACCAATGCTCTGGTTGTGTTCATGGACTACATGAATCGGATCTTCTGACCTTTCTTGGATAAGTTTGTCGTAGACTTCATAGACGACATACTTATCTATTCCAGAACTCAGGAGGAGCATGCCGAGCACCTAAGACTAGTGCTTGGTGTCCTGAAGGAGAAGCAACTATATGCTAAACTATCCAAGTGCGAGTTCTGGATGAATGAAGTACAATTTTTGGGACATGTGATATTTGGTCAAGGGATAGCAGTGGATCCGACAAAGGTGGATGCAATTGTTAAGTGGGAGAGTCCCAAGTTGGCCACAGACATCAGGAGCTTCGCGGGTTTGGCTGGCTACTATAGGAGATTCATAGAAGGGTTCTCCAAGATAGTGGCCCCTTTGACACAGCTTATCCGGAAGGACCAACCCTTCACTTGGACGGATAAATGTGAGAAAAATTTCTAAGAGCTTAAGCGAACGTTGACGAGTGCTCTGATACTTGTGATCCCTGATGTTGGTAAACCCTTTGAGGTTTACTGTGATGCCTCTCATCTTGGACTTGGTTGTGTTTTGATGCAAGAAAAGAAGGCGATGACATATGCTTTGAGGCAACTCAAAGTGCACGAGAGAAACTATCCCACTCATGACTTGGAGTTTAGGGCTATTGTGTTTGCCTTGAAGATTTGGAGGCATTATCTCTACGGTGTCCAGTTTTGTGTGTTCAACGTCCACAAGAGCCTCAAATATTTATTCGATCAGAAGGAGCTCAACATGAGACAGAGGAGGTGGATGGAATTCCTGAAGGATTATGACTTTGAGCTCCTATATCATTCGGGGAAGGTGAATGTAATGGCTGATGCCTTGAGTAGGAAGGTTGTACATACTGCACACCTCATGATCAGGAGGTGAAACTGCTGGGGAAGTTCAGGGATATGAAGCTGCAGGTGGAGTTGGAATCCGAATTCATTAGATGTAGTAACCTGACTATATCTAGTGACTTCCTGGACTCAGACAGAGAAAGACAATTATTAGATGCCAACTTAAACAAGGTGAGAGAACAACTTGGATCGGGTGAAGCAAAGGATTTTGCTTTGGGTAATGATGACATGCTAAGGTTTCAGGGTAGGGTGTGTGTACCAGATGACATAGAGGTGAAAAGGTTAATCCTTGAGGAAAGGCACAAGAGTCGTCTTAGCTTACATCCTGACATGACTAAGATTTACCAAGATCTTAGGGAAACTTTCTGATGGCAGGGAATGGAGAAAGATGTGGCTTAGTTCGTATCAGCCTGTCTGACCTGTCAGAAGGCAAAGATGAAGCATCAGAGACCCGGTGAGATCCTACAGCCCTTGGAAATACCAGTGTCGAAATGGGATAGCATCTCCATAGATTTTGTGACCCATTTGCCACAAACTTTAAGAAGGCCTGACACCATCTAGGTTATAGTGGATCGACTGACTAAGAGTACTCATTTCTTGGTGATGAACTTGAGGATGTCCATGGCCAAGTTGGCCAAGTTGTACATTAAGGAAATTGTGAGGTTGTATGGAGTAGCTTCGAGCATAGTCTCCAATAGAGATCCGCGTTCACTTCTCGATTTTGGCCGACACTACAGAGTGCTCTAGGTAGTAAATTGACTATGAGTTCAGTCTATCATCCCCAGACTGATGGCCAGTCTGAGAGAACGATCCAGTCACTTGAGGATTTGTTGAGGACATGCGTACTGGATCATCTGGGTGCTTGGGATGAAGTCTTGCCTTTGATAGAGTTTACCTACAACAGTTCCATGCAAGCATTGGCATGGCGCCATATGAAGCTCTTTATGGCAGGAAGTGTAGGACTCCCCTGTGTTGGTATCAAGATGGGGAAGCGATGCTAGTTGGACCAGAGTTGTTAGAGCATACCACTAAGAAAGTGAGGATGGTGAGGGAAATGATGCAAGCTTTATAGAGCAGACAAAAGGCTTATGCAGACAGTAGGAGGAGAGCCTTGAAATTCGTGACTGGAGATCATGTATTCTTGAGGGTGACCCGAACCACTGGTGTGGGAAGGGCTCTTCGCTCAATGAAGCTCTCTCTTAAGTTCCTTAGCCCTTATCATATCTTGAGGACGATTGGGCCAATGGCTTATGAGATTGCTTTGCCCCCTCAGTTGGCAAATCTCCATCCGATGTTTCATGTGTCGTAGTTGAGAAAGTACGTATTTGATCCGTCTCATGTGTTAGAAGCCGAGGATGTTCAGATTAGGGAGGATCTTACTATGGAAGTACCGCCTACTGCGTTGGAGGAGGGCAGAGTTGAGGAATGGCGTGGAAAACCAATCAATCTTGTCAAAGTCGTTTGGGATTGAAGGACAGATGACTTTGCTTGGGAGATAGAGGAAGACATGATATTTTCTTGATAAGTCATCATTTTCGAGGTAAAAAATTTTTGTTGTCGGGGAAAATGTAAGGCCCATTATTTTCTGCCCTTATGTTTAAGGGCTGCCCCAAAATAGTTGGGCCTAAGGCTGGCCCATAGGGTGTCTAAAGCCCCTAAGGCAACCTAACCCCTCTCATTTTCTGCCACTTTGCAAAGGACAGCCATCTTACTCTATTCTTTCCCCTAAAACAGAGCTCTTCTAGGGTTTGATCTCTGTTACTATCAAGTCCGCTCAAGCTCGTTCTACTTCATGTAAGTTAACTCTCAACTCATTTTAGTTCCTTTCTAAGTCCCCTTTTCGTAGTTCCGCTAGAGGTCCACTGTGGTAACCTCGTTTTCTATTTATGCCATTGTTCCAGTTCGAAAAATTTGCTCCTAGAGCTACTAGGTTCGTTGGCGTAAGGGTCAAAGTCTTATATTAGCCCCTTTCCGGTAAGGGAAGTTAGGGTTTCACGTTTTAAATCATGTTTAGCTTGTTCTTGTTGTTTTTCGTGTTTTAGCATGCTTGGGTGAAGTTCCGATGGTATGAATGTGAACTGTGCGATGAATATGATTAAATGGCTGAACTGAGCATGCACGAACAATGGAGGGTTCTGGTCTTCTCGCCCAAGCGAGGGTGTCTCGCCTAGGCGAGATTAGCAGTGACTCGCCCAAGATGTCTGCGCGAGTTGTCGCTTAGGCGAGTAACTCCTATTTTGAGCGAGAGTTCATCTCGCTCAAGTGAGGAGGTCTCGTCTAAAAGAGGGAACGCAAAGGCTACTGTTCCCATCTTTCGAGCCCTCGCCTAGGCGAAAGGAGCTTGCCTGAACGAGAGAAGCTTGCCTGAGCGAGAGAAGCCTCTCACCTGAGCGAGACCTCTCGGCCGGAGCGAGAGTTTGGCGAGATAGTGCTTGGGTCCTGTTTCTTTCTTTGTTTTTGGGTGTTTGATACATGTTTGGTTGGATTGCTATGTTAAAGCATGAGATGAATGAATATGCATGAGTAAGTGGATTTATGAGTTGTGGATGATGAGCTTGGCATGATCTTGGCATGTAATGAGTATGAAATGGTTGGTTATAAAAGTGACATGGAATTGGTATGAGCATGAGTGTGATACTGATTAATGGATTATGTTATTGGTATGGTTAAGACGTAATTCCACGACGGTGTCGTGGTGGTGCCTCATTGGTTAGGGCGTAATTCCATGAGCCTCTAAGTGAGACTTCATGGTGGTGCCTTAGTTGGTCAGGACGTAATTCACGACCCCTGTTAGTGGGAGTTCATGGTGGTGCCCCATCTATATAATTTAGTAAGGATTCAAGGTAAGGTTGCATCCTGACACTCTAAAGAGTTAGTTAGTCTCACATAGAGTGTACTGACCCTAGTGGTGAGAGTAGCAGGAGACCTGAAACTCATTAAGGGCTAACCTTGTGTGTGGGGGATGAAACATTTTAACACTTAGCACGGCCGCCCCGACCAAAGCCTCCAGCGACAGTGACAACGCCAACTAGCACCGAGAGCTCCACCGAGGATCACATCGCTCTCTGGTTCGCTTGGCACAAAGCAACCTACACCAGCGTCCGTGACTGTCGTGCCACCGTTCACCCTTGCCGGCACGGCTTGGAGCTGGCAACGCTGCACCTTTGTTTCCTTCTACGCGAGACACTCCTAAGACCAACACCGTGACTAGTCGCGTCTCCCCCTTTAGCCAAGACTGTCAGAGCATTGTCGACTCGTCGGCGGCATTGTCGTCGGCGATTGGTTATCCTCCTTCCTTTGGGCATTCAACCTTCTTCTTCCTCTACTATCTATTTTCTGTTTCAATGCTGGTTTCTATTCTTGTGATTGGTTTTGAGTTATCATGATTGGGGATTGAAGGCGTTTGGATGATAATGGAGAAGAGTGGGGATGGTGATGGTGGTTAATGGAGGTGGTGATGATGCACAATGGTATTGACGGGCTGTGGAGGTGATGATGATTCACGGTGGTATTAGGCTGGGTTATGTGGTGTTGAGATTGTAAGGATGAAGGTGCTATTTTTGTTTTTTTAGAGAAAGGGAAAGCCTTCATGAGTGAAGAAGGTCCACCCTCCCTGAATGAAGGGACTCTGATGATATTGGTTGTGCCTTTGCTCTGTTCCTTTCCTACCTCGAGACGTGGGATAAGGCTGAAAGCAGATGTTGCTTCCTGTTCCATCCTTATTTAGCCATCATGACCATGGCCAGCTAGCTACCACACCTACCTATCAGAGACCTTAGGTCTTACGTTAACCTCTTCTTCTTTTTTTCATTTTTTCATTTCATTTTTTTTATACACATATTTTTTGAAAAAGGAATAAAACAAAATAAAATAAAAAAGTAAACAAAATATGATTAAAGTCAAAATTAAAAATTAAAATAATAAAATTTAAAATTAAAATAAAATAAAATAAATAAGATAGAGAAACCAAGATTAAATAAAATAATACAAGATTAAACTAGATTTTAAATGAGATGAAAATACGTAGAAATATATTCATACTCAAATCAATGTTCCCTGCTCTTTTATTTATTTATTTTTATTTCCTCTTCTTCCTGATTATTTTTTGAAAACAAAATTATTTTTTATCCAGACGAAATTGGGTGTTGACACATATCCATTAATACTTTTACACACACACATATATATATATATATATATATATATATATATATATATATAATTAAATAATTAATTTTATTTTATTGAATTAAAATTTAACTTTTGTAATTATTTTTATTTTTAACATATTAATTTGTATATTAATTATTATTTTATTTGAATTTTAATTAAGTTCATTGAAACAAATTTTGATAATTATTTTAAGAAAATAAAATTTGTTATTATATATATATATATATATATATATTAAAAATAATTAAAGTGTTTATAATATTTTTAAAAGGTTAAATATATTTTTAATTGAATTTTATTGTTAGTGTCTCAAACTTTAATTATTTTTATCTTAAATTTATTAATAAATAAATATAGTCTTTGTAAACAAAAAACATTAAAGATTTTACTATCATATTAACTAGTGTCCTCACTATAAATAGTATAATTAATGAATATTAGATTTTGTAAAAATTTCATATATAACTAAAATATTAAATGAATTCTAATGTAAATAATTATTAGTGTATTTTTTATTTTATTTAGAGGACAAAAATACCAAAAAATGTTATATATTTGTAGTTGATAATTTATTTAATAAACAAAAAACATTAAATAATAAGATAACTATATTTTAATGTTATTAAAAATTAAAATATAATTAAATGTAAATTTTTTAAATTAACATAAACTAAATATTGTTTGTTTTTTTAAAAAAAATAGTATTAGAAAATAAACAATATTTATTTTTTGTTAATTTTTTTAATGTTTAGTTATATTTTAATTTTTAATAATATTAAAATATAATTATTTTATTATTTTAATCTTCTTTTATCGAATAAATTATCAATTACAAATTTATAATACTTATAAATATTTTTTTCTTCTAAATAAACTAAGAGTACATGAATAATTGTTAAAATTATGATTTATTTAATATTACAATTATTTAAGAAGTTTTACAAAATTTAATGTTTATTAATTATATCTTAAACAATGGACTTAGGAAACTAATTAATATTTTTCAAAATTTTATGATGTGATAAATAATATTATGTTTGTGTTATTTGTTGACTTGAAAACACATGTCAACACATAAGTATACGCCATCTGTTATAGTAATAAATCTCTATTCATATGTGATAATGAGGATTATTTTTATTTATTAATAAAAATGGAGAATGGAAATGATTCAAAATTAATGAAAGAGACCGAATTTAATTTTGCATGAAAGTTAAAAAAAAAAACTAAAATAATTTTTATAAATATTGTGAATAAAAATTCATAATAAAAAAAATTATTTGAAGTTGTGTATAAAGAGAAATAAATAAAAAAAATAAATGAATTGATATCGATAAATAGTTTTAAGGAATATTATATTGGGTGTTACACACGGGACATGCAATAAAACTGAGTTTTGAAATTTTGTTGGTCAAGTGAGAAGAAAGAAATCGCCATCAGTGCATGAGGACAAGAAAAAGATCGCAACTTTTCAGACAGATTAATAGCATCGCTACGATTCCCTTTTTACCTTCACATTCATCATCTTCTTCACCGTCACTGTCCTTTACGAAACCATGCTGAAATCCCGCACGCAGATTTTCCACCTTCACACACACTCATCTTCATCACATAACAAGTACACGTACACTTCCCATCTCATACACAACATCATGTGTTTTTACTGCTCCAACGTAAAAACAAACAAACAAACACAGCAACAGAAGAAAGAGAATCATGAGATCCTGAACTAACACAGCACATCACAACACATTCACCACTTACTAACTTTCCTACCAGTCTCTTCTTCCCCACCGGTCTTTCACCATCTCATCACTTCATTAACTCCATCAACACCAACATTATTCTCTCACTCTCTCACACACCCACCATCACTATCACCATGTCTACACTCTTCAACATTCTTCTATTGTTTCTCACATTTTCTTCTTTTTCTTCTTCTTCTTCTCCTTCACACCCTCGCCGTGTCCTTCACCAACCCCTCTTCCCCAGAATCTCTATCCCTCCAACACATCCACCAGCATTATCCCCTCAACCCCAAAAGCAACACCATTTACCCAAGTTTCCATTTTCGTCTTCTTCATCGTTCTCGCCTCCACCGCCGCAAAAACCTTTCTTTCCTTCTTACCATTCCCCACCACTCCCTCCTTCCCCCACCGTCGTTGCCACTTTCCCCGCCAACATCTCCTCCCTCCTCCTCCCCCACCCCTACTCCCACCACCACCGCTCCGCCGCCGCCCTCGCCGTCTCCCTCTCCCTCTTCTCCCTCGCCCTCCTCGCCGCCGCCGCGTTCTTTCTCCTCCACCGCCGCCGCGCTAAAAGGACTTCCTCCTCCGATGCCACCCATGACGACGACGACGAGAAAGCCTCGAGATCCGACAGCCTCCGTCTGTTCCCGTCGAACGCCGCCGCCTCCGACGGCGTCGATAGAAAACCCCGCGGAAAGTCCTCCCCGACGTCGGAGCTGCTCTACCTCGGCACGGTAGCGAACTCGGTGAACTCAACGCTAGACACAAGCTCCAGTCACCACGACGACGGTTTCCGGCCACCGTATCAAAAACTCGGCGATTCGCCGGAACTGAACCCACTTCCACCTCTGCCACGTCACAAATTCAAACCGTGGATGAATGAAGATGACGATGATAAAAATGTGAAAGAAAAAGTGGAACAACAAGAAGAGGCAGAAAAAGAAGAAGAAGATGAACAGTTTTTTTCTCCAAGAAGTTCTTCTGGTGGGAACAATCAACATAGTCCTCCTTATCCTTCAGCTGTTGCTGCTTCAAGTTCGCGCGTGGATAATAAAATCGGTTCTACAAGCTTCACTTCTCGAACCCCTTCGTACCCTCGTTCCAATTCCCTCTCTTTCTCTCGTTCCCCGTCTCTTAATTTCAGCCCCGCAAGTGTTAAATCACTCCCTCCACACAACCCTGCTTCTCCTTCTTTCTCTTCATCATCTTCTTCTCCCAGGGAAGAATGGCATGTTCCTTCAAGGGACCAAAATTCTCCGGCGAGATATTTACCTCCTCCACCTCCGCCGCCACCTCCGCCGCCGCGGATTTGGGAAGCTCCAGTTTCTGTTAGGAAAGTGAGTGAGGAGACACCGAAGCCAAAGTTGAAAGCTTTACATTGGGATAAAGTTAAGGCCAGCTCGGACAGGGTCATGGTTTGGGATCAGTTGAGACCCAGTTCTTTTCAGTAAGATATCATTTGACTGCGTTCACTTCGTGTATTGTTTTCATTAATGTTGTTTTTGTTGTGTTGGGAGTTTAATGGTTCGAGGTGCAGGTTGAACGAGGATATGATTGAAACACTTTTTATGGCAAATAATTCCAAGGAGGGTGTGGGGGTTGCGGTTAGAGATAATGCTCGACGCCACGTAGTTCATTCTGCTTCTCCCATGCCCATGGAGAATAGGGTCCTTGACCCTAAGAAGTCTCAGAACATCGCCATTTTGCTTAGGGCTCTCAATGTTACCATTGATGAAGTTTGTGATGCCCTCAGAGAAGGTGATGAACCCATTTGCTTCTATCAAATAAAATTAATGCGTATATAGAAAGATGGAGCTATTTGTAATTGTTTAGACAGCAATGTTTTTTCTTTATTGTCATTTTGCCACAATTACTTATGTTACGTGTTATATCATTATATGCCTATTATGTTATTGGTTGTGTCTATGTACCGTTCCAAACTTCATTATTATTCAAGGGATGGTGATATCCAAAACTCCTGTAGTATTTTTTAATTTTCTTGTCTTGACACTTTTTGCGTAGTTCGTGGTCAACTTCTTCTGGCGTAACTTCAAACTTTTTTTTCTTCAATTCGTTGTGTATGTCATGGCTACTTATTGATTCTAGTAAAATAAATTTTGTGGTATCATTATTATACCTTGTTGAAGAACACTGTTTCTCTTCTTTCTCTCCTAAGCTGTTCCAATAAAGCTTAATTTTACTGTCTGCAGGCAATTGTGATACGTTGGGAACAGAACTTCTTGAAAGTTTGTTAAAGATGGCTCCAACTAAAGATGAAGAATCTAAGCTGAAGGAATTTCAAGATGAATCGCCTTTCAAGCTTGGCCCAGCTGAGAAATTTCTCAAAGTTGTTCTTGATATACCTTTCGCTTTCAAGAGGGTGGATGCTATGCTCTACATTGCCAATTTTGATTCAGAATTAGAATACCTTAAAAAGTCCTTTGAAACTCTGGAGGTATATGTATTCTGAACTCATTCCTCACTCCTTCAACTTGGTCATTTTGTGTGCTTAATTGGGATGTTATGAACCAACTTGATCATTTTTGGCTCATTATTCTAGCTTCCCACAATCTCATTTCATGTTTATGGTTTAGTTAATGTAGTACTCAAAAAGGCTATAGAAACTGCCCGTGATGCAAAGGTTCAAAACCAATGCCATAAACTTTGGGGTTTTGTCTCTAAATGGCTTCATAGTTCAATGCCTGGCCGTCCATTTACGGACACCAGGAAAAAGCTTATTTTGAAAATATTTCTGCCTTATCTCTTTTCCACTACCTCGTGTTTTGGGTCGGTTCCTTGTGTATAGGAAATAATAAAATAAATAATATTTTACCTTCAGTGTCAATTATGGTGGGTTTTCCAGGATTGAAATGTACAAGATATGATATGCAATCATGTGTCTATATTCTGTAGACACAAAAGTATCACTGCAGAGATTATAAGTTTTAATTATTTGGTCATGTTGGAGTTTAAATTATAAGCTATACCTTCAGACTAAAAGGGAGAAGTTTCTTTTTCATGAAGAATAGTGGTTGGCTAACTACTAGCTTCCACCAAATCATCTCACCTCTGGAAAATACGGTCTTTCTTTTAGTATGCTAAATTTGTGAAAATGACCCTGTTTACTCTCAATATTAATGTATTATATTATATATTAAAAAAACTCATTATTCTTTACTTTTTTTTTAATGCTTTGCCAAAGATGGAAATTTCCAAAATAATCCTTTTACCATAGTGATTAGGCAATAACTAGAGTCTGCTTACTGTAATTTGTGCCAATACACCAGTTGTTCCGAACTTCTAATATTCATCATTTTCCACAGGTGGCCTGTGAGGAATTAAAGAATAGTCGAATGTTTTTGAAGATACTTGAAGCAGTGTTAAGAACAGGAAATAGAATGAATGTTGGCACCAATCGTGGTGATGCTCATGCGTTCAAACTGGACACACTTTTGAAGTTAGCTGATATTAAAGGAACTGATGGAAAAACTTCTCTGTTGCATTTTGTTGTACAGGAAATTGTCAGAACCGAGGGTTCTCATGTTTCTGGTTCTAACCATTACCATGCTTCTGACAATGTCCACCAATACAGTCTCCAAGATGAGGTTGACTTTAAAAAGCTTGGCCTGCAAATTGTTTCGGGACTGAGCGGGGAGCTCAGCAATGTTAAAAAAGCAGCTGCTATGGATTCAGACATGCTCAGTAGTGATGTTGCCAAACTTGCCAGAGGAATTGACAAAGTTGTGCAAGTAGTGAAATTGAATGAGGAGTCACCTTTGAAAGAAACTAACCAAAAGTTTTCGGAGGCAATGAAAGGTTTCTTGGAAAGGGGAGAGCAAGAGATTTCAACAATCCAGGCCCAAGAGAAAAATGGCCTCTCTTCAGTGAAGGAGATAACTGAGTATTTCCATGGAAATTCAGCAAAGGAAGAAGCTCATCCATTTAGAATTTTTATGGTTGTGAGGGATTTCCTTTCCATTCTAGATGGTGTTTGCAAGGAAGTTGGTAAAGTGAATGAGAGAACTTTGGTTGGTTCTCGTCATTCTGTGATGCCTGCAAATCCTGTAATGCAAACCTTTTTTCCTGAGATTATTGGTAAGCAACCATCTGATTCCTCTGAATCTGACTAAACTGACCAAGTTATAACAGGTTGAAGTAGTTTGCTCATGTTTGGTCAGTGATGGGTTACCTTTTATCATCCAAATATCATCATGTGGAGTGACGTTTTCACTAAAAAATCACTGAGTTAGCTAAAGACCCAGCTTTATCCCCTACCTGTGATGATGACCTTACCTGTGATGGTGATGATGATGATGATAAAAAAAGGGCTCATGCCATTACAGATCTTTGTTTTACTGCTTATATAGCTCTGTATATGTTTTATTGCCTAGATTATTTTCTTTGTGCTAGGTTGGCTGCTTTTCTGTATCTGTATTAATAAATTAATGGCAAATTTTGGCTCTTTTTCCCAAATTTTGATATAAATTGATAGTGTGACAGTAATATGTTGAAATTACTAGTAGAGTAGTTGTTATGGTGCACCATAAAAGTTGTTCCACCACGTAGAAAGATGTCATAATTGGCCCAAAACTTGAATAAATAAAAAAACCTTCAAAATTCCAGAACGAATATAGCTTGTGATTGATTTTCGACCTTTAGGTCAATCCACAACTACGAATTTAGGCATAATCAGGTAATCTAGAAAGTTCTACAGATACTCCGTCAGACATTTGTGTTAGGTGTACTCTTGTGCTCCTTTACCACTTGAAGATTGCCATCTTTTTTAACCAAAGTTAAGTTCTCAGCATCAACGCGTTCAAGCACCTTCCGTGCTTCTTCTTCTGTAGCAGGAACAACATGTCGAATCCTTAACCCATTTTTAATACCCTCAGGATCAACACCAAATGTGAAGTAGAATCTGTTAGATACCTGTTTGAAGAAAAGCATGAAATGGAGTAAAATGGCTACATATGTGAACATATAATATCAAATGAAATTGAGTCATTCCTTTTTTGTATTCCATTAGATAATAGATATAAAATCCGATGTTAGCTAAATTAGCAGGGCTATGCCGACAAGAGTACGACTCTGCTCTCTCTCAAATTATAAAAGACAAGATATCTTTTCACTACTAAATTGTGTCAGAAGAAAAGTTAAGTAATAATATGTGTATAGTGCAGACCTCACTAGAGCGGTGCTCAGGCTTTGTCACATGTGCAACAACCTCAACATTCACAAGGGGTTCATCTGAGTTGTCATGTTCCGTGTACAGGACACAAGATTTGAGACGAAGAAAATTTCCAACGTCCACCTGCATCATCAACTTGTTTCAGTTGAATGTCTTTTTTAAACGTCCTTTCTACTGAATAACCTTTACCAATGTTTTTCTACCCAGTCCATGTTCCAAATTGTTGATCACATAAATAAGATCATCATGAGTATCTATTCCCTTAGAGGGTAGAGAGTTCCATTATAGAATGATAACAACCAGAGATTACTACTGATTCCAATATCATTGTATATTTAGAAGAAATAGTATTGTCCTTGGTGGGTACTTACTGGTTTAAAAAAATCAACATGATCAACTTCCAGGAAATGAGGAGCCGCACCAGCGAAGGCATAAGCAGTTGAAAAGGCAAGTTCAAAGGCTCTTCTCATCAAGAATCCCCCAAAGATACGACCATGGATGTTTCTTTGCTGTGGCTGGCAGATAAAAGAGTTTTGTAGGCCAGTATCCGTCATCAGGATGCTATCTCTGTTAGCCAATGCTGGCATGTCACAGAAGATACGCGCTTCAGCCAATAGTGCTTTAAGCCGAGAAGTGTCTTCACAATCTCCATGTTTCTGTTCTTGATTCTTTCTTTTTCTTAACTTGTTCCTTTCTTCTGCTTCTTCCCAGAGCAATCTTTCTTCCTCATTTTCAGGTGAGACCTGGTTAATTGGGGCAGCTTTTCCAGTGGCAGAGTCACGAGCCACAAATGTAAACTTGGCTACAAGTGCAGGTGAGTTTGATATATTGGGATTCCCTGTCACCAAGTTTTAGTGTCAGGTAAGCTGATAACAATGCCATGCAGAACTGGAAGGGGATTGAAAGGCAAACATTACAAAGATATGATTTGAGCGCACAAAACTATAATAAACGGGCTTTTAATCAATATTTGTTTGCTGTTTTGATACAAGAACCTACTAGTGCAGCTAACTATATTAAGAGAAAAGAAAAGTCATCCAGTAATATATATGAAAATGCTCATCCCCTGGCACTCCATCACTGGAATTTTACTTCCGTCATTCTGAACATTTTCATGTTATTTACAGCAGCAAGTAAATGTTCACTGAAGACAGCAGACTAGGATAAATAAGGGATTTAACAGAAAGAAATACGTAATAAACCTTCATCCTAAAAAGGGTTTGCACCACCAATTTGGAAAAAGTAACCAAACTTTGATATGTTCCAGATTAACTATTTACAAGCAATGAACAGTCAAATGAACACGAACACAACGGAAAGAAAATTGAGCAAAATTCATGACACAACACATGTATTAATAGAACCTATAAAGCTAATGGTTGTTGCAACTTCATAATTGATATAAGTAAATTGTTGTGTTAGAGTTTGTCAGTTAGCTACAAGCACATAGCCCTCACTATCTTTCTCTGTGAGTAGATGTTGTATTCTCTTCAGATAGACCCTTCGTTCTATTTCATCTCTGACGTATTCCCTAAGCAAGTTTCTCAGATTCTTATTATGTATATAGTAACATGTTATCTGCTTCTAAGCAATTACTATTATAATTATAAAATAAACCATAATCTCATAAAACAACGGCCAAAGAAAGCAGAAACAACTTGTATTGACCTTGTGCGGACTGAATCAGTTCCAGTTGAATCTCCATGGATGACCGGCCAACCCAGGTAACAGCACCTACAATGGTTAAATCAGCATCAATATGTATTGGCTTCGTTAGAACCATCTTATCAACAGAAGCAGTGACCAATAGAAGGGGCCTTGCTGTGCCATCTTCATTAGAACAGTGCTGCTCAAAAGGTAGGGAATAAACTTCAATAACCAAAACCAATAAATACAAAGAATCTCCCCAAGTACTGTTAGCCACACACTTCTGAATGAAAACATCGACCCATGAATATTTCAACACATCCATCAGCGACAAACATAATTTACTTTTCCTTTACAGTAAATGTTTATTTATTTTTGGTTCTGCACAAGTATTTTGTACTATTACTCACATGTTTCCACGGTCAAGATATTACTTTTTCATAGACAGTTCTATTACATGCACAACCAGAAAGTATTGCTATATTTAAACAAATTTCTACAAGCACTTCTAAAGAAAAGAAAAAAAAAATCCTTAGTAAGTTAAAATCATTTTACGGACAACAAATTTAGGGAAAATGTATTATATTAAACAACGTTTACAAGCATAAGCTAATTTTAATTCATAAAAACCTAATTTGAATTCCTCACTTTGTCAGACGAAACAAATTATTGGAAGCAAAAAAAATAAAAAAAAAAAAAAAAAACTTGAAGCTGTTCGATCAAAATGAGCAAAACCCAAGATTTTCAATCGAGCAAATTACATAACCCCAGAAGTAAAATTGGAAAAAGAAGTGGACCTTGAATGCAACGGTGCCAGCGAGAGCATCAAAGTCCTCGACGAGCTTGCCCATCCTGATGTGGTTCCAGGGGTTCCGATACTGCTCGCGAAGCATATGATCAGAGGAGAAGTTGTAGAAGATGGTGGTTCTGCTTCGGGAGGGGGCTTTGGGAAGAGAGGGGCCATCGGATTTTTCCAAAGTGGAGGATCTGGCTTCCCAGAGAGCGTATATGGCAGGGGAATGGAACATCCCCGGCCACAGATCAACGGGTTTACGGTTAGAAGATCCAGCATCGATCAGAACAGATGTCGATGTAGTTGGTGTTGTCGGTCCGGTGGTTGTTGGGTCTGTGGTGGAAACAGTTGAGAAATGATTGGAAGGGCAAGAGCAACTGGGTGTGATTTTGAGTCTGAGAAGATGGTGGAACAGGGAAACACATGGTTTTGGGTTTCTCAAGAGTTGCATGGAATGAAGGTGAAAATTGAATGCAGTATATTCCACCACTGTTGGAGTGTGAGGTAATGTTCAAATTGTCACAACCCAAGATCCTTGCTTTGTATTGGATTGTGATGTGATACTGCCCACTCATAAAAACTGTCATTCAAAATGTTAGTTTCTCTTATCAATGTAATGTTAATTAACTTTTTAATTAATATTTCTAACAAGTGTCATTTTTAATTTATTATATTTTTCTTACTTTTGTGAAAATAAAGGTATGACATGTGTAGTGGAATGAAAAAGTATATATTTTGATGGAAATGTTATTCAAATGAACTAATTTTATTGGTAACCAAATTTAATTTCGTTCAATCTAATTTGTACTGGTTTGAATTACGTTAATTTACAGTTTCTTATAGTAATATAGTGATGAGTCTTTAGTTTAAATCAATTTCAAGTAAGTGTAACGAGTGCATTTGTAGTATCAATTAAGTGTTGTATTCGTAACGATATGTCAAGATCATCTAATCATTTAAATTTGAATTAGATTCAATAGAAGTGTGTTTATAATGGTTTTAATGAATATTACAGCAAAACTTAATTGAGTTTTAAGAAATGCAATAGTAAAAATGTGTTGAACTTAGATTTTATTTGACCGTGTGCTCTACTCATCTTTATTTATTTAATTATCCAAATTATTCTATGGTTAGAGAAGTTTTGTGAGGTAATTCTATATCCTTTCCTACAATCTAGAACTTAAGAAATTCAGATTCAATGTAATTCCTTAACTCCTAATTAAATGAATCTTTGCCTTAAGTGCAAAACTATATATCTAGCTAGAACCTTAGATATATTCCTAACATCTAAAAGTAGGAGGGGATTTGATTGGACCACAATTTAAGATTAGTTTTCCAACTCAATCAAAACAATTAAGATACGTTGATGATCAAATCATCAAGCAATAAAGCATGAATCAAATCACAAACATTTGAATGAAAGCATAATGATGTAGTATAACAGAGGGTGAGGTTCAATTACATCCAACCTAACATAGGAGAGTTCAACTTCTCATAATGATAGGAAACATTACAATCTTTTGGAGTAGTTATGCCTCTTAGAAAATATTCTAATTTAGTATAGAGAGAGTGCCTAAAGAAACTATTGATAGTGATTTCCAAAATCAGGGGTGAATCCCTTATTTTTATAGAATTCCAGGTCAACACTCAACTTCATGCATTTGGTGGTCAACAACAGAGGTTTCTCTCAAGGTGGGTTTTCCTTTTGGCTGGTGGTCAACACTTGAGGTTACCTCCTTTAGAGTTTCTCTTATGGCTTAGCTTCAAGATCTAGTGCTTCAAGTTTCCTCATGCTAAGGGTTTTCTTATGTGACTCAGCACCAAAACGTTGTTGCTCAACTACAAGTTCTGTTGATCTCTTGGCAAGCGTACCAAAAATCAACTGTAGTATAATGATTTGAAGTAGGAGTGTCGAACCCACAAGGAACGAATTCAGTGAAAATTAATAATTATCTCAATCAGCATATGTACAAAGATTTTAATTTGATTTGTCATTGACTATTGCATAAAATTAATAAAGTAAAATCAAAAAAGTTTAGAAAAATTTAGTAAAAGAAACTGGGATTGAATTTCATCTATCTCCTTTGTCTGTAATTTGGATGAATATAATACATAACATCTGAAAATACCAATATTGATGCAACACTCAAAAACTATTTATATCGAACCCCTCACGTATAAAATTCATAAGATTATTTCCCTGAATATTGATTCCTCACATATTCAACAAACTATCCAGCATTACGGTCGAGTGTTAAAAGCAATTGATATATTGAGATCTATTCCTAGCATCACAATATATCAAGTATCATTAGTCAAATCAAATTTTCAGAAATACTTTCTAGTCAGATCTAAAAATCAAAATCAAGACATCTATTGATCAAATAGAATCAAGCATTAAGAACAGAACAATAATACCAATATTGAGTAAAAGCATAAATGCTATATATAAATATCACCAGATTACATCCAAGTTCAAGTAGATTACATTCAATCCCAAGGAAAGAGATTACCCACTCATGGTAGTTATCAAATCCTAAGAACTAAAGAAGAAGAAGAAGAAGAAGAAGAAGAAGAAACCAATGATATGTGCTCTGCTCGTGGTCGCGGCTCTCCAACAAATCTATATTTCTTCTCCAAAAACTCCAACCAATTTCACTCTTCTGATTCAAGGAGTATATATACTCCATGAAGTCTGGCTTGAGCCACTCATTCTCGCTTAGGCGAGATAGAGTTCTTCAAGTTGAAGAAAGGTCTCGCTTGGGCGACCACATTCTTGCTTAGGTGAGAATTGCCAAAATGATGATGGGTTCTTCATAAACTCTCGCTTAGGCGAGCTCAAGCTCGCTTGAGCGAGAAAGGCGGCAAATGATGATTTCCTCTGCATAAGATCTCGCTTAGGCGAGATCCTTCTTTGCTTAGGCGAGACTGGAGGCCCAAGCTCTCGCTTGGGCGAGATTGCTTTGGTTTGAGCGACCTTGGCAATATTTCTTCTTTTCTCACTGTATTTGATTTCTTCCTTAAGGTCTTTCCTCTTCTTTTTTCTCTTTAATCTTCCTGAAAAACACGCAAAATAGGATCAAATGATTTCTTTAAATCAAAACTTGGAAGCATGTGATGGAAACCCATTTGTCTTAGATTTAGGGAGAATCAATATGAAATGAACACAAGTTAAAAGCATAAGTGCCAGACTTTTCTATGAATCTTTACTGAATTTTGACACTTATCAACTCCCCTCAACCTATCATCTTGCTTGTCCTCAAGCAAAGTAACAAGATCAAACAGCCAATCAAAACTCAAATTCTGAAATTGGTTATTAAGAAATCATTTTCACAGTTCCTGACCAGACAACTTTTGCATTCCAAACTACAAATTCAAAATCAGAAGCAAATGGTGAATTCAATTATCAAACAACATTAGGATAAGAGTGCAACCAATTTTTCAAGAAAACCAATTGTAAGAGCAAATGATTCTAACCAAGGAAATTCTCTCTTAAATCTCACAGGCATCTCACAGGCATGTGTTTTTCTCATTTTCCACTGAAATTGAACAAATCAAAATTGCTAGTCATTTTCAATCCAACCACAAACACACAATTAGCATGGATCTTAAGGTCTTTTCAAGGTTGTAATAAGGCTAGGCTTTCAAGAATTTTGGTTTTTCAAGATCACAAAAGCACAACATAGAAAAGAGAGCATAGCTACAATACAAACCCGATCCATTTCTACTCTCCATTCATCACAATTCAGTATTCAGACCTCAATACACCACTTGTTTCTTTTTCATTCACAATTCACTCTCATCTCTTTTTGTTCTTTTTTTTTATTAGATATATACATTCCTACACAATACTAAAGAGTGAATTATAATAGTCAGCCCTTTTCTTCCTTGAGTGCAATTCCACCAACCAATTACCCTTACAGTTGAATAAAATGCACATATGCTCTCTATCCCTAAGTGTGCAAAGGGAAAGGATAGTAATTCAAGTTAAGGTTAAGGTTCATAATTCAAACAATTAGGCTCAAATGGGCTGTCAACAAAGGATGATTATTTACAGGTTCACTATTTGGCACTGAGTTATAAATTCAACAAAATTGCCTTAATCCTTTCCATGCTTTAAATGTGATGTTATCAAATGAAAACTCAAGCAATATCGACTTGTCAACAAACAATAGAAACACTCAAATTGTTTATGGATCCACACACTCACAAGGTTTTCTGGTTTATTTCCTTGGTATCTCACTTGTTGTTACAACTGATTGCCTTGACTAACTATCCAGCACTAATATCCTAATCCTGTTTAATTATGAACTCAACCAAAATTTTCTTATTTCTCCTTTATGTTTAGTTTACTCAATTGTTCTAGACTTAGGACACTTACTGAAATCAGATTTCTCTTTAACCAATTTCCTCAAGAAAGATTTTCAAAATGATTCCCAAAAAAAATGTAGTTGTCTCTAAGTATTATGCACAAAATACTAAGCCAAAAAAGTTAAAAAAGTTAATTAACTAGATAATATAGCATTCTAGCCAAAACAACTAAAGCAAAATAGTACTAATTACATAAATACTGCAAAATACTAAAAGAAAAAGAACAATGAAACTGTATTTATAGAGTTCTAAAGGGTGGAATGGTGTTGTGAATCAATCTCCTCCGATCTCTCTATCAAAATCAATCTCCTCCTCAATGTCCACTCCATCTATCTCAGTAGCAAAGTCATCTCTGTCTGTAGCTCCTGACGGTCCCTCACCTGCAGCAGGTCCACTCCCCCCGGGAAAATAGGATTGTCCCCAGGCCACTGTAGATAAGTCAAGAAATCTGGTGGAGTCATGCCTGGGTATGGTCCGTAGACATTTTGATAAAGATACTCTTGAAGGTGGAGTTGTCCTCTATGAATGGAAGAATTTTGCTGGTGGGTGTGCTCCATCTGCAACCTCAAATATCCCATTTGCTCAATCAATTCATGGTTCATGTTGAGTTGAGGTTGTTGTGTGGGCCCTATTTGTTGTTCTTCCATTGTTGGTTGTTTTTTAGCTTGTTGGTCTAGTTGTGGCATTTCTGGTTGCTCCAATTCTTCTGGGTGGGTACAAAAGTGTTCAATGAATTTCTTGGTGATGGAGGGTCGTATCTTTTCAGTTAATTCCACCTCCACCCCTTGATCTTGCAAAGAGTTGTGATTAAAGCCGGAAAGCCCAATGCACCTTTTGCCTTTTCAGTGTTTTTGTTGACCTCATATCTCACAAATTTGTGGATTTCTTCAGAAATAATGGTGGCCACATCAACAGTAAGATCCTCCCTCATTATGCAATAAAGGAGATGACATCTAGGCACATTCAAGTCTGACACGTGGCCGGTGGGCACTATGTTTGCAAGTAAGAATGTGGTCCAGACTTGGGCTAAAGTTTTTATATCCCCTCTTAGAATTTTGAGAGGATTTCCAGTAGGCCCGACTTGATAGGATCGGTTAGGAGTGCATATAAGGCGTGCCACTTCATTTTCATCATAAGGTTCCTGACTCCTTTTTTTTCTTGTGAAATCATAGTGTTGCCCTGGTTCTAGTGGTAGTGGATTACCAAGGAATTCACTGATGGCTGCTTGATCATAATTGACCCACCTGCCTCTGACTTTAGATCGTTTTTCTCCAAGTTTATCCTCAAAATAGGCATTTGCATAAAACTCTCTAACAATCTCTAAATCAAACTTAGGAAGAGGGTCAGCTAGTTTCATCCAGTTCCTCCTGATAAGACCACTTAAGAATGGATCATATTCGTCCGGGAGTAGTACCACCTTTTTTTCTTTGATAAAGACCTAGTGCTTTATCTTCTCATACCGTTCTTGTCTTTGGGGGTCTCTAAACAAATTGTTATTTGGCCTTTCAGGAGACCGGCTTCTTGTGGATCTTCTCTTCTTCCCTCTAGGTTCAGTGGGGGGAAGTCGAGATGTTGTGTTTGTTCTAGCCATTGACCTGCAAAGATGAAAATTAACCCACCAAAATCTTGCCAAGTTAGTTAATTACAATGCAATAGCAGTTTCCAGGATCCATTTACTAGCCAACCAAGAACAAACAAGAACAAATTCAGCATGACATTTCACCAAACAGATTGGGTGCACTTTCAAACTGTGAAAACTTTTGAATAAATTCATCCATAGGCAACCCACATTATTCAGTTGCAGCATCAATTCACACTAAAACCCACAATGTAAACACAAAACGCAACAAACAGAGCATGAGTACTATCCTAGGCTTTGGAGTATACAAAACCATGATTGTGCTTGGTGAAATTGAAGAGAATGAGGAAGAAGAACTTATCTTGAAGAGAAATTAGCAAAGGGAAGACGAAATTTGTGAGCTAAAATGTAGAGAAATGAGTGAGTGTAGTGATGAGTCATTATTTTCCTCCATTCCACTAGCCTTTGTGTACCCATTTGACAATTGTTCAATGCTTAATTGTTCATCTTTAGTGTGTTTTCATCTGTTGGGCTTTATTGGGTCACTATTTCGAATTTGGACTAATTTCACATTATTTGGCCTAATTTTCATTTTTAATTATTTTTAGGTATTTTGGTGAAGCAATTTTGGAGCTTGGACATTAATATTCAATTGAAGAGAGTTGCCACATCATTGCCACGTCATTTCCAAATCATCTGAGTGAATGGGCCAACATTTAAGGCCAATAGTGGCATTTTTGCAATTCTACAGTCCATAATGACAATTTTGTAAATATGAGTGGCAGATTGGATGTGACCACGAAAATTAGGTCTTTTTCCATGCAACCCAGCCACACACCTTCTTCTATATTCTTCTCCACTCTCCATTTTAGGTTTTTGAAGCTTTGGAAGGTGACCCATGGAGGCACAAGCTAATTTTTCACGTTTTCCACTCGTTTTTGACATTTTATGAGTCTTGGACAACACCTATTGCTTGTATTCATGTTTTTTACACCTTGGGTAACATTTATATTGAATCATTTTCGTTTTTGTTGGTTGTTTTGGTTCTTTCCCTATTTCTCCTTGCTTATTTTCGTTTGTTGCACCATTTTAAGTTTTCTGCATCAATTTGAAGTCATTTGAATGGTTGAATTGCAAATTCTGTTGAACCCTAATTCGGATTCCATGAGGAACTAAGTTTTCGAATTGATTCCTTGCCAAAGAATGAAATGAAACCTTGAGATTAATGTTTTGTTCGGTGGGTTTTGTTGTTTCTCCATTGTGGATTTGTGTTTGCATTTTAATTGAAGAATCCAATCTGAATTTGCTTAATTTTCAGAGTGGGAAACTCGTTTTTAGTTGATTTTCATGCTTAATGAACTTTGACAAATTCATGAACGCTTGCATTGCTTAATTGCATGTTGAATTCGTGGTTAACCTCCGCTTAGTTTTTTAATAGCGAGTTCATGAGGAATAACGAAACCAATTCAGTTTGCAATCTGTGATGGGTGAAATTTCATTCGAAGCAAGAAATCACTGTTATCTTTGAGGTTGTTTAATCAAAAATTGTAATTACATTTTGTTAAAATTCTGAATTTGTCTGCCAAACCCCCCGTGTGTTATTGTGTTGTGTTTGAATCTGGAAATTGAAGCTTTGGAAAAAAATATTGGTCGTTGGGAGACGACTTGGTTCAACTGTTACATACTGCATTTTAAGTGTTTTAATTTGGTGGGGTATGACCTCTATCATGTAGGTGCGCCCAAAGAGTGGGAAAGGGAGAACGTGAGCGAGAGTTGTGGGCGAGGGTTTGGGGGAAAGAAAAGTGAGTGAGTGAGTTCTGCCCTTGTCCCTCTCTTAACGCGATTTCTCGCTCAAGCAACAGAGTTTCGCTTAAGTGAGATGAGCATGGCAGAAACATTAAAAAGTCACGCGCAGGCGAGACTATGTCACCCAAATTGTCTTGGTACAGGGCATTCTCGCCCAGGTGAGCCATGTCTCGCTGAACTGAGATTATCAGAAAAAATTTTGGTTTTATTTTCTACATATCTCGCCCAGGCAAGAAAGTTGAACTTTTGGGCGAAAATTTGGCAGTTTTACAGAGCACAAATTTTTTGCCACTTTTCTCAATTGAGATCAACTTGTACTCGCTCAAACCATGATCATTTCAGTGCAATTAAACCAAAAACACACATCAAACCATTCTTCAACTCATTCTTTATCATTCCAAAAGGTTTCTCAACATCAAACTTAAAATCAAGCTATCAAACTCAAATTTCACAGTTTGGCCAAAACAAAGAAACTTTTAGCATTCAATGAACTCAATTCTGGCACCAAAACTCATCCCCATGCTTAAAACACCAGTTTTGTTTGAAAACACCAAAAGTGCATGGTTTGCCTTATTGAGATAATTGGATGCTAAAAACTCACCTTTTTACACACAAACATAAAACTATAAACACAAACATATAATTACATACACAAACACATTTAATCACACAAGATGAAATTGAAGTGCAAGAACATAATTAAAACACTGGGTTGCCTCCCAGGAAGCGCTTGTTTAACGTCACGAGCCTGACGCTTGTTTCATTAAGGTTTGTCCAATTGAATGATTGTGGCGAGCCTATCAATCTCACCACCAAAGTAGGGCTTCAACCTTTGCCCATTTACAACCCAACTTCTCTTTGATTCAGGGTCCTCTAACTCAATGGCTTCATAAGGCTTCACATGCTTGACAAGAAATGGTCCTGACCATTTTGATTTGAGCTTTCTAGGGAATAACCTCAACTTGGAATTGAACAGTAGCACCGATTGGCTCGGATAAAATTCTCTTTTAAGAATTTTCTTGTCATGATAAGCTTTCATCCTTTTCTTGTAGAGCTTAGAGGACTCATAGACACTGAGTCTCATTTCTTCCAATTCTTGTAGCTGTAATTTTCTTTTTTCTCCTATTACCTTTGGATCAAAATTCAAGAATTTCAAGGCCCAAAATGCCTTGTGTTCCAATTCAACCGGTAAGTGACATGACTTGCCATATACCAGTTGGAATGGGGATAAACCGGTGGGAGACTTATAAGCCGTTCTATAGACCCAAAGTACCAATCTTTTCTCGAAGATGCCACTAGACACCTCTGCTTGTCCAATGGTTTGTGGATGATAAGGTGATGCAATTTTATGCCGCACTCCATAATGTTCCAAACATTTCTGAAGTTGAGCATTGCAAAAGTGCGAACCACCATCACCAATCAACACTCTTGGAGTACCAAACCTGCAAAAGATGTTCTGCTTGAGGAATTTGATTACGGTTTTGGCATCGGCCTTAGAAGTTGCCACTGCTTCAACCCACTTTGTCACATAATCAACCGCTACCAGAATATACTCATTCGAGAAAGAAGATGGTAGTGGTCCCACAAAATCGATTCCCCGACAATCAAAGGCTTCGACTTCCAAAATGATGTTCAGTGGCGTTTCATGTCTTTTTGAGATTCCCTCTATTCTTTGACAGGTATTGTAGTGTTGCACATATCTGTGTGCATCTTTAAATAAGGTGGGCCAGTAAAATCCAGATTAGAGGACTTTTGTAGTTGTCCTCTCTCCATTAAAATGCCCTCCACATAGGGAACTGTGACAATGCACAATAGCAACAATAGTTTTTGCGAGGACGAAAAAGAAGTGAAGTCTCTGCAATTTTTTCAAATTTAATCCTAGATAGAGTTTTAGGTCTCGATTATTAAAAACATCGAAGCATAAAAGGCAATAGGCTTTAATTTTACTAATAATCAAGGCCTAAACCTTTGTGTAAAATACTATAATTAAAAAAATTGCTAATTTTGAAATTTTAGCGAACTTATAAGTCTCAGTTCTAAAACAACCGAAACATATAACATGTATTGACCTCGGTTCTAGAGAATCAAAACCTATACCTTTGCGCTAAAATAAAATAATTGAAAAAAGGGCGCCAAATTTGAAATTTTCCAGCACTATAGACTTCAGTTGCTTTAGAATCGAAATATATGGTCGAATAGGCTTCGTTATGCCAATAACATAGACCTATAAGTACGCGAAAATTTCAAAATTGTCATCGCGATTTTATATGCTTCGTTTTGTTTAAAATCAAAGCATATCACCTAAGTTAAAAAGCCAAAACTACACTAGTGTAATTAGAGCTCACAAAATAGAACTCTCACTATGAACAAACTCAATTTTGAATGTTCCAACTAGAAACCTTAAGAATCATAACACAATATTTTTGGCTAGAATGTATTCTTTTTACAAGTTACTTTTGAGTTAAACTAGTATTCCTTCACATACCACTTTTGACTTAGAAAATTATGCTTTGACAAACCACTTTTAACTTAAACAAATACTCTTTGAATACCAATCACTTCTCTCTATTATTGAAGTATTATTTACCAAACATCCATTCTGGTCTAAGATGAGTAGATTGTATGATTGATGATCATTGATCACACTTTTACTCACTAGGTTGATTATTTAAAGGTATGTGTAAAGTTGATGTTTTCCTCTAGATTGTTGTTTTAATAATAGTAGTAGTGTTAAGCTAAAGTTTTTTTACTAGAGATTCAAGCAATGTTTTCGCACTATATGGTGCAATCTCTCTCTCTCTCTCTCTCTCTCTCTCTTCTTAAGGTATTTCTCTTATCTGTAAAGATTAATGATTGATGCAATAAATGCAATTCATGCAGTATTAAATGTTTCTTTCTTTTATTCGCAACATTTCAATAGCTAAATGTATTTCTCTTCTTCTTGGACAATGTGCACTTCCATGATTCATAACATACAATTCCTTTGGAGATGACAATGTTTTTGTTTAGGAATTTGGTGAAGAAAAACAGTTTTAGTTCTTTGTTCAAGAGATCCTTCTTATGTGATTTGTCTTTTGCTTAACAAATCTCTTTTGTCAAATAGAAGTAGTTGACATTCCTTTGAATATAAAATAACATATATGTGTTTTTTTTTTTTTAGTACAAGGTTGGCCCATTTCTACGATGTTTTATCTTCTAAGAGCACTTATGTTTTTTCAGATGAGAAATTGTATAGTGAAATACTTGCATCTTTCATAACATAATATGTCTTAGGTCATCATCTTTTAGATGAAGCATAATCATGTTTTCATACTTAAGTCTCTTTAGCACATAATCAATCCTCTAATAGTTTCTACTTAACTTATAAATAAAAAATAAGTTTTAGTCACTGTTATCTAATTTTATAGTATCTAAATTTTGTAAAATTATAGACCAATTTGAGTCTTTTAAAAGTAAAATAATTAATCTAAAATATAATTAAAACTTAAAATTTATTAAATATTAGTTATATTGATTAATATTTTAAACATATCAATCAACATAATAAAGTATCAAGTAATCCTTTTACTAGAGTTGTTAAAATGGATAACCCGACTTGACCGACCATTGGTTGACCACTTAGTGAGTTAATCCAACTTGGCTCACTTATTAGCGAGCCAACAAAATTCGAACCCGATCTGATCCAGTACGGGTTGGTGGATTAAACGGGTTGGCTCATTGGCTTACTTAATTAAAAAAATACAATTTTTTTTCTTTCGTCTCAAAAGAAGTAAATTATGATTATGATTAAAATATAAATAAACTTCAATAAAATTCAAATACAATCCAAAAGGATGTTAAACTCCAAATACAAACCAAAATCACAAAAATATAAATTACCATTGTGTTGGTTAAAAAAAAAATCTAATCCGACCCAAATGCAAAGTCCAATATAATAAAAAATACTTATGTAACCCTTTATTTGTGAGTTGGTGAGCCAACCCGGCTCACCACAGATTCAATCGGGTAAGTCGAATTCTAAATGAGTCGGGTCAAAAATTAACCCGTACTGAAATTTGTAAAAAAATTTCAACCTAACCTGACCCGAACCCATGGTGGGCCGGGTTGGCTCTCGGGTTTCAACTCATTTTGACATCTCTACCTTTTATCATAGATATCTAAAGATTTAAATTCAGGTTTAAGTAGTTAATCAATTCAATTAATCAACTAAAATGAGTGTATAAATTAAATCAAAGGAACATTCAATCTAATTTGTATTTAACCATTAAATGAAGATTCAATTTATTCCTAATTTAATTTATAAAATTAGCAACACAATTTGCACAAAAAACAAAATCGGAATTAGAGAAAAAAAACAAACTCAAATCATCAAATAATTGGTATAATACTCAATTCAGCTTATTTGGTGTTGATTCGACCGATTGATCTTCAAAATTTAGTTTTTCACATACAAAGAACACCAAACGGATTTCAAAAAAGAAGAAATGAAAAACAATAGACAAAAAGGAAAAATTGAGAAAAAAGAAAATAAAGTAGTAAGAGCTAACACTAAAAATATCTATAAATGATTTATGTCTATCAGATTAAAGGACATCTTACCCCATATATATATATATATATATATATATATATATATATATATATATATATATATATATATATATATAAAAGCTCTACTAAAAATTGAAACTAAATGTGAACTTTAATTACATCCATAAATCCAATTGCACAATATTTGTTTAATTTGTGCTTTAATTTTTTGATACTTAGACTTAAATATAAATAAATTCTCACCCAATACTTAATTCCTAGTTTTATAACATCAAAACTTAACCTTAAACACTCCAGATCCCTTAATAATTTATCTCTCGGAACTTATCTCAATTAAAAATCAAGAAAAGTAAGAACTGAAAGAGAATTAATATATGAGTCAAATCAAAGCTAAAACAAAAAAAAAGCTAATGAATGAAACTGAACAAACGAAACAGCAAAGATTTTGACCAAAGTAAAATGATGCACCACAAATTAGGAACAAGATAGACACCAAATGGAGATAAATTCACGAGAACCATTCCCAGCACATTGCACTCTATTTTTTTTTTTGTCCAATACTCAGTGGGCCCCACTGATAAAATTTTCCATGAACTGAACTCGGCAACTTTCAAAAATGCATAAACCAAATGAATAATTTCTTAAGCACCATTAATTCTCACCGCAGAATGTCAACCAGCAACTTGGTTGAAATGCATTGTATAATTCAATCAGCATTGTAAATTTTCTTAGTTTACATAATTGCAATGAAGCATCAGCCAATATTAAATCGAGCAATAATACTGTGTGCCACATCATGATTTTGCACAGCATGCAGAATTTAGAAATCACAAAAAGGCATCACAAATTTGCTCCAACCCAATGGTTATGTGCCTGCATTTATTAGACATTGAAAATCAATCGATCTACTTGCGTGCCACTCGTATATTGATCAGCAGCTAAACTGTTCGATAAAATGCTTGAGTTGAAAATATGAATAGATCTGTGTCAGTTGCTTCTTAATGAATACAAAATAAGGAACTGATTTACTCTGTTGTCAACAAACGATAACAAATGAGAATCACAGCTTTATCAGCAATCCATGTGTCAATTCTGATATATGCTAGCGCTGCAACGGTGTAGTGAAGTCACGTATTCCGGAATCTCGAGTAATTAACGAATCAAATGAATGTATGAAATTTTCATGAATGTTTGTAAATTCTAATTGCTTCACGTCAACATGGCTTAACTACTTCAGCAAAAATCTTATAAATTACAAAAATTATAAAAAAAGAAAATATAAAGTTCAGTACAAATAATTAGAATACATTTATAAAAATTAACAAAGACCTAAAACTAAAAATTATGAAATAAAATACAAATTTTTTATCTTAACTTCAAATTTTCTCGTCAACTCTTATAATATCTCATCTATAATATCATCGATCATTTTCAACCATTGAATATTACAATACCAAACATTTCTTCTTTCAAGTGGAGTCACTTTACTATAATCGAACCTTTTTCCAGCTTTATTAAAAATTTAAGGTGATTTTGAAATAGTTTAAGCGTTGATTATTTTATGATATTTGTACTATCTATATTCCAGAACATCTCGACCACTTGGTCCAAGATGTACTCAGTTTAAGTGTACTCGGACATACGACATCATGTATATTAGGTTATTAACAATGATATATTGTGATTAGGCTAAAAAAATGACTAAAACAAATTAACATAATATTAGGAAAAATTAATCAAGGTAATTAACCACATGAACCAAACCCATACAAGTAAAAAGTTCATAAATAAGTATAAATAACACAGGATACAGGGTATATGAGGTAATTTAATTATGTTTCATTATTGCAATATTTATTACCATCTAGCGTTAGAGTGTCTTCTACATGCACATACTCTTTCGGTCTTGAGAAGACAAAGACCTAGGACATTTATGCTTTAAGGTGTTAAGTTGGAGGTTAGAGCACGCGAATAAAACTGCAGATGGAGATCATTGCCAAATATATTTGATCTCACAAAAACAATATTCATGTTCGACATAGATGTTTCATTGTGAAAAAACTCACACTTGAAGAATGATAGTTAGACATTCCAGTTAAGTTGAAAGTTCTATATTAGATAATCAATAAGATTATTAGTATATAAGTAGAAAAACCTATAAGATTTTTGTTTTAATAATGTTTTAGATTAAAGTGATATCTTGTTCTTTTGTATGAATTTGTTTACGTTGAATCTTCCTGTGTATCTTCGCTCAAGAAAAACCTCCAAAATATTCACCAACAAAGTTTACCGAAAAAATAAGAGAAGAAATAGGATGTGCTTGCTCCCTCTCCTTCCGGTACCATCGTTGCCTATGATGTGGTTGATGACATTTTAGTGCATCTCATGTAATATAATTTAATTTACGCATCAATTTCATGCATAAATTTAAACATTTAAGTCCTCGTAATTAAGAGAAAAAGGCATTGTAATTAAGATGCCCATGCGAGGACCAAGATCATATGCATTAGTATCAAATATCTACTAACCACTTTCAAAGCCTTAGATAGATGATATTATAAACAATGAAACTAAAGTACGATTAGGTAATGATATGAGAATCTTATTATTTTTTGGAGAACTACTAAAAATAAAAGATGAATATATTTTCATATGTTAAGACATACCTAAGTAATATTGAGAATTCTCATATTTCTTTTCTTCTTTATGAAAAAGTATATTACAAAAACAAAATTTATATTGTCACATATCCGAATAATGGAGTTTTACAGGATACATTGCATTGAATTTCCATTATATGTACCAAAATATTTTTCATATTACAATTCTAAAATTTGCTTTCTTTATTCTTATATTTCCATTAAGGGTTTATATTATTTAGTTGGGTGACTTCCAATTTATTTGAAAATGCACTACCTTAAAAGAATGTGGGGTAAGTTGATGTTTTGAATTATTTAGTTGAACTCAACTAATGGGTTAGTTAGATACACTTTAGCCCTTTAGCCCTTTAGCCCAATAAGAATGTCAAATAGAAGGAATTTAGGTGGGGTGTCAATATCAATATGTGCTGTAACGTAACTAGGGTTAAGTAAACTTATATGTGGAGAAAATGTTGTAATTTCCAACCGACATTACAATGAACTTATTATTAGTTAATAGAAGTTCTTTTCAAATACTTAAGTTTTATTATTACTTTACACAACTTACACGTCCACCTTAATTCAACATTAGATAATATTACTTTATAGGGCTTAGAAAACAACATATAAAAGAAAAATAAAAAGTCAAAATGCCCCCAAAATTAATTTATTTAAACATCTTCCATTTAAGGACCAACCTCTTCATTCAAATAAAGGACACTTTGCTACCTCATAAAATGAAAAAAGATCCTTTACTTTTCGGATGCGTCAAGAGTGCAAATTTGACACGGTGAACTAATTAAAACACATTAATGGTTAATTTAAGTTAGTAATTGTGCCAAAAAAGTCAGTCATTTAATTAATACTGTTAAATTTATTTGTAATTATTCTTTCTCTTTTCAAATTTACTCTTAAATGATTAAGGTATGGAGAGAAAAATCCAATAATGAAATTTTACTTTTTAAAACCAAAATATTCAATTCTCCGATTTTCAAAAGAAATATGAATAAACAATTCATAACATATATATTTACTAACTAAAATAATTTAGTAAAAACTAATTAGAGTTCTCTTATAGAAAAATAGAATAAAAACTATTATCTTATATTTAAAAGGAAAGAGAGTACTTTCTTTTCCCATAAGTTTAAAGCAATAATAATTTCGTAATTGTTGTTAAGTAAAATTCTAAGAGATTAATTCCTTAAGTATTTGACTAAGTTGCATGCATACTTCTAAGGCTCATAACATCGTAGCTTAAAAGAAACTGAAAATTCACTAGTATATTAGAGAGATCATGACGAACAAAATCATGATTATTATTCGTATATTTGTGAATATACGAAATTATGGATGTCAAATGCATAGGTATAAAGTTGAATCTACAGAATAATAAAGGAAGTGAAGAATACATGCATCATTAAAATTTACAAAGAAAGAACATCATGGAATGTCCATATAAATATTAATTACACTATGAACATGAAAAAGTCATCAAAGATAAGATTAGGTACATGTCGGAACCCTTCTTCTCCAAGTTTTTTAATCTCTTTCCATCCTCTTTTTATTAAATTATTGTAGGAATCTCCATGGAAATGTTAAGCATGATGATATGGGTTGCTTCGTCCTCATCACCCTCCTACTCCTTTTTTTTTTTTTTTTTTTTAAGTTTGAAATAACTACCATTGAAGGAAGTATGTAACAACTGTACTATCACTACAACAACCCAGATGCATTGTATGTGAGAACAAAAATATTACTTCTATGTAACACTTTTAATTCTCATATATTTCACGTTATTCACGTGCTTTCTTAAATTATTTTATTAGCATAATTTTATATTAACATACCTTTTTATAGATATAATCAAGGTGGAGAAAAAATTTTATATAACAGTGATTTTTTTTTCTTTTTTTAATGTAATGAACGGTGTAACATTTGTTATAGTAGTTTAATTTGATTTCTTGTATGCCATAATTGTAAAATGTATCTTAGTTGTAGTTGAATATTTCTTTAATTTTATGATTTAACTATATATATCGCGTTAAAACTAAATAAGTTGGTGGTTGGGTTTGGGTTTAAAAAATTGTTCCAATCAAAAGCTCCAATTTTGGTCCTTATTTTAGTTTAGGTTAGGATTAATGTTGTTAATAATTTTAAGACAATAATGATTAGAGCCGTCACTAAATAATACTTATGGGTCTGTTCTCGTAAAAGTGATTAACGTAATTACGATTTTATGTTGTATAAAGTGTAGTTCGACAGAGTATTATAATAGTTTACTGTGAAAAAAGACATGAAAATTATATTTTTATTGAAATTGTTTTACTAAAAATAGGAGTAAAAAATATCATAGTAGACCCTTTAATAATGGCTATATGACGAAGCTGCGACGAAGCAACACGACTTCAAGCACCCAATCACCTTATCTCGCTCCCGCCACCCAAAAAGAAAATATAATTAATTATTTTGAATCAGCAATCCAATAAGTTTATTTATTTATTTATTACTAATATTATTATTATTATAATAAAATCACACTTTGTTTGAGAAGGATAATTTAAGCCTTGCACGCATCTAAATCCGAAGCTGCAAGAAAGGAAAAGAAAAGAAAAGAAATAAAAAAATATTAAATCCAATGGGTTGGTTTCCACTACTCTGAATGAATAATTCAGTAGTAACAGTGTCAGCACAGGAGTGTGGCTATAACACATTGACCAAATAATGAACATAAATATAAATATTTAGTCAACATTACGCACCACCACATGGATGTTTTGGTTCAAACTACGCATATATCAATAAGCTCAAGAATCAAGATCATTGTTCAGTGGTGATCCTCTTCTGAATTCTATCTGCACTTTTAAGACATCAAGCATAGCATAACCTTTGTTTCTTGTCAGTACTCGGTCACTGAAATCCAAGTCAGAGTCAAGTCTCAGTTCCCAAAGTTCTTCACCCTTTTGGCCTTTTCCCATTTGGAAATGGTTGAGCTCAACACCACCAAGATGAAAACGTGGATGTTTTCACACTGATCTTCCACCCCTTTAACCCCTTCAACCCTTTTCCCTTGCCTAATGGAAGTTATGTCCAACACCATCACCAAACAAACCAAACTAGCACCTTCTCAAGGCACCATCCACTTCCAAAAGCTCTCTTTCTGGTTCGCCCCTCGAACTCGTCCACCAGGTTAACTTCCTTCATTTCTTTCTCTTCTGTCTCCACTCCACTCAAAAGGGTTTTAACAAAACGGCTCATCATCACAGTTTTGGTCCAAAAATCCAGCTTTTTAGAGTTTCCCTGATCGTAATTTTGCTAACCACTGCAATTTAAAACCTTTAATATTATGGTTCACTCCTTCTATGAGAAAAGCTCTTCTTCTGGCTCTGATATTTCGGGGTTGTTCAATCCCACTTTGCAAACTGTTGGAGCCTCCAATGGTGATGTTGCAAACGGTGGCTTGTCATCGTCACATTCTTTGGTTTATGAGAGTGAGAAGGGAGAACTGGTGAAGTTCTCTTCAGCTGCAAGGGTAGGGAAGAATGAGATTTGTGAGGCCAAAGCTTTGGCTGCTTTGAAGAACCACAGTGAAGCAGAGAGAAGAAGGAGGGAGAGAATAAACGGTCATCTTGCAACACTACGTGGCCTTGTACCATCCACTGAAAAGGTATGTTTTTGTTCCTTCCTTTTCCTTCTGTTGGAAATTTGTTCTTTTATTGTGCATGGCTCATTACAGCACTGAATTATTTTCGCTCTTTAGTTTCCTGATTTCACTTTGATTCTATAATTGGACATCGACGGATTCAGAAATTTTAAGTGAGAGGACCCTGACAAATATATAAATTTGTGGGGACAATACAATACTCACTTTTTTGTGCTAAATGTGGGGCAATATTTCACTGCATTCAAATTTAGGCTGAGATTTGTTGTTATAAATGTATTATATATTAAGAGAGAAAGAATTTGCTGGGGTAGCTGTTCTAAATTTTGCTATCTAGCCAGTTCTTTCATAAGAACTGTGACAACGTTTCAACGAAACGCATATTCTGTTGGTGATATGAAAAAGGAATATAACAAATTTGATAGAAGGTTGAAACTGGGTGAAAAATCATTATGCAGACCTCGTGTTACGTTGAATCAGTTTAAGTTGAAGAAAGATGGAAATGCAAACTATTCTACCGGGGAGAGTTGAAAATAGAAAATTTGAGTAAGAAAAACATATATTAAGTCATCAATCAGCTACTTGACAAATAAAAAACACTGACTTTTGACACATTAGGATAGTTTTAAACACAAAGTTACCTTGTGGTAATTTTATTTTCAGTTATGTCATAATGCTTGTGGCTGTGAATGCATGTTAATTTTGGAAATAGAATGGAGCTCAGAGTCTGGCGTATATAAACACCACAAGTTGAGATTTGAAGCACATCATTGTAATTATTGTAATTAAATTAAGGGCTTTTGATTGCATCATAGTTGTCCTTATGTGGTCAACTAGGTGTATGGAAGTTGCTCCTTGCTAGAGTCAACTACCAATATGCATCAGTTGATTATGTAATGTGGAGTTATTTATTATGTATGATATACATCCTCACTTATAATGTATTGTTTTATGATTTCATATTCTATACTTCTAAACCGAAAACCCTTCTCTTATTGTTCATTTCCTTATGCTGGGTGCTCAAATATAGCTTCTGATATTAATACTACTTTATTTGTTAAAAGGTTACTGGTTTGGTTGGATTTCTCATAGAAATATTTTTATATAAAAGCAACGGAAGGAGGCGCTATTTTTTTTTTTCTGGGTTTTTCCAATAACAAGTCATATGAACCAAATTATAAAACATTAAACACAGTAGAATGTCAATTTTGACCAGGTATTTTAATTTGATGGTCCTTATCAGAGGAAAAAAAATAAAGGAGCATAAATGTCATCTCTATAATCAGATTGATAGGATATTCATATCAAGTGTTGTCGTAGACGTGCCAGCTGTTCTTCTGGGTGTCATATGACAGAGTCAGTGTATTTAAATATTATGTGATAGCTTGTGTTTTGCATGTTTTGTCTTGTTTTGTTGAACAGACATATTCTTTTTGTTGGCTAACTGATAATGGTGATGCAGGACATGGAAGAAAAACCATTGTATGATTTTTAAGAATTGGTTTGCCAAAACTAATGAGTAATTAGAGACTTAGTTTAATCAACTACCATAATTAGTATAATTACTGGATTTGGCTTCATTTGTAATGAAGTTATCATACTAGCCACCATCACCAGAGGATCAATCAACTTGAGTTATCACTTATCACTCTTGCTGAAGTCATGTTGATAGGTACGAGAGATGATAATGAAACAATAATGGCAGTAATTAATCCATGAGGTCACTGTCCTGTCATAAAAAAAGTAGCACAGTTTTATTTTTTTTTTCTTTTTTTCAGTGTCTAACTAGAAAATTATTGTACTTTTTATTTCTGATCATCCTCTCTTTTCTTGAGTAAAACATTTGTTAAAAAAATATGTTGATTTTGATTTTTGTGGGTGAATTGTTATTGATTAGATGGATAAAGCCACTTTACTGGCTGAAGTGATAAAGCAAGTGAAGGAATTGAAGAAAAGTGCAGTAGAAGCGAGCAAGGGTTTTGTAATCCCAATGGATGCTGATGAAGTGAAAGTTGAACCATGTGATGGATCCATGTCTTACAGTGCAACTATTTGCTGTGATTTTCGACCTGAAATAATATCTGACCTAAGACAAACCCTTGATTCCCTTCCACTGCATCTAGAGAAGGCAGAAATTTCAACTTTGGCAGGAAGAATGAAGAACGTGTTCGTCTTCACATGTTGCAAAGGGAACGTTAGTATTGACACTGAAGCATCCCAAGCTGTTGCAAGAACTGTTCACCAGGCACTGTGTTCTGTGCTTGAAAAGGCTTCTGCCTCACTTGAGTTCTCACCAAGAACATCACATGCTAACAAGAGGAGAAGACTGTGCTTTATTGAAACATCCACTTCCTCATGCAACCATGGATCTTGTCTGTGTTGATGTCAACAATTTCTTGTGTTATGTTCTTTGTTTCAAGTGTCACAAAGTGTGGCATTAGTGTTTCTTATTTTTTTGAGAAATACTAGCATCACACTTCACTGTATGTTGTCTAACGTATTTTCTAGTATTGGGTGAATCTCATTAAGTAATAAATGAGATTCATTAAATAAGATGTGTGATATCATCATGAAAATCGCGTTTATCCAATATATAAACTGTGTTATAGAGTGTATAAGAAAATGTATTACTAACTTCTCTTGTTCAAAGCTGGATTTTGGGTTTCATAATTCACATTTTGGATTTTGGATTAAACTTCATTCAACATTTATTTAGCACATTTTCTTGTGATTGGTCCATCATCAATCCACGCTCTGCTTCAAGATTCCTGAATTGTTTCTTATTATATGCTATTTCTTTTAAGTGAATTCCACCTATAACTAAAACATTATATCATATCCTCTAAAAATGCCTTAGAAATTTGGTATCTCGGATCATTTGTAATTCTCCTAGGTAGATCATGAAGCCTAGGCCTAACCACTTTCTTAAAGAATAAGTAAACAATATGACAAACATCATAATCTTCTTACAAGGTATAAAATGTGTTATATCTTTGAAATGTGTCCATCATTACAAAAATGTAATTCATGTCATTTCTTGTGTGTGAGAGTCTTAAACCAAAGTACATTTACAAATCTATCCAAGTATAATTGGGAATAGGTAAAACATTTAAAGTGTATGAGACATTACTTTATTCTTCGACTTTGTAAACAATGTAATTCTTATGATAAGTATCTTTTGTAAACCAAAATGCATCACTAATCTTAGCTTGTGTATCTTTTCACAAGCAAACTTTTATAAATCTTTAGGTACACATAATCATATCTATTTGAAAAAAAAAATATTCTGAAGGCAACCATTTTCACTAGCTTCACACAAACAGTATATCGAGAGGCAAAATATGGATCATATTTATAAAATTCCTTAATGTAATCAAAATCAATGAATTTAGTTTCAAGAATAACAATCAAAATGTTAGATCAATGTTCATAAAACTTTATCGTTAGTTTTAATTATGTGCTTAAAAATAAATTATAAAACATTATTTTATAAGCACTCGATAAACACAAGTACCTTACAAAAGCAAGTGTTTTGACTTATATGCTTTGTTTAACCGAATAGACGCAAATACTTTGCTTATATACTTCATTTGATGGGATTTTGCTTGGACAAATGATGAGTATATTTCGTCTTATAAACTTTTTCTTGGACAGATGCAAGTGCTTTATTTATATATTTTGTCTAATAATTTTTTGACTAGAAAATGATAAGTATAAGTAGTCCAAAACACTTCATGGTACACATCAAATACTTATAAATGTTTATTCTATGGTTATAGAGAATTTCTCTTTGTTTCTTACAAAGGGATTATTGGTGCAAACGACTCTAGAAAAGGGGGAGGGGTGAATAGAATCTAGACTCTTTGCATGTTAATTAATCTAAAACAAATAGCAATAAATAGGTCAAGAATAATAAAGAAGAATTTTTATATTGGTTCACCCCAAACCCTTGGACTATGTTTACCTAAAATACATTGCTTAAAAGGTTTCACTATTCAAATTAATTGATTACAAATATAGTCTCTCCAGACACAACAAGTATCAACCTCTTCAAGTTACATAAATTTAACCTCTCCATGTATCTTTCTTAATTTCTCCTTGACATTAAGAACTCTCAAACAGAATCAGAAAACACTCTCAAAGAAGGAGAGAAGAATTTAAGCTTAATGGGTAAACTTCTCAATGGTGAAGAATGTTATAATGGTTAAGCTCACAACCTATTGTATTCAACACAATTCCTTTTCTCTATATTTGACTTTATTCGCTCAATGTTCTTATGGGGCTAAGTTGTATTCTGCCAGACTCTACAAGTCCTTTAGTATCTGGTCTTCAGTTTGATGCCTCCTTGTTCCGGCGTAACTCCGATCATGGTGTAGGTGTGCCTGTAGAGACTTCAAATAATATTTTAATGCATAATGAATGCATAGAACAATGTGCTATTTATACCTTTTTACTTGTTGGTCCTACCTAGAATGGGCCTTTTGGCCCAAAATACCTTTTTAGTTGTTCTTGGATCCAGTAAAAATTGGCAAAATTACCAGAGACCCCTTAATGGTTGCTAGTAAGCGGCTTGTAAGTTAACTAGGCCAAGTATTGTATACTTTGGGGAGTTCAGAGTACTCGGTACCCGGTAAGCGGCTATGTGGGCAATAGAGGTTGGATTCTTTATGCTGAGTAGGCAGCTTTACGAGTGAATGAGATATTATGTACTAAGGAATTTCATAGTACACAATAGGCACCTTAGTGAGTTGTTGGGGGTTGTATATTGTGTACTAAAGGAATTCCATAGTATATAGTATCCAGTAAGTGGCTTAGTGAATTGCTGAGGCTGGATACTGTAAAACTAAGGGGATTCCATAGTATACAATATCCAGTGAGTGGCTTAGTAAGTTGCTGAGGCTGGATACTGCATACTAGAAGAATTCTATAGTATACAGTATCCAGTTAGTGGCTTAGTGATATGATGAGGCCAAATATTGTGTACTAAGGGAATTCCATAGTATGCAATATCAGGTAGGCGACTTAGTGGGTTGATGAGGCCAGATAATGTGTACTAAGGAAATTCCATAGTACACAGTACCTAGTAGGCGGCTTTCTGAGTATATAAGGCTCAATACTATGTATTAATGGATTTCCTTAATATGGGCTAATGGGGTTGGGTACCATGTACTAAGGGATTTTTACTTAGTCCACACTATGGTTGGGACACTCAATATTTCCACTTCGAATTTTTCTCGATAACTCTTTTTCATTTTAATGTATGTTGTATTTCTCTTATTTTTCTTGATCAACTTCACATCCATCTTATAGTCATTTGAGATGATAGTAGTTGATGAATTTGAATATAATTTATTAACATTCTCCATCATCTTCTAATCATATTTGTTTATAAGGAATGACTTGGTAATTTCTTCAATTTGATCTTCAAGTCCTCAAAATGCTTTTGTTAGGACTTTAATCTTTTCTTTCTTTTATAAATCAAAGAGAGCTTGATTTGGAATCATTTGATTTTATTTTCCCTACAACGTTCAAAAATTTATGCAAAAAAAGACTTATGTAACATATTACGTAATAACTCATTAGTAGCTTACTCAAGTTCAATCAAATTAATTGTCAGTCACATAATATATTTTTATATATGTAAATAAATTGGTCGTTAATCATTTAAGATCATTTTAATTATGAAATATATCAATCCCTTCTTATAATCAAATTATTAAAAATAATTTGAATATTTAAGGCTTGAAAGAGTAATTCTAATATTTGAGAGAAACAACTTATTAATGATTTGATAAAGACATTTGGATTCGTCTTGTTAACTTAACGTTTTATCAAGGCTTGAAAGATATTTTAGGCCCATATGATACCAGAAATTTCTTCACATCCCAATATTATACAACTTTAACACCAAGTAGTTTTTCTTAAGTCTTAATTTGATCATCTTATATACAGGCAACGAATCTGGTGTATGACAAAATTAAGGCTCTATAAGTGCTACATATGGGTCTAAAACATAGAAATGATTTAATAAAAGGATATATGAAAATCGTATCATCAAAAGAAAGGTACTAGAAAAAATTTAAGAGACCTCAATCGTTATATCTAATGAATCTTGTTACTTACATAATCTAAAATATTTAAGACACATAAAAAATAAAATGAACAACTACTTCAAAATGCATTAGTTCACATAGTGGTAAATAGAAGTATAGGTCAAAGATCGTTACCCACTCATTAGGACTTGTTGTTATAAGATGAGAATGCAATTTCCAATACAATATGCATAAAGCCAACACACAATACCAAAGCAACACTTTGTATCTCAATTCTAAAACATATACAAATAAGCTATCACTACAAAAAGCTATTGATCCATTCATGTTTCCATTTTCAAGTCCAATTCTTTTAGAATGATATGTTATTAGCCATAGTAAAACCAAAACATAACCATCATTCCACTCATAGATGTATCTAAACCATTGTTTATTGGTTTGTCTTGTGATAACTACTATAATGTATAACATATCATTTCAATATGTTGGAAGTCACACATCAACTAGAGATAAGACAATTTCATAGTATATAAGTGGGTGCAAACCTCATCTTATAAGTCAGTTTTGTGAAGTTGAGTTAGGCTTAAAGTTCACTTCTAACATGGTATCAGACCCATTGTTTAAAAAGTCTATCCTAACAAGATTTTCGTTATATAAGTGTGGTGCAAACATCACCTTACAAGCGATTTCGTGAGATTGAATTAGATTTAAAGTTCACTTCTTAACACAATATTATGTAGACAAATTCATTTGTCTTATTGATGATCATTGAAAATGGGTCCATTAATAAATCCAAATTGTTAGTGTGACACATCAATGATAACTTCTAGTTATACCATTCTTCACTGGTCTAATTAATTAAAAATAATGTCAAGATCTATTGGTCAATTATATACACAAGAACAATCACTTTAGATTCATTATTTTACCTAACCTAGACAAATTCTCTTTTCCATTATTTATTTATTTGTTCACCAATACCACTTTTCCCGTAACAAATTCAACATGTATTATTCCCTCACTCCTCACTATTTACCTACAGTAAAAACAACTCAATGAAATAAAAGAAAAAAGAGTTAAAATACTTTTTTGTCCCAATTTTCGTATAGTTTTGTTATTTTAGTCTTAATATTTTTTTTTTTCAAATAGGTCATCATTTTTGTTAATGTTGTTCAATTTGGTCTTTTTTTGCAAACATCATTGGATTCTTTTTTTATTTTTATTTTTACTTTTTAATTTTTTTTAATTTTTTTATAATTTTTAAAAAATGTCCATATGTCAATCCAGTAGTGTGTCACGTGTTGGAGTCAATGTTTTATATTCAATTTGGTCCTTATTCATTATTTTTTGTCCAATTTAGTCACAATTTTGTCCCTCCTGAAATTGATACTAAATTTAATTTTTATATAAAACTTATAATGATATTTTTATTACAATTCACATCTTTATTAAATATTTTAGTTGAAGGTTACTATTATTTTAAAATTAGAACGAAAATTTTAAGGATGACAATTGACATCATATATCTAAAATTTTAAAATTAGTCCTTATCTTTACAATTGTCATTCTAATTTTAAACTAATTGTAACCCTAAACCAAAATATTTAATAAAAATGTGAATTTTATTAAAACATCATTATAACATTTATATAAAAATTAAATTTGGTCTCAATTTGAAGAGAGACAAAATTGTTTCATTTTAAAAATATTGGGACTAAATTGAACAAAAATAACGAATATAGAGACCACATTGAATATAAAACATTGACTCTAATATGTGACATACGGCTAGATTGACACATGGACATTTTGTTAGTTAAAAAAATAATTAAAAAATCAAAAAAAAATCAAAAAAGTTTAAAAAATTCAAAAAAACCCACAAAAACATGTGATAGTCATAGTTCATTACCGTTATAAAAAGACCAAATTGAACAACATTGATGAAAATATGGACCTATTTGAAAAAAAACAATATTAGAACTAAAATGACAAAACTAAATAAAAATTGAGACAAAAAAGTATTATATATATATATATATATATATATATATATAATGACACCAATCCTGAAGTTTCACGAGTGCCATAATAGTGCCAAACATTGAGAACATAAGTTGGAACTACTAGTTACTTTGCCAAACATTGAGATACGTGTATCGAATACGACACATATTTAATACGTTCATACATTTATTTTTTTTAAATAATAGGATAATGTACGTGATGGATACGTATGAATATTAAAAATTGTATAATAATTATTAAAAACATAATAAATATATAATTGTTAATGTGTGAATCCAAATTAAAACTACATGTACTAAAGTTGTCAACATAAAAAATATAAATTATTGTCATCATAAAAGTACCACTACAAGAAAACTTTTTAAAAATAACTAATTTTAGTAATAGAAAATATGTTAGAGACCAATTTCCTATTCAGAGACTAATTATTTAGTAGTCAAAACCTTGATAGCTAATGTTAATAACCAATTTAGAAACCAATTATTTTGGTAGTCAAAACCTTGGTAGCTAATGTTACTGGCCAATTTAGAAACTAATTCATAATAGAAACTATTTTAATTATCAATTTAGAGATCAATTCTAATTTTTTGGAACTATTTTATTTGACAATAATTTTAGTTTTTAAATTGGTACCTAAATTGGTCACTATCTAGTAACTAATTATTTTTTGTCACTAAAATTGATCATTATTCAAATATTTTTTTGTAGTATACTACAACTTTATAAATTAGATACTTTATTAATCATCATCAATAAAATATCTTATAGTATCAGACAGATAAATACGTTTCAAACACGAATACATAATTCAAATTAAAGTATGAATGTATCATAGCTCAAGAGCGAAAGGTTTCTTATTTTTTCACAATTCAATACGGAGGAAACTAGAACACAAAGGGAACTTTTACTTCAAATAATATTTATTATGATAAAGGTAGACATTTCAGACATTACTTACGAAGAGGTATAACTGTGGACTCAAATTATACGATTAAGAGCATTCTCATCAAAAGTATTTCCTTTAATTTTAATCTTAACTTTAAATTCTAATTAAAATTAAATCTTTATTTTAAATTTAATATAATTTATAAAATTTTAAAATACAAACGTTACAACTATAATTATTACTTTAGTCAAGTCCAATAAATTGCTGAAAGTTAAAATCTTCACTCTTTTTCATAAATAAATTTAATATAAGGTGACAATGTAACAAACTTTAAGAAAAAGAAGCCTACGGTTATAATTTATTTATAGATAAAGCCTACGGTTATACGTTACCAAAAATAAAAGCCACTCTGAATATATCCATCATACTATTCTTTAATACTATTTTTTAATAGCTGATAAAAAAAAATGCTATTTTTAATAGGTTTACTTATTTATAAGATTTGATCCTTACCTAGACTACTTAAGTCAATTTTTCTTCATCAAAAATGAATACGTCAATTAATTGAATTGGACTTGACACTTAATTTAAATGGCACTTAATTTAATTATTGTATTATTTTTCAATCCATTTTAATTCTTTCAATTTTAGACGATGGAAATATAAGCGCTAGTCCACTTTTTTATAATAATAATAATAATAATAATTATTATTATTATTATTATTATTATTATTAAAAATTAATTATTATAATAACTGTTAAAATGAAAATTATTAATAAAAATTATATTGAAATAAGAAAAAAAGTGCATATAAAAAATGATCATAAAAATAAATATTCTTCTTAGTTTTCATGATGTTATAATTACATAATAGGATTATTTGTAAAGTTACATAAGATATTATTTCTTGTAAAAATGTCTTAATAATCAATAAAGTTATTTATATTGATAATGATAAAAATAGATAAAAAAAAAAGTTGTTTATCTTTATTTATGATATTAAAAATGTGGAAACATATGCGCAACTACTCTGTATATCAAAAACAATAATACATATAATTAAAATTTTGATATAATTATTAATATAATGAAAATAATTAAAAAATATAAAACTATAATTATAATAATATATGAAAAAATGATTATAAAAATATTTTAATTTTTATCAGTTACTCTAATTATACAATAGAAACATTCAATCTCTCATCACCACTTATTTTGAGTACATTACAAAAAATTCTCCCTTAACAGCTAATTTTTGTGACAAGAAAACTATTAATCACTATAGTGACCAATTTCGATATTAATTTACAAAATAAAAAATTTTTGATTACTAAAATAGTCACTATTGTAAATAAAAAATTATAATTGGTCTCTAAATTAATCGTTATAATTTAGTTACTAAGGTTTTTGTTAACAATGAAATAAATTTATAAATTAGTCATTAAATATTAGCTATCAAAGGTTTTTCTTACCAAAGTAATTAGTTTTTGAATTAGTCTCTAATTAATTAGTGACAATTTAATGACTAATTATATTTTTTTATTCATAATAGTGATTTTTTTAATAACCAATAATTTTTTATTCTGTAAATTAAAATCTAAATCGATCACTACAGTACTAAAAATTTTTTTATTACTAAAATTGTTTATTTTTTAAAAATTTTCTAGTAGTGGTAATCCTTTTTCTTTAGTTAACGAATGTTATAGAATATGAAAAGAAAAAAAAAGGCAAAAAGATGTATATACTAAAAAAAGAGTTACAAAGTTCATTCACATTTTTAATTGTTATAGATAATTGAAACTTAAATAGATTAAAAATATTTTTTTTTTAACTTTGATCTTGTACTATATCTACTATAAAACTAAAAAAAAAACTTAAGTCTAATGAAAATCTTAATTATCCCAACTTAATGTCTTGACATGTGTCCATTATTGTGGTTATTTGGTCATTCTCCAAAATTTTGCACATCACTTCTTATACCGACATGTGTACACCTCCTTTTTATAGCCCATATTCACTTCATCCTTCTTTCCACCTCTTTTTTCATATTCATCTTCTTCCTTCAATCGTGAAATCTTTCCACCTCATTCATTCATATTCATCTTCTTCCTTCTTGCTTGAAAGTTAGTTCATTCATTTATTCATAGTTTGGTTGAAAGGTTACGTTTCTAATTGCTTTTATCTTCTTTGGTTGAATTTTTTTTTTCTTCAACCTACTTTAAAGTTTCAACCTTTCTTGATTTTTTTTGGTTGAAAGCTTCAACCTTACGTTTGATGTTGCTTTGATCTTCTTTTTATTTTGTTATTTTGAACTTGCAAGGTTTCGTATATTTTGTTGGTTTTAAGTTTGTTCCTTCCTTTTGTCATAGTATTTTTATTTTGTAACTTTGAACCTTCAACCTTTCTTGATTTTATTTGGTTGGATGTTGAAGCTTCAACCTTTCATGATTCTTTGGTTCAAAGTTTTTTCTTTTATTAGTTATATAGTGGATCTCATGTTTATATATTGCTTATACAGAAACATTGAAACTAGTAGTCAGAATTATCGATCTCTGGGTTGTAGAAAACAAGGATTTTTCTAGATCAAAAGGACAGATGGAGATGATTCTTGTGGATCAAAAGGTAACTTACTTGATCAAAGGTTTTTTTTATATACGAGGATACTTCTCCTTTTAAGAAAACTGAACCTTAATGAAATTACTATATAATTGTGATTGATGGACAAATGGATTGATTTGTCATACAATAGTCCTTCTTCTTCATCAAAGTAGAAATGGTTCAAAGGTTAGGTATTCTTCTTTTTCTTCTGCAATCTTCATTCTCTTCTTCTTCTTTTGTAGTTCTCATTCTTTTTCATCAAAAGTTTTTCTTTTATATATTTTCAAGGGTACTGTACCGGATGGACACCAAGGAAATGATAAATGGATGGTTTCCACTCTTTCTTCTTTTCCATATCTTCAAATTTCTCTATTGGGTTTCTTCCTCTCTAGATCTTCATTGCATGGAGGACGAAAATGAGAGCAAAGGTGGTGTTGGGTTCAATGATAGGTATTTTCTTCTATCTTTTTTGGCATATGTTTAGGTTCTTATTGAAGTTCATCCTCCCCTTTATTTTTGTCTCCATTTATGTATTTTCTCTCTTTGTGCTCCTTGTTTGTAACCGTAGATGATGGATTTACAATGTTTCTGCATTTTCGGCCTCTGCACTCATACCTCCTACCAGATCTAACTCCCCCATCACATTTCCATTAAAAAAATCCATCCTTTTTCAATTCATCCTCATGCCGCCACTAAAGAAGCCCTCAAAGCCTCTTCCACTCTTCTCAATTCCCAACCCTAAAAAATAATTTTCTTCATTCCCGACCCTAAAAAATACTCTTCTTCATTTCCAACCCTAAAAAACACTCTTCTTCGTTGTTTTATGCTATAAGGCAGCAAGTTGTTTCCAAAAATTTGTAGCCATGTATGATTTTTATTTCATTTCATGTTTGTTCTATTTTATAGATTTTCTTACTCCCTTTACACTTTCATTGTTTTTGGATTATGTAGCAAGAAGAAGATTTTACCATGAAAACCTAAGGTAACGTATTTCTGTTAAAAACATATCTGTCTAATTATCTTAACTACAAAGGGATCTGAATTGATTAATAGGCTTTTATCTGGTTTAAGATGAATCTTGAATAAATTTTTAGGTTTTAAAGCTCAATTAATCAATTTCACAGTTCTGGGTTAATGGACTGTTTTAATTCAATCAAGAAAGATTATGAGAGAAGAGAAAGAAACAAAACACAACAATTTATACTGGTTCGATTCAGGATGAATCTACATCCAGTCTTCTCCTAAGTAACTCACTTAGGATGATTCCACTGACACAGATAGGATCAAAGAATTACAAGCACACCTATATAATTCTAGACCCTAAAACCCAAGAACTTGATTTGCCAATCAAGAACCCCCCTAGGAGCAATGCTTCCACACAAGTGCACCTAGGCCTACACTTCACACACTGAAGCAACTGTAATCAGAAATACAATAAACAAAATCAAGAAACAAATACACCTATGTTGTGCAGATTTGACAATATGCTCCTTGATTCAAGCAAGACCCATCATGGTAGAATCAACTATCAATCTTCTTGGATCTGCACTTGAATGATCTTCCAGAATGCTCAATATCTATGTGACTCTCAGAAGGCTCTCTCTCAGAAGGAAACTGTTGTAATCTATCAATTTTCTCCAGACTTAAAACAGATTTTAAAACCAGCTTTTATACAGCTTTCTCTGTTGTCATTAATGGATTAGCAATTTACCTAATCGATTATCGTGAGTGTATTTTCACTGCCTTAGTGTAATACTCACAGCTAATCCATTAGTTAAACAGCTAGCCATTCATGTTTGCACAAGCAAGAGTGTAATGGTCCATTGCAGCATAAAGCAGGCCTAATTTACATCTGATAAAGAAAAACTATTAGCCTAATGCATAACCTAACTAGACCAAATCTATGTTCTATTCTAATCCAGTAGACATCATCAAAACCATTCTTCATTCATAGGTGAAGTAGCTCCCCCTACCAACAATTTCTATATTACCAACCAAAGTAGGGCTTTTGGATTGTTGAAGTTGAAGTAAAATATTGAATTCCCTGACTTTATTTTTGTTGACATGAGCTTTTATTTTCACAGTTTTATGGGTTGATAGTGTTTGTATAGGGCAAACTATATGATGTTTTTTTTAATTAAAAATTGATGTATGGAAATACATGAACCTTGAACTAATATTTGTTTGACAAGTGCTTGGAAATTTGTCACCTATATGTTCTTCTTAAGTTCATTTGCTATTTGATGGCAAGTTTTTCAAAGTCGGACCCTTTCTATTCATCATATTTTTAATCTTAGTTTTAAAATAGATAAAGGAAACTAAGAAATATAAGAGTGTCATCTTAATGTGGTTGAGTTAAACAGGATTCTAGAGACTACTGCTGCTTGAAACCCAAAAAAATTCCAATAGCCAACTGATTCAACTGGGCATTATAATAGACCTATAATGCTCAATATGCTTATTTGCAAAGGCTTAAAAATATTGGATTCTGATAAATGTGGTTTTGGTTGTAAATTTTTTACTTTGGTGCATAGATGGTGTTTGAGATTTGTTAGGCAACCTAACACTATTGTTTTCTTCCTTTTGATAAATTATTCTATTACAATAATAAAGCAAACATTTGAAAAATGAAAAGACTTGAAAAGACAAGTTATTATTACAATAAAAAAAGTAAACATCAAGTTGAAAAATAAAAAGACTAGTTATCAATATAATAACAAAAGTAAAAGACAAAATTGAAAAATGAAAATACTTGAAAAGAAAAGTTATTATTACAATAACAAAAGCAAACGTTAAAATTGAAAATTGAAAAGACAAGTTATCATCTATATTCATTGATAGTGGTAAATATTTAGTCCTATATCGTTTTGTATCTTTGTATGAATACTAACCTACTCATTTCATACAACACTTTTGACACAATATCTAATAATAAAAACCAATAGTCAATACTTAAAAAAATAATTTAACTAAATTATTACAATAAAAAAAGCAAGCATTTGAAAAATGAAAAGATTTGAAAAGACAAGTTATTATTCCAATAACAAAATCAAATGTTAAGTTGAAAAATAAAAAGATAAACTATCATGGCAATAACAAAAGTAAATGTAAAAATTGAAAAATGAAAGACTTGAAAAGACAAATTATTATTACAATAACAAAAGCAAACCTAACAATTGAAAAGACTTTAAAAGACAAGTTATCATATGTATTCATTGATAAATGGTAAACATTTAATTCTATTATATCACTAAGAAAGTATATCATTAATGCAATTACTAATATGACCCATCTTTTTTTTTTACACTTGTCGAAAATCTGGTATTTCAGTAATTATCGTATAATCCAAATTCTTTTCCTCTTGACACATGTCCAAGGACTTTTATATAATTTTATTTTTGAGAGCCAATTTTTAAAATAAAGCAACCATAATGTGATGGAAGATGTGACCAAAGATGTGATGGAGCAATAAAAGAAAAAGAAACAAATATTTTCTTCTTCCCATTAAGCTTTATATATTGATTATTTTAGGATTTATAGTTTAAAATAAGGCATGATTTTGTTTTTGAGAGGAAATATCATTGATTTTTATTTATAATTTATATTTACAAATTTATGGCCTACTTCTATATAGAGCAACTCATATAGTAAGCATTTCATACCAACATTTATACATTTATTTATAATAAGGAAAATATATATAATAATAATATAATGTAGATAAAGATGTGTGCTCTTGAATTTAGAAAGTCAATTTTAATTACTTAGAAATTTCAATAGCCAAGAATAATTGTTATTAATACTTAAATTGATATTAGTATTAATTTAAACTTTTATTTCTTATTATTATTAGTTTAAATAATATTAGTTTAAAGATTATATTATTTAAATAGTATTAGTATCAATTTAAATTACTATATCTTAAACCATTGTAATTAGTTTATTATAAGCATTAAAATTAGCATTATGATTATTGTTATTAGTAATAATAGTATTAGTATATGTATTGATATAATTATTATGTTGTTTATAACTTATCACGTCACTAATTAATTATTATATCAATTTTATAATTTATCACAAATATATACAAATGTTATTTTTTAACTTTAATATTTATCATTAAAAAAAATCCCATATTTGTTAATACATATAAGTGTCTATATTTTTATGTGTTTCTATTTATAAATTTTATAATTAATTTCATATTGTTTTAATTTTGTAGGATCATATTTTACGATATATCTATATTTTAATTTTGACAATTATACATGCATACACATTTTATTTGAAAATAATATATAAATTTTAGTCGTATAACTATATTGTTTCACCTCACTGGCAATTATTATGACACTTTTATAATTTAACAAAACAAATTCATATTGAAATATTATTTTTTTAATTTTAATATTACCATTTTAAAAAAACATATGTGCATGCATAAGTAATTAGTTATTTTTGTTTAAATAATTTAACCACAATTTCATGTTACTTTAACTTTTTTCAATGAATTACTTTCACAATATGTATATTTTACTTCAAATGATTATTCATATCAAATGATTATTCATATGTGCACGCTACTTTTGTTTATAATAATTTTATTTTATTTTTATTTTTCTCTGATTCCATATACCTTTCGATGTCTTTTTGTTGTTTAATATGTCTATATCTACATGTGCTTTTATTTACAAAATTTAACATCCATATCATATTGTTTTTATTTTTTACCAGATCATATTTTACCATATGTTTACATTTTATTTTAACAACGTTATGTGCTTATGTATTCCATTTTAATGTAATTTATAAGTAAAAACTCTAATTGTAATTCTAATCATATAACAATATTTTTTTATTATACATCATTAATTAATTATTATGTCAATTTTATAATTTAACACAGACATATTCATATTAAAATATTATTTTTTAATCTTAATATTATTGTTTCAAACAAAAGTAAATAAATCTTTGTGTATGCATCAATAATTAATTATTTTAAATTTAATCTCTTCATTGATAACAATATTTATATATATTGATGTTCAAAAAATTTCAATCTCAATTTTATGTTACTCTAACTTATTTTAATAGGAATTACATTTTCATTTTAGTTTAACTTCATTATCCATACCTCCATATCACTTTTGTTTAGAATATTTTAAGTTTATTTTCTTTTCTCGCATTCAATATGCCAACACATTTTAATTTATTTTTTTTTTACTTCTAAGTTGTCAATATATACATGTGTTTTTGTTTAAAAACCTTTAACATCGACTTCCTGCTATATTTATTTGTATGAGACCATATTACACAATATGTTTACATCTTACGTTAACAACGACATGTGCGTACACATTTCATTGTAATATAATATATAACTCAAAAGTTTAATTATAAGTCTTGTTAATATAACAATATTATTTTACTACAAATCACTAATTAAATGAGTCAATTAGTGTGAATTTTATAATTTAAAACAAATAAATCCAAATTTATTATTTTTTTATAGTATAAGTATTGTTATTATTATTATTAATATTAATATTATTATTTTAGTTATATTTTCTATAATCCATTATTTTAATATAAAGAAATCAATATTCAAATAATACTATTTATTTTCTAATTCAATATAAAATAATAATAATAATTTAATTTCTTAGATTATTTAAATATTATATATAGAATTATACATAATTATAATATTTTATACTTAAATTATTTATTTCAATTTAAAAATAATTATAATCTAAACTTAAGAAGAGGAAAAATAAACAACCTGATATCATGGTTGAATCTTTCGAGAGAAGATCACGTGGAGATACAATACCAATGAGACATAAGTTCAATCCACACATAATACCACTCTTAACCTAAGGTGGAACTTTATCTTTTGGTGTTCAATTTTCTTATTTTTACTTAATGTAAGACTTAGAATCACACTTGAATTTCTAAACTATGTAACATATTATCATTGGACACACATGAAAGGACACCAAAACCTTTTCTTTAAATAAGTACGGAAACAATGCCCTCTGCTAAATCTATAATTTTGGTTCATGAATATTTTACATAATTTCAATCTCTTAATTTTTAATTACCCGTATTTTTGTTATAAGTTTTACAACGTTGTGGTTGCCCTTAACGTTGACTAAATATTATTTTTGTTCGTTTGAACTTGAAAACTAAACGGAAACATTCAATTCATTAAACTGTAAAAGATGATGTTCAAGAGTTATATCCTTTGTAGCTATAGTATTATTTCATTTAAATAAGTCTGTTTTCCATATAATTGAAGACTATTGATCTCAAGTTCATCTATCAAACATTTACAAAGATAATTCCTAATTTTCTAAAAAGTAAGAAAACACTAATTTGACAACATAAAAGAACGATTCTTAGATAGTTGTCTATTTTTAAAATAAAAGTTAAATATACTTAGGGATAATTAAAAATTAATTTGATAACATAAAAAACCATTCTTTTTTGTTGCATAATCAAATGCTTTTAAAATAAAAATTAAATATAATTACGCGTAGTTAAAAATTAAAGAAAAAAAACTCGACCAAAAATATGGATTTTGTAAAATACGTGAACTAAAATTGTAAAAAGAATTTAGAGACTAAAATTGTAAATGGTAAAAAAAATATAGGAATTAAAGTTAAAACAAAGTGGTGATCAAAGCTTCTTACAAAAATATGGGAACAAAATTTACAACTAAACCTTTAAAATATATGGATAAAAATTAAATTAAGTCACTTTTAATTATAATAACTAAAATCTATAAAAGGGTAATTACTGTTTTTTAATAATGTTGGATTCTACCAATTAAGTTAAGCAGCCAAGATTTAAAATTTACTTAGTCATAGGAAATAAGATTTTGTGCAAGTGATCAATTTAAATAGCACCAAACCAATGAGTAATTGATTCAATTAAAGTTGTATGATGAAGTGCTGCTATTTCCATATAAAGAAATTGACCTCTCTCATATTATTAGATAATAAGATTTTATGTGTGCTCAAATCGTATTTACGATAATTTTCAGTGGACCATCTTTATCTCTAAAACGGTTTTTGATTGCATTTTTTTCACTTCATTCATTACCTTCTCAAGGTAAAAGGATTTTAACATTATATTAACGTTAATAATACAGTTTTTAAATACAAATTTTATAATTTGTTAAAAATTGGAGATTTTGATACACCTCGCTGACGATTTAATAATTTTATAAGCTTATAGTTTTTAATCAATACTAAAAAGATGTCAAAGGTTATACAGGTAAAAGAAAATGCTTGAATTTATGAAGGTAAAAGAAATAGAAGAAAAAGTTATAACATTTTAATGGAATAAATAAAATGGTATTTATTCATCTTGTGTGATATCACTTTTCTCCTTATTAATTGCTGTGTGTGAATATGTTAAAGATAATAAATGCAGGCTATTAAATATGTAGAATACTTGAAAGGATTCATTAAATAGTTTCAGTTTCGATTAATAATCATTAAATATTTGTGTAGCATGGGGCTAAATCTGCATGCAGTGCTTCTCCTAGTGTGTCCCACTCAACAAATATGCCTTCTTCTTCTTCTTCTATTCTTCTCTTTCATCTTCTCATGAAAGAACAAGGTTGAATATATCTAAGAGGAGGGGAAGCAGATGGAGAATGTGAGAATGTTACAAAAGAGTGTGAAGAAGCTTCACTTTGGAAGCTGGGAAGAGAAAGAAGAGGCAGCAAAGGAGATAGAAAGGTTGGCTAAAGAAGATGAGAAGGTGAGGGAATTGGCGACTGAGCTTGGGGTCGTCACTGTGTTGGTTTCTATGGCGCTTTCCGACGTCGCTAGCCGCCGCCGAGTAGCACTCAAGGCGTTGATCCACCTATCCTATGGAAATCACAAGTAAGATTCAAAAACTCCTCTTCATTTTAAAGATTTATAGCCAATCAAAATTAGAAAAGTTAAAAGGAAAAAACTTCATTAATAAGGTAATTAGTTCTTTAAACATCGACGGGTCATCCATGAAGTTAGCCAATTCTGGGAACATATAATAATATGATTAAAATAAAGCCCACACTGTTTTAAGCTTAATGAGCAATATGACTGCGAAATTCATCGTTTTTTAAGATCATGGTTGGTTGTAGAAATTATTATTATTATTATTATTATTATTATTATTAATATTAATATTAAAGTGAAATATGTTTTGATATGAGAATTGAAATTAATTTATTTTTAAAACTTTAAATCAATTTAATCTTTTTTTGTCTTAAAAATGCATAGATATAGTTTTTTATAGATATAGTTTTTTCTATCAAATTTTGTTAAATTTAGTTGACGTGACGTTTTTAAGTTAACATTGAAATGAAAATGTATATCCAAGAGATTAAACAATTCAAATGTTATCATGAAAAATATTTAGAATATCAAATAAACTTAGCAAAATTTGGTTAAAAGAACTAAATTCATACATTTTAAAACTGAAATACTAAATTGGACCAAAGTTTTGACGAGACTAATTAAATTTTTGGGTTAAATATGTTTTTAGTCCTTCAAGTTTCAGTGAATTTTGAAATTAGTCCCTCTTCGAAACCTTATACCAATTTAGTCTTTCATCTTTAGGAATGCATGGATTTAGTCCTTTATACCAAATTTTGTTAAGTTTATTTAACATTTTAAACGCATTTTATGATAATATTTGGGTCAACATTGAAGCGAAAATGTGTCAAACAGTGTAAACAATTCAAATACTATCATGAAATGCGCTTGAAACGTCAGATACATATTTAACCCTAATTTTTTTACTAAAGTTAAAAGATCAAAAAATATTTAACCCTTATTATTAATAATACATAAGTTTTCATTTTATATTCACAAGGAGACATTTATTATATATATTAAACACACAAAACAGTGTTCTAAAAACGTACGTAAATAATAAACAGACAGATGATGTATTGAAAAACTACAGATTTACTACTTTCTTTAATATTGGTGTTATAACTTAAAATAATACATTAAAAATAGTTTTTGAAGTTATGTACTTAATGCTATAACCGTAATTCAGCTGCAGTTAGTTTCTTTTGTTGATACGATCTTAGGAATTTTGTACGTTTTTTTTCAGGAACAAGGCTTTGATAGTGGAGGCAGGAATATTGTGCAAACTGCCTAAGAAAATTGAGCTTGAAGATGAATCAATAAGAGAGTTTGCAGACTTGCTCTCTTCGTTATCTTCTCTTGGAAACATCCAATTTCGTGATTCTTCGTTAAACTTTCTCCAATTTCTGATAGACATTCTAAAGTCATGCCGAAGCTTTGATACAAAAGAATCGTGTTTGGTAGCCATGTGCAACATCTCAACTGTGCTAGAGAATGCAGGGCCTTTGGTTTCTAATGGAGTTGTACCTATTCTCTTGGAACTGTGCTCAGAGAAAGGAACTTCAGAGAAAGCACTTACCATCCTTGGGAACTTGGGAGTGACTTTAATGGGAAAGAAAGCATTGGAGAACAGCTCAACGGTGCCAAAATGCTTGATTGAGATCTTATCTTGGGAAGATGAACCCAAATGCCAAGAGTTGTCAGCTAATATTCTGATTATTCTGGCTCATAAAAATTCAACACAGATAAATAAAATGGTAGAGTCAGGGATTATTCCTGTACTTCTTCAAGTAGCTTTATTAGGGACTTCTTCGGCTCAGAAAAGAGCACGGAAATTATTGCGATTGTTCAGGGATGAACGGCAAATAAAGATGGCGAAACATTCAGGCCCACATTCTTCAAGAATTGCACTTGAAAATCAAAGAGATAGAGAAGAAGGGAAGAGAATGATGAAGAGTTTAGTTAGAGAAAGTCTGCATAGGAATATGGAAATAATAACTAAAAGAGTTAATGCAGGTGAGGATTCTTCTAATGGGCTCAAGTCCCTGCTTACCAGCACAAGCTCCAAAAGTTTGCCGAACTGAGGCTTATTCTGTCTTAAAATTTCTTACAGACTTGATTGGTGTGCGTAGACAGTCATCGATGGCACAGTTTAAGCCGAAGCAATTTTACGTGGAAAACTCATCGATCTGTATATATGAAGATTTTTCCATTTCGGAGTAAAATGAAAATACACTACACCGAGCCAAAATCTGGTGATAATAGATTAATAAACTTTTTCATATTTGTCTTTTAGCAGATCATTATTATACACATTAAGAGTTATTTCTAGCCTATTTCAACAAATAACTTAAAACCCATTTACATTCTACGTATAAAAAGCATTAGCCAATCTCACCGTCATTGCTGTCAGATAAATTTGTTTTACTACTACATTTATTCACAACTAAAAATAATTATGCATTTATATAGAAAACCTTCTAAACAAAATCTAGTCGAGATTTGGATCATAGTTGTACAACGTGTAAAGGACCAATCACGTATTCGGGATCAATTACAGTACAACGCAAAAATTCTATAATTTGCAACTACAAATAACTTCAAACATATTTAGTCATAATCAGGCATAACACTTCGAATAATTTACATTCTTAAAACCCAAACTCCTCTCATGATTCAATCTACCAAGCATAATTATTTAATACTACTTAAATGTGGCAAAACAATGAATTTTTTATCCTTAACCCGTCTCTTTTATTAAAATATTCTAACTTAGTCCAATACTATCATATTTTAAAATGCACCAAAACATAAAACCCAAAATAGCATTATATATTTCGTACCGATATGCATACATCAAAAGCTAACCAGGTATATTCCATAGAGGGAATGGTATAAAATCTTTTGGCCTCATTCACTCACTCCACCCACACATTATTGTATGGATAAAAGAAAAGACCTCCAGATTTTTCTCAACAGATCCCTAACACCTGTCGAGCATGGATATTGATCTCGTATCATGTTACTGATTTATTACAATTGCAACGGACAATAATCAAAATGTGATCTTGCCTTCTACAACTGAACGAGCAGGGTCTATCTCCATGTTAACATAGAGAACATTGAACTGGATACACTTTCTAAATACAAAGTGGATATGATTTATATAGACACTTACATTTATTATGCATGAAAAGAAGATATTTTTTTTCATCTCCAGTACAGATTACATTAATAATAACATTATCTGATCTATTTATTGCAAGACAAGAGGGCAGGAATTAATAATTGAATGTTACTTGCATGTGTAACCTCGAAAAATAAATCAAAAGCACTGTATTAAATCAAACCATGTCCCATACACTTACGATAAGACGAATGCTTCACTACAAAATTATTACAAAGTAATTGTCACTTTCAGCTGTGATTAAATAAGCAAAAGGGACTTATACACTGACAATGTAAAGCAGTTTTACACTGTTTTCCAATCACAGACCACCAAGTATGATAGGTTTTATAGTAACTATGCTAGTAGTTATACCAATAGTGATTTTTGATTGGTCAACAGTGTTGTATAGTCATTAAAATCCTTGGGAATATAGCTAGGCTCCTTCAATGAACATTTGGAAACCAAAATGGAATTTAAAAGTCCTAACCTCAGAAGGATTACAGCAAGGCGGTGTTGGCCGAACTACTTCAAATCGAAAACGACCAGGAGAATCACCTCGAAAATCATTAGAAAGAGCAGCACATATGGACATTCACAAGTTTTGATACACAAGCCATCAAAATTGGAAAACATCGTAGAAACATTCCCATAGAAACAAACATACAACAATTTATTTGGCCCAAAAGCATGATCATGACGGATCAAAATGAATAAAACAAACACCAAACTGTAGCAAAGCAAGTTGCTTATTATTCCCATAAGAAACACTTGCAAGACGAGACAAAACATTTTAACTAACAAAATTGCATTAACAAGTAGACTGATTTAGCAAAGAAAGTAAGTAATAAAATAGCAGCAGTAACATGTAAACTGACTTAAGAAAGAGTAGTAACAAGGTCCTAATTGAAGCTTCACTATTCAACATCAGCAAAATGAAAAATCAGGCAAACAACCAACACAATTACTCTGTAATGCTCTTCATCTTCTACTATAAAGCCATCTATCTAAACTGCAGTCACCAAGAACCCATCTTAGTTGAAGCTCCTCCATGACAGCAGCCTCAAAGGTGGTGTTTAGTGTCAAATCAAGAGATACGGCTTGAATAGAGTTTGGACAATTCTCACCTTTCAAGCTAGTTAAACGAGGTTGTGAGATCAAATTAGGTCCTGAGTCCAAATTCTAAGATTTCATACCTTACTTTTAACACTATAAAAAAATGAAATATACCTAATCAAGGATAGTGTTTAGTATCAAATTGACTAGAGATAGGAATTACATATAGCTACTAGAGCTACGTCAATCCTCACCTCATAAAAAAATTTTATGAGGGATGATTAGGCTCCAACCTAAAACCTTAAGAAGGTATAGAAGTCTGTTCTATATCCATAGTTGGGCGAAATGATTGCCTCACTCCAAGCTAATAGCCTTGGATGAGAGGGGATGTGCCAGAAAGCTACCTTAGTTCTCCTAAGTTGCAACCTCTTTAAGGATTGCCGAAGTTGTAGTCCCAAGGGTGATATTTTTAGGCTCAAATTAGATAAAGATAAGACTGAAATTGAGTTCAAAGCCAGGACAATGTTTGCCCTACAAATTGATTGTGAGGTTCAGTTAAGACCTAAGCCAACATTATAATAAAGCTGCATACCTGCCGTAATAGATACAAATAAATAAAATACAAGTAAATCACCAATTAATCCTCAAACTCTCTCAAATAATTCCGAAAGTAATAAAACTTCAAGCCATCCCTAAAGTATACATCTTAAAGGGACTAATTTGATTGATTTAAAATACTTCTAGGATTACTTAAGTAGTTTGTTTTACTTTAAAAACCACTCAGGAAGGTAATATTTCAAGAATCAAATTAGTGGTTTACTCAAGAAAACTTATTGTTAAATTCTTTCACTTTTGTACCTTTAATATTTATTTCAGAGCAGGTTGGGTGGGTGGAATGGAGCTTAAAAGTGATCATCATAAATTTAACATCAGAATTAAAGGCTTTTACCTTTTATACATGAAAAAGCACGGCATTGCAATTGCCACATCAAGTTTAAGCTCTGATTTCACAACAAACAAGGTGGTCAATCTCACAGTTGGCATTTTTCAATTTACAAGTTTAGGTAAAATCGATAGCAGATCTCATCTTTAACACAGTTTGAATGAAGGCTTGCGAAAAATGTTTAGGTCATTAAGAATTGAATCTGAATTTAGTACAAAAACAAGAGAAAGGATATTTCAAAAGATACTCAAATATGTCACCGTGCAATTTTTAAAGGTGTTCACAAACATCCATTTCAGGGCAAACCAACTGTGCATCTCAAAAAGACAATTCAAATAAGCCTCTAAAAGAGTTGAGGCAACTAATTTACTCATTAAACTTTGATGCTGAATTTAGTACAAAACCATGACGGAAGGATATTTCAAACATTATCCAAAAGTATCACGAATGCCACCATACAAGGCAAATACTTGAAGTTATCGGAAATTAAAAGAAAAAAAATTAAAGTCACCATGACAACCAGAGTAATATATGCAGGGAATATAGACCACAATAAAGAACAATTTCAAAATTTAATGTAACCACCTTGGCATTTAGTCAATAACTTAGAAAACAATCTAGGCAAAAACTATAAATAAAAAAATCTACAAAATTTCCACATAAGTACTACGCCAAGTCATGTAAGCTTCAACTAACACCCATCATAAATGGAACCATAACACATAGATGCAGAGGTAGTGAAGCAGCAACAAATTACAGGTCCATGTAACCAAAACCAAAGATTTCATTGTCTGCATGCACGAAAGCAGCACAACCATTTAAAGCATTGGCGTCCAAGAAGCCATCACAAACCTGAATGAAACACCTATCCAAAACTCAAACCAATCATTAACATTTAACAACAAAACGAACTGTCAAAGCCGAAAAGAGATAACCATCACTCGCATGATAATTACAATCAACAATTAATAAACTTCAACATACACAGACCATAAACAAAAGTATGATGTGCACAAAAGAAATTAAATCCAATTCATACCAGCAATCAATTTTGCAAAACACATTGTAAGATAAATGAGTCATTCAGAAATACATGTAAAAACCTGCATTTGCATTTTAAAAACCATAACTCCATTTCTCTTTAGAAAACCCTCAGAGAAGTGCTAGCAGCACACTCTATATCATTTACATTTTGTTGAAAAGTAGAGAATTAAGCATGAAACTCAATAAAAAAGTTCCAGGACAAAATTTTTCTTTATAATTTCCAAGTCAATATTAAAGACTTCATTCAAAGGTGTAGTGCTTGCATTTCTCAACAATCTAATGCAAGTTCAGCTAAAACACAGATGCAGTTATAAATTATATATCCAATGAACACAAGTATGGACTAATCAGCAGTCTACTATGCTTTGATAACGAAAAAAATTACCTCAATAATAGGGTGGTACGCCTTGGTACATTCCTCCAGGAGGAGGTCTCGGCATTGGCACTTGCTGCTGTGGTGGAAGCGTGGAAGAAGCAGGGTAGCCATACTGGGAGCCTTCAGGGAACCCCCCACCAGAATTGGGAGGCAGTCTAGCTCCGTAATCCCCGGAAACCGGCCCACCCATCTGCGAATTACCATTTCCACCACCAATCCCATGGCCATACCCACCACCACCAGAAACCTGAACCGGATTGTTATATGGTGGCACCGGGTGCTGTATTCCATAGCCATTCCCACCATATCCACCATACTGAGGTACCATCATAGGACCTTGTTGTTGCATCTGTTGCTGCGGATGCTGTTGTTGTTGCTGCTGATGCTGCGTGTGTTGATGCTGATGTTGATCCCCTCCAAACGGTTTCGTCTTTTTGCTATCCACAGCCAATTTGCAAATCACTTGGTGCCCATCAATGGTCTTAACCGGTTCCGCCAACGAAGCCCTCGCGCCTTCCTCCGTTTTATAAACGAAAAAAGCGAAACCCCTCGATTTTCCGCTCGATTTGTCAAACCCTAGAGGCCCTTCCTCGACCTCTCCGAACTTAAGGAATTCGCTCAGTAGTTTATCCGAGGAGATCTCGAACGGCACGTTCCCCACGAAAACCTTCCTTGCTGATACGTCGCCTGAGCCCCCAGGTCCACCAGCAGCGGCTAGTTGCGTTACCGTCATGCGTCCGTCGATTTTCTTGCTGGGGTCCTTCAGCGCGAGGATGGCGCCATCCACGTGGCGAAACACCACGAAGCCATAGCCCTTGGACCGTCCCGTGGCCTTGTCGAAGATCACGATGGCCTCGTCGAGTTCGCCGAACGCGGAGAACACGCTGCGCAGGGTCTCGCTGGTGGTTTCGCCGGCAAGTCCACGTACGAACAGCTTACGGAGAGTGGAGTCGCGGTCCGCGACGGCGCGCACGGCGTCGAGGACATCGGAGTGGCGTAGCGATGCTGATTGGAGAAGGTCGAGGAGCTGTTCCTGGGAAAACGGACGCAAGATCTTGCGGATGTCTTCCGCGGCCAGGGGGGCGGCTGGGGTGACGGTGGCGGTGGGGAATGCTTGGGAGGGTGGTGACGACAGAGAATCAGCATCGCCGTTCTCTTCGGTCTTGCGCTTCTTCGAGAAGTCCATGGTGCGAAGAAGATTTGGGAATTAGGGTTTCAAAGGGATAGGTGTTAAGTGAAGTTACAAAACCAAATCAAGTGTTCCTCTGCACACAAACTGAAGAGAATCTGTTTCTGTGTATTTATAGGGATGAACCTTATTTGCGTTGCGAGCGGTAGACACTGGTTTGAACACGTATGTTTGTGCGTGCAAACGTGTTTATATTAATTTAACAACAAAAGAATATTTTAAAATAATATTATTATTATTTCAATTTTATACAAATATTTATTTCAATATGTTGGGTTACTTTTAAAACTTTTCAGTTTCAATTAAAACAATTTAATATGTTTATTTTTTATGATAATAAAAAATAAAAAATTTATTATTTATTATTATTGTGAGATTTTAAAAATTATAATAATTAGAAAAATATATAAATATGGTTAAATATTGTAAGTAAAAGATAAAAAGTTTGTTAGTTGTAATTTAAAAGATTTATTAAATTATAATAAGAGATAATGAAATATTTTGTATATGTATAGTTAAAATAATATTTAATGGGATATTTTAAAATTAATATATAATAGAGATAATATATGTAATAGAGGACGAGAATATAAATTATATTATATCGATATAAATATAATTAAGATTTTTATAATTTATTTGGGTGACATATGTTATTAAAATTTTAATTAGTTTATCATAATATTTTGTGCCTTAAATCTAGAGCGAATTGGGTTAGAGTTGAGACATTTAAATAATTAAGTATTCAGAATTCTTAATTGGTTTAAGGAGTGAAATGTGGAGAGTTTTTTGAAAGAGGGGTAAGTTGAAGATTAAAAAGGATTAGTTTAAGCTTTGGAGTATCCATGTGAGGGGAGCTAACTATTCTAACTTGCTTTGTATCTTATTTGTGAATGTATACGAGTTTTGGTGGTGTATTGATGTGTGAGAAATCTTGTATGGGTAAGGGAAGATTGTTGACATGTTTGTGTGTGTCTTGCAGCAAGAGATGGAGTGTTGGGTTCTTAGTGAGCTATGTATACCCTATCCGTCTCCAGTGTTGAGTAGGAGAGGTTTTAGCTCCATGGGAGCAAATGACTAGTAAACTTTGCATGGTGGTACAACTAGTGAGCTTTGCATGTAAGTCTCTTCGAGAGAACATGGAGAGTGAATTATGTCCATAAGACTTTGGGAGAAATGAGGAGTTCTAGCACTTCTGCTCAGCAAATGGCTGGTAAGCTACGTGCATGACTTACAATTGGAAACTTGATATTTGCTTAGTTCTCAAAGAGCGACTGAAAACTCTGTGAGAGGGTGTAACAACTGTTAAAGTGGTTCATCAAATGGCTTTATGTGAACATGTTAGATTGAGATCCTTGAACTAGAGACAACACATGTGTTTGTATGATGTGTTGTTTTAGTTTATGATTTTGTTTTACTGAAAATTATTTTTGAACTTATAATGGAGTGAAAATTGTTGTTATGACAACTACTGTTTACATTAGCTCACCCTTCTTTTTGGTGATTTTGGTTTTCACCTGCGATGATCATATTTTTATACAAAAGAAAATGATAGTGTTGAGGACATAAATGAGATGAGAATTGTGGGGACAGTTATGGGAGTAGTTGTCTTTAGTCATTTTTTTAAAGTTTCTTTTCCATTATTACTTTGATGATTATATATTTTTGAAACGAGATACATATTTCTTTTATACATTAGTGAACAAAGATGTTTTTGTTTATGTTAAACAGTGGTATCAAAGTTTTTAGTTACTTATATTTTGGATATAAGTGTGAGATAATACTATCTTAGTATAACCTCGGTGATGATGTTACAATTATAATTATAAAATTAAGGTATAATTATTTGGATAATACCCAGTTTGGAGGTAGTGTCTCAAATAGGTACCCGATTTTAAAAAAAAGTGTCAATTGCGTCCCTAAATACGTTAATGTGCATCAATGTAGTCCATTTTTTTACGCCATTAGAATGTTTAACATTGACTGATTGAGGTTGGTCTGTAATTCAATTTTTGAACATGTGGAAGTTATGCAACTAATGATGTGGATATATGTGGGTGGTAATGTAAATTAGAAATGAAAAAAAAAAGGAACTGTGGATTTGGAAAAGTTAACTTTGTCGAGGGGAAGAACATCAGGAGAAGAAGACGAGGAGAATTTGATTTGGGTTTCACTGGCATTCGTTAGTGAAAGTTTAGTTCAAAGGCGTCATTGAGAGCGACATGGCTTGGATCATGGATGAAAGGTGCGTATTTCTTTGTCTTATATTGGTTTGGCTGGTGAATTCAGGGTTTTATGAGTGTATTGAAATTGTGATGATTTATGATGTTTAAGTTCACTATATTTGATGTTTTTTCTAGTATTAATGTTTCGCTCTTGCTTTTGGTAATGTGGTTGAGTCAGTATTACTTTATTGCTTTGGTCCCCCACTATATGTGACAACGACGATGTTGAGGTTATGGTGTGGTCCCCCTTTGTAAATTTTGTTGTTGTCTTGGTGTCTTGGTGGTATGGTATGTAAATTGTGTTTTGTACTTTGGGCATTTTTATATTTGATAGGGATATATAGATAGGCATATAATAATTTAGATGAACGAGGAAATTTTCGAAGTGGTATTTCACCATAGGGGTAGGTTTGTCAATGATGGGTCACTAAAATACGTTGGAGAGAGCAATAGTTTATTATGTGACCCAAACATATGGAGTTACTTTGAGATAATGTCAATTTTGAGGGAAATGGGTTATGTGAATGTGAAAGAGTTGTGATATTCAGTAGGTGAAGGTTCTAGGTTGGAAGGAAGGTTGGAGTTGTTGAGAGATGATACATGTGCATCTCATATGGTCAACATTGCCACACTAAATGGTCAAGTGCACCTTTATGTGGTGCACTTTGTGTGTGTGAACCTCAAGTAGTACATATGTTAGAGAACCAAGTTGTTGTGGATGGTGGGAGTGAGGGTGCGACACAGGTTAATGTGGAGAGGGAGGGTGACGACCAAGGTCATGTGGAGGGGGAGAGTTAGGACCAAGGTGTTGTGGAGGGTGGGAGTATGTGGATGGTGAGGCCAAGGAAGAAGTTGCGTGGGAGTGAGGCAGAGGATAATGTAGAGGGTAAGGGTGAGGAAGAAGATGTTATGGAGGGTGTGAGTGAGGCAAAGGATAATGTGGATGGTAAGGCTGAGGAAGTTGGTGTGGAGGCAGGCTGTGAAGGTGATGATGACTTTGAGGTCACTAGTTGGACTGAGTCTGAAGGGGAAGTCACGAGTGAAGATGAACTTTTTTATGTTAGAATCAAAGGAGATGAGTTGGAAGATGAATTGTATGATGTTAGAATTGAAAGACATAAAGTGGATGGAGCAAGTGGGTGTTCTAGAACAAAGTCAAAGGTTAAAGATGTGTATGATAGGGGGTTGTCTGATACTGAATGATAGTCAAAAAAATTAGATAGTTTTGAATATAGTGATACAATAGATGGTGATAGAGACATGTATGGTCACTTTGGGATATTCTTAATGCCCAAAAGTATGGAGGACTACCATTGGGAAGTTGGGACGTACTTCGCTGAAAAAGAAGAATTCACTGAGGCAATTAGAACTTATGGTGTACACAGTGGTAGAAAACTTAAGATTTTTAGAAATGACAAAAGAAGAATTTGTATGAAGTGTTTGGGTGCCAAGGTAAAAATGTAAGTGGTATGCATATTGTGCTTATAAGGTTGCAAAAAGTACATTGCAAATAAGGAAGATTATCAACATCCACACATGCAGTAGGGAATTTAATGTCTGTTTAATGACTTCAAAGTGGTTAAGTGGGAGGCTAGAGAAGACATTACGTGAGAACTCAAATATAAAGCTAATTGACTTGAAAAACAAAATAGGGAGGAAATGGAACATTGGTGTTTAAAGGTCTATGACCTTTATGTATAAGACTATGGCATATAAGAACATTGATGGATCATTCTAAGAACAATATAAATGAGTTTATGACTATGCACATGAACTTTTAAGGTCAAATCCAGGTTCAACTGTGAAAGTGCATGTTGATAAGAATGAGGGCAATACAATATTCAAACGATTGTATGTTTGTCTCAAGGTTTGTAAAGATAGCTTCTTGGCTTGTAGGCTTATAATTGGTGTGGATGATTGTTTATAAAGGGAAAATATTAGGGGGGGAATTGTTAAAACCTGTGGGCAGAGATGGAAATGATCAAATGCTTCCTTTGGCATACACGGTTGTTGAAGTTGAGAATAAGGAAACATGGACATGGTTTCTTGATTTGATGATTGAAGACCTACGTGGGGCTGAAATTTGTTCCACATTCACATTTATGTCTGACCAACAAAAAGTAAGTTCTACATTTTATTTCTGACAGCTTTTAAGGTTATTTATGACTTGTGACAATATAACAATGACTTCTTATACACTAAATTTTGTAGGGACTGTTGCCAACATTACAGGAATTATTGCTTGGTGTGGATCAAAGGTTTTGTGTGCGACACATATATTCTAATTTCAGGAAGAAATTTCCAAGCAAAAATCTGAAGCATTTATTATGGAAAGCAACATATTACACATAGCCTCAAGCATGAAAGGTTGTCATGAGGGAGATTAAAGACTTCAATGTGGATGCTTTTAAGCACTTGATGCAAATCCTCCCAAGGCATGTATTAAACATTATTTTTATCCAACTCTCACATTGTCTATTGTTTTTAATGCCATTTATTTTGTTTGGAAGCAGATCTTGGTCTAGGTCTAGATTTACATCAAGACCTACCTGTGACATTGTTGTGAATAACATGTCTAAGGGTTTCAACAATATAATAGTGGATGCTAGGAGTAAGCCCATCATAACCATGATGGAAGAAATATGAATGCACCTTATGAAGAAATAAGCATCGTATAGGAAGAAGATACATGCATTTGAAGGTTCCATTTGCCCAAAAATTAAAGACAGACTAGAGAAGGAAGCATAAAAGACTAAATATAGGTTACCAATGTAATATTGTTCATAGTTTATTCATTAAGTCTGATTCCCTTATGCATTGGTTTATTTTGCTTTATCTTCATTAAAAATTGGTTTGGACAAAAAACTTTTTTAGGTCAACCATACTTCCATGATTGGGGAAAAGTTTGTAGTAGACATAGACAAACAAGAATGTAGCTGTAGGAAATGGACCATAACAACAATTCCCTACTATCACGCATTTACTACCATCAAATTTTTAAATTTGAATGGAGAGGATTACCTCCCACAGTAGTTTTTGAAGTCAACCTACGAAGAGACATACTTGTCAATGACATATCTTGTGAACGAACCTCATCTATGGAAAATGACCTTTTACTATGATGTTTTGCCTCCTACTAAAAGAGTCTTGCCTGAAAGACCAAAAAAGAAATGAATGTCTTGGAGCTGAAGAAGGATGACACATAAGTGAGGCAAGGTGGAATACATAAAAGATGTGTGAATGCAGAGCACTTGGACACAAACAAAATAGCTATCCCCAAGCACCTCAAACATAGCAGCAACCAACTCCATCAAGTACACAGGAAGGAACAACAATTATTGAACATGCTGAAGGAACTGAACCAAGCCAGCTAAATGAATCACTTCAAACAACTCAACCTACTTAACCAACTAAAATTAGTGGTGGTCAGCACACTGAAATTAGTGGAGCCAATGGTGCCATCAGAACCACATCAGCCAAGTCACCCAATATAGGCAACTCAAAATTCTTCATGCCAAGATACCCAGCTACCTCAACCAAGTCCGATTTCTTCATGCCATCAAATGCAACCAACAACAAGAACCATCTACTGAGAAAAGTTGTCATGTAGCAGAGGCTCAATTTGGAAGCCATGAAGACATGATTGCAACTGTTTTTTTTTTTGGAGTTGAATATGTATTTCCTTTTTATTTGATCCAATTTATTTTGGAAGGAAAAATTTCTATATTTAAATGCTTAGCAGGTGATTTTATTTAGAACATTATGTGTTTTGAAGAACATGTTTATGTACTCAAATGCACTTTGGATTAATATCTTTTGTGTCCATTTGGAATTTATTCATCTATCTTTTGAGCAAAAAATTACGTATATGATTGACTCCATTTAGGATTTTATTCATCTGTGTGTTCAGCAAAAGAAATACGTATATGATTGAGTCCAATTGGGAATAAAAGAACACCTTATTTGGAGTTAACTTTTATAATTCATGTTTTTATTATGCACCTTATATTGATTATCATTCCGTGCATTACTCAAACAATTCATGTCCTTAGATGGGCACCTTATATTGCTTATCACTCATGAGTCTCTGTAAATTACTCAAACAATGGATTCATTGAACAATATTACTCAAACTTCTCATTCATTCAATAACAATTCATTACAAAACCAAACAACGAAATACATAGCTTCTTACTCATTGCACAACCTGACTTTTACAACATTTCAGTAGCTATTTTGTATCAACTTACAAACCAATATTACAATTAATCAAACAAAAAAAAGTATAATCGTAGTTAAAAACTTAACAATTTCTCAGAAACCACAAGTGATTTTTCCAGATTATAGATTTTTCTCCTTTGTCTCCTAATGGTAGCATCTCTCTCATCCCATTTATCTTCATTGAATCATTTGAAGTAATTGCACCATTTAAATAGGTCATTTGCACCACTCCACTATTCACAACAACCAATAAAAACAAATTATTTGTTAACATAAAAATGTGATTGTGAATTACAACTTTAATCAAAATTAAATTTAAATCATACATCTAATCTAACCTTATAGTTATGGTAGACCCAAAATTGTTTTCTAGCATTCTTAACTATTTTAGCCACTCTCAACATAGCAACCTCCCTACAATATCAAATTGGGGTTTCACCCAAGCCCTAATACGAACCAGCATGGGAGGAGACATTGTGCTTCTATGTACCCCATAAAGAACAAGAACACATTTCATTGCAAGACATTGCACAATTCAAAAACTAAGACCTCATTGGGGATCAACAAGAAACTGCAAAGGAAAGGAAATAAAGGAAGAACATAGCGCACACCCAATTCAGGAATTAGGGCACAAGTTCATAATTCTCCCTTAATAGAGGAAACCACATCATTGTGCAATTATGTTTTTAGACACAAATCCATTTTAAATTAACACGTATATGTTTCCCATTGCCACATCACCACATTCTTAACATCGTATGTGATAATCTAATGGGATGGACTGCATTGGTGCACATTAACGTATTTGGGGAAACAATTGACACTTTTTTAAAATCGGGTACCTATTTGACATACTACCCCTAAATTGGATACTATCTGAGTAATTATACCTAAAATTAAATATAATGAATTTTTATAGTTTTATTGTAAGTATTTTTTTATACATTTTGTAGGCAAATTTTAATTTAAAAAAATGTCACATCGAAAAAACGGTTAAATTTAAATAAACGGTCACTTAAAAGGTAATATTGATAAAATAATTATTTAATTTAAGACAAACTATTTAAAGGGTAAAATTGAAAAACAAATATGGACACCAAAAAGAGGAATTATCTTTATATATAGGTATAAATATTACAAGATATTATGAAACATCTCTTAGATATTTATAGTTAATACTTTATAATATAATAACTTACTATTATTCTTTATTAGGGATGACAACGGGTCGGATTGGGCACAAATAGTGCCTACGTGCAACCCGACCCACAACAAAAAAATCCACCCATTACCCTTCCCTCTCGTTACCCGTGCAGGTATCCATTTAAAAAATACTTGCGAGTTTTTTTAAACTCGTGGATACTCGTGGACACCCCCGCGAATATTTAAAAAAAATATTTTATAAATTTTTAAAATAAAATTTAATTAAAATTATAAAAAAATGAATGAATTAAATTTAACTTAATAAAATATAAATTAATTTTAATTTTTTGTGGGTAACAAATACCGGCAGGTACGGATAGTATGATACCTGCACCCGACCCGTTTATAAACGAGTATTAAAATACTCGCTACTAGTTACCCACTACCCGTAGGTGATAAATACCCGCAAATACTAACTATCCGTCATGGATTTTATCCGCGAATACCCACAAGCAAGGGTATTTTTGTCACCCCTACTCTCTATCTCCAAGATATTATGATATAATACCTCACGATATAATAATTGATTATATAATATCTTCAATGTATAATACATTGTTATCTTTATGTATGTTTAATATATTTGTTTACTTATACCTACAAATACACCATTTCACCACCACAAATGGATTGGAGACTCAATCATAAACTCAACTATGAGACTTAACTCTTATAACTTCTCATTTATTGTTTGTCTAATACATATCATTGTTCTCTTATGGACTTAAGCATCAGAGAGTCTTTTGCAAGCAATTCTTCCCTTTGTTTCTCTTCAATTCTCAAGACTTCCTCACCAAGAATCGTCAACCCGACATTCAAGAACTTAATTGTGACTCCTCGACACGTTTTGGTAAGAACATCTATAGAAAAATAAATTTTATTATCAAATAAAATTAATATAATTATATTTTTTTTATATCATTTTATATTTATCAAATAGTTTCACTACTAATTTTACTAAAAAAATTATGATATAATAAATTATTTCATGAATTTCCAGTTTATAAAGGGAAAGTTTATAATTTACTTCATACCAACTAGTTTTTCAAAATAAATTAACTCATAAGCTACGATCGTATATATATTAGTAATTAGATTATTATTTAGAAACTTACGCATCATATAATAACTAGTTTATAAGTTATTTTTGCTTTATAAAGTAAAAGCTTGATGGAAGTAGCTTCAAGGATTTGAAGCTTCTCGATGTTGAACTGCAGAATTGATGAAGAACGAGATAGATGGAAGCAGAAGCGATGTGATTAGAGGTGGACATGTGTTTGGAGAGTGGGTTGGAAAGTGTTTCTTGAGAGAGGTTCAACTAACTCTCCAGAAAAAAGGTCTAGGAAAGGAGTCTAGAAAAAAAGACTATCCTAGTGAACTTAGAAACAAGAGAGCTGCAAATTTGGCAGAGTTTCTCCATATAAATTTAAAGTTGATTTTACATGGTTGAACACTCCTATTTATATGTTTAGGAGTTGACTAAAGTCTTAACAAACAAAGAGGGAGACAATTCAAAATTTAAAGAAAATTGGATCCAAACTAGACTAGAGATGACAAATAAACCCGTCCCCGTGGGTATTGCCCGAACCCGTCCTTGTTTTGACGGGGAATCCCCGCATTGACTGGGTATGGGCATTAGGGATGGCAATTAGGGTCTGGCCCGCAGACCCGCAGAAAAAATGCAGGCCAGGCCAGGGTAGTGAGTCTGCAGGCCCGCGTGAGCCCGGCCCGCATAGGCATGCGGTCCGCAAGCTCGCATAAAATTAAAAAAAAACTTGCATTTGTGTATATTAATTACTTCTTTTATGAACTCTTGCATTAACGTTTCAAATTCTTGTATAACTGGAATGTGCTAAAATTTAAAGAATACATTGTCTATGTCATAGTATGAATATGATGAAAATGTTGAATTATCAATTTATCATCTAATTTCCCAAAGTCTTTACTTAATTTTGTGAACTTCTTAAAGTTTCCCAATTTTTACCATTGAAAGTTTATCATAAAAATTAAAAAAAAATAAAAAAAATTTAAAAAATTTAAAAAATTTAAAAAAAAAGCGGGCCGGCCGCGGACCAAGGATTATGCAGGGCGTGCTAGTGTTTTCAGTCCGCATAAAGTATGCGGGGTGGGGTGGGCCAGCCTGCGTTGTGCGGGCCTTATGCGGGCCGGGCCTAAACGGGCCGGGCCGACCCGCATTGCCACCCCTAATGGGTATGGGTATGGGGAATCCCCGACTTTTTCAATCGGGTATGGGGATGTACATATCCCCGCCATAATACCCGTTCCCGCCATATCTCCGTCTCCGTTTAAATTATTAAAATATTCATAATTAATTAAGTAACCATATATATATATATATATATTCTATATTTTATTTCTTCTAATTATTTGGTTTGTCACGAAACTCATTCTCATCTCCAATATATTTTTCATGTTATCATAACCTTTATATAATTATGTTAAAATGATGTATGTGAATTAAAAAAAAATTATGTATCACATTTGAATTTTTTTATTATTTTTTAATATTTTAATTTATTGTATATTTTCCTTTCACATGAGAATGTTTAATACTCTCAATTTAAGTGTTTAATAGCATAAACAATTCATTTACTAGGTAATATAACTTTTTTTACTTATTGTTATTAATTTTTGTTTCATTTGAAGAACTTTTGTTTTGCTAAAACAATTTTCGTTATTTCTCAATCATGGAGTATATATGTTGATATTTGAAAAGTTTTCTTATATCTCTAAAGTTTTTTTGATCTTATCATACTCTTAATTATACATTTGTTTTTTTTTGTGCGATTGCTTTCGATAGTCTCTCAAATTGTTTCTAAGACACACATTTGTTAATTTTTTAATCTTTTTTATTTGTTGTTTATTTTCATCATGTACAATATTATTTCAATATATTTTATCTAATTATTTTCATTTTCTAACTCATTATCAATCATACCGTAATTTTTCACTATAATTGTACAAATAACGTTTATACATTATAATATAAAAATTTAATGTAATTGTCATCAATATTTTTGTATCACCATCCAACATACATTGAAGTTAAAAGATACAAGATCTATGTCAAAATTTTATTATTATGTTTATTATTTGTTCTTGACGTCATTTTGATCAAGTGATGTATTATAACTTTTATTAGTGTATAAAAAGATATTCATTAGAATTTTAAAAATTGAAGTAAACAAACATTTAAAATATATTTTAATTTGAATATTTGTTTTCCTTTTATATTTTTTTTAAAATATTTTTAAATTGTATCAACTAGGTTTTTGCAGTTTGCAAATTTAATAAATATTTTGGTTCTGATGAAATTTTATTTGGTATTCTAATATAAAATGTCAACAATTATAATTTATTTCAAAGTATTTGATATCGAAGAAACAACCATCCTCCTATATTTGAAAATATTATGTTTTCTTTACAGTAATTTTTTATTATTTTATAAAAATTAATTAAAATTAATATTGAAGTAGTAAGAAAACGGGTATGAGTATGGGTATGAGATTATACCCGTTACCCGATGGGGATGGGGATGAGACAAAAGTTTAATACCCGTTGGGTTTGGGGATAGGGATGATGATGAATTTTTTCTAAGAGGATGGGTATGGGATAGCGAAACTCGTCTCCGCCCCGTTGCCATTCCTAAACTAGACATATTTCAAGTGTGAATGGCCAACTTGGCAAGTTCATGTAAGGGGTGACAATTCGGGGTGGGCCATGTGGGCTAGCCACACAGACCCATACCATTCATCACGTTGTTTATGTACGTTCCTTTTTATTTATTATTATTATGTTTAATCATTGTATATAAGATAATGATTTTGGTTCTTGAATATGGAATATCTTTTTATGCATTTTTAGGTTAACAAATTTGTACTTGTGTGTTTTGTAAGGTGACATGTAGTTATTGTACTTTAGCTATAATCTTTGTTACTATTGTTTCATGTTTTTGGTTAGTTAGACTAAATTGAATTATTTCGATAGGAAATGAATATCAATTGTTCGGGTAAATAAAAGGTTTTTATTTTGCTCATTACAAATGTGGGCTAGGAAATGGGGCGAGCCAAGAAAATAGATCCATTTTTGAATTGCGGGTGGGCCAAGAAAATAGACTCAAATTTCACACTTCGTAAAATGTTGCTCGATTTAATCAATTATTCTACTTACATAATCATTTAAATTAAGGCTGTCACACTAAAATGGCCAAAACACACAACCTAAAAGAAATGTAAGCTTGGCCAAAATACAAGGCCTAAAGAAATGACTTATTTACCTTTTTACGAAGCTAAGAGAAGGAAAAGACAAGCTAATAAAAGACACTCCACAAAAGTTGAGTTCTTTGAGGTCTTATTTCCTCTTCCATTCTTTGGCCATGGTCCTAGTTAAAGGACTAAGGTGAGTTCCTCCTGATAGTCCTCCATCAGATCCTCCCTCTTGAAAAGGATTTGCCCTCAGATCCAACCCTTCTTCATAATTAGCATCACCTGCAAAAGGAGTTAACTCACAAACATTAAAGTAAAGCTGACTCCATAATCAATAAGAAGATCTAACCTATATGTATTATCATTTGTTTTCTAGACCACTTGGAAAGGACCATCTCCTCTAGGACTGAGTTTAGACTTCCTCTGAGATGGAAATCTTTCTTTTCCAAGTGCATCTAAACTCAATCCCCTTCCTAAAAAACCCTTTTCTTTCTCCCTTTGTTATTGTATTCAATGTATTTTTTAGTTTGTTTTTCAATTTGGTTTTTGACCTTCTCATGAAACTTCTTAATGAACTTTGCTTTAGACACACCTTCCTCATGTACTTGATAAGTATCAAGAATAAGTAAATGTTCCATTTTGAAATTAACACTTATCATGTATCAAATGGTGTTATTTGTGTACAAAACAAACCTCCTTAGCTTAAGATACAAAATGAGATAGTGAGAAATAGAGTTTTATGAATTATAATGATATTTTTCTATTTTGCAGTAAAAATAAAAGAAAATATCAAGTATGCAGCTAAGCCACAGTACTGGAGTTATCCACACGCCTTGACGACCTCTCCATGCTATTGGACTAATTTATGACACTCAACCTTCTTGCCGACTTCTCCACTTGTTTGTGCTTGTTTCCCGAGCTACATCCTATCATCAATAACACTAGTTCTTCTTCAACTTCTTCGACAAGATTGGTTGTCTCTTCTCTGCTTTAATTTGCTTACCGGACGCTTTCTCCACCACACTGTTCTGAACAGATCCACGTCGCCTTTATTGTCCACATGTTTCAAACACCTTTTTTGCATTAAGCGTTTTACCTTTTGAGACCATGAGCTTCATTCCTTTCTCACTCATATGCCCAAGCCTCTTATGCCACAAAGATGATTTGGTTCTAACTTCTGCAACTGATATCATATCCTCATCTACAATCATGTAAAGAGATCCTTGCTTATTTCCACGAGCAATAACAAGATTAGCTTTCATTACCTTCCAGTGTCCATCTCCAAAAGTGGTGTAAAGTCCCTCATCATCCAACTGCCTTATAGATATTAAGTTTCTCTTTAAGGCAAAAATATTTCTGACATTATTCAAAGTCCACACGCTTCCATTAGAGGTTATGATATTAATATCACATCTTCCTATAATATCAAGAGATTTTCCATCTGCAAGGTAGAACTTCCCAAACTTTCGCGAGACATAGTTAGATAATAGTTTTAAGGAAGGTGTAGTATGAAATGACGTACCTAAGTCCATAATCCATGAGTCAATAGAACTATCTAAACTACATAATAGTGCATCTTCAATTTCATCAGTTACTATATTTGTTGATTGATCATCATCTTGCTTTTTGTTGTTATTGTTGTGCTTCCGTGGAGCCCTACATTGATTTGTAAAGTGACCCCTTTTCTCACAATTCCAACAAGTGACATCATTTCGGAATTTTGGTTGTGATCTTCCTCTAGACTTTGATCTGCCTCGGCTTTGATTACGACCTTTCTGGCTACTTCTTCCTCTAGTTTTAGCACTCAATGCTGAACCAGAATTAGAACTGGAATATTCCCTTGAACTTTTCATGCGAACATCTTTGCTTAAGATCAAGTCGCGGATGTTATCAAGCTTCAACTTGTTATTTCTTTCATAATTACTAACTACAGTAACAGTTGGACTCCAACTTTCCGAAAGAGATGATATTAAAATTAATTCTTTCACCTCATCATCAAATGTTAACTACATTGATGTCAAATGCACAATAATTGTATTAAATTCACTAATATGATTAGTAACCGAGTTACCTTCACCCCTTTTTAGGTTGATTATCCTGTGAATCAAATACACTTTATTTGCTGCAATTGGCTTCTCATACATATTTGACAATACTTGCATCAAATCTACGGTTGTTTTTTCTGACTGCTCTATGTCGGTTGGCTTCTACCTTGTTAAGGGTAGATACAACTTCTTCTGATATAGGTAGTCCTCTATCTGCATCTTCTAGAACCCGAAGTCACTACCAACAAACTTCTCAATCCTATCCTTCCCTTTTTTCAATGCCATTGCGTCTATTGCCTTTGAAGAAAGTTCATGCTGCTTTTGACGAAAGCTCCCACTACTTCTCTAAATTGAGATTCCCAAGAAGAAAAAGAAACCAAATCTTTTCTGATGTGGAAGATCAGACAATGTTGCAACCATAACTCATACTAAGAAAAATGGCTCTAATACCATTTGTTAGGTCTATAGAGGGGGTTTCACTAAGAAGATGCAAACACCAATGAGACATGAGTCCAACTTCATAAGGCATTGACGTCACTCTCAACCCCTAAAACCTTAATATAATGGGTTTATGGGTCTTTTTTCTTATATAGTGCTCTACTTTCTCATTTCTAGCCAATGTGAGATTTATACTCACTTGGATTCTTAACAAAAGACTAGTACATAGGCCGGCTAATGGTCATTCACGAAACAAGTAAACCCGTGATGCATTAGTTCGATGAAAACGTGAAAAAATTGCACCTAAACACGCCTAATATATCTACCCTAACATGCTAAAAGAGTAAGTCATTGGTTTACTTCCATTACAACCAAAAAAGAATGTAGTTTTTTTATATGGAACCCACGACCCCTTCCCTAAACACCACGGCGTGAAAAAAAGAAAAGAACCAATGAGGAAACTCAAATAAAATACCTTTAAATAATCATATCATGACACAAGAAGGCTACTAGTAAGGAGGAGAGGAAACAAGGCTGGCCCACAACAATACTACACAATGATGTTTGGCTAAACCATTGCACCCATGCATTGCAGCGTGACCCATGAATAAGCCAAAATAAAACTTACATAAGTTATATGCTTGAAGGAAAGAGAAACTACATCCAACTATAAAGAGTGAATCAAAGTGCAGGTGGCCCAAGCCTCCTAACCAACAATTAAACACCTGCTATGAATAAGGAAAGGAACCAATGGATGTCCACCACCATGCTAATGTCAAATCACAAATTACAAGCCTAAGCAAAAGAAGAAGGATTATGCCTACATAGAGAAGAAAACATGTATTGTAGTGCAACAGGAAGAAACCCTTATATACATGCTATGGATCTCAAAAGACCAAACTAAAGAGAACCTCAACCACTAAAATGCATGGCAGCTCAAAGCAAAGGAGACCCAAAACGTAAAGGAGGAAAGAAAGAAAAACATGTATCTGCACTTGCACTGCTTCCCAAATGAGGAAAAACACATTGAATGCTTACGTAAAACTGCACTAATACCCTAAAATAAGCCATGATCAAAACCACCCTCATCATTATGTCATTTCATAACCCATACATGCCTTTCAAAGTTTCAAGCATCAACCAGTAAAAACATAAAGAGAGAAAAGAGACAAGGTCAAGCTTCCCCTACCTAATTTCGCAAGCTCTCCAATCGCATTTTTTCTTCTCAGCTTCAACCTTCTTGGTTTCTCCCCTTCTTCCTCAGCTTTTTAGGTAACCAAAATGACCTATAGGGTTTGTTTTAGAACTGCCCCCTTCCATCTTCTCCAAAACCACACTAAACGTGATCCTAATATTTCAGTTAAGATTTTGGAAGTAAAAACAAAACCTTGGCCGTTTGACCTTTTCTATTTTGTTTTTCTAAAGTTTGCGGCAACAATGAGCAAATAACAGAAAGAGAAAAAAGATAGAAAAATAGAAAATGAGTGTTGCATGCTACAGCAACGAAAAGGAGGGAGAGAAAAAAAAGAAGCATGCGACCCTAACAAAAGGAAAAAAGGAGAGAGAAAAAAAACTTAAATAGAATACAACCCCTAATTAGGACAACCAGGGTTCGAACATATGTTCCCTCTCACGCCACGAACCTACGTACTTTTTCATAGTAATAATTAAATAAATAAATAAATAAAACAACCACTCAAATTAATCAATTATGTATTTCATGTGTTTCTCTTTATTAAACTATGTGACCACCATTCCAACAAAAATTCTTATAAAGCATCAACCACTTTATCACTTCACTCAAATACTCTAAGTTTTTTTTAAGTCTTACATTCTCTCTAACTTAAAAAATTTTTGTCCTAAAAAATTGTTCTATTCCAACAAAAATGAGACTACTCCATGCAGTCTCACTACCTCACGGATATACAACCATATTGTGATATCATACACCTGTTAGTTGATGAATCAAATCAGATAAATTACAAAAGAGTAATAAACCATACAGTTAATTAAGCAGTTTTCAATATATCAGAGAATTGAACGCGAGAGCGTGTTTTGTTATTGGGATCAGAAGATGGAAAAATTGGTACCTAGTCTTCCAACTGTAAAGCACCTGATTGTTGCCTCTTGATTTTCTCTTTTGATGGGGAGGGAGAGAAAGGAACATGAATGTAACATCATGGTCACAGATGGAGACCATAACTCTTTATGTAACTTGTATCAGTTACTTACTTAATTTCAATATTTCTAATTTGGTCCATTCATCAAATTAGAATATTGTTGGCATATACACATTTAATATATCATGACATGTATATGCTCTTAGCCATAGATTTAATTAACTATACCACTTTAATATTTTGGCTAATAATATAATGGTGATGAGTTTATATTTATGTTCTTATTTAATGTTTATTTTTTAGTATTTAATTGAATTTTAGTGCTTAAAAGAGTGATTTAATTGACAGTTCTAATAATTAAAATATTCGAGCTTCTGTGATAAAAATGTCTTAGAAAGTGATTTTTAGTTGCATAAATTATTTTTGGATATTGTAACGCTTGTTGATGCGGTTGAAGGTAAGATTAAGCTCATTTAAGGTGGAAAAACAAATTGATTAAAGTTACAAAGCACCTTTAAATAAGGTTAAAATTAGCAAGTTCTGAAAAAATAACTTTTACACCCCATACATTACTTATACATTCCCTCTTTCCAATTGGGCCTCACAAAACCTACTTTTACACCTCTGCCTTTGTCTATTTTCACCCATTTTCCACTCATAAGCTAGATGCATCAGATGCTGCCATGTGGCAACCCCCAAATTTTAAATTTATCCAATTAAAACATTCTACGTGGCATCAATCCTTGCACTAACAAGTTGTCTAAGTAGATGATGACACATCATCATCATCTTCAACCTTCATCTCCGCCATTAGAAACCTTAGGCAGCCATGGAAACCACAATGCGAAGTACATCAACGCGCCTTCAACCCACCGGAAATGTGTACTACCATTGACACACTTAGTAGCGATAAGTATAAACCACGAGCAGAACAAAATCATTGCGACCCAGATTTGAGAGCGCTAAACCATTGCAAATGCAAGCACTATGCGCATCTTCAGCTAGCCATGTAAAGGGTCCCAATCCAAAAGAGAACACAGATTCGACCATTGCCTAGCAGAGGGTCAATGGATAAAAGCAAAACCAGAATTCAACCATTGTCTAGCAGAAGGATGATATACCAAAAGACAACCAGAACTCGACCATTTCCTAGTAGAGGACCAATATACAAAGGAAAACCTGAATTCGACCAGTGCCTAACGAGGGCCGATATACCAAAAGAAAACCTGAACACGACCATTGCCTAACAAAGGGCCAATATACCAAAGAAAACCTAAACTCGACCATTGCCTAGTAGAGGGCCGATATACTAAAAGAAAACCTGAACTCAACCATTACCTAGTAAAGGGTCGATATACCAAAAGAAAACTTGAACTCGATCATTGCCTAGTAGATGACCGATATACCAAAAGAAAACCTAAACTCGACCATTGCCTCTCAGAGGGCCGATATACCAAATAAAACCTGAACTTGACTATTGCTTAACAAAGGACCGATATACCAAAAGAAAACCTAAACTCGAACATTACCTTGCAGAGGTCCGATATACTAAAAGAAAACCAGAACTCGACATTGCCTAGTAGAGGGCCGATATACAAAAAAAAACATGAACTCAACCATTGCCTATTAGAGGGCTGATATACAAAAAGAAAACCTAAACTCGACCATTGCCTAGTAGATGGCCGATATACAAATGAAAACCTGAATTCGACCATTGCCTAGCAGAGGGCCGATATACCAAAAGAAAACCTAAACTCGATCATTGCCTAGTAGAGGGCCGATATATAAATGAAAACCTGAATTTGACCATTGCCTTGTAGAGGGCCGATATACCAAAAGAAAACCTGAACTTGACCATTGCCAAGTAGAGGGTCGGTATCGAAATGAAAGTTTGTAACCTTTCAATGAGGAGGGTCCTAATAAGAAATCAACATGTGAAAGTCAAATTGAATTTTGTGAGAAACAAAACACATGAATGAAAGATACTCATTTTTGTTCTTGATAGATTATGTGATCACTGTATGCTGGAATCTCTAGATGAAAAAAAATAAAACCCAAAAAGTTGCCCCATGTTATATACATGAAGCAAAGAGATGACTTAGATGAATTAGTGTGGGATCCTTGATTAATGTAAAAAACAATGTGCAAAAAACGATGACAATGTGTGAAAACTTTGACTAACATAGAAACAATGTGTAGAAACCTTGGCAAGGTGAGGAAACCCTAACTGACACAGAAACAAGGTGAGAAATCTTGACTAACATAGAAACAAGGTTTAAAAACATTGGCGAGGTGTGGAAACCTTGTTTATCTTAGAAACAAGGTGTAGAAACCTTGGCAAGGTGTGGAAACCTTGACTTACATAAAAATAAGGTGTAGAAACCTTGACAAGATGTAAAAACCTTGACTCACATAAAAACAAGGTGTGGAAAACTTGACAAGGTGTGGAAAACTTGACAAGGTGTGTAAAACTTGACAAGGTGTGGAAACCTTGACTCATATATAAATAAGGTGCAAAAACCTTGGCAAGGTGTGGAAACCTTGACTCACTTAGAAACAAGGTGTAGAAAGCTTGGCATGGTGTAGAAATCTTGACTCACATAGAAATAAGGTGTGGAAACCTTGATTCATATAGAAACCAGGTTAAAAACCTTGGCAAAGTGTGGAAACCTTGACTCACATAGAAACAAGGTGTGAAAACCTTGGCAAGGCAGGGAAACCTTGACTCACTTAGAAAGAAGGTGTAGAAACCTTGGCAAGGTGTAGAAACCTTGACTGACATAGGAGAACCATGATGATTAAAATTAGACATGTTATTATTTTTTCATTTTTTTTTGAAAAAAGAAAGATTCGACAACCACTCGTATGAATGAAGATGGTTTTGATTCACACAAATAGAAATGGTGCTCTTTGACATATTCAGAATGCATGACCCATGATAATAATGACACATTTTATGATTTGTTTTTTTAACTTTATATGTATGAAGTTGAAACCTAGATGTATGAATGCATGATAAACGTTCATTTGTTTGCTCATTTTTTTCTTTTCACAAAAATGAAAGATGTATGTATGATTAGATATGAATCTGTGCATGAAGCATGCCCTCGTGTATTTTTCCCCTTTTACGTTGTATGAAACTTATTTCAATTGATCCCCAATTTGTTGTTATTTTAGATTTATGGGATCATTTTGTTTTGACATTTTTTTCTTTGAAAATAATTTTGTGGTATGATCAGTTTATTCAGAAACTCTTTTTTGTATCATTGTTTTTGGAACATTATTTGAGTGACATACATGAAATTGCCAAAGGTCTTAGAAGGGCTTAGATGAGGTAATTGACTAAGGATTTGCCCCAATTTGATAGTTAAGAGTTAACTTCAGGACATGATGTGTGTTTGGGCTTGCCCCAGCTATTGATAAAAAAAAGATGGAGACTTCAAAAGTTGTCCCAATTTGAGGGTACAAATTGGTCTCAGGGTGCAAAATGTCTTTGAGCTTGCCCTAGTTGTTGATAGCATGGGAATGTTAAAATGTTGGGAGACTTCACACTAGTTGCCCCAATGTAAGCCTAACAATCAAAGTCAATAATTACTCAAATTCAAGATAATCGACTATAATGTATGAACAAGTGAAACATCTGTTCCAGTTTAGATTAAAAGTGAGAACAATGAATAATGGTAGGAGAAAGGTAGATCAAAGTTTAGGCTCAAAGCAGAAAATATGATAGGAAACTCATGAAGAATGAAAGAATGAGAGAGCCTTGATTTAACTTGACTACTCGTGCTAATTTTGGATCTCTACTGAAACATGTCAACCAAAAATAAATTGCCCTAGTGTTTGAAAGCAATTCTTTGAACACACTTTTTTTTGGACAAACCTCTTAACATGCCAAAATATTTTCCTCTAAATTAAAGTTTTCAAAAAATAATAACCAATCATTGATTTATGTTGACTTTATTAGGCTTGTATTGTGAGAAAGGCTAAGGGATATAAAAAAATGGATAGTGAAGGCTCAAAATAAATGGTGTAAAGGTTATTAAAACCAGGGTCCTTAATTAACGATGCACCCAAAATTTATTTGACTATCTTTGTTCACCACCTTTTTTTTTACTTTCAAAGTCTTGTTTCTCTTTTTGTTTTTTTTTTCACAACCAATTTTATTTTTAGGTCATTTCAAACTTTTTAATTTATTTTATTGGTGAATTAAAAGTCAAATGAAATAGATGAAAATATTATGTGAACGTCAGTGTGAAGGTGACCCTTGCTTAGGGTAATTAGGAAATAAATTGATTTTTTATAGGCTCAAAATGTGTAATAAAGGAAGATAATTTTTTTATGGCCACACATCATTTCAACTCATGATTGTTTTACTTTCAAAAGCTTTAATCCAAAGGAAAAAAAAATTCAATCACATTATAGGTTGACCCTCTTTGTTGATAAAGAAAAACATTATAGGTTGCCTCTTGTTTGCCCTTACTTTTTTTTGTATTATTTTCTATTTTTTTGTCTAAATTTTTGCCTAGACCGCGCTCTAGGGTTTTCAGTCTAACAAACTTTTCTTCATTTTTTCTATGTTTAGAGACTCACTGCAATTTTAATTCATTCTAAGGCACATGCCCCCTTTATGATGATCCTCCATGGAATACAAAAGAAAGGTTTGTGGGAGAAAGGTGATGGTAAAGGAAATGAATTTGAGCAAATTCATGTACACAAATTAGAGCAATGTTTCAAAAGTATGCCACTTTTCATAAAAAAAATTATCCATTTATTCAACTGACTGATTTGACCAAAGGATAATTTATTTACTCCTCTTTTTTTTTTCACTTTTTGCAAGATTCCATGAATTTTGAATTTATTGTAGTTCAACTTTTTTTTCAAGATGTTGTGTTGATGCATGTTATGGGTTATGCAAAGTGACATGAAAATGCAAGATACTACGAATTTGGAAGCTACCTATACACATGTAAATATACTAACAACATATGCATTCATGTTATACATTATGCAAAGTGACATAAGGATGGAAATATGAAACACGTTATGTTAAATTTAGAAACTACCTAGATGCACATGAAATGTGAGTGTATGTATGATATGTACTATGCAAGGTGGCATGAAAAAGCAAGGGGATGAATATTATGCATTATACGTTGTGACATGAATCCAAAGTGGATCCATACTATGTGTCATTTGAATGTCAAAAGGCCATTTACCTTAGAACTATGTGCATGGTACCATGCATGAATGAAGACAAGATATGGATGTAATGCATTCTTATGGCTCAAAGGGCATTTACATGATATGTTGATGCAATTGTGATGCACTTATTAAAAAAACATGCATTATATGCATTTAATTGACTTGCCTAATGAGACGTAATGCATGTATGTGCCTCAAGAGGCCCTTATTTACATGAAATGTTGATGCAAATGTGACACAGTTGAAAATTAACTACTTAATTTTATAAAAATGAAAAGATAAAAAAATATAAAGAAACAATGCACGCTCCTTTTTGTGTCCTAGAAGGTGTAAAGAAAACCTATTTTCTAGTCTGTGGGCTTTTACATGATAATTGTAGGGATAACTCTAAATAATCTCACTAGCCTTTAGAGCTGAAGTCAACCTCACGACATAATCCACAATGATAGGCAACCTAACAGATGTGACATGTTAAGAGGAAGCAAATTCTATATGAAGTCTTCCTAATGGTCAAGTAGATATGAGATCTAGCATAACAATAGTTAGACCTCCACTCCTTATGACTAACTCAGGTCCAAGTATGGGACCCCAATTTTAAAATGAATGCACTAGCCCAACATGTGTAGTGTCTGAAGGGAGCAACCTAAGACTACCCAAACCCACACCTACAAAATAAGCAGAATATACCCAAGCAGATATAACAATTATCGTCTATCTTAGGATTCAATAATTTCATAATATAATCATATGAAAACGTCCAAGTTAATGAAGATGGCATTAAGACAAAAAAAGATAAACATACATGAACTAAACCAAAAGACCAATGGAAAGGAAAAATTTAAAATTAACATATATTTTGCACACTCAACTAATAGGATTGACTCTCAAACAATGTCCCAATGGAGTTACCATTTGTCGCAATCGAAAACGCGACAAGACAGCGAACCAAACATAAAATAAAAAAATAGAGTTTGGAGTCCTCACCATAGTTTATCCTGAAAAACTACGGAAAAATAAAAAAAGATAAGTCAAGGTCTGCAAAACACCAGATTTTAGGTCCGGAAGTCAGTTACACGTGAGGAAGGTATTAACACCCATACAACGTGCGTTCTAAGACCGTACCTTTAATTAAACGTGCAAAAGGATGTGGTTTTTCAAAATATTTATTTTCCCCGAAAATAATAATAAATGAATGTGTAAAAGAAACAAAAATAATTTTTTGGCTTTTTGGGCAAGACAAGGATTAATCCTCGCTCCTACATATCTCCATTTACAATGGAGAATTAGGGTTACGCAGTTCTTTATGAATTTTTGTGACTTCTTTTTATTTTATATAATTTTGAAAACCCTTTTATGTTTTTTTTTTATATTTTTAATTTTTTTTGAAATGAGTGTCATATGATGTGAGTGGTCAAACATATAGTAAAATGTAAGCAAAGAAAACTATTTTTTATTTTTGTTTTTTATATATATTTTTTATATTTTATGAAGAAAAAAAGAATTTTAAAAATTGATGTTTGACAAGCACTAGAAGAAAATAAGGAAAACTATTTTTTGTTATGAGTTTTAGAATAAGATAAAAAAAGAAGGCCAAAATTAGGTGTAGAAATAAAACGTATAATATTAAAACAAAATATAGTGAAAATTTAAGAATGCATAAATCAAAAGAAAAATATTGACATCGACATACCTTTTCAACTTTTTAGTTCCTCTTTTTTATCAATCTCCTTCTTTTGTTTCTTATAGTATAACTACCTTCTCTCTCTTCTTGTTATTTTATTTCCTACCTCCTCCAATAAGAATTTTGCTCCTCTCCCAAAAGAGATAAAAAGGAGGTATGAGTGTGTGAATGGTAATGAAAAAGATAGAAGTGTAGAGAATATTTTCTTTTTTTCTGATCCCTTTTCATATGACAAACTGTGTATTTATATTCACACATTGCAATATCAATCCAATAATAGCTTTTATTGTCATGAACAATATAAGGAATGAATTGGTCATGATAGTAGCACGTCACGAGAATCAAATCGTAGTAAATCAGAGCACAATATTAATCATCATCACTAATATTGATTATAATTGTTAGAAGAGATATTGCTTCTAATTATTAGAATCATATCATTATTTTCTGTATCAGAAATAAAGTGTAGAAAAACAAAGTGTTAGGACAAAAATATGTTGAGTTGTTGGGCTCATGAGGAAAAATGTGGTAGTTAAAAATAAATTGGACTTTTCCTTCTTCTTTTTTCCTTTTTCCATCTCTCTTTTTTTTTGAAAATCTTTAAAGAAAATTTTATTTCACCCCTTTTCATTTACTAACAACTAAACATTTTTTATTTTTTTATTATTTTTTTTTGAAAATAAATTTATTCACTTGGATGAAATTGGTTGTTGACAATATGTATGCATATTAGGGTTTGAATAATTGGGGGGATGCACCGCCTGGCGGTACCCAATCTACCTCCAGAAGCCATCATAATGAAAAATACAATGTGTGGTTTTGCAATGGGAGGGCTGTGAGATTGGAATATTATTGGTGGTTGATTGATTATTGGTAAGAATAATGAAATAGTAGGTAATATATGTATTAGTTTGGGTTAATATATGAATTTGAGTGGCTCTTTAAAATTAGACAATTGTTGATAATTAATATATTAGTAAAGGCATGCTTAGGAGGAAGAAGTGATAAATTGATTCCTATTGGTGTTTGGAATCTGGTGCTTAAGTGAGCAGAATGATACTGAGTTATGCTTGATGTAAACATGTGTTATTCATAAGTTGAAATGGGATGCTAGCATGAAATTTAATAACGAAGTAGTAGGATTGATATGCTTGAACCTTATTGGAGTGCCTAATCTAGTACAACGCGAGTTACTGGTATAGCGCCTATTGATGAGGTTTGAAGCGCTTGACGCCTGGTGGGAGAGGTGATTCCACCAGGCGATACCAATGTGGATAGTGGTCACTGGGACGTGGTGCACCTGGCGGCGAAAGGCTTCCACCTGGCAGTCTGTAATTGATATTCGTAATGCGACACTTAGACAGCGCAGAGCAATAATGCATGGCAAAGGGGGTTATTCCTATGGATTGGTGTGTGGTCTATAATGCTTTTAATGATGCCTTAAGTATGGATCTTGCTGAGGTATTCCTTGAGTTGTGGCTCAAAATGGAGGGTAAACACGTGGCGATCCCGGGTTATGGCTTGGTGATATTGGAAACTGGTGTGAGTATTCAAGTTGTGGCTCGTATGAATGTGCTCCACTTGATCAGGCAGATCACAGGTTGTGGCCAATGAGGTTTTGAATCTTATGTTGAGAATATGAATTGTGGTTCGTATTGGGAACTCCACCTGACATTACGGATGGTGATTTGTAACAGGATAGTCTTGTACATGAGTCTACGAGTTATGGTTTGTAGAAGCGGAACCATGAGTTGTGACTTGTGGCAACGAGGGTTATCTTAAGGTCATCATCTAAGGATGTAGAACATAGATGAACATGATGGTGGTCATGTTTTCTTGAATTAGAGGATAATGGTTCTTCGACGAGTGTGTGTGTGTGCACTTTATTTTGGTTACCTTATCTACTTGCGTTTGGCGATGATCGTGTAATTCGTTATACAGGAGTATATGATATTTCAGGTGGAGCTGGTGGAGCTTAGAGCCAGAGAAGGGCTATCTAGGGGAAGCTTTTATAGATTATTTTAACGTTTTGTAAAACATTTATGTTTAAATAGATCTTGAATTTTTTAATAGATATTTGAAACTTACGCATTTTGAACCATGGTGTGTTAATAAAGGTTTTATAGCTTTTATTCAATATGATATTATTACTATTATTATTTCTAATTTTATTTAAATTTGGAATATCTGGTCAGGATGTTACACGCACCACGAGAGCAACGTGTCAAGGTCGTTCGTGCAAAAATTCTGTGTTACCAACAACCTTGCTGCCTCACTAGAACGAATGGTAGATCAACGTAAACTTACAGCTGATCCACCAAGTCTGCACTTGTGAGCCAGCGACACAAACTATTCCACTAAACCACTCATAACAGATGGGGAAACATTAACCTCTCCATGCAACGTCGTTCCAGTCTTGCAAACAACAACCTCCAGATTACAACGTTGAGGAAACCTCAATGTCGTTCTATCACAACGACCACCATGAACGAACCACGAGCTAGATCTGTTTCGTCTTCTCCAATCCTCCATCATGTCCAAATGTTGCAAACCACATGTAACCAATGAACTCAGCCTACACCAGAGGATTTGACATCGTTCTTCGTCGCATACAGCGCCACGAAGGACGCCATCTCCATAAACCAAATTTAGAAGTTGCGCTTAACACGAACTATTGCAGAAACCATGGAGGCAGAAACCCTAATTTTGGGAGAATGAGAGGTCTATCACGTGGCAAGCTCTAATTGGACATGCAAGTGGTCAAATCTGGTCAAACTGTCAACTCTGGGCAAATTCTGGTCAAAGTTGGTCTAATGGTCAAACAAGAAGGGCAAAATTGGAAATTAGACAGAAAATAAATTGTTGAATAATTAACCGAGATAATCTTCCAAATATTTTAGGAACTGATAAAGTCTATTAATTATTTGAGAGATATTATATAAAAAGATAAAAAACTTTACCAACAGAAAATATAAGATTCAAGTCCAATCAAGGCCTATATAAAGAGACCAAGGGAAAGTAGAAAAGGGGGAAGCTCAAGACTTCAGAGTTTAGGAACCCTTAAGGGGGCCTAATTTCGTTTCTTTTCTCTCTCTCTCTCTCTCTCTCTATTCTTCTTATATTTTTATTTTACTTTTGCATTCTATAGAGTGCTAAATTTTTCAGGTTGGTTCCATTGTAATTTCAGTATTGATGCTGAGGTTAAAATAAAATAATTTCTTTGTTCTTTTTATTATTGTTGTGGTTTTCATTCATCTATGTCTTTTGTCTTTGAAGCACGTAAAAAGTAATGATTTTTACATGCTAGCCAATTAGTGAAGTGTTTAAATCTATATGCGTCCTAATCACATGAGTTAAATAATTTTTAAATTTAATTGAGGCTTTACTTTAATTTTATTTAGAAAAACGTCCATGTGATTAAATGAGTTTTTACCAATAATTGAGACATTACTTTGACTTAAAGTATTTACTCTAACTAATTAGAGACAACCCAACCAAATTCAATACAAAAAATACTTTTCATTTAAATTGATATTGAATGTATGATAAGAAGACTATACTTAACGAGATGTTTGTCAAACCAAAACCAAAACAAAATGGAGATGTAAGGGATTGAAAACTAAGCTAATAGGGCATTTGATAAATTGTTGCAGTTAAACAATTTATAGTATTACAATAACTTCTGAATATGCTTCACATTTTGAATATTAAACCATTCAACTTCACTCAAAAAAGTGCCTAAATGGAGATGCGCAAGGGATCGAACCCTATGCCTCTCGCATGCAAAGCAAGCGTTCTACCATTTGAGCTACACCCCCATTTGAATGGATCATTAAGTCCTTTTATAATGTTTTATGAGTTTTTGTGTACATTGCAACTAGTATTTGTAAATGGCCATTGATTTTTTTATATGATATATATATATATATATATATATATATATATATATATATATATATATATATATATATATATATAAAAAAATATTAAAAATATTATATATATTTTTTTTTTATATATATATATATATATATATATATATATATATATATATATATATATATATCAGAACAGTTAACAATGTAACATATTCTATATGTAGAGAAGCTTGCTTAGCTTTAGGTATTTTAACAGATGATACATAATATGTCGAAGCTATAAAAGAAGCAAAAGATTGGGGTTCCAGACATTATCTTAGAAAACTATTTGTTACTATCATGTTGTCAAATAGCGTTAATCATGCAGAAGATGTATGGAAGAAAACATGGGAGTGGCTAGCAGATGAAATTCTATACTGAGAGAGAAATATTTCCGAAATTGCAGGTTATCTCTATTTAGTTTAAAATTTATGAATTAGATGACCACATGATATGTCTTGCAAACTAATAAGAAACTCTAAAAAATTGTATGCAGATTTAACCATCGAAACAAAAATGCTTTAAAACTTGACTTTGGAGGCAAATAAAAGAAGTTTAAAATTCTTTCCAACCATGCCATATCCAAATGGTTTTGTTTTACAAAATTGTGGAAATAGGTTGGTATATGCAGAACTGAATTATAACATTGCTGAGCAACGAGATTTGTTCTAATCCAATTTAAGATCAATGACAAGTTAAGCATTCTTATTCTTTGTTATTGTAGCACTTTAAACCAAAATGACATTATTTAACAACTCTCAATATCAATTCCATTCAGGTGAATAAAAGAAATTTTTGAGAAGATTAGTCAGGTGTTATTAATAAACAAATAGGTGTATTCTTTCTCTATGAATATGGTGGAATAGGAAAAACGTTCATGTGGAAAACACTGTCAGCAACATTTCGTTGTGAAGGTAAAATTGTACTAACTATTGCTTCAAGTGGAATAGCTTCTCTATTACTACCAGGAGGAAGAACAACACATTCTAAATTTAAGATACCAGTACCAACACTAGATAATTCAGTTTGTAACATTGAACAAGGATCTGAAGCTTCAGAGTTCTTAAAGAAAGCTAAAATTATTATTTGGGATGAAGCTCCAATGGCGCACAAATTTTGTTTTGAAGCTTTAGATAGAACTCTAAATGACATAATGAGTGGTATGAGAAAAAAGAATTCCATTTTTGGAGGAAAAGTGATAGTATTCGAAGGTGACTTTAGTCAAATCCTTCTTATTATACCAGGAGGTACCATATTTGATATTGTAAATTCCAGAATCAATGCATCTTATCTATGTGAAGTTCTGACATTGACAAAAAATATGCGTTTGCTACAATAAGGTTTACAAAGCAGTACTGCATGCGAGATTCTGGAATTCTCTGATTGGATTGTTAAAATTGGTGATGGTAAGTTAGAAGAACCAAATGATGGTTTAGTAGAAGTTGAAATACCTAAAGAATTTAACATTTCAGAGTTCAATGATCAAATAGAAGCAATTGTATATACAACATATCCAAATTTAATACACAAGTACACAAAAGAGTCATTTTTGCAGTGTAGAGCAATATTAGCAAGTAGAATTGAGACAATCAATAAAATCAATCGATACATGTTATCGCTAATTCTAGGTATGTCAATTGATATCATGAATTTAATATAGTTGAACTTGATATATTTCGTATTAATAATATTGTTATTAATATATATATTAATTCTATATAGGGGAAGAAAAAGAATATCTTAGTTCTGATTCAGTGGATGCTTACAACGCTATCACTTTTGAGTTCCTAAATTCACTTACTATGTCTAGACTTGTTAACCATAGAATCAAACTAAAGATTGAAGTACCAATAATGCTTTTGAGGAACTTGGACCAAGCTGAAGGATTATGCAATGGAAGTAGATTAATCGTGACCAGACTTGCAAACCATGTCATAGGTGCTAAGTTGATAATAGGTAACAAAGATGGACAAGAAATTTATATTCCTCGAATGTCAATGTCGCCCTCCCAATCCCCATGGCCATTTAAGCTAATTAGAAAGCAATTTCCCATCATGCTGCTATATGCAATGACAATAAACAAATCTCAAGGGCAGTCACTAGATTTTGTCAGATTGTATTTGCCGACACCCGTATTTAGCAACGGTAAGCTCTACATTGCAGTTTCTAGAGTTCAAAGTAAATCTGGATTAAAGATATTAATCCATGACAATGAGAACAAACCTTCTAGCAAAACAACAAATGTTGTTTACAAAGAAGTGTTCCAAAATGTATAGGTTATGATTACAATTACATTTTTTGTTATCAATTTCAAAATATTTTGTCCAATACTGTTTACCAACATCAACGTAGCGTAAAATTTTGAAAATAAAACTAAATTTATAAGTGCAAGAGAGTCACTTACTTTATTTGGAGATGCATCAAACCAGGCAAACCACCTTTCAAAGATCTACCCATGATAAACGTTGAAGATCAGAATGTCAATGTCCAACAATGAAATATAAATCTTTGCAGTGTTAACTACCAGATTAAGAAATCCTGAATACAATCACAAATTAAAGACCACAAACACAATTTTCCATACATTTAATGTGCTAAATCTAATAACAACCGATAGACTAGGTAAGAATCTTATTCATTTATATTTTCACACAGATTTACAAATATTTTATTTACAGGAAATTCATAGACAAATCATAGTAATGGCATAATACTTACCAAGAAGGATCCATACTTTCTTCTCTGGTGCCATTTTTACTATTTTTCTTACAAGTTGAGGAAGTTGGATGACATGAACGCGTGAATCAAGTACTTTAGAATCTTTTAACCTTTACCATTGCTTTGTACCATTAGTCAACATATGCCACACTGCATTTAAAACAAAACCAACCAATCGACCAACTCATGCTTACTTTACCTAACTACACCACGATAATTCATTTATGCATCTCTATTACATAATAACGTCATGTCTATGTTTCTAATAATATTTACATATTCGTTGTCAATATATAACATAATATTTGTAACGTAAGGACGTTATATTTCTATTTTTAAATGTAACAGCATAAGAAATTACAATGGCAAGAACCAACTAAAGGAATTGGTTACATATACTTTGAATGCTGTTATTAAATATATCCGACAATAAATGTTGTATACTTAGATATCATTCCTTACCTATACAAATTAATAATAAGGAACATAATAATTGTACTTGTTAAAAAAAATGAATTACAGTTTTTGAAGTGACATATTTTAAAGTAATTTATAAACATAATTATGATAGACAAAATCAAACTATAGACGAAGAACTAATAAAAAAACCATCTCCAATTTTTAACTAAGTAGACGCCAACAATTCTTTGATATACATTCACATCTCTGATCGTCATAATCACATGATTTAGATATTCATACCACATGTCCAAATCATTACCTACGCCACCCATGTTTTAGTTAAAATATTATAAAATCTTGATTACAAATACTATTTTTAATTGATTTTTGTAAAACGTAATATTATACATTTTATTATTATAATATGTTACCCTTTTAATAACTTCATAATAGCTTTTTTGTTATAAATATATATTGATACAATAATTACTATTAGAAAAACCAAACAATTACTCTTCAAAATTACTTTTATACAATACCAGGAAAGTAATTGAAAAATTTGCAAAAATAAATTCATTATAGTTCATCATTATTATCATCAGCAGTGAATAAGATCATTGTGGATAACAAAATAAGCATTTATAATTAATTACACAATAATTCATCATCGAAAGAGGAACTTTAATAAAGAAAATAACAACAAAAATTGAACTATGGATAAACCACATTAATAAAATATATAGATGTATATTAAATACATACTAAAATGCCGTCTAGGTGTTGCAATTGTTGCAAACAAACATAAGATACTTGCATAAAAACTACATACAACTCTAAAATCTAAACCTTAAGTATATGAATTACATTTTTGTTGTCATTGTCCATTACAAATTTCATTGTATCAGCAGCTACTAACATATTATCTTTACAGAATCTTTTCCAGCCACATGTGATATAGCATTCAAAAGAATATTTCCAGTCCACCGTTCGGCAAGGCCAACGTCTGTAACTTCCATTCGTAATGAAATACCTCTTTCTACCCTTAACCAAAAAATTTCTAGCAAAATTGGAGTGCAGATACAGCAAATACAAAGCAATTTATTTAGACAAAAAATCGAAAACAAAATACCAAGGACAAATTTAACACTATAAACAAAAAACATGCCAAACATGAAGTTTGAATATCATATTCAGTTAACTTATTCGTTAGGTTATCTTGACCATTATGAAGGCCATCACCAATCACCGTACTAGCATTGTCAATAACAGCATCACCATCATTGCCAATAGAAGCATTACCATCATTGTTCAACACATCAACTGAAACCCTCTCATACACTATTTCTATTCCTTCAGCCAACAAAATCTTATGAAGAAATACATTGTTTCCTATATAATTTAAATGTAGGTAAACATTATTGTTCAAATCGTAATACTTCAAGAAGTTTGTCAAACTAAACAAAATAAGATAGCCATCTATATTTATGTCCACAAATAACTCAAACTTTTTGTATATTGGATCATACAATTCTACCTTTGAGTCAAGTTTACGATCATGTTCACAAAATATTTGAAACTCTTCTAGCAAAAGTATATATGGTTGTTCACAAACATGAAAACCAAAACCAATATTACTAACAATAGATATACGTAAACAAGACGATAATAATAAATAAGTATAAAAATTGATACCTTCGATGTATCAAACTTGACTCTGAAACATTGGAAAAACCTAGGTGAACATGAAGAATTAGATAGTAAATGAGATCCCGACTGCCCTACAACAGGATATTGGACTTCATTCCAATCTAAGTCAAATACTCTTAACCAAAAATATCTATCACCGTAGTACAGAGTGCAGACATATGCAACATCATCTATATCATAAAAAACTAAAATCTATTTGCCACGGATAAACTTCCTCTTAGCCATAAGACTTTCCTCGAATTCAATATTCAAAACATTTCCCCTCAGATTTGAGAAATAATTTGTGCCCATCAACAACGTTTGACCCCATTCCAAAAAGAAACATTCCTCAAAAACTAAAAACTCCTGAAAAAAAATACCCAAGGTTTTAAGGTTGAATCTAAACAAAAAAAAAATGATCTTTATTACAAAAATGATTTTCGAAACCCAAATAAAGAAAATGACTCCATGAATGAATACATGATCATGATTGAACTCTACAAGAAATTGTTGCAGAAAAAAGAAAATCAAAGAATGAAACCATATAGACAAACCTAGCTAGGATCCATGAACATTATCGAGCTTTGAAAGAAGTTGTTAAAACTAAAGCATTTTTCACTTGACATTTTCTTCTCCATGTAAGCTAATGAAAATCACACTCTGTAGGGGTCCATTTTTTCCTAATTCAGCAACGTATATATGGAGAACGAAACAACAAAACTATTTAACTGCAACTATAGGAAACGAAAAAGCCAAATCTTTAACACACAGTACGAAACAATCGAAAAGACACCCTGAATGTGATTATTATCATACGTTGCCGCTCAAAACCACAACCCTCACATATTCTCAAGAACACAATCATTTAAATATTTTAGATATATTTCACTTCTGCTTCTTTTTTTTGGTAACACAACACGTTTTTTTAAGTGGGTTATTGGAAATTAGATGACATTAACAGAAAAAGGTAATTTCAGTCTACACGAGGATTAGCGCGATCATAGAGAAGCAAAGATTGTTTTTTTTCATATTCATCTATAATTGATTGAAAAATAAAATAAAATGCATAATTGTGTAACAAATGCATACATTATGTCAGAAAACTAAATGCTTAACATGATACTATATGAAATATGAGTCTGTTTCCACCTTTCTAAATTTCTCCTTGCTAATTTTTTTTTTAATTTTGAACGTATTTTCATGATCACATAAATAATACCAATAATAACAATAATTTAATTTACTTTTTAACCAATATAATATATAATAATTAAACAAAATACCTACAACAACAATAACACAAAGACAAAAAATAACTACAACAACAATAACACAAAGACAAAAAAGGCCCGTGCGTACGCACGGGTCTCATACTAGTATACATATAAAAAAAGAGTTAAAAAATAACCTACAAATACCTAAAAGATTATGTTGAACTTTCATTTCAATGATTGGATATAGAAGAGTTTATTTGTTTTAAACACCTTAAACCGTTTAACTTTTAAACTTAACTTTTCAATTCAATTGGATAATAATTATGAAATTTGGTTTCAATGTCGGGAACATGTTAGTATTTTCAATATTTTGGTTCTTATTTTTTTATTTTATTTTAATTAATAAATTTTTGTTCTTTATTTTTATTTCTTTAATATGTATATGTTTTATCTAGTTTTTGTTTTTATAGTCTTTAGTTATTTTATTTGTTCAAAATTCGCATCCACAATTTTTTGTTTTAGCTTCGATTAAGGATTTCTTTTGCAAAATTTTTTAGATTAGTTGAGGAATACTCTGGTTAAAGAAAAAATTGATACTTAAGTTTTTTATTTGACACACCTCTTCCTTGGGAGTAAACCTAACAACATTTTAACCTATTTCTTTTTAGAAACATTTTTCTAAAGCAAGAACAAAAAGAAAAAAGAAAAAAGAAATGCAGAAACAAAAAACAAAGAAAACCTTTAGTGAACTCGTGGTCATCTGTCCCCACACCCGAATTGCTATCAACCCATTTACACTTGAAAATTGACACTCTAAAAGTTACATAGTCAACTTCCCATATTTCTTCTATTATTCTGAAGTAACTTATGGATGTCATAATTGGATTTTTGTCCTTAGAACTGATAAAATGTACAACTTTAGCTTGAAGCGTAATCCCACTATTTTGAACTCTACTTTTGTCATCTTTCATCTTTGAATAGGAATAATAACTGTTTATGTAGTACCCGCCATATGTGATCATATCGGTGTTCGGTCCATGAGCTAGCCTCAATAAAGTTTCAAAAACATTTGGAATCGTGTAAACTTTTTTCTTAAACCATGATAAGAAAGTTTTGTTATGTTCATTAAGATCCCATTTTTCACTTATACGTGGGTGTGCAGACTTCATTTCATCAATGTGTTGTGAAATGTAAGGAATCACTTCTACAATATTGTTTAAGATGTAGAAATGGGCTTGATCAACTTCTTTTTTACTAACACTTTGAATCTTCACTCCTCAAACACCTTTGACTTCACATTTACATTCATGTCTACTCTTAGGAACTCCAACTAGTTCACAACTTGGCATATAACTTAAGCAGAATTCAATGGCTTCTTCTACAATGTACCACTCTATAATTGAAGCTTCTGGTCGATACTAATTCTTGTAATATCCCTCTAAGATTTTCATGTACTCTCAACTAGGTACATCCATCTCAAGAAAACTGGCCCACATAATCGAATTTTCCTCACTAGAACTATCAAATGAACTATGATATCAAAAAATGAGGGTGGAGAATACATTTCCAATTGACACAATAGTCTAATGGCCTCACTTTCCAAATCATCTAACACTCGAGGGTCAATAACTTTCTTGCATATTGCATTAAAGAACATACGCAAACGTATTAGAATACCTCTAACAGAAGGAGGTAAGATGACTCAAATAGCTACTGGTAATAGTTGTAGCATGAGCACCCCAATCATGGGACTTTAAACCAAGTAATTTTAAATCTTGCAAAGAAACAAGGCTACTAATATTTGAAGAGTAACCTTGGGTAACCTTCACACTTCTTAAACACTGACAAAAATTTTGCTTCTCTTTTCTAGAAAGAGTGTGACAGGCTGGGGGCAGGTATGTGTGTCTTCTAATTGATTGTGGATGTAACTAAAAACGAATGCCCATGTTGGCCAAATCTTGTCATGCTTTTACTCCAGCCTTGGTCTTTCCTTTTACGTTTAGTAAAGTCCCGATGATGCTATGACATACATTTATTTTCAACATGCATCATGTCTATACAATGTCGTACCTCAAGTTTACACCAATATGGAATATTAAAGAAGATTGATCATTTCTTCCAAATGTTTTTCTCTGTGGTCTTCTTTTTTTGATGTTTGTCGAACACAATATCAATGTTTTTCACCTGGTTGTATACTTCTTCACCATTGTGGGGTCTCATAACAACTTCATCCTCAAGACTTCCATTAAATGCTTTTTTCATTCTATGGTAAGGATGATTCTGAGGAAGGAATTTTCAATGTTTTGTATACACAGTTTTCTTTCCGTGTTTCAATTGAATATAACTTATGTTTTCTTCACAAATGGGACATGCGAAATGACCTTTAACACTGTAACCGCTCAAGTTTCCATATGCTAGGAAATCATTTATAGTGCAAAACAACATTGCACGCAAACAAAAAGTTTCTTGACAATATGAATCGTACACATCAATGCCTTCTTTCCATAACAGTTTCATATCATCGATCAAAGAATTTAGGTACACATTAATGTCATTTCTAGGTTGTCTAGGACCCGATATCATCATAAACAACATCATATATTTTCTCTGCATGCACAACAAAAGAGATAAATTGTAAATCATCAAAAAAACTGGCCATGAACTATGTTTGCTACTTAAGTTCCCATAAGGATTCATACCATTTGTAGCAAGTCCAAGTCTTAAGTTTCTTGGCTCTGCACCAAAGTCTGGAAATGTTTCATCAATCTTCTTCCACTGTGGAGAATCAACTAGGTGTCAAAGAAGATTATCACACTTTGATCCATCAATGTGCCATTTTAGGTTCTTTGCATCTTCTTTAATGGAAAACAATCATTTGAATCTAGGTATTATAGGCAGGTACCACATCACTTTAGTAGGTGGGCCATCTTTGTCTTCATCACCACTTCCATCAATTTTCTTTTTCAACCGCGATAAACCACATGTTGGACACACCTTCAGTGAAGCAAACGCGTCTCTATATAAAACACAATCATTAGGGCATGCATGTATCTTTTCATATTCAAAACCCATTGGACATAAAATTTTCTTTGCCACGTAATTATAAATATGTAACATGTTATTTTTTGGAAGCATCTCCTTTAGCAATTCCAACAATTCTGTGAAACTTTTATCGATCCATCCATTCCTTTCTTTTAAACTAAACAATTTCAAAGTTGCTGACAGTCGTGTAAAGTTAGCGCATCTTGGGTACAACTCTTCCTCTAAATCAAACTTAAGAGAATCAAATAAATGAGCTTTTCCAAAATTTTCTTCCTTAACATCACATACCATGTCTTCTAAATGATCGTTCATCCATTGGTCTACATAATCTGTTCCTCATGACATCGTAGGCTTATCTAATACTTCTTCATGCTAAGTCCATAGTGTATAACTCCTTACTATACCGAAGATGAATAGATGATCACACATTGTGCCCAAGTCATGACGTATTTGGTTAAGACAACGAACACAAGGACAAAAGTATGTCTCATTAACAGAGATTGAGTGTTCTTGAGCATATTGCAAAAACTCAAAAACACCCTTTTCATACTCTTCACTGATGCAGCCCTCATTCATCCAGCTTCGATCCATATTATTTTTGTAAAAAACTCCATCAATCTTAAACTTTTAATTCTCACAAGGTGAGGCCCTACCCATTCGAAAATATTATTTTTCATAATTTCCTAACACGTATACGAAGAAGTCAAACATCATAAATTTGACAAAATTTCGACAGCATTTCGCATTGGTCTTTGAAGTACACAAAATGAAAGAGATCACTTATGATCACACTCAAGTATGCATCTAGAGAACAACACAAAATTGCCTCAATCGAAATTTTATCAAATTTATTCATAAACCTAAATATAGACGTTATAGCCAATTATGAAAAATATTTTTTTCAAATTGTCTGATCAAACAATTCAAGATTTAATACAAATGATTAAAAATTAAATCATTTGTACTAGATCTCAAACGGAAACTTAGGTCCGCTAAAAAATGTGAACTAAAATTATCATAAATCTTCACAAATAAAATAATAATGCAATAATAATATTAAAAAATTACAATTATTTTAACAATGCAACACATCTAATAATAATTATAAATTTTATTCCAAATTTATCAACCCTTATAAAATTTCAAATAAAAAAAATAAGCCAAAAAAATCAATAAAATAACATAAAAAATATTTTAACATCCTACCCATCTAATAATATATCTAAATTTTATTCCTAATTTATCAAAAATCACAATTTTTCAAATAAAAAAAAGAAGCCAAAAAGATTAACAAAATAAACACATACATGAACCATAGCAAAATGAAAAACTAACCTCTTGTAGCAAAAATAAGGATGCAGATGGAGGAGGGTGGGCTACCAGCAAACAAAGCTTCACGGTGGAATGGGGAAGAAAACCGTACATTTATGTGAAATGGAGACCAAAACGAAATCCAATCAGTTCAAAATGCTTAAATCAGTGCACAAATCAAAACCCAACAAAAAACTGACGTTATGTGACATCGAGGATGAGTTAGACCAACGTCAAATTTGTCACTTTATTTACAAAAATGTCACCGGTCATTTTTTACATTGGTTTTCCCCTGGGCAAACATTAATTGGGTGACGTTATAAGCACTTTTTGTGTTAGTGAATACTTATTGCATCTGCACAAAATATTTTGGCAGAGAGTTCTCATTGAGCATTGTCCTTGCTAATTCTTCCAGGGACCTATTTTTCCTCTCTGCAACACCATTTTGTAGTGGTGTTCTAGGGGCTAAAAATTTATGAGAAATGCCATATTTTTCACAAAAGGTTTCAAAGGCTTCATTTTGTAATTCACCACTATGATCATTTCTATAGGATATAATTTTCAAATATTTTTAATTTTGAATAACAGTGGCAATTTTCTTAAAAAATCTAAAGGTGTCATATTTAGTGGAGATAAAGAATGTTTAGGTAAACATGAAAAATCATCAACCAAAATGAGACATTAATAATTTCGACCTATGCTTTTGGTTATAGAGGGTCCAAATAGATCCACATGAATTAATTCCACGGGACCAATGTTAGAAACATGTTTTGATTTGAATGATGTTTTTACCTATTTCCCTTTTGACAAGCATCACATAATCTATCTTATTCAAATTTAATTTCAGGCAAGCAATGACTAGGTTCTTTGAAACAAGCTTATTTAGGTGTGACATGAATGTGTGTTAGTCTCTTATGCCAAATCCAAGGTTCATTATTTTTAGCAAATAAGCATGCAATGGAATAAAAAGAGGTTTTTTTGAAATCAACCATATATATATATTGAGTTCTTTTACCAATGAAAATTAACTTATTTGATGATGCATGGTAGATCACATAATGATTAACCTCAAAAGTCACTTTTAAATCTTTATTACACAACTGACTAGTGTTGAGAAGATTATGTTTGAGTCCATCAACCAACAATACATCTTCAATTTCAACAGCAGAGGATGTTTTTACCTTTCCAATACCCAAAATTTTACCTTGTTATCACCATATGTAATATGTCCATAGACTTTGTAAGATATCTTGCTAAACTTTTTCATATCTCCAATCATATATATTGAGCAACCATTGTCCAAATACTACATTGATTGTTTGGCCTCAAGACTTAACTGCAAAACAAATTAGAGGGAAAAAATAGGTACCTAGTTAAATTTGGGTCATTTCATGTTAGGAGATTGAACAATTCCTTAGGTACCTATTTAAACTTCCCATTAGGAATACCACAATTCTTAAAATAGTAGGAATTAGATGCATGACAAAGTTCACAACAATAAAAACAAGTAACAAATGATGGTTTGCTCAAGTTAAGAAAATTTCTGGACTTTAATCAGTTAATCTTACCAGTATAAACTTTGCCTTCTCTATTAAGAATACTCCTTTGGGAACTTAGTACCCCATAAAGATTAGATATGCCTATGGTGTACTTAGTACCACATCAAAATTAGATCTGCCTATAGTGAACTTAGTGAGGATTTTCATTAGACAATCAATTCTTTCTAGCTATCTTGGGAAATTTTCACATTTGGGTATGATTCTCTTGCAATTACAAACATGATTCTTATTTGTTTTTTCTAATTCTTCCAGGCTAGTTTTCAAATTTTCATTTTCTTCTTCTAGTTGTTTTAATCTATTTCCCAGTCACCTATTCTCCCCTTTCTCCATAATATTTGAATATTGTAATTTTCTACCTTCCTCATGCAGTTCCTTAAATGCATCAAGCAATTGATAACATTTACTTTCATCATCATTAGAGTCAAAGTTGCTTAGACTACCTTAAGAGGATCCTGAACCAACCATTAAATATAAATTTGTTTCCTCCTCAAGACTTTCACTGGATTCACTGATGTACTGAAAGCATTTTCTTCCTAGGCGATGTAAGCTTTCTTTTTCTTATTATACTTCCTTATTTCACTATTCTCTTCTAGTTTTTGTTTCGGCTTAAAGACAGGTGATGAATGCATATTTTTGCCCTCATTTAATGTTTAATCTTAGGTATTTCATTGAATTTTTTGTGCTTAAAAGATTGATTTAATTAAGATTTGTGATTATTATTGAGTTTCTGACATAAAAATGGTTTAAAATGTTTCTTTTTAGTTGCATAAATTATCTTTGAATATTCTAACGTTTGTTCATACAACTTAAGTTAAAATTTGTTTCATTGAAGGTATGAAATTACATTAGTTCAAGTTACAAAATAAGGTCAAAATCAGTACATTCTGAAAAGAAATAAGCCAGGAGAAATATACACCCCAGTTTCTACTTATACACTATCCTTTCTCAAATGGGCCATATGAAACCTACTCCTACACCCCTATTTTTCTATTTTAACCCCTTTTACCACTCAAAAAACCAGCTTCAATAATAAGTTGCCATGTGGTAGTCCACCATCAACAAAATTTATCCAATTAAAACATTTAACGTGGTATCAATCCTTGCACTAATAAGTTGCCCAACCAAATTATGCCACGTATCCATCATCTTCTTCCTTTCTTCCAAATCAGAAACCTAGGTCACTTTGACAACCATCTCCATTAACTCGTCGGCATCCACGAAGCAGCAATGGAGCAGACCACCGCGAAGTGCATATCATCCATCTCACTAGCACTTGTAAGACGCAAACCACAAGCCACCATTGACGTTCCTTCGCGCGCATGGTTCAACTTCTCACAATCACACAACGCCTGGAAGACATACCACCATGAACAAACCAAACCACACGTCCCTCGAGCCTCCTACAAATGCAGCAACCACGATTAGAACCAACAAAAACCTAACCACTTGTGACCCAGAACACATCTCTTCACGCACTTGCAACCACCATGAAGGGAGCCATCTTCATCAACCATCAACACGTTCAAACTTTCTTCATCTGCACAACCACCAACCATCTTCATTTTCCATTCTCTTCCACCAGAGATGCAAACCTAGACACGACACAAAGCACACTAGAACGACGCAGATCGGAGAGCCAGCACCTACAACGTAATAACGTGAAACCCTAAGGAGGAAGGAGAAGTTTCGATTTGGGAGAGAGAAAAGGGATGCCACTTGTTAGTCCCTAACTAGACAATCAAAGTTAGTTAAATATTCAAATCTAGTCAAAGTTTATCAAATGAAGAGGGGCTAAACTACTATTATTGATATATTTGGATTTCCCTACAAATTTGGACCACAGGATTGCAAAAGGCTGATTTAGAAAATTAATCCAAATATTATTTAGTGATAATTTATCAAATATCTTTAAGTAATTAATTTATTTAATTTATTTAATTATATCATAAATTATCAACCAACTATATATTGATAAACTAGAATGCAATAATTGGGTTTGTCCATTTGATTATTGTTGTGATTTGTATTTTTCTCTATCTTTTATATCTAAATCAAGTAAAAGTAATGATTTTTACATTGTAGCAAGTTAACATGGTGTTAAATCTACATAACATATCAATCTTATGAGTTCAAGGGTTTTTAGTTTTAATTGAGAATGCACTTTGATTAAATTTAGAAACTTTCATGTACTTGAATGAGTTTTTGCCAATGAGTTTTTAACAAGAATTAATAAAATTGTACTTTGGTTAATTAGTATTTTACTTGATATTATTAGAGGTAAAACAATAGACATGATTAAGCATAGTGATATTTAATTGAGAATGTACTTTGGTTAAATTTACTATGATTAGTTTACAAAGTTCTTGCTTTTATATGAGAATGTACTTTGGTTAATAGTGAGAACACCAACAAATTAATTGAGAATTTACATTGATTAATTTGTAAATCTACAAAAATAATTAATTAAGCAATAATCTTTAGATAATTGATGATGAATCTATTTTGAAAAAGAAGTGGAATCAATCTATTTTCTTTATCATTGTTTTTTATATCTTTTCATTTTTACCTTCTATTACAGATTCAGTCCTCTTAGTAGTAAATTTCACAACAGCCTTTGCAATAGTCTTTAAAGCTACAATATGTCTTTTCTCTCCTACCTCATCTTCTTTGAGTCTTCCTAGTTCCAATTCATGTTCTCTAAATTTTCCAAAGAGAATGGCCATATTCATGCTTGTAAGATCACTTGATTCAAATACTATTGTAACCTTGGGTTGCCATGTTCCGTTTAGACTCTTTATTATCTTGATATTAAGTTCTTCCTTATGAAATTCGTGCTTGGAACCAAGAGGTTATTTATTATATGAGTAAACCTTTTTGGAACATCATAGATGTTTTCTCTAGTCTTCATCCTAAACATTTCATATTCTTGGATGAGAGTATTTTTCCTTAATCTCTTGACCTCATTTGTGCCCTCATGTGTCACCTCCAAGACATCCACATTTCTTTTGTTGATTCACAAACAAAAACCCTACAAAATTCATCCAAAGTTAGTGCAAAAGAAATAATTTTTTTGCCCTTACATCATAATGTGCTCTCTTATTTTCATCAAGTGTCCATGCTGAGAATTCTATAGGAAAAATTTTACCATTTTCAATCTTTTTAGGTTGAAAGGGTACATTTACCACAACATCCCATACACCTTTGTCAACTGATTCTAAAAAGATTTTGATTCTAATTTTTCAAAATGGGTAGTTTTCTCTAGCAAATAAAGATGGTCTGTTTATAGATGCCCCTTCAATAATTAGCCATATTCAGGATATTTTTTATCGATTAAGGTTTTGATTAACTAGCTCTGGTGCCAATTATTAAATTTTCTACAGCTACTATTCTCAAAACAAGAGAGAGAGGAGGGGGGTTTCACAAAAAAAAATTATTCTTTTTAATTCTTGAAATTAGTTTCTTGCAATTTTTAATCAATCAACAAGGTTCATTATAAATACTATGAAATGGATTTTATTCAAAGATACAAGATAGGTGAAAGGGATATAGAGACACATAAAAATAACCAAATTTATATTGGTTTGATTCTAACGAATCTACACCCAATTTTCTTCTCAACAATCTTAGCGAGAAGATTTCCACTATATAAAAAGAGTTTAAAATTACAAGTGCACCTCAATAATTCTAAACCTTAAGAATCAAGAACTTGATACACTTATCAAGAACCACACCCTAATGCAATGCTAGACACACTTGCATAGAGACCATCACCTACACAATGATACAGCATGAAGAACTAAAATATGCTAAAAGTAAAACGGAACAATGCCAAGCAAGAAGTCTTAAAATCAAACCCATTTGGATTGCTACTTGATGAATTTTAGAAAACCTAGGAATGCTTTCTCCAAAAACACAAGAATGCCTTTATCTCACGATCTCAACTTTTAGAAATCAGAATTTGTGCCTTAGAAAATCTTTTTGTGACTGTTTTAAAAGAGAAATATGCCCACTGATGATATTAATCGATTATGGAATTAACCTTATCGATTAATGTCCTTTGGTTTTGGAAATCTGCAAATGTCTTCTATATTAATATATTAATTGACTAATATAGAACAATTTTGAAATCCTGTGACTGTGTTTTGTCTTAATCGATTAGAATAATGAGCTAATCGATTAATAAATATCAGTGGCAAATAGATGTTTTGAAATGATTTTGTTTCGTACCAAAATTGATGATAATTTATTATGTTGTGATTAATTTGATTTTATGACCCTTTTGTTTGGCTTATAACATTATCAAGACACAATTTACTTATTTAGACTTAGACCTTGGATGGGGTTACGGTATATCATTATATTTTTTCTACTTTCAGTAACATTTTATTATTATTATTATTATTATTATTAAAAACGTAACCACAACAATGCTTTTAATAAGAAGAAAATAAAATTTTTAATTTTTTCTTTTTACTTTACTTTGCTCAGCATAAATCTAACCTAATTTAACTAAGTCTATCATTCATTCCCCTTCCAACCCCATTTGAACCATGGTGGATCACACATGTGTCAGAGGTCACTCGCACCCTTAAGCCTCCATTCGAAATCACCTCTATGTCTATTGTGACGTCTCCGAACAATCCCTCCCCCCTTCACTTTCCCCAAAAGTATCACACTCAACCTTCCCAATGCCAAACACAAAATCATTGTTACCATTGTCACGTAACTCCACCGTCTTTAAAAAAAAAAAAAAAAACTTGCTACCAAAGACAACATGCCTTGCATTTTCGCTATCGATTTTGAGGACTGAACATCGCATGTAGGAACTCCATAACCATAACTGTTTGAATCTTTGACTTTGTAGATCCGTTTCGCAAAATAAAAATCATTGAATCAAAGCATTGTTGTTGAGCATTGAAGATTCACCTTCGGATTTTCTCTAAATTTCCATTGTTGGTGAAGGCATCACAAACTAGGAGGGCGTTCTCTGTTCGTAAAGAGATTGTGAAGGTGAGTTATTAAATCTCAGTTTTCCTAAAGACAAACATAATGGTGTGAAGTGCCTTTTTCTATTTCTATTGTATAGTGTATTTTGGCTATTTGTTTGTGATGGTGTTTCCTTTTGGTTGAAAATTATCATATTATTTACACCTAAAAATAACCTATCTATTTCAGAATTGAGGTAATTTTAATGTATTGTCGCAAGCCATGTGTTCTCCACACAACACGAGTGTCACACTAATTATATTAAATACAACACGAGTGTCCCATTAATTATATTAAGGTTGTTTTGTTCTCCATTTTTCTTAGTTCTCCATTAATTATAATTATATTAAATACAACACGAGTTTTCTGGAGAATTATTCAAATTTTGTGTGCCAACGTACAAAATCCAATTTATTCCGCAAATCTCACACATGTTTTTCCTTCTTTTTTTCTTATGATTTTCTTGTTTCTTTTTTGCTAGTTTCTTTCCCTCTTCCCTATTGTTATTTTTTTGGCCATGCTTCTTTCCCATTATTATTATTCAGGTACTTTCTTACTAAATGATTACCCTTGAATATTGCTTTTTAGATGATAATTCCCTTGTATCCTCTTTTGATTTGAATTGAATTTTCTTTTGGACATACAGTGGCAAGTTTAGTACCTTATGCACATTCATCGTGTTTAAGAAGTTTACTATTAGTGTGTACTCTACTGTTCTTTTCTTTACGTTTGTTTTTTCTACTTCAATCATATTCAAGCACCAGGGTTATAAGGTGAAAGAATTTCCTGAAGAAGACAACGAACTATCTATATATTTTTTGATTAGGTAATGGTAGGCCCTAGTCAAGTTTTTCTGATGAGGTAGTTCTTATAATGTGTCCATAATACCCAATATATGTTTTATCTAGTACTCAAATTTTCAAACTCTATAACAATGATAAACTTTTAATCTCATCTTTTGAAATAGGATTGGTTGTTGCCAATAATCCTAACAATGATAAACAATTGTCATTTCCCACATGAGTACTATGGCTAGAGTTGTTCTTCCTCTACCAACTCTTATAATGGATTGATTGAATATGTGCAATAATGAAATTATAGTTTTGGGAAATATGTGTATAATTTTTATTGTCATAATAAAGACATAACTTTCCTGCATATTACTCTACCTAATATATTCAATTTACATCACTTGTATGTTCAGGCTCAAATCCATGATGGTAAAGAACCAACTCAGTTTTTCCCAATACTTCACAGACTAGTCATATTCAATGTATATGCTCCAAATTGAATTTTCAAGTTTTCCTTAGTATTAAAAAAGCACATTCTCCAAATTCTTTATTTGTGAGCTATTTACTTAAGTAGACTATTATTTCTAATAACTTGGTGAATTATTTGCCATTTACTAATGGTTGAAACTTTCTGCAGGTTATCTCTCCTAGAATGTTTAGCAATTGTCTATTCATTGGAGTTTATGCTTGAATGGATAATTAATTGTTTATTGTTGTTTTGTCCAATGGGATTATTGTTGCAACTAGTGAAGTTGAAAGATAAAGAAGACTTGGTTAATTCTTTAATACTGGATCAAGTAGTTGCAAAAGCTTTCTCCCATAATGCTTAGTGGAAAAAGAGTGTACACATGTGTTTAAGTATTGTTGTATGTGTTAGTCACATTGCTAATATTGTTATATAAAAAAAATACTTATATGCACTTTTTAAATAGTGTTCAATTTTAATTCACAATTAATTGTTGCTTTTATAATATTATCCTTGTAAAAAATAAATAAGAATGCACTTCTTTTTTTCTTATGTTTTTAGTTTAGATAATGATAGAGATTAATATGGACACAATTTTAGTTTATTAAAAAAGTTATTTGTGCAATTTATTAAAAAAAGTCATATCATTTTGTTTTAAAATAAAAGAAATAGTGACATTTGCTAAATGTTATAAGATATTTAGATCAGTAATATCTATTTAAAATTGTTATCACAAATGTTTAGTAACATTTTTAAAACTTTACCAACTATTGAAAAAAAATGTTGCAAAAGCTCTTCAATACTGGATCTTTATTAAAGAAAATGTTACTAAAGATCTTTACCGACACTTTTAAAATGTTGCTCTTCAATTAAAAAATATCACCAAAAGCTTTTTGGTAACATTCTTTCAAATGTTATTGTTAACTTGTAAAAATGTTGTTAAATATTATTAGCAACATGAGGTATAGGTAACATGTGATAAAATGTTATTATATCCTTCTAGTAACATTTTTCATGTTTTAGTAATATTTTTTTTATGTTACAAATGTGATATATCACTAAATAACATAACTTAAACTAAGGTGAAACTATACTTGGGATTGGGTTGAGCTATTAAATTGTGTGTATGAAAATTGCATTCAGTAATATGTTTATAAGGTTAAAAAAACAATATGTTAAGTAAATTATGTGAGTCAGAAGCAATAGATTGGATATTGTTTATTTAATGCATAGATAGTATGATTTTGTTTTAGAAATAATCATTTTTCTTACTCGGTCCAATTTTAATATACTAACTATTATTACATTGAAAGAAAAAAGATTTCAGCAACAAAAAAGGCGGAAAAATACTCGGTCCAATTTCAATAAAAGACCTAATTGTGACATAAGGAGATATCATTTGTTAGAAATATCATATATCTCCTAGCTTTAATTATATTGATAGAAATATAATATATTTTATTTTTCTTTATTATTATCAAATATTATGTATTATGATGATATCTTAGGTTTTAATTTTTCTTTTATATCATGAGATATTATACTCTATACATTGAACAAGTTTCTAATAGATCAATATAAAAACTAGAAAACCTCTTTAAGTTACTCTTCATTAAACACTTGTTGTACATATTGTTTCTTCTCATGAATTATACATATCTAATATCTTTGAAACCTTAATTCCGTGGAGCAGCACTAGTCACACCCCTTACCTTCTTTCCAGCACTAGTCACACCCATTACCTTCTTTCTTGTCCATTTTTCATCTTTTCTTTCAATCTTTTACTTTACCACACCCATTACCTTCTTTCTTGTCCATTTTTCATCTTTTCTTTCAATCTTTTACTTTACCATTCATTAATCTAACACTGCATACAAGATTAAATCTCTAAAGTTGATTATGATGTCATTTTTTAACTAGATTTTGAGGTTAGAATGACATAAATTCTTTGCTTTTTTATTATTGTCGCCAAATGGTTTCTAATTTTAGTTGAAAAGTCACTTTGATTAAAGTTAAAATCTTTCATGAATGAATTTCCACTGATAATTGATAAGTTATTTGATTAAAGGTCAAAACTTAAAAAAAAAATTAGCCAAGAAGTTATTTTGGTTAATTAATTTTTTACTTGATAAAAGAGGTAAAAACCTAAAAGACTATTACTTTTACAGGAGAAGTTACTTTTTTTAATAGTAAGACCACCAACAAATTAATTTAAAAGTTACAATGATTAATTTGAAATCTAAGACAATAATAAATTGAATAATAATATTTAGACAACCAATGATTATATTTGGAAAAATTAGTCGAATCAACCTATTTTATTATCATTGTTTTAAGTTTTTTTTCATCTATTTTCTATTCGTTAGATTGTTATTTGATTTTATTTAATTCATTAATCATATTTTGCATATAAAAAATCCATTATTTTTATCTAATAGTCTTGTGGTGTGTTTGGATAGAGTATTTTAATAAACAATTCATTTTTTTGAAGAATTTAAATTTCTTTGTAATAAAATGTTTTGTTTGGATAGAGAAATTAAAAAGCATTTCAAATGCAAGCATTTTTTTAAAGGATTTCAATTAGCTAAATTAGTAGAAATTCAAATACTCTCAAAATAGGTGAAATTTGAAATTCTTCTCACTCAACCTGACATTCTAGACTCTCTGGTAGAGGTGTCAATTTGATCCAGTCTAGAGGCGGGCTCGACGAGCTAAACCGATGACTCGACGAGCCAGACCTGTCGGGTGGGCCCGGCGCCCCGCAACCCAGATGGACTCGACTGGCCCGACGACACAAATGGATCAGGTGAACCCAATGAACTAAACAGATCGGGCGGGCCCTATGACCCACACAAACTAAGCGGGCTCGACGACCTAGATGGGTCAGGTTGGCCTGACGACATAAACGAATCGGGCGGGCGCGACGACCCAAACAAGTCGGGCAAGCCTAACGACCCACACAAGCTAGTTGGGTCTGATGACCCAAATGTGTGGAGTAGGTCAAACAACCCAGACGTACCCGGCTGGCCTTGATGAAGGATTGACCCCAACCAAGGATGGAGGTACATGCTTAAGAAGACTAAGCATGTTTAGAAAGGAAGTTCACTAATCCTTCATCCCTTTCATTTGTGTTTGTTATTTTTGATTACCAAAGTTGACTTAGTTGATTCAACTTTAGTTGACTTGTTGACCTTTGACTAGGTTTGACATGTTGACTATAGTTGACTTGAATTAAGCCAACATGCTAATCTATGTTTATTTGCTTTGTAGGTTAATTAGGAGTAAGAAAGAAATGTTAGGTGGCGCATGGGGATTGGGGAGCATAAATGATGTGGATGAGAGAGTAAAGCAAAGGCATAAAGCATAAAGTAAAAGGCATAAAACAAGTGTACCTATGTACCTTTGGTCTCCTTTGTTTTTAGCACACTTTGACCACTTTTTGGAGACATATGAGACACATTCTT
>Ga0214544_1000094_pt1 | contig 116835 bp, 52 predicted proteins | sample CNSS3metaG_FD_160074 | JGI IMG/M metagenome (GOLD analysis project Ga0214544, IMG submission 160074) | Root nodule microbial communities from cowpea collected in UCLA plant growth center, Los Angeles, California, USA - CNSS3 | ecosystem: Host-associated > Plants > Roots > Nodule | place: USA...
AGCCACTCAAAAAAAAAAAAATTTCTTAAGAATTCAATTGTGAATTGTGAATCTGACTCTACCTTAAACAAAAAAAAAAACAATATATAAAAAATAAAATTCATTGACTTAAAATTGTTTTCGAAAGCTATTGGCAAGTTTGTTTATGAATTGACTCAATTTATTGACATTATTTTAGTTTTGCTCTTGAAATACTATTAATGAAATAATTTAAATATATTTTTCTTCTTCGATTATTAACCTGTTTTTTAAGAATAAAATCATAAAATTTAAAACGGACAATATTTCATATGTGATTATTATACATTCAATAAACACATATTCTTTAAACATTACATTGTTTTTTTAAGATACAATTATATTAATTTTAGACTCTAAAATAGACAACAATTATATAATCAAAACATTTTAACACATTACGATGATTGACTTACAAATGTTGTCGTAATGAATTTGAGTTCAAAACATTTAATACATCTATTATATTATATAATCAAATATATTATTATTTTACTTTAAATTTTGATATGCATTTATTACCATCAATTAATAACAATTTATTATTAGAAGGAGCGTTTGAAGGATAGATAGATACTTGTGAGCAAGTATTTTTCTTTAAAATAACGATGCACATCATTTTCTTTCTTTAATTACTTATAACATTGAAAATCAAACACGCAATATGGTAGAAAGACTAAAAACATGACACGATTTTATCATTTAAAATGGTATATTTTGCCGACAAAACACATCAAATTTCAAAACCCTAATAAGGTTCTTAGGTCCACTCCATTTATGAGGACCTCCAATACTACATATCTATGTTGTGATATTTGAGAGATAAACGATGATATTTTGACTACTAAATTTTGACAACTTTTTCTTATAATTTTATGTGGCATTTTTTAAGTGATTCTTCACTTTTTTCATTTTCTTATTCTCAATATTCCAAAACTACTTAGAAAATGTCACATCATATTGTAAGAGAAAGGAATTAAATTTTAGTAGTTAAAAAATCATTTTTTTTGAGAGATTCCTTAATAGGACCCAAACCTAAATCAAATTACATGAACCTGTCTAATGGATGATCCTCTGTGTTTCAACTTTGAATTGCTACAACAACTATAACATCTTCATTCAATACAAAACCCTTTTCTTTTTTCTTTTACATATATATGGCAATAATAATCACTTTTTTCTTCATCATTTTGCATATATAAGCACTTATGATAACGTGGTTAGATCCTCGTAGAAATCATAAGCTCTTTTTGTTGGCGTTTGGTAGATAGTGATAAAAAGAAAAACCAGATGGGTGAGTTGGATGGGCAATGATAGTTAAGCTTTTAGTCTTTTGTTGTCCCACTTTTTTTTTTCAAAATTTGAAAACATTTTTCTTCTATGTCCCTCTCCTTTCATACTTTAATTATAATTTGGGAAAAAGAGGGAAAAGGGTTCATGCTTTTGGATTGAATTTTTAATTATATTACCAAATAATTATGATTTGGGAAAATTTGATGACTTTGAAATGTTTGTTACAATTATTGGTTACTTTAAGTAACAAGTCCTTTGTATGATGATAGATAAAAAAATTCTATTATTATTATTTTTTTGTACATTAAAAAAGGTCTTCGATAAATTAGGATTATTTGGAATGATACGAAATAATGAAATTTGTTGGGAACCTTTTTCAACATAAACTAGAAAGCGAGTAGGTGTAATTAATCATTGAGTACTATATATTAAAAGATGAAGAAATGTGGTGAATGCATCTAGACTATGAATCATTAATATCCACTTTACTACCAATATAATCAATATCTAATTTTGGTAGGAAGTATTATATAGAAGTCATATCATTAAATTAATATGTTTTTTTTATTATATTATTTTTTAAAATTGTACTTCGTTTTTAACTAAATTATATATTTATTTTATTCTTGTATTTTATGCAACGTTTTTCATAATAAATTATATGTGAGATATTTTTAATATAACAAATAAAATTTCACGATAAATTATAATATCATCTGTATATACAGTTTAATAGAAGAAAAATTTATATAAATTTTATAAAATACATAAACAATATATATTAGTTTAGAAATGAAATACAACTTTTTAAGTTTTTCAAAATAATTTAAGAAATAAAAATTTAACTCTTATTTTATATATTGTACAATACATGAATCCTTTCCTATGAATCATTTTAGAGAGAATAATATATTTTTAGTCACTCAAAAAGATAAAATTTAAAGGGCGATGTATAATTACATTTATTTATTTAATGGTTAAATATGTTTTTGTCCTTAACTTTTAATAGAAATTAAAATTAGCCAATTTTTGAAACTTTGGTTCAATTTAGTTTTTCAATTTTAGAAACATATGAATTTAGTCATTTTAACCAAGTTTTGTTAAGTTGATTTGACGCTTTAGACACATTTCATGATATTATTTGAGTTGTTTATATTGTTTGACACATTTCTACTTCAATGTTAGCAGAAAAACGCATTTAAAACGTCAAACAAACTTAACAAAATTTAGTTAAAATGACTAAATCTACACATTTTCTAAGATCGAGGACTAAATTGGTCAAAATTTTCAAAAATAAACTAATTTCAATTTTCACTAAAAATTAAAGGAGCAAATACATATTTAACTATTTAGTTATATATATATAAGCATAATTAAAAATAAATTAATTGTAGTTTATGAATTTAGTTGTGTATTGCTAATTTGACAACTAACAATTAACCGAGTCAAAAGAAATCTTTTACTATTTTTAGAAATGAATAAATCGATTTTAACTTTGACACAAAGACAAGAAATATTCGATTTTATAAAGTTTAGATTAATGAGAGGACAACTTGGGATGGAAAATCTATTATTAGAGTTTGTGTGGATTATTTGTAAAAATATGAAACAAATCATATTTTCACTTCTTTTTACACTAGGATTTACCTCGACAATTTGTGAATATATCATATAAAGTCTTTTAACAAAAACTAAAAATTAATATTTGTCAATAAAAAAATTATCCATTTTTTTAGATAGAAAAAAATTGATTTCATTTTTCTTTTAATAAATCATATTAGACATGGATCTAGCGCTTTAGCATTTAAATTAGGTTAACATTTAAAAACTTATGACTAAAAGCACTTATATAAAAAAATAAAATGTGTTATTTCCTGTTTGGTTCGTTGAAAAAGGTATAAATCTCCTTTTTGCGATAACTACAAAAATGGAATGAAGTGATATGGGCCCAAAGGAAATTGCTTCCTTCATTCAACTGAACGCACGCCACAGTGGAATATTCAGCTTTTGTCACTAATCACTTCACTTTCACTCCAAACAAACAAACAGACTAAACATTCTAAAGTTTGGAAAGATTACCAAACTTGGGTCATGCGAAATTTCGTGGAAATGTTTTCATTTTGTTCTTTTCAAATATAAATAAATAATAATAATATTTGAATAAAATATGTGAACACTTGAGAATTAATATCTATCTACACAGCAATCACAGATTTAACTTTTTAAAATTATTTTTGTTTAAGGAAGGAAATGGTGTATGAAGTACTATTTTTTTTCTAATGTTTTAAAATATTTGTTTATTTGATTATTATTTTCAAAATTTAAGAAACATTATTTTCAGGTGATTTTTATTGTCATAATCATCAAATGTTTTTATTTTCTATATAAATTTTATTATATTGTATTATTTTAAAGAATTTGTATAATTTTTATTTCAATACAATGATTTTACGAAACTTATACTTCAATAATATTTTAGTTAGTCTTAGCTATCTTTCTTTAACTATAAATATGACAAATTTATAGTTTATATTATAAATTTCACATTATTAGTCCGTTTTATAAGATTTAGTTAGTATAATTCTCAATATTAAAGTCTATTCTATCAATATTTGTTGTCAGTCCGTTTTATAAGATTTAGTTAGATTTATAGTACAATTCTCAATATTAAAATCTATTTTATCAATATTTGTTGTCAGTTGGAGAAATGTATCATCCATTATCAAGAAACTATTATATCATTATTAATATTTAGTTTCATATTTGGAATACGATGTAAAATTCATTTTATACACCAATTTTGTAAGTTAAGTAGACTAAAAGTCAACTTTTCAAAAATCAGTTATTAGATGAAAAATAATTTCAAATAAAAAAATTATTTTGACAATACATAATTTTTTAAACTTTTAAATTTTATGTTATCATATTTTTGAAAAATTTTGTAAGATGAATTTGTTAAAGCTTGTAGTCCTAAACAAGACTCATATATTAATGACACCCTTATTATTTATTTTTTTTTTAATATATATATATATATATATATATATATATATATATATATAAAAGTATAAGTATTTTTTTGAAGTTAAGAAAAATTATTATATTTTTATACGAAAATAAGTTATTTAATGTATACCAGCGTAAATATAAACATTATCGTACTTGTTCATGTATTTTTAAATATTTATATAGTATTAAAAATTAATAATACACAAAAATCGATTAAGTTGATATAAAAGAATAATAATGTAAATAGTAAAAAGTAACTAAATGTTACTGTTAGAAACTACAAATACAATAAATAAACTAAAAAAAACATGTAACAATTTTATACAAAATATTTCAAATTAACCATTACTTATAATAAATCAGTTAATAATATATTAAAACACCCGATTAATAATTATATTATAAAAGATAAAATATGAATAAAATTTAAATACACAAAAAGAATATCTCTTACATAGATATAAGGATAAGATCAGTGTAAAGTATTTTCATTGAAAAGTGCAAGAGAATATACTCATTTTGCTATGTTATCTATTAATTAATAGATATGATAATAATATATTTTTTATTGGATGTTTGCGGACAAAGATATCTTATACTAAATTATCTATAAATTAAACTCTTATTTTAGCTTAAATGACCGTGTGACTTTGAGAAACAAAAAAAAAAAAAGGTAAATAATTTGTAGAAAATAAATTAAAACTTAATAACCATTAGGATAATTATGTTTCTAATTATTATATTAACTGTCTTTTATTACTACTATAAAAGTATAGTTACCATAAAAATATAGACTTGAAGACATTGTTTTCTTTTGTTTCCGCTAACATTAAAAATTATATTCAATGATACTATGTTAATAAATTATTTTTTACTCCAAATAATTATAGCAATAAATTTTACATACCCTAGATACAATAAAATAGTAACACTAGTTATGATAATCTGTTGTTAAAATGTGATGGTCACAGTTCTCTCTTATCCGTTGGGTCACTTTGAAAATCATTACATTCAAAATTTGGTTATTTTCTTTAAGTCTTAATTATAGGAAAACCATTGGCTTAACACTTAAGTAGTTAATTATCTATGATACATACTCACGATAAGTGAATTGGATATTTATTTTCAAAATAATAGATATGATACGTGATACATACGTAATATATGAACATTGAAAATTGTACAATAATTCTTACAAACATAATAAATATATAATTGTTAATATGTGAATCCAAATTTTTTAGTTAAAGACTAATTATTTTGGTAGTCAAAATTTTGTAACTAATATTAGTGACAAATTTATAATCAATTTATAATTAAAATTATTTTAATTATCAATTTAGAAATCAATTATAATTTTTTGAAACTATTTTAGTTGTCAATTTAATCACTATGTAATGATTAATTATTCTTTTTTACTAAAATTAGTCACTATTCAAATATTTTATCATAATATACTGCTACTTTTTAAATTAAATACTTTATTGTAATTACCATTAGAACATCTGACATGAACCCAAGGTAAAGTATTTAGGCATTTTAACGAATTATACATATCAAATTTCACTTAAACCAAAAACGCATATTTGGGTTTATAAAAAATATATTAAATAAATAAATATACTGGAGTGGTTTCTAGATTTTGGAAAAAATAAAAAATAAAAAAATTCAATTGAATAATATGATAGACGACAGATGGCATTTTTATAATTACAAGTAAAAATGGAAAAATAAACATAAAAGTTGTTTTTTTCTTCAAAGTAATTGGATTCTAACGACTGTCAATCAATGAAGTGTTTAGCACGCATTAAAATGAAAAGTTTATTAAAAGCGTATTTAATGCAGCAAGTATATTTTATAATATTATAATATTTTAATAAAAATTATTTATTAAGAAAAAATTATTTGTAATATCTTTTTAGGTTTTTCATTATTTTCTATAAAATTCATTTTATTTAATGTTTTGAAATTATTTTTCTTAGTTAGTCCAAAAAAAAAGTATTAACTTGTTGTTAGATAAGAGACACTTAATTGGTAATAAAAAATAATTCCAGATAAAACTAGTTTAATCACCAGATGATGAAATTTATATTCAAGGTGAGTTTTAGCTACAGAGTTACCCACAATATATTGGTGATTTATAAAACAAAAACAAATTAAAATAAGTTGTTCACTTACTCTCAATTAATTATTTTTTGTCTTTTTTCTCTCTCTTGAGTATGAATAACGCTTGTAATCGGTTAAAAGATATGTGTTAATCATATAGTATTACACTCATTCTGTATCTATTTATATTTTAATCTTAATTGTCTACCAACTCTACCCATTTTTATTTTTTTTTACTTATTACTTAAAATTTTTATTTTTTTTAAACAATTTACCTACGACCCAATTATAGCATATAAATGCTATTGAACAAGTTACTATATAATCATATCAAACATAATTCATAATAGATAGAAATTAAATCATGTACCATCAAAAGTTTTCTAAAATAGTATTTAAACAAAATAGAGGATAAAATTACATAACATAAGTATTCCTATCTATATTATAAATTATGTAATCAATTAGATATTTCCATTACAATATCAGTGTTGCTCCTTTATTGTTTTTCATTATCATCTATTATTGTGAAACACAAAGTTATAGTAATGGAGACCAAAACCACAACAGGACACACATGTTAAACTATAGTAAATTTAAATCATACTACGATTCTTAAATACCAAATTTCATAATCATACATCTTTTCACAAACCAAACATCAAACTCAATCCTCAAAACCTAAAGAATATCACACATACAAAGGTTATATTTATTTGACTCAACCTCTAAGGACTTTTCTATTAAGTAGAATTTGTGATCATGCACCTATCATAACTCATTGGTGTCTCTCAAAAACTATAGGCTATCATGGTTAGGCCACTTCCCTACCAAAGAGTGACAGGATAAATTCTATATATGTAATATTCAATCTCTTACCGAATCAACAGAGAATAACTTCCTTCGACTCTCACAACTAAGTATCTTTCTCTATGTGAGTTCAATATTAGTAAAATCAAGATAGTCTCACTTCAAGTTTGACACCAATACATTTCACACATCACAAATATTAATATTCCTACCCTAGGAATCCCTATCATCTCATTCCAAACAATTCATATCAATCCACAATACAAATTACAAAGATTTAAAACCATATTCAAAAGTTCATGTATGTATATTATCGCTCGACTAATACATTTCTTGCTCAACAAGTGCCAATTGAAATGTGACTCGCGTAGCGAGAATATAACTCTGATACTTTTTGACTTAGCATAAAATATTCTTGCTCAACAACATGTAAGTTTGCTCAATGAGTCAAACACACACCTTGCTCTTAGGTTTTTGACATTTTCATCTTCGCTCAATCATTATTTTACTTGATCGACAAGCATACCTCCAGGTACCACTTTTAACAAGCTCACCCAACAAGTAAAAGTGTCAGAGCTTTCAGAAATGTAGATTTTATATTTTGGCTCAGCGAGTCTGTATAATTTTGTAGAACTAGATCTAATTGGATGAATTCCTAACCAACCTGCCTAGGCATTTCACTCATTTTCCAGTTGAAAACACGCAACTATAATTGTATCACACCCTCAAACAAATCTAATCAGGTAACACAACCAATAAGAAAAATCATCTATGTAGAAAGCTCACATTACATACTAAACAATAATTCAAATTTCACTCATATTGAAACATCATTTCAAATCAAATTTCTTACAACAAACTATGTTTTCAATTTTATATAGGCCAAATATGTATCCGTCGATGGTTCATGATTGTTAAACAAATGAACGACTGAATCAGAAACTTAAAGAGAAAATAAAGGAGATTCTATAAAAATAGTTTTAGAGAAATAATGTGCTTTTGTAAAATGAAACTTGACCGTTAAAAGACTATTTATAATTCAATTTTATAATAGTAAAATAATCGAGTATCATCTAATTAAAAATTATATCTATCACTCCTTACTCCCTTTTCTTGGTCCTTAAATTAGTGATAATAAAATCAATAGTATGAAAATTTAAATGTCTACAATTAATTTAAAAATATAGTTTATGTAATTACATGTTGTTTATAAGTTAATTGTTATAGAAAGCAAGATGTGAACTATCTTTCATTTAAGGTTTTTCACTAAGGTCATAAGTAAATGTTAGGACAAGATTTTGATGATGCTCAAATGATGATATATTGGTTTTGAGGTAACAATTATACCTTTGAATGAAAAAAAATAGTTGATACAATTTTCTATTTTTTGAAGAATTTTTTTCAAGTAACCTCTCTTGTTTATGAAATCTTTTATTTAATATTGTTTAACTTGAATTTCATTACTCCTATAAGTGTATATAGTATGTTTAATGAATTTTGATGTGGAATGAGTATTTGAAAATGATAAATAATCTTTGTTTGTTAATAAATAAGAAAGATTAAGTTATTTAAGCATGTAACCATAGTGTAAACATTCAATTGGAATTAGGTTCACTAATAACTCAAATTATGTTTTTGTATATCTTTTAAAAGCAATGTAAAATTAAGTGTAAAAATTAGATTGTATAAAAAAATATGCTAAGAATTGAAGTGTTAAATAATATAAAGAAGACAACTCATAAATCAATAATTTAAGATTTTGAATCAAAGGTACTACAATCTCTTAAGTTTAACTCAAATTTATTTTATTGTTGTTGAGTTTGTATAATAAATCCCATCTAAAAACCCATTAAAATTGCTGCTGTTTTTTTTTTTTTTTATTGTGAGAAGTTTTTAATTGTTTGTTTATAGTTCTTTAAGTTAAAAAGTGATATATTTAGACACTACAATACCAGTGATACGACTTCCCAAAGTTCTTCCTTACCTATTTTCTTTTTCTTATTCGTGTTCTTTCTCATTGAGTGAAATATGGAACGTGATATGCAATAAAATTTGTACACATAATCTAAAAGATTATGAACAGATAAACATAAATAAGCACAAGGGAGTTTTATGGTAGCTATGTTTTGTATCTTCATTACGTGTTATTTGCCTCTGGTATCTTCAAAATTGATTTGGGAAGGGAGTTTTGTACTATAATTTGTATTGTTTTTTACTAGAAAACAATGCACACTATACAAGTTGACATATAACTTCTGTATTTGTCGGTTGATCCTCTTATGATGAATATTTTTGTGTATGAGGTTGCCTAGGCATAAATTTAATGGAAATAAATAAAAAGTCAGAATACAGCAACTGAAGCCAATAAGACCATCACCATATAAGGTTTCTGTCACTGTCTTCTCATAAAAATCATTGACTAATTGCATACCATTCGCATGCTTATTGTTATTATTATTATCAATACGATATATATGTTTCACATACGACACATATGAATAATTTATTTTGAAAATAATATAATATAATAATGATATATGCTTATTAAAAATATACAAAATTCTTAAAAACATGATAAATATATAATTATTATTGTATAAACCAAATTAAAATCATATTATAAATATTATGAACATAACAAATTATAAATTATTTTTATCATAAAATTACTATTGTTTTATATATTAAATACTTATTGATTAGGATTGTCAAAAATATCCTAAAATATCTGTAAGACATGAATATGTGATTCAAATTAAAGTATCTGTCCATCGAATATTATTACACCATCGAATATTATTACACTAGTGAAAGCAACCAGAAATTCTTGCAAGGTAAAACCAACAACCCATTGCTAAAGTACACTCAGATTCTGGACGAGCTAGAAAGTTTCTTATATCTTAAACAGCTTCAAGTATTATTTGAAGCTCGTAAACAGAATGAACTGGGTACTTCCAAAAGATATGGAATCCAAATTGCAAATGGCTTCTATTCTTAAACACGGTTAATATACACCCAGGAAAATAGACAGATAATCGTCATCTTCTACATTGTCACTTCATGAAGTAGGAAGGCTATATGAGAAACTGCAGGGGAAAATATAAACATTGCACCATATCAGATGAACGAAAATAAAATAATTTTAAAATCATAAAATGCAGTGAAACAGGCTAAGCCGCTCATCCGGCAAATGAAATTTACTTGTTGGAGTTCAATAATAACACAGAAGATGAGATGACAATGTTGATACCTGTAGCAGAGTATCTTTAGATTTTCCCGAGACACGAGTAATCAAGCTTAAATGCACAGCATGCATTTTCTTTATCTATTGCAGTGTTCCAAAATTCAAGTTTAAATTTAAAATTGAACTACGTCTATTTGAGCTCTTTATATTATTCTCCATAAAAATAGAGGTGCAACTATCACAAAAAGATTTCTTGCATATGCGGGATGCACATATTATTAATTTACACTCGTCATAAACATAAATGTTCTAGGAAAATAATTACCAGAGAAGACATCTGCACCTGACAAATCACCTGCCTATTCCAACATGAATCAATCTTAGAGATAAACCGGTGAAAATCCACAGTTCGGTAAACACAATTCATAAACTATACCACAATTCAACAATGTCAAAAGCAGGAGTAAAATGCAACGGAGTACATAACCAGCTGCATTCAAAGAAAAATTTGAACATATCTATTGCATCAGTTCAGAAGTAATGAAAGTCATCACATCTCATGGTACAAAATTTAGAGTTGCAGATGTAATAATACATAACCTAGTAGTGTTCAAAGAAGATTGGTACACAAAGACCGCTTTTCAAATTTCCCCTCTGTAACCACCAGATCCAAAATAATCCTTTCTATTATTTGCAATCGCCATGCTCTTCTGATGTTCTAATTTGGGACAATCACGGATACGATGACCAAGTCCACCACAATATGCACATCCCTTGACTCCACTTATGCCTGTGATTTCATCATTATCTTCCATTGGATCGTTCAACTCAGCCAAAACTGGGGGAATCCTTTGTTTTGCTTCTTGCAATAGGTGTTTCAAATCAAGTAATGTTGTTTCACTTTGATTCTTGTTTATAAATGTCGTAGCTATACCAGTTTTCCCACACCTACCAGTTCGTCCAATCCTATGGACATAATTTTCAATTTCAGCTGGCATGTCATAGTTAATGACGTGCTGAATATCAGGAAAATCCAAACCTTTGGATGCAACATCAGTTGCCACCAACACATCTTTCTTGCCAGCCTTAAAAGCTGCAATGGCATACTCTCTCTCTTCCTGATCCTTGCCACCATGAATTGCCACTGCTTCCACTCCTTTCAAGAGAAGGTATTCATGGATGTCATCAACGTCAGCCTTATTCTCACAAAATATCAGAACTGGTGGTGGGGTTTTTTGTAGGCACTCAAGGAGATAAACTATTTTTGCCTCCTGCTTAACATACTCTACCTCCTGAATTACATCAAGATTTGCTGCCCCTGCACGTCCCACATTGACGATGATAGGTTTCACCAAAGCACTCCTGGCAAAGTTCTGAATTTTGGTTGGCATGGTTGCAGAAAATAGAAGAGTCTGCCGTTGAGCTTTGAAGTGATCAAAAACTTCTCTAATGTCATCTTCAAATCCCAGATCCACCAGCCGATCAGCCTCATCTAATGTTAAATACCTACAGTTATCAAGATTCATTTTCTTCTTGGCCAACATATCCTTCAACCTCCCTGGAGTGGCAACAACAATATGAACACCCTTCTTCACAATCTCAAGCTGCGATCTCATATCCACTCCACCAATACAAAGCAAAGGCCTGAGTTCCGGATATCCGGCTTCTTTCAAAGGTATCAAGAATTGTTCGATGACTTCATAAGTCTGCCTAGCCAGTTCCCTTGATGGGCAAATAATCAAACCAAAGGGACCTTCCCCAGGAACAATAGGCATCATAATCTCTTCTTGCATGGCCACCATGATCATCGGTAGCACAAAGACAAGAGTTTTTCCCGAGCCCGTGAATGCAATCCCAATCATATCTCTTCCAGATAAGATTACAGGAAGTCCTTGCACCTGAATAGGTGTTGGTTGCACAATCCCCTTAGCTTTCAACTTCTTCAAAACTGGTTCAGGAAACCTCATATCCTTAAAATTCTTAATGGGGGGTGGGATATCACCACCATCAACTATTATATGCCACTGCTTCCGAATCAAATCACACTCTTTTTTGGACATCCTTCTTACGTGCAAAGGTGGCTTCCACCCTGTTGGCAAAGGTTCCGAGTAAGTGATTCCCTTAGCCAATTCTCGGACAGACATGAGAGTTTTTCTATCCGACAAGTTTTCAATCATCTCCTTCTCCTGCTGAACAATCTGTTCCGTCACACTGATATCGGGTTGTTCTCGTTTCATCTGTGAAGCTTTAACCAGCAGACTAGGCTTAGATTCGGCTACTCTCAGTTTCTCTAAATCATCATCAGTGGCCAAAGGGGCCTTCCCCTTGCGTTGGAGAATCTTCTGAGCTTCAATGGCCCGACGCTTGGCCACGGGCACATACTCCTCATAATCGTCCTCTTCTTCCATTTTCGCTGTCAATTTCAATTTGTGCTCAAAAGAACAAGTCCTTCTGGTCCTGTTATTATTATAAACAAAAAACCTAAAGTGAGCAACAAAATCACACAACAATTTATTCTAAAGCATATCCATGTATCAAATTCAAAAAGCTAGTTATTAGATACGAACAAAATACGAGAATGGAGAATGAATTACAACAAGTTCACACTCCCAAATAAAAAAGAAAGAATAAAAAAAATGCATCTTCATGCATCTTCTTACGTGAAAAGAGTGGAGGAATGTCACTGCGAAGAAATTGAAATCACACTGTGAACTGTAAAATTGGGACAAAACTGTGTTTTGATGCTGTGACTCAGATTTGGGAATTTAGGGTTTGATTTCAGCATCAACTCTTCTCTCTTAAAGAAAAACTTTCAAATTATCAGCATTTAAAACACTGATTTGGTTAAATACTCTATATATTTATTTATCTATAACTATATATATATATATATTATCTATTTATCTTTATTAATATAAATTATTTTATTTTTTAAATTTTGCACCTATTTTTTTTTATAATTACTTTAAAGTTATATACTATTTCAATTTAATAATTTTTTTACTTTAACAATAATTAAAATAATTAATTTTTTATTCTTTTATTATTATAAAGTAAGAATGGATACATGTGCAGAAGAGCGCATGTCATTCATATATTCTGCATGTACTTATTTTAACTAGTTAAATAGGTTATGAATTAGATTCAACCTAATTTTATCTTACAACTTTCTTTTTTGGAAGATTTTGTAACCTATTTATTTAATATAATTATAAATTTTAATATATTATCTGGTATTTTTAAAAACTTAACTAAAAAATTGGTTAAAAGGTTCAAGTAATAGAATTGTTTTATGATAACGAAAATTCTGTGTAATATTTCTAGATTCATACATAAAAATCCATCTATATATTTATTTATTTATCACATATACATATTTACACTGTAAATATAATAATTATAATTATTAATACTTAAATTAATAATCAAGTATGTATTTTTATTCAATTTAATTGATAAAATTAATATATTACCCATAAATAAGCTCAAACCTACAAGAAATCTAAGTACCAACCATCAATTCAGCCTGAAAAAAATTACCCACTTACTATATTCTTTTGGTTCATTAGATTAGATAAGTAGCACTCTTAAATACCCACTTAATACACATGAGAGCAAATTGGGCACATTAAAATAGTGACTAGTGGCAACAACTGTACCATTAAAATGCAATATGCCTGCATTTGTTCAATTCATATACAATAAAAATCCAAAATCAATTGACCCAAGAACCCTCAAACATTTTTTCAGTTACAGATCCCAATTGTGGGGTTGAGGGTTAAATGGGAACCTAATTGAAACCCAAAATTCAAGCTTGGGACCCAGCAAGCCGCCATTGAAATTGAAAGCAAGATAGTAAAATTGTACGCTATAATAAGTAACAGTAGTACGTGATTGAAAATGTAAAAACACTAGGCAATATACTCTCAATTTTTATTCTAACAATTACACCGTAAGCTAACAAGCCCTAATCCCGACAAGTCTAAACATTACTGATAAAAGTTGTAATCCCTTATATAGTTTTACCAAAAGTTCGCATTAAGTTTAAATGTTTAATTTGACTAATTGATAAAACTTATAATGTTTTATCATTAACAAAACTTTTGGAAGACCTACAAGAGTATGCACCATGCAATCGACAATTTGGGAGTGACCCTAGTATCTACCTACACCATCCTTGCCATCAAAATCCCTCCCACTACACCAAAACCATTCTCCCCGGAAAGGAAACCATCTCCTACTCTAACTACTTGGATTGAAGTATATCCAAGAACTACTTAAAAGTGTCTAAAAGTGTTTAAGCACAAACACATAAATTTGGATGGAAACACCTCAAATCCTCATAAATGTGTATTATTTTTCTTTAGTTTGAATTTTTTTCTCTAAGGCTTTTTTTGTCAAGCAAGGTTTTAACTAGATTTCAAGTAAGTCATTTCACTAAGCTCGAATGCACTTGACATCCATAAATTACAATTATATAAAATCCATTAGCCTAAAACAACACAATTCACCTACATTTTTGTTAGCCTCCAAACTCAGGGAATACTGGCCTAAAAGCAAACCCAAAATCATAAGCTTAAAAGCAAGTTCGATATCCTCTAAAACGCCAGATAATAGAGGGGTCATTGTATTGACAATAACCCTTGAAATATAGGGAATATATGATCTTATACTTGTGTTTCAATCATTATGTAAAGGGATATCAAAATAACATGTTCATATACCCATGAACTTAAAAGGTCTATAAATACATTATTCTACCACCGAAGAATTATCAATTCAATACCCTTTACTGAAATACTATCATATTATTATCATATTACATGTCCACTCTTATTGAATTGATCGGAAGAGAGTTTTTGTGAATGGACTTCCTTTCTTTCCCATTAACGAACTTTGCGACATAGTCTGACCATCGAAGATCTTTCATTCCCCTCAAAGGCTATTCGCAAAAACAATATATCAATATATTTAACATTTATGCATGTAAACTAATAAAGGAAATGTATTAATATTTGTCCAATAAATATCAAACGTATATTGGTTTATTTGTATCACTATAATCTTTTTATGATAATCATATGGTAAGAACAATTTGAAATAAGGTTATGAAAGACAAATTTTTATTATGATAATAATAATAAATTTTAATAAAGAATGTTATCAAAACAATTATTATATTTAACAATATAAATATAATAAGAAAACAAAACATTTTATTATAAAAATAGAAGTAAATAATCGGACCTCTAAGACACATTTATTTTTTTATATCTTTTATATTCATTTTTAACGGATTTTAATACTATAATTTGTATTTTCTTGTCTATCAAACGATGCATAGAAGTTGACATATATCTTGTGTATTTGTGGGTTGATTCTATTAGGTTGAATCTTGTTTTGTATATGAAAGGCACTAATAGTAAAAGTTACATGTATATGTTTATGTAGGTGCATCAATTTCCTTAATCGATATTTGGTTGATGAGGTTGCCTATGGTAAATTTAATGGAAATAAATAAAAGTCAGCTATGACCAACTGAAGCCAATAAGACCATCACCATATAAGGTTTCTGCCATTGTCTTCTACAATTGCATACCCTTTGCACTACATATCATAATTTCACCTCCGGAAGCAGAAACACCTTCATGCAAGGTGAAACCAACCATCTCCAAGTCTAAGAGGAAGCTTCCAATTCCTGGTACCGGGAATCCAAGTATAATTTAAGTTTCCCATTGTGTAGAAATAAAAAAGTTAAACATTTTATAAGGTAAAAGACTAAAAACATGTTGATTTAAGGTTTTGGATTGAAGATGATATCATTACTTGTTTAGATCTTATCGGTATTATATTTCCCTGATCAATCCAGTATTCACAGTAAGAATAGGACACATCTCAGGTATGACCCCTTTCTTGCTTGTCAAACAAGAGCACACACACAAGAGTCAATTTGTCATTGCTAAAACACACTCAAAGTTTCTGGCAACATCATCACCAGCTAAAAAGTTTATATAATTTCCACCGGAAACTCAATATCAAGAGAAGTTTACTAGCAACTTTATAGACAGTCATAAGGTTGGAACCTTTCTAGTATCAACAAACATACAAAACTGATCTCACCAACATTCTTTTTAGTATGGAAAAATTCTGTACAGTATGTGAATGTATAATATAACCACTCCGGCAGCTTTAGAATATAATTTGCAAGTAAGACAGGAGAATCATCTGCACTTTTCCAAATCAATTCCTTTGTAGAAGTCAAAACTTGATGATGTCTGGTAGCTTCAAAGATACCTGGTATAATGGATTACTCTACTCTTAACTTAATCTAATGGTTCATAGATATTTCCTAAGCAGTGCTGTTGCCATTCAACTGCTTTTCTTCTACTAAAACTGCAGTCACATTATCTGAACTCTGATTGTGAGGCATGGTTTTGCTTCTTGTACGAGCCTTGCGGCAAACATTAAATGCATCAGTTTGTGTCGGGACGAGTTTCCTTTTCTGTCTTCTTTCTCCATACAAGAACTCATTTGCTAGAGATTCAAGCGCTCTAACTGATAATGGTCGGTTTCTTTTGCTCTGCCTCCTCGAAGTTATACTAGGTTGCTGCTCCACAGAACTAACATCAGAAGAGGCTCCTAGTGGCTCCTCAATTACCCCTTTAGTGTCAGATAATAAACATGGATCATTTGGCTTCAAACTCTGCTTATCTTCCTCCAACATTGCCATCACCACATCAATTTCAGATTTCAAAGGAGCTTGAGGAATGTTGAAGGTGACTGAATCACCTTTCTCATTGAGAATGCTTTCTTTGTTATTCTTTTCCAGACTTTTTTCATCTGAAGAAGGAATTAAACTTCCATTCTTCTGACAGGTAAAAGGATCATCAACCTTTGTGTGGGATAAAGCCATTTTTTCTGATCTTGAGTCTCCTGAAGAATTCTTGATGATGTGGCTTGTCTCTGCCTTGGAACAAGCAGCCAATCTTCTCCTTTTGATGGGAACAACAACATGGTTGGAATTACCTGATCTTGCTCTTCGTTTAAACTGATGCTTTATAGTCCTTTTTAGCATATTATCATTAGACACAGAGGTCTTCTTATTTTCCAAGCTTTGGACCATTTTCTTAGCATTATTTTGGTTATCCGCATTACCAATGTCCAACATACTAGCTTCCATTACACTTGGTGAATCATCATAGTAGCTACCCTTACTTTCTCTTAAATTATCAAGCACCTTAGATGCATCTTCCTCTTCAATTGGCAGGAATTGCAGTTCTCTCACCTTCAATAACTTTCTTTCACAAGGTACACTGGTACCAGCCAACTTTTGATCAATGTTTTCAGAAATGTTCTTGTTATGGTTTACTTCACTCATTAGTTTGGCCTCTTCATGTGTATCAGCAACATTTACCTCAACTTCACCCACTGGATTAACAGGTGCAGGTTTAAATTCTCTTAAATCAGATGGTTTCCCTCCATGCACCAAACTGGTATCAATAACCGTGAATTTTATCTGATCTGTATTGTAAGTTGAAGCTCGAGGCTTGAGGTAACATTGACGTTGGTAATCAGAATCATCATCCTCATTCGATCCCCTTTCTGGCTCTTCATCATCACAGCTACCAACTTTAGCTTCTTCAAGATCAAGAAGATTCGGCTCAGCTACCACTTTGCTCAAGACATCACTAACAGAATCAAAGTAATGATCACCTTTCACAAGTTTTCTCCTTGAAAAGGTCTTAACACCTGGGATAAGAAAAACCAGATAATCTTTGGAGCTCACATAACCTCTATTTTTTGGTTGCTCAGAGTGCCACCCTCTTGCTAGTAAGCGAGGCCAAACAGCTTCCCAAAAGAGATCATTACTTCTAGCCTTGCTCAGTCGAAATCCTGTTAAAAATTTCAGTATGTCATTTGGTCCAAGAGAAGACCAAGCCTTGCAAGTTGGCACTGAAAACACCTTATTGTTCTTCACAGGTTCCAGAACAAGAGTAGTAAGATCATCCTTCTCCTTACCAATACCAACTGCTCCCACAAGAATACCAAGTCCGACAGTGGATTTTAGAGAAGATATGTATTCTTCTAAAGAAGCTCTACCCTCGGTATAAGACTTAGAAACCTGATTAGAGCAAAAGTAAAGTGAGAGTTAATATACACCCAGGAAAATAAACAGACAATCATCAACATCTTCTATATTGTCACTTCATCAAGTTGAAAAGAAGGTTATATTAAAAACTGAAGGGGGAAAAATAAACATTGCACTACATCAGAGAAGTGAAAATTAAATAATTTCCAAATCATAGAATGCAGTTAAACAGGCTAAATCGCTCATCCAACATATGAAATATACTAGTTGAAGTTCAATAATTAATAACACTGAAGATGAGATGACACTGCTTATACCTGTATCAGAGTATCTTTAGATTCTCCTGAGACATGGGGAATCAAGCGGGACAGTAGTTCTTGTTGCCTGCGACCAGTGAAAAGTTTCTGTCCAATTGCAGATTTCCTCCCTTTTATCTTCCTACAGTCTGACCATCTACGATATTCATCAGATTTGTAAAACTTTCCATAATAAAATGCAAGTATTTCCCCCATCTCTTTGTTCTCTAAGAATCGTTGTATTTGAATGAAATTTTTCCCAAAAATATACAAACCAAGGAGAAAAACTTCTGCATCAGAATCACTCCAGGGGTTACTTAATATGCCAGGAGCCAATGCAAAATTTTTGCTTTCACCCAGTTCAGATGAATTGCTGTCTCCTGTGATCTCAGATTGAAATGTGGTTGGTTTGAGTTCATCTGCATTGTCTCCAACACATCCCCACCCTTCATTTTCACTACAATCCTTTGCATTATGTATCCATGTGACAGAGATGGGTAAACCAATTGCAAATGAAAGTGAGTTGTCAGGCCCAATTTCTGACTCAGCAGGATTCCTTAGAAGCTGAAGTCGTTCTGATTCTTTTATTAGGGAAGGAACTTTCACCTGATATTCATCACCAACTCGAGGATTCAGCTGTGGAGCTCCAATTAAATTGCTTATATAAGGTGAACTTGGAGGACTATTAGATGCATGTTCAGTTAAATTATTATTGTCATTCTGCTGCATTATATCCATCTGCGTAGAAACAAAGTATAACATACCAAGTAACTAAAAGCTCAAATCTTAAGAAGAAATATTATAAGGGATATGTAAATTGGATAATATTATCAAGGAGCACACTTCACATGTGGCTTTCAGCAAAGTATAAAAGTAATGCATAGAGTTACTTACCATCTCTTCATTTACCTGGCCATTTTCAAAGCATCACACATTTTGAAAGAATTAAGATTTCATGAATCTTAGCTACCCATGAGAAATTGATTTATTTCAATAGTTAGGCAATAACAAAAGTCTTATCCAACTAAGTGAGATCAACTACATGGATCACATGACAACTTTAATTTGGACTGAGGCCGAATTAACCAATAGCCATGTGACAACATGTTAGATCTCTAGTTGTTTTCACTTTCAATTATTTCATCACTATCAAATGCTTAAGAGAATCAACTATGCAGAAACTCAGTATTAGAGTAGAAATAACAGGAACAAAGGGCAAGTATTCTTCATTCACCAGTAACTCCAAAAGGATTACAACAGCTAAAACAATCTATTCCTATACTAAGAAAATTGGAGAATAGCTGAAGCAACAGCAATTGCTTATATGACAAAGCATCAAAATCCTCAACATGGGTGCCTGAATCACTCGCATAAACCCTATTGTTTCCTCATACCAGAAAAAGCAAAATTCGCAAACTTCTTCCCAAACACTGCATTCCTCAATGGCTGACACAGCCTCCAAACAATTACACCATGCAACAACCTCTATACAACCTAAGGAGGGGAGAGAATATCACGAAATCCCTGTGAGGAGAACGATATACAACAAAGGCGGAGAATTTTGATTCCCAAAGAAAAATGTAATAACCAACCCAGATCCACTTGTATTCATGTTCACAATCAAAGTCCTTGAAGGACAACCCAAAACAAACTGATCCACACGTACAACCCAGAAGAGCAAAAGAAGAAAACAAAAACCATTGAAACCAGAACATGACAACTACATTCACTGACATCAATATTGAACACACCCACAACATACAGCTGACAATTAATCGAAATACCAACGACCCATAAATATTTACAGGTATCTTTCTCCATCTCATATATCACAGCACATCAACACACACACAAACTATGTAATCCAAAGCAGAAGAAACACGGGTACACGCATTGGACGAGTTAAAGGTTGACGACAAGAAAAAAAAAATGAATATTTGTTACCCTTTGAGCAAGTGGTGGAAACGTCAAATGCCAAGGCCTGAAAGGGGAAGCAATAGCATCAGGTAAGTGCACACACAAACACACACAGAGTTTCATAAAAATTGGTGGTGATGATGATATCCTTTGTTGATTTGCATACATGTGTGCTATGAAAGTGAAGAAAACACTAACGTAGTTGGAGAACAGAGAGAGAGAAAGAACCTGGTTTTGATGTCTCAAGTGTACCACACAAAACAAGGTAAATTCGCGGGGCATGGAATGAAAATGAACTGCTTCTTTCTTGGTCCTGCTTTTAAAACACACCGAGTCTCTCTGACTCGTCCGAGTTGGTTACCACGAGTTGAGTTGACGACGTGGTTTAAAAGCAAATCCTGTAATGTGTTATGACTTTGAGTTATCTATCGTGTCTAAAGGCAGGTAGTATAACTTATTTTTTTATATGATTTAATATAGGTTATCGAATATATTATTATATTTTTTTTTAAATACCTTTTTCGTCCTTATTTTCGTAGTGTTTGTTACGGATGATTCTCATTTTGACAAAATGTTTAAAATGGTCCTCATTTTTTACCGAATGTTTAAAATGGTCCTCATTTTCGCAATTCGTGTTTTATTTGGTCATTTTCTGTGATGTCGTTTAAGTAACGAAGCACTATGTAGGTGACACTGTTTGTATTACGTTGCATTCATTGGGTGTGTTAAGTGTACTGACGTTAACTTTTCAAATTGGGAAAAATAAATTTTGCAATTAGGGCTTGAGTTGGATTGCAGTCGTGCTCTTCATCGTTGGAGGTGATTTCTTCATCTTCGTCTTTCTTGAGCTCGGATTTGCAGAGGAAACAACTAATACTTGTCATTTCATTGTTGGATTGTTGTCGCGCTCTTCATTTCAATTTTCCACTTAATCATCATCAATGAGGTAAGTGGGTTTAGGGTTTTCTGGGTTGTGTTTGCTCGTGGGTTAGGGTTTTCGTAATTCTATTTTGGAGTTTGTTTGTGCTTGGATTGTTGTGATGTTCTGCATAATACTATAAGCAACATAATACAAACAGTGTCACTTGTATCCGTTACTGATTTAAACGGCGTCACAGAAAAGGACCAAATAAAACACGAATTGCGAAAATGATGATCATTTTAAACATTCTGTAAAAAATGAGAATCATTCTAAATATTTTGTCAAAATGAGAACCATTCTAAATATTTTGTCAAAATGAGAACCATCCGCAACGAACATTACGAAAATGAGAACGAAAAAGATATTTAAGTTTTTTTTAAAAGAATCAATAACTTGTATTAAATCGCGAGTAAAGATAAGAATTTAAGTATATTTTTTCATCGTGTTTTTATTTTATCAGCTTTTTTATTTTGTTTTTTGTTTTGTATGACAATTAATTATTCTTTAATTGAGTGAGATCACTCTGAATAGCATAACTTTTTCAATAAATATCATTAGTTTATTGATTGTATTTTAATGTGTTTGTAAAAAAAAGAGTAACTATCCTTAATTTATATACATGATAACTGCATAGTTTTAAGAATGCCTAAAACATTTATGTGAAATCTATTACGTAATATTGGTGAACAAAAACATGGGTTAAAACCGGGTGCTGGTTTCAAGCTTGCGATGGTGAAAAAAACTTGAAATGTTTAATGATCTTGCAATTTTTTTTTTCTGACTCATTAAATGTTCAAGTCAGCATTATTGATTAACTTTCATTTTATTATGCTATTTTTGTATAGTTTTTGTTATTCATATTGGTAACAAAAATATAATTAAAAATACTTGAAATTACTTATTCAATTTCTTTATTTAAAATTAGTGGTTTCTAGCATGTGATGGTGAAAAAAAACTTCAAATATTTTCAACAAAACATAATTAATGGTCTTGCAAATTGTTTAAGTCTAACTCATTGAATGTCCCATAGTCTATTATTGAAAAATCAGCATTAGTGATTATCTTTTTTTTATTATGCTATTTTTCATAGTTTTGTTGTTTATATTGATAACAAAAATATAATTTAAATAATTTAAATTAATTACTTAATATATTTATTTAAAATTAGTGGTAACACATAATGTATATGTGTCTCATTTTTTATTATAAGTAATTAATTTAATTTTAAAACGGTTACATTTAAATAAACAAATGTTTTAGAAAGTAAGATAATATATTTTAACTTTAAAAAATATTAAATTTAAATAATAGAAACGATAAAATAATTATTTAATTTAAAAATAGTATTTAAAAATTAAATTTAAAAAATATTATTTAAATAAAAAAAATCACTTTATCAATTATATAGATTATTAGGGTTAATTTTATAGGTTTCTACTACCTTCGTTGTGATTTTTTATTTTAAATTGAAAAAAAAATATTCTAAAAATATTTAACAATTTTTAGTAAGAAGTCAAAAATTTTAAAAGAAAATAATATTTATTATTATTTTAAATAAAAAGATAGATTGACATAAGCAGTACAATATTTAAATATGTTCTAATTAATTTTTAACGTAAATGTCATTTACATTATGCAATAAGTGTGACTACCACGTCAGACAATGGATGACGACCATTGTGCCAATCATTCATTGTAAATTTTTGACAACACACAATCCTTACCGTTACGCGTTAGCTTATGTTCAAAGAACTTGGACAAAGTATTCTTGTTAACATATATAACACTTTAAGGTACTAGACAGGTTAAAATATATTAGTTCATAGAGCTTTTATATTTTTATAAAAAGGTTTAATTATTTAGATCGTATCCACTTTGGCAAGAATGTGTCAATTTGGTGTCCATTTTTACAAAATTTCAATTGCGTCTCAACTTTTGAAAAAACGGTCTTAATTAGGTTTCTTTCAGTAAAAAACTTCCTAATAGTGTTAACAATGTGTCATGTGTCAATCTGTGATTTTTTTTATTTTTTATTTTTTTGCAGAGAACTATTATCATATGTTAAGTCCCTGGTTGTGACACATGAAACTGACAATACCATGTGGCAAGACAATACCACATGAAATTATCACTATCAAGTATCATTGTCTTGGTTTCAATTTAGTACTTATATATGTTTTTTTGATTCAATTTAATCTGTACTTATGTCTCTTAAATTCAATTTTGTCCCATATCTTTTAAATATAACAATATTGTCTTTCCAATTTAATACAAAAATTGTTATCTGTATTAATGTTATACTAATATTTTTTTTATTAAAAATGACTTTTTAACATATTACATTATTATATATTTTTTAACTCATGTTTTATTAATCATTATTATTTTTTAAATAGAACAATATTGTCTTTTCAATTTGAGACCAAATTTATTATCTATATAAATGTTATACTAATATTTTATATTCAAAATAACTTTTTAACACATTACATTATTTTATATTATCAACCCATATTTTGTTAATCATTTTTTTACACTAAATTTTAATATAAATATCAACTCTTAATTTTTTAAAAAATATTTATACTTATAAATAAACATGGATTGAACAAACATATTTCAATTGTTAAAAAAAATTGGGACAAAATTGAATAAAATAAACATAAGAACTAAATTGAATTAAAGAGACATACATGGACTAAATTAAAATCAACACAATGACATTTGGCAATGACACTGACATGTGGTATTGTCCTGTCACATGGTACAATAGTGTCACATGTAACATCAAGGTCTTGACATGTGGCAACAAAAATTACAAAAAATAAAAAGAAAATTAAAAAAAAACACACAAATTGAAAAGTGACATGTCGTTAATGTTGTTGGTAATTTCTTTTTTATTTTTAAAAAAAATCTAATTAAGACATTTTTTCAAAAGCTGTAACACCATTGGAACCTTTTTAAAAGCAAAAACCAAATCGACACACCTCTGTTAAAGTGGGAAGCATCTAAATAATTAAACCTTATGAAAACTTTATTTAGAACATTAACATTATGTTATATATTTATTGAATTGTTTAGAGTTGCAAAATGAATATTTTGAAATATCTGTACAGGAATGTGGATTATGCATAAATTTACATCTCATTTAAAAAAAAAAAAACCTCCTTTTAACAACGGTTACAACCAAAATCATCTTGTTAAATTATGTTTAATAACGAATCATCTTCGTATCTCTTTTGCAATTTCTGTAACATTATTAAAATTTCTGATGATATAATTAATTTTTGTGTTATAGTCATTTTGTATAAAAAAAATCTCAAACAATAATTATATATATATATATAGTTAGACTTTAAGTTCTACATTGAGATAAAATAAATAAGTTGAAAACTTTATGAGAAAAAAAACTCATGAATTCATTGTCTTGAATTCAAGGTGATATCATAATTTTATTGTGTTTGGTTCAAGTCTCATTGTTATATTTTCTTGATGAATTTTTTTCAAAAGACTCGTTAATAGTATTAGAGTTTATTCATCTTATTCATTGACTTAGACTAGTATAATATGGATAAAAAATTTAAATGCAAAGATTCCTTGTATAAATAGATTTCATTGCAGGAGTTTCATACATGTGTCTCACTCAAGGAGGGGGTGTACTAATTAAATGGAAGAGACTCACCTCTAGAAAAATATATTTTTAAAATTTAAAGTGAGTGACAAGTTTCAAGTATATGTGTCGCTCTAGGAAAATGTTAGACATGTCAAAGTGAGCCAATCCGTGTGAGTCGGGTCGGCTCATCACGAGCCAGAGTTGAAAATATGTAAACCCAACCTGACTTACTTTATGGTGAGTCAGAAATTTTGCAACCCGGCTCAACCCACCACGGGTTGGTAGGTTAAGTGGGTTGACTCACTAACCCACATAAAAAAATTATTTATGTATTTATTTTTAAGTATTCAAATATTTAAATAATTTTTTAAGCAATCCATGAGATGACAATCATAGAAAAATCAATAATCAATGTCTTTATCATGCTCACCACCAATATATAATGAATTGTTTCGAAGAAAGTGTTTATATAGTCTAAGAAAACATGGTTATTGTTACACATTTTCTGTCATACTATTCAACAAAATATATAAAAAAAATTACATATTTTTTGTCATGCTAATTAGAAAAAATTGTTTATAAGACGGTTGCTTGAGTAATTGACTATAAAGATTATAGTTAAAGATTAAAGTATCAACATATATAACTTGACAATCAAATTAATTAAAAATTCAAACTATTCAAATATTATTGAACAACATTCTAGCATTTAAAAATATGAATTTGTGAACCTATATAATTAAGAGTAGTAAATAATTATTAAAAAAATAAAAAAAAATTGTACAAAAATGGTGGTGAGTTAAGTGTGTCAACCCACATTCAACTTGGCTCGAACCCGTTTAACTCGTGAGTTAAGTGAGTTGGATTGAGTTCAATCCACTTTTGAAAAAATTGAATTTTTCTCAACCCAACCTGGCTCGAACACGTGATGAGTCAAATAGGCTCACGGGTTGAAACTCATTTTGACATCTCTAGAAAATATACTAATATAAAAGATATCCCCTTGAAGGATAATTGTTGTACTTTCAAGCATAAATTTAGGTTATATTTTGAGTATAAAAAAAAAAAGTTAAACATCTTATAAGAAAAAATACCTATAAGTCTATTTTTTTTATGAAATAAAAATGTGATTGATCGGTTTAAAAGTGTGTTATGATGGAATTTTGAAAAATACTTATTAGATAGAATGTTACTCGAAATAAAGGGTGATAATTAATAAATAAAGTGTAAAAAATAATATAATAACTTAAAAATCATATTTTAATTACAGCTTGTTTAAGTGCTTAATATAAATGACAATAAATTATTTATTCTTTAAATGAATCTAAAAATTCACCACAAGGGTGGTTACTAAATATTTTAAAAAATCAATTATACTTTAATGTAATTAATATATTAATGTTTAGTTAAAATTAATTTTTAAAATGTTTAAAAGTTCTTTAAACTATAATTACTAATAGACAATGTAGGTAATTTACATAATTATTAATAAACGTCTAAACTAATACATAATTTACAAATGCTTAAAGAGAAACAGTTATCAGTAGGAATATAGCAAAAATCATTAACATATGTTTACATTATCAGAAGTTTTGATAATGTATTATATAATAATAATTGATTTAAAAAAGATAAAGTAAATATATTATACAATAGTTTATCATGAAGACATAAAACAAACCCACGTTAAATTTTCATGGTCAACTATTATTATATAATATATTTACTGAGTCGACAAATACAACATGAGTTTTTTCTATCACTTCATATTTAAATCCTAGTCATGGAGCACTTTAAGAATAATAAATAAAAGTTTTCAAACTCACTTTCCTAATCACTTAAAACTTGCATGCAAAGCATTGAACAAAAAGGAAGAGAATAATCAACCATTATTTATAAATTTAATTAACCCTTATTTATAAATTTCTCTAACTTAGATTATCAGATAAAGTAAAATGCTTTACAAAACTATTGTAATTACTTTAATGATCTTTCATAATTTTTTTATATATTACTTAATTTGAAAATAATTTTAGAAATGATAGATTTTAGCTAATATTGATTGTATTAAATTATTTCTTACTTTTTTAAAAAAAAAAATTCTTCCTTGTTTATGCTTGACACCCTTTCAATATTGTTAACTTGTTCCTCATTCATTTGTATGTAGAAAATGTAAATTGAAGATTTTATTAATATTTTATTCATTCTAAATATGTTTTATACACACAAGCTTAGCTAATTTTTACTGATTTTAGTCAAATTTAAATTAACTAAAAATAACAGAAATTAACGTCTGCTTTATTTAAACCTCGTCAGCATAACTTAATTTTTATCAACATAGATTAATTTAATTACTATAAGCAATCATTCAATACAATTTATTTCAAGTTAATAAATATACACTTATTTTAAGTAAGATAAACCATTTTAATTAATTTAATGATATTTCATAAAAGAATAGTAGTGATTCACTTAGAAATGTATTTAGAAATATTATAAATAAATTGAACGACTTGAATAAAGTAAAATTTAAAATGAATCAAAAAAATTTTGCTGGCCTTTTATGAATTGTTACTTTTCATTTTTTTTTTATTCTCATTTATTTATAGTTGAGATCATTTAAACTTAGTAATCTGGTCACAATTGTTTGTCTTTCATGTCATTTTCCAAATAAAAAATTGACAGTGGAAAATTTTATTATTGTCTTCATTCTAATTGTCATTATATGCTCTATATTTCTTTTATTACCTTTTAATGAAAAAGTCAACGGTTACTGAATTTAATAATTTAAATTAAATAGAATAGTACAAAAAAAATTGATTTCATTTGAACTTCATTGATGTAAATTAATTTTAATCGATATATATTGATTTAATTTAACGGTGTATAAGTTATATATATATATATATATATATATATATATATATATATATATATATATATATATATATTAATATAAGGGATCATCAGTAAACATTTGAAAATTTAAATACAAATTTCTTTCAAGCCAAGATAATTCAATATAATTTTGATTATTGCTACAAACTTTTTAATTTTCATTTATTTATCATTGAGAACCATTAAAATTTGTTAATATTATTCTCATTTATTTGTCACTTATATCATGTTCCAACAAAAATATATATTTCACTCTAACCGTCATTATATTTTTATATTTATTTTGTTTTATTACCATCTTGTCTGTCAAAAAACTGTAGGCAACATTTACAAATTTTTAAATAGACTCAAATAATACAAAAATTAACATTAAATTATAACTAATTCATTCAATCACATGTTTTTTTCTTTAAAAAAAGACATATTTTCTTACACTCATCATATGTATTTGTCTTGTTTTATGAAAATGTTTTTGAAATTACATTGAGCATCGCATTGTTGATATATAAAACAACAACAATTTCTGTTGTTTATTTAAACAGTTGACAAAATTCAAATATATTAAAATAAAAAATATTTTAGATTGTATATTTTAGAAATATGTTTTTCAAGACTTTAAAATATACTTAGATGTTCAATTTAAAACATCTAAAATATATTTTTTAAATTCAAAATTACACCATCCAACTTTATAAAATAAATTTTAAATTGTATAATTTAAAATATATTTTTGAATTATCTAATTTGAAAATAAATTTTATATTACATAATTTATAAATATATTTAAAAATACCTAGATTATATAATTTAAGATATATTTTCAGGAGAATATATTATGAATTCATAAATATATTATAAATTCGCTGCTTTGTAGTATGTTTTTTAATTTTATAATTTAAAACCTTGACATTTTAAACCTTTTATACCAAAAATAAAAAAACGTACGAAGAAATTAGGAGAATGCAAAATAAACCAATTGCCTGCATTTTAATGTGGTAGGGATTGGACCATTTTCGTTTCCGTATAATAGACATTCATTTTATTTATTTATTTCTGTTCTCCATTATTACTAACTGCACCTTCAAACTCACATGAAATTATTAAAATATCCTCTCTCTTTCTTTGTATATATTGTTATAATCCATCATCCACTATAGAAGAAGAACAAGAGAGAGAACTTGTTCTAGAAAAATGTTTGTTACAAAATGTATTTCATGTGTTTTAAAAAAATGTATTATAAAAAAATTATTTTAGACAACTTGTTAAATGTATTTCATATGTTAAAAAAAAACACTTGTTCTGAGAAGTATTATATATGTTTCATAAAGTTTGTTCTGAAAAAATTATTTTGGAAATTGTTGTAGAAAATTTATTTCAAAAAGTTTGTTCCAAAATACATTTCATGCAGTATAAAAATCTTATGCCGAAAATTCAGTTTCAGAAAACATATTCTACAGATTTTTTTTTTCGAAAATTCTATTAAAAAATTTCAGAAAATTTGTTGTTGAAAAATTATTAATTCAAAAGTCACTTTTACAAAAGGGGGTGGGTTTAGAAATTGTGAGAGCGCAGAAAGAAAGGCCCATTTGAAAACCAAACGCAACATATCTTACATTTAGTATTTTAATCTTGAAAGGGAATGAATATTTTTTATGGTTAATGTTGATAATAAAAATACTTGTAGCACAGTAATTATATCATAATTAAAATTGTGAGAAGTATTTTTTTTTTAAATATACTAATGTTTAAGTCCCCACGACAAGATGGCACTGCGTGGTTTAGTTTGCATTTCATTTTCATTGGTTTCAACGCAAAAACAAAAGAAGAGATTCTTGGGTTCCGTTTGGTTGGCAGTAAAATCAATGACCTAGATTCCATGCAAACTCATCCCATCACCACTCACATCACATCATTTCTTCATCTTTTCGATTACATCTCAGTAATCAAATATTCAATTATTTTCGATTTTTTTCTTTCATTTTTATATCTGTTTTTTAATTACTTCACATAAAATCATGCAAATTGGTCAAGAATAGTGTATTCTCGTGATTCGATTCGTAATAAGAAAATTCTCGTTTATTTATTTTCTGAATATCAATTTAAAAATTATATGTAATACTCATAATAATTCGTAAATATTTTAAAAGAATATTTTATATATTTTAAAATAAAATTTAAAAATATAAATTAAATTAAATATAAATATAATTTTAATTTTAATTAAATGTAAAATTTTAATTTAATTTAATTTAATAAAACATAAATTAATTTAAATTTTACTTTTTATAGGTAACGGACATTAACGGATAGAAATATCTCTTATCTATTACTCACAGATAATAAATACTTACAGATATTAATTATTTGTCGCAAATCTGATCTGAGTATCCACATACACAAATATTTTTATTATTCCGTGACTATACTTTTTTAATAATTGAAATTCAAGTATTAATTGTTTGATAGAATTTACGTTTAATTTAATTTTATAAAATTTATAGATAATATACTTTAATTCATGATTATGATATTATATTTAATTGTATAAAATTTAAGACTACATATGTATTTAGTTATATATGGTAAATGAATCTTATGAAATTTCTAACAACTAAAAAATATGATCATAAAAATAATAATTATATAATAAATATTTGTTTAAGTTTGCACTTTGATATTAAGAAGTTTAATGTAGACTTAAGTGAGATGCAAATTTATAAAATTTTAAGAGTCATATTATAATATGAAATATTATGAGTATTGAGAATTTATAGTGATTTGATAATATAAGAGATATAAAATATATGATAAATATAAAATATATATTATAGGTACTTATTATTTTATTTTATTTTTATATATATATATATATATATATATATATAAATAATGTAACATAATATAAAGTTAAATGACTTTATATGATTTTTAAAAAAAAATCACAAAATTATTTATTCTATAATTTTTTTCTTTTTAAATACAGATTTAAGTAAAATGTGGACTTATGAAATTTTAAGATTCATATTATAATATGGAATATTATGAGTCATATGATTAGAGTATGGTATGAATGTTAAAAATTTGTAGTTATTGTAATAATATGAGAAATATAAAATATATGATAAATATAAGATATATATTGTAAAAAAAATTTGTTATTTTATTTTATTCAAATACTTTATTTATATATATATATATATAATATAATATAAAGTGAAACGGTTTTAGATGATTTTTTTTAGAATAAAGTCACAAATTATTGATTTAAAATTTTTTTTAATACAAATTTAAATGAAATGCAAAATTAAATGAATACTAACTTAAAAACGAATCTTTACATGTAATTTATTGGTAAATGACTTTTTTATTTCGTTTCAGAACTTAACCTAAACGTAGAAGCCAATATATATTACATTAATTTATAAGGTGTGAAATGACTTGAAAGTGATGTTTTTAACTTGTTTCTTCCCTGTTATTCAGTTTGGTTTTCATTGATTAATAATATAATTTTTCTGCATTATCAACTAAACCATTTGAGAATTTTACAGGTTTCGACTTTTGAATTATTATCTCCAAAAGCTTATATAATAACCTATTAAGTACGCTAAGAATTTAATTAAAATAGTTTAACTTTTCTATTAGTCGATGGTGTTAAAATATTTATATATAAGAAAGTTGAATTTTATTATTAATAATTTTTGTAAATTAGGCATATACAATTATCAGATTGTCCATCAAATGTAAGAATTTACAAAAAAATAAATAAAAATCTCAATTCAAATATATTATTAAAATATTATGCTTTAAAACTCATTGAGATGGAAACATGAGTTAGAATCTATTTTAAAATTAATCATTATAATAGGATATTGTATCTCTGATACAAAGTGGAGAAAAACAAGAAACATCAATAATTACGTCATGAAAGCAGATGCATGCACCAATCTAAAAATAACTTGTAGGACTCACCAACCTTTTCATAAAAATCAAGACCATGAACGGAGCTTAGCAAGATCCATCAAGTTAAGCAAATCAAATGTCGCATTCTCAAATAAATGTCATTGCTTATGGATTACATAGAACAAACAGCATGCAAGATAATCATTGGAAATTTTTAACTTTCTTTCCTTTCATCATTCCTTGTGTTCTAAATAATGTGATTCATAGATAGTGATAGAACATTTAAACTAATATTATGACAAATTATATTTTTTTCTTATAAGTTCAAAATTATAATTATTTCACTTGAAAAATTATTAGGAGGTGAATTTAAGTCTTAATTATTTTTTATTACAAAATTGACTCATACTTAAAAAGTATAATTTAATTTCAATTTTAGTCGATTTGACATTTTTAACTTACTTTTATTGTGTCGAGTATATATATATATATATATATATATATATATATATATATATATATATATATATATATATATATATATATATATATAAATATATATATATATATATATATATATATATATATATATATATATATATATTTGTCGATAGTGTTTCAATAGTGTGAAAATTTAAAAAATAATTAAGAGTAGTGTTGATTTTTAAAGATGATACTTTATTATTTTATTAATAAAAGGTCAAAATTATAAATAAATTTTTTATTAATTGAGTCTCATTTTATAAAAATCATTATTTCTATTAATTATTTAAAACTTATTTCCGTCTTTCCTCTAAATTTCTAGCAACATTTCTTATCTTTTTTAAGATTAGAGACCATGAGAGTGAATAAAACTCTACACATTCAACGGATTAGAGTTAAGAACAAAGTAAGTTTATTCTTTGCTTCTTTTTTAGGTGAGTTAGTGTTTTGAGTTGCATGTGTATGGTTCAATGCATGTGATTCAAAATGGTTCTAGGTGAATCTTTGTTTGTCTATGATCACAAGGATATGATTAGATCTCTATTTTTTTGGGTATAGTTAGAACATCTTATGATAAATAAAGTTTAGGAACAACTTTGAATTAGGAGTTTCTCTACTATTTCATACCTGATTAGGTTGAATTGATTTGTGTATTAATTTATGACGATTTGGTATGATTGAATTGTACATGAGTTTTGCTTATCTATAATTAAGTTTATAAGTTGTGTGAAACTCTTATTTGTTGTATTGGTTTATAGTATGTGTGTTGCTTGTAAATTGTGATGTATAAGCTATTTTGGATGCATTGTATTAGTCATATTGGTCCATTTAAGGTTATTTCAACTTATATGTGCAAGTTTATGAAGTATGAAGGGTATAAGGATACTCATAAAGATCGAATTGATAAATTTTTGCATTTTGGTTTATGTTTTTATGAAGACTCACTGAGTAAACCAAATCCTTGTTGAGCCAAAGTTAAAAAAAAATTATAAAAAGCTCCAAATCTTTTCACTTGTTAACTTTTAGCCACTCTCCAATCCACCTTCTCACTAATTTATAAATTCTCTAAAAGGTTTAACCCTAAAGATCATGAAACAGCCTTTGTGCAAATGAGGTTTACATTAATTTCACAAACACACAACATCACACATAAACCAATTTTCTAATCAATTATGAACCGAAAAAAAATAATCTTTCTATTTAATCATATAATCACAACATCACACACATGTTATAATTTAATATAAATTGCTTAATATCACTAATGTAGTGACACCAATAATAGTACATATAATAGTTGACATAATAGACTTGACAAACCTTATTAAAATAAACTACTATTGTATTAAAAAATAATTTAAGTTTAACCCATCTTTACAATGTAATAATAATATTAAAAAATAAAAAAAAATTAAAATGCAACAAATCTAATAATAAAAATAAATTTTATTCCATATTTATCAACTAAATTTACCAACTATCATAAAAATTCAAATAAAAAAAATAAGCCACAAAAATCAACAAAATACATTAAAATTTATTTAACATGCAACCCATCTTATAATAAATCTAAATTTTATTCCAAATTTATCAAAAATCATAATTTTCCTAATAAAAAAAATAAGCCAAAACAATATACAAAATAAACGCATACATGAACTAGAGAAAAATGAAAAAGTAGCAAAAACAAGGATGCAGATGAGGAGGGTGGGTTGTCGGCTAACAAAGTTTCACCGTGCAAAGAGGAAGAAAACCCTACATTTGTGTGAAATGGAGACCAAAACGAAATCCAATCGGTTCAAAATGCTTAAATCAGTCCACAAATCAAAACCCAACAAGTTTCATGGTGAAAAACTCACCTGCGGAGGTTGCACTAGCCGACAAAATGCATAGGAGAGGTCGTGGAGAAGAAAAACAGTGACATTTCGTGTTGCTAGTCTGCAATATATCAAGTGGGACGTTGGTTTTGAGACTACCCAACGTTAAGTGATGTTGGATAAGTTAAACAACAGACATCGAGTGACGTCGAGCGCATGGGAGACCGACGTTATGCTGGAGTGACGTCGGGTGCGTGAGAAACCGACTTTAAGGGACGTCAGGGCAATGCTGGACAAACGTTAAAATTGATGCTTTGTTTACAAAAATACCACCGGTAGAGTTGTCAAAATGGGCCGCCCGACCCGACCTGGCCCACCACGGGTTGGTCACTTAGTGGGCCAACCCAACCCGACTCACTTATTAGCGAACCGAAAAAATTCGAACCTAGTCCAGCCCACCACGGGTTGGTGGGTTAAACGGGTTGGCTCACTAGCCCACTTAAAGAAAAAAATATAATTTTTTTTCTTAAGTCATAAATTATATTTCAGATTAAAATTTAAATAAACTTGAATACAATCTCAATATAATCCAAAATGATGTTAAACTTCAATACAAACCAAAGTAAATAAATAAAATACAAATTACTATCTAAGATTAAAGCATTCTTGTGACTTACTCAATCTTTTATTGAATGCAGTACTTTTTTCAACAAATTACTTATAACTTTTTCCAATAATTATACTTTTATTAGTTAAAGTTAGGTTTTCATTTGTCAATCCACCAATGTGTTTGGTTAAAAAAATAGCCCAACATTGCAAAGTCTAACATAATGTGTGTCACCATGCGGGTTGGTGGGCCAATCCGGCCCACCACGGGTTCAACCTGGATGAGCTAGGTTCTTGGTGGACGGGGTCAAAAATTAACTTGTATTGAAATTTGTAAAAAAAAATTCAACCCAACCCGATCCGAACCCGTGGTGGGCTGGGTTGGCCCACGGGTTCTGACCCACTTTAACGACTCTAACCATCGGTAATTTGTTACGTTTGTATTATCTCCAACAGACGTTAACTGAATGACGTTATAAACACTTTTTGTGTTAATGAATCGTAAAGTATTGTTTATAAATTTTAAATTGATTTTCTATCCAAGAATCATGACTAAAAATAATTTATATGTTAAAAAGTTGTTTAATTATCTTTTAACTATAATGAAAACATTAAACCATACTTCCAAAATAAGATGATGGTTAATACTAAAATTTAATTGCATAATTAACCCATTTCATCATATAAATTGCTAAAGACGTGTTTAACACATCTTAAATGGGACCTTTTGTAATGAGGACGGAACACGTGACATTATTTGTCAAGTAGCCATATCCATGACAGGCCAAAATCTTTGAAGACTTTAATGGAACAAATTGAAAAGCTGTTTGATATGTTATGTCTTTGAGCTGTATACATGCAATATCGAAAACTACGTATTCACCATATACGTACAATCTCATCGAGTACAATAGAGAAATTCACGTTGAAAATTAATAATTACATTACATAATTTATTTTGAGTTTCTAACAACATTTAACTTCACTACTTTTGAAGAAAATTAATTTAAACAATAAATTATTGTGGAGAAAACATTTCATGACGCATGAAAGTCATATAAAACATAAAGGGCTTTTATCTTTGACGTTACGCAATTGTTTTAAAAGGTACCTTTCTTATTGTTACACATAGAAAAGAATGAAACAAGCTCCTACACTTGTGTTAACATTTATATGATTTTTGAATTTACCAAAGCAATAAAATAAAAGTATTCACAATACTATTTTTCTTCTTCTTCATTTCCTCCGATAATGGCTACAATATCAATGTAAGACTGATCTCACTTACTCGCTGGACGAGATAAGATTTATTGAACGAATTTATTAAAATTGTTCTCCGTGATTTTATGCGCTGATTGAATGAGACATTCACTAAGTGAAAGATTTCAATTAAAGTTTTTGAGTTCAAAAAATCATGGTTGGTTGAGTGAGTTCACTGCGCAAATTTTTAATAATTTGCTCTCAGTACCCACTAATTAGGCAACTATGACGTCGCTGATCGAGATGTTTGCTTTTTCAGATGAAATATTTTGTTGGTGTTTAAGAAAAAAGTGAATTGTAAAATACTTTAGAACATGTTTATATGACGGTGAAGTATTGAAAAGAGAGATATAATGTATAAATGGCATGAATGAGTGATGTTAAATTGCTTTAAGATATAAATGTGACGATGATTTTTGTATGAGAAACATGTTTGAATATGACGTGATGAAAGTGAAAAGAGTTTATAGTGAAAAAGTATTTCACTCAATTGAACTTAGGGTTTAATGATAAGGATTCAATTAAGAGATTATCCATACTTTACTAAATATTTTAACATAAAGGAAGATATTTGGGTAATGAAGGTTGATAGAGGTTTCTATGCCGAAAATTAGTTTGAAAGAAAACCTTTATGACGAGTCAGAATGAGTTAACCTTGATACATGGAATTTACATAAGGTCATATTATGAGGTTGGGTAGAGCCTGGGTATTAAAAGCCAAAACTTATTTAGGATTCATTTGACAGACATAGAATCTTTAAGTCTAATTTAACGCACATATATTTCAGAAGTAGAGATTTTTAGTTGGTCTACCTAGTTATGTGCAATAAATGAATTGTTTAAGATTTGTTATTTATATTAATTCTTTGAGTTGTATGAGTTTCAAACCTTTTTAAATATATTATCTTATACCCTGATTTGCAATTGCGTCTTTACCTTCTATGATCATTTATTTGCACGGGAGTAAGAAAGAGCATGTGAAAGTCATCAACACTTAGATAACTCAAGAATTATGTAGATAATGAAAGTTACTTTTTGCATATTTTCTTTTATACTTTAAGGAAGTTCCCCTTCCTTCTTGTTAAGTCTTATGTTTTTTAAAAAACTTTACTATATAAATTAATGAAAAATATTAACACATAAATTATACTTATGTATTTTTTTTAGCACACATGGGTTATTGTAATGATAATGGTAGGAAAGCATTAAGCCTCTGGTAGGTTTATAAGGGAGGTTTCACTCGGAGAATAAACACCAATGAGATCTGAGTCCAACTATATAAGGCATTGATACTATTTTCAACCCAAAACTTTAAAACAATGAGTTTATGTGTCTTTATTCTTATATAATGTTCTATTTTCTCATCTTTACCCAATATGAGACTTAATCTCACACTCGGATTCCTAATAGACTCTAATGACAAAATAATAATAATAATACGGAATGTGATACTTTGACAAAATTTACTTTTCAACACATACTAAACTTTTTTCTCTTTTTTCTAAGTTATATCAAATATTTCTTTCATCTATTAAAGTGTTGTCACATATGTATTGTTAACAATTTGTCAACAATACTTTGTTAAAAAATAATTTTCTTAATAATACAAACTACATATACAACAAAAAAGGTTAAAAAAAATGTGCTCAAAGGTATTAAAATAAATTTGAGCCAAGTTGAAAAAATTTGAACTCCATAAGTTATGAGTTAAAATCAAGTTTATTTATATAATATGCACAATTAGAAAATATAAAATATTTTTATAAGTTATTTTAGATCTTTTACATATATTATAGAGATGTTATAGATTTCACTATAAGGTGGAAAAAAAAAGGTATTAAAATAGATTTGAGCTAAGTTGAAAAAAAATTTAAACTTCATAAGTTATGAGTTAAAATAAAGTTTATTCATCCAATATGGACAATAACTATACGGAATAATAAGCTATACAGAACAATGACTGTCGTTTTATTTACATCTCTACTCAGAATTAGTTTGCCTCATAGATACTCAATTTACTTATATATTTACAAAAACACTTAAAACAAAACAATTATTACTTTCGGTTAGCAACTTGGATATGCAAAATTTGTATCCATTAATTTGAAGGAAGTAAATACAAAGATACATTACAACAGACAAAAAATATAATTTGCTATTTTTATTTGTAATGTCTAGATACATCAACGATGACTAGATTCTAATTGAATTCTTATTTAAAAAAAAGATAATTTATTCATATTTGTTAGTTTGTTATTTTAAGAAGGTGTATATGATACCAGGAGAAATATATATAATAAGTATGTACTCTCATATAAATATGTGGATATTAATTCAATCAATAAAATAATTCTATTTTGACATGGTAAGAATAAAATTACAATTACATATTAATTTATTCATTTAGTTTTTTAAAATTATACAAATTTGATTAAATTTTGCAGCTAAAATATACTTTTGATCCTAGAAATGTGAAATTTCAGCATGTATAAATTGTTAGTACCAGATTTAGTTTTGCAGTTTTTCGAAATTAAATAATTGTAGTTCGTGACGAATTTATGGTGTACATTACTTACAATAAAAAATTACATATATGTAAGTGATAATAATATCAAATATTCATTTACTTACAATATTTATGAGAAACATATTTCTATTAACTACCATATATTAATGAACATAGAATTAAGGCTTTAAACTAAGCATTGATTTTCGTTTATGTTCAAAAATTTTAATTATCTCTTTAAATTTTGATCAGTCTCAATTATATTTTTATTTTTTAAAATATAATGTAGTTTAGTTATTTCCGTTAAGATATAATGTTAATTCATATATTATGTGTTAGCTTGTATTTTTTAAAAATTTTTAATAGAAAAATATGTTTGACATGTGTTAATTGAGAAATTATGTCACGCAGCAGAGATTATATGACGTGACAGTGGTAGATGTCATGTAAAAAAATTTAATTTAGTCTATATATTTATTATTTTGTTTAAATTCAATCTTAAATTTTTTAAACTAAAACAATTTTATATCTTCTAAGTGATTGAAACTAAATTTAATTTTTATATAAATTAGATAATGATAATTTTATCAAATATTTTTAATAAGATTAAATATATTTAAATTTATACATTATATTGAACTTCATTTAAATTTTGTTTCAAATATTTATATATCAATAATTTCTATACATATGTTAGATTTGATTTAAAAATAACAATTTTACAAATTTAAAAGTAAAATTTTAAAATAGTTTTATAACAATTTAAAAGATATATATTTAAAATTTTAAAACAAAACTTAAATAAAGTTTAATGTAAAATATAAATTTAATATTGTTAAAAATATTTAATAAAAATATTAATTTTAACAAAGTCTATCAATATAACATTTTATAAAAATTAAATTTAATCTCAATATAGAAAAAAATGAAATTGTTCTGGTTTAAAAAAAAGTGAAATTGAGTCGAGACAATAATATTTAATTGAAACTGATCAAAATTTAAAATCATAGTTTTGAACAAATATAAAGGTCAAGACATGATTTAAACTAAAATTAATTAATTAAAAAAATGGAGATATGGTAGATTTATAATTTAAACATTAAAAAAAATTATAGGGTACAAAACAAAAATAATTATAATAGTTAAAAGTATATTTAAGTCTAAGGAATACTATAGATAGCTCACACTCCTATTCTCCCATGGTTCTTCCAATCTAAACCCAAAAGATGTTAATTTTTTTTTTCAAGGTTTAGCTTTAAACTTTTCATATGCCAAATAATTTCTTTTAGATTTCAATTTTTAATTGATTTTAAGTATTTCTATTTCCATTTTTTCATTCAAATTAATTTTACATATTTATTCTATCATTTCGAAATATTTATCAAATGAAAAAAAAATCATATATTCCTATTAGTATGCAGTTTTTAAAACAGCTGATTAAACTATTAGTGATGATATGATCAAACTGTTATCAATAATTTTGTTGTGTCAGTATATATAGTTTAAGTTTTTTTAGTATACTCTTTTACGTTAGTACGTGCAATTGGAAATGTAGTTATTTATACATGAATTTATTTTATTTCGTAGCTCATGTTTCTTTATAATAACACTTTGTGAACGGTCAAATAGTTTTGTTATACACGAAAATCTATAATAATTAAATAATAGTATGAACGCATTGTAACTTAGTATTTAGAGTTGGTGAAATTAATGAATAAACATTTTATTTTATTAGATGGTGTTGAAATGAAATTTGAATCACATAATTACTTCCACTGCACACTGTATTTTTTTCTCTCCCGTTTCTCTTCTCCTTTATTCTCTGCCTGCCATTTTTATTATTTTTTATTTATGAATTTTATTTATTTAATTAGTGCTTCCCCCTCTTCCGTTCTCATTTTTCGTTCTTTCTCTCTCTCGTTCTCTCGCCCGCTGCATCACAAACACAATCGTTTCTCTCTCCTTTTGACCTAAATCATCTTCTGCTGATTCCGCGCATTTGCCTCTGACGGATTACACCCAAATTGTACTTACCTTTTGAGACTCAATGGTGCTATGATAATTATTACTTATTTTTTAATTGGCGTTACTGTAATTTGTTGATTTTTTTTTTGTTTTTTTTTTCAGGCGGTGAATTATCGATCACGAGGTTTCGATTGACATTGCTGGAGATTTTAAGCTTTTCGTAATTGGTATCGGGAGTGCGGTGTTGATTGGGAAGGGGCACTGCATGTTCCATTTGTAAGGAGAGGGGGTCCTCTGCTGCGAGGATTCCCGGTGTTGGTTGTTCAGATTCGTGGCTTTGTTGTTCGAAGTTGGAGAGGTTCTCTAAATATTAGGTATTGAATTTGTTGGGGGAAATGTTTGCTCCGGTTCCGGATGGGGCATGTGAGGGAAGTGGAGTTTCGGGATCCATTTCGATTCCTCAACGCTTTGTGTGGCCTTATGGAGGAAGAAGGGTGTTTTTGAGTGGTTCTTTCACGAGGTATCTTGTTTATTACAACGCCACTCAACGTTACGATACTTGCTCTTCGTTATTTGGTGTTATGGATGTGAATACGGGATTTTGTGGTTTTTTGTTTTTGTGATGTCAGGAATGGGAATTGATTAATTAATGTTGACTTGTATTGTATTCGCAGATGGTCAGATCATATAGCTATGTCTCCGATGGAGGGGTGCCCTGCTGTGTTTCAAGTTGTTTGCAACTTAATGCCGGGGTTTCATCAGGTTGTTTTGCCTATTTGAATTTGGTTGGCTAACACGAGGAAATAATCCTCAGTATGATTGGCACTTTTACATCGTTTACTTGCATGTATCATGTATGTACGTATCTATTTGCTTGATGGCCGTTATGTTCAAAAGCACGTGCTTCTCTTTGAAAGATCAGTACGAGGGGATGATCTCGTCAAATTCTGCTTGCTGATCTTGCTGGGAAAAATGAAAACCAAATAAGAGAAATGCGTTTGTAAATATAGATTGTGTGTTTCTTAATTTAGATTTTGTGGAAATTGGTAAGGAACCCCTTGGTAATTTTAAACTTTCATTAATTAGGAGTTTGTACCAGTAATTTATGGGTAAAAGTTGGTATGGCTTTCATGGAAGGCAAGGAAGTAGGTCTTGCGACGTTGGAGCTGTTGTAAAGAGTGAACAGTAAACATTGATGGTTGGGTAAATGATAAAACCTTTGGGTAATTTGTGTCATTTTGACTATTGAGGAAACCAAGCAAGCTTGTTTTCTCAGAATAAGGATGGTCAATTGTGTGGTAGATTAGACTAATGTATTTTAACTCTTTAAGTTTATTATGACTTAGATTACCAATCAGACTATCCTCTATCAACAACTATAATACATGGGTTTGAAGCCTGTCATATCGCTGGAGCTGCCAGCCTATCAATTTTAGATGATCTCTATTTGACTTGCAGCTATTTCCTAAATTGAAAGTCTGTATAGGTTTTGTACTCTTGTTTAAGTTACCTTGGGAAGAGTTAGTTGATCCTTATTCAAATTCATGAATAAATGTTTAATGTGATAATTTTGCTAAGTTCTACCAATTCTTTAGTGTCACTAAAATGGTTTGCCATTTGTATGATTGTTTTCCATATTCTCTTGGGAATTAATTTTCTAATTGTGGGAGATATAAAATTTTTGATAGCTAGATTGAAGAAGTTTCGCAGGTTGGGTTTGTATTTTGTTTTATCAAGGAACAAATGTTGGATAGAATAGAACTCATGCTCACATTTTTTGGCACATCCAGATTTGTTTATCCATGTTTTTTTAAATGTTCCATAACTTGTATGTATGTAAATATTAATTTAATATTTGATTTATCTATGTGGTACTTTACTTTCTTTCCTTTCACAACCACTTATAGTGTTAGTATGTTTAATATAACCCATCTAACTGTGATGTTTTAGGAAACGTTAAAGTACTTCTAAACACAATATGGAAAGAGTAACTGATTTATTCTGACAGGGAAAATCTTGTTTCCACTCATGTGCAGTACAAATTTAATGTAGATGGTGAGTGGCGGCATGATGAGCAGCAGCCATCTGTAAGTGGAAGCTGTGGAGTAGTGAATACTATTTATTTAGTGAGAGAACCAGATATCTTACCTTCAATTTTAAGTAATGAAGCACCTGGTAGATCCCAAATGGAGATTGACAATATGGTAAGTTTCCTTTCCCCCATTTGCTGTTATTATATTTTTTGTGTTTGGATAGTATTCTCATTGAGACTGGAGCTTGACACCTGTGACTACTCTTTGCAATATCTTACAAAGTGGTTTAGACCTATCTCAACCCTATACAAAACCGACTTTATAAGGGGTAAGGATTGCCTCCACCGTGTACTGAATTTTGTTGCTATCTCTAGTAAATGTGGAACTTAGATTTTTCCTAATAGGATTGCCTCCATATATAACATCTCAAAAAATGGTTTTAGGTATTATTTAATCTTACATGGTGAGGAATGACTTTGCTATGGGAATATTGCATTCCTGACTTTACATTTCGAAGAATGAAGTTGTTAATCTTGAAACAAACACACTCATAATGTATGGCTCTATGGTTAAATTTTCTTTTAAGTTGCAAACCTTATAACAAACACACTAATAATGTATGGTTCTATGGTTAAATTTTCCTTTAACTATTCTATACAAAATTTAAAAAAAAATGACGTCGAAAAGAATTGGACTTTTAATCTTCTTTTCACTTTGAATAATTAAACATCTTAAATTTTCTTCATATGAATGTCATTTCAAATAGTATCAGATTTCATACCTTAGTTCTTAATTTATTGTAGTCTTAGACTATATGCAGTACAAATTTATTGTACAAAAAGGCTACTTGACATGACCTCATAATTTAACAGGAAGCTAATTCCAGGATGCCCGTGTCTGATCTGGTGGTCTCTCGCCAGCGTATATCTGTATTCTTGTCTACACATACGGCTTATGATTTGCTTCCTGAGTCGGGGAAGGTTTGAATATTTTACCTTCTCAATTCCCTCCCCCTTATTCAATAAGAATGTGAAATTTACTTTGCTTTGACTAATTTTTCTTGATTGGTTTATTATCATTGCAGATCATTGCCTTGGATATAAATTTACCTGTGAAGCAAGCATTCCATGTTCTTTATGAACAGGTTTTCCCCGCCTCTTTATTCCATTTATTACTGGGCTTCCCCCTCTTTTCCTTTTAACTTGCACGAGGGCACATGCCCATGCTTGTGGAAGTTATACCCATCTGCACGTATGAGTTTACCTTGTATGAATATGAATGCAATTTGCTTTCAGGGCGTATCTATGGCTCCTCTATGGGATTTTAGCAGGAGTCAGTTTGTTGGAGTTCTTAGTGCAATGGACTTCATTCTAATACTGAAAGAGGTTTGTGGGGAATAAAACATTTATGCAACTCTCCTGTGCCAGTTTTTAGTAAATGTCATGATCCGTGTCCTATAAAACATAATTTTATAACATTGATATTTTAAGGTACTTAAGAGCTGGTCACAAATTGATTAAAGTAAAAACTTATAAACTGGTAAAAAAAATGAAAATTCTAAAAGAATCTTGTTACTGTCATTTTTGGCTAATAATAAATCATTTATTTAACTGCTATAGAATAATTTAAAGAGGCATTTTTTTGAAAAACCTTGAAAGTATTTGCATTCTTGAACCTCGTTGGTGCTATTGTCTTTAAGCAAATATCTTCTAGGCCTTCCAATGTTAGATATGCATGGTTTAAGAACCCTCATGTTGTCATCATGATCGTTTGTTGTTGCCTTTTCAGCATCTAATATATGGTCTTATAATGGAATTCTTGAGGTATATTTGTTCAAATTCAGTAGTTATTTGACAAACATAATTTCAGCTGGGAAATCATGGTTCGAATTTGACTCAAGAACAACTTGAGACTCATACTATAGCAGCCTGGAAAGAGGGAAAATTACAGCTACGCAGAACAGTTGATAGTAATGGAGGATCACATCCCTGGCGATTTGTTCATGTAAGTGCTCATGAGCAGTTGTGGTAAATTCTGTGTTTTCTAAGTTATCCATCCAATTTCATACTGTGTAAGATTGTCAACTTTGTAAGCAGGCATATTCTGGAATGCATTTGCAACATAATTGATGAGTATTAAGTCCTAGACAATATGAATATCTTGTAAGACATTTAGATATGTATATACCACTGGTTCAATTTACATTCTTCTTAATGCGTAAGTTTCATTTGGTTTGATTTTATAAGAAAAAAAATATACAATTTAGTTCATAGCTTGGGCTTTTAAGCGAAACATTGTGTACTGAACCAAACTGAGATTGTGTTTATAGTGTATACTCTTGCATGCATACACTTGTGAGCAAAAACAAGTGAGACAAGATCTTATTGGAGAAATCATACTAGAGTTTAGAACTGAAAGTTTGTCTTGTCATTCTTGTAAGCTGTATGTAATAGATATATGGAGGAAGGGTGAGAGGGAGATAAGACATTTGTTTTCTAGTATATGTGGTGTATGCTGTTGTGGCTATGATAGAAGGATACTATACCAAGTAATGAGGGCTATACTAAGTTAAATCTAAACAGAGAAAGAAAACTACCATTGAATTAGGTGATCCATATAGTCAACTTCATCTAGCGGGATGAATTAGGTAATAGTGTTACTTCTCTCAGTTATCTTTTTCTTCTTTTGTTGTATACTATTTAGTGATTTTGTTTAATATAAATCTTTAGGTTTATTTTGATATACGTGATGATGTATTAGCATTTTACGTTGAAGAAAATGCATATTAGTCTAGCACGGCATTCTGATTATGTTTCTAGATTCCCCTCCATCTATAAGAGGGCAGGATGTGAGCTTTAGTCTTTATGATTGGATATTTTTTCTAGGCCGGACCACATGAATGTCTAAAGGACGTGGCTTTTAAGATTTTGCAAAACAAGGTGTCAACCATTCCTATCATCCATTCTTCTTCAGAGGATGGTTCATTTCCTCAACTGCTACATCTTGCTTCCCTATCAGGAATACTGAAAGGTAAATTTCTGGTCAATTGGTTATAGATAAATAAATGGTATGGAAGTTTGGACTTGGAAGTGATGTGGAGTCAAATTTTCAGGTATATGCAGACATTTTAAGCACTCCTTGAGTTCTTTGCCCATTCTTCAACATCCAGTGGGTTCAATACCTTTGGGTGTATGGATGCCTAAAGTTGGGGAACCAAATGGACGGCCACTAGCAATGCTGAGACCAAGTGCTTCTCTTGGTGCTGCTCTGTCAATGTTTGTTCAAGGTGATCATTCTTCTGTGTGAAGTTAACAAGGTGTTTGTTCTAGTTAGTTGCTGAGTTACGGTATTTTCCCCTAAAAGATTTTTCGTGAAGGTTTCCAATCCAACTTCAAATTCACTTGTAGGGTATTCTTTCAAAGATCTTTCTGTAATTGGAATAATTATATCAATTAAGAAATGGAACACAATTGAAAGGGAGGTTTGTGCAGCCACGGGGTACCTTTCCTTTGTGCACTAACCAATAGAAACAATAAATTTGTTTGGCAGATATTATATGTTGGGACTCAAATCCGAAAATATAAAAACTTAAGTTTGACTGATTCGTATGGAGTGGTACTCAGCATGTCTCATTAAGAGTTTTTCAAAGTAAAGTTTCATTTCATGAACACATGTGATTGTTATATTTGTTTTTGGCCAGAGGGATACATTTGGGGAATCGCTTTCACTGAGGCCATAGGCATTTTTTTTTTCGTGATTTATTATGTGGTTAGATATGAACCTTGGGAGAACCACACTACGAAGGCTAGCTGTTGTAGTTGGAGAATCCAAGGCCTTATAAACCCCACACTTGAATCCCATACTTCGAATGTGAGACTCAACTCCATACCTTGGTATTGATCCTAACATATTATTGATAGCGGTGCAGAATTGAGTGTAATTACATAGCATTTTTGCCTAGTTTATTGTATTCCATGTGAATATTTGAAAGAGAGATTTGTATTGGAAACTATGTCTATCATACGGCAGAAAGTTTTATTTGTATTGAAACCAATGAACACGTGGGTTTATTTTTACCATATCTAGTTGTTACATTACCCAATTACACAATCAATACTAAAAGTAATACATAATTACCCTATTCACATTGTTTTTAGCAAATCTACTTTCTCTTTGCAGCTGAAGTTAGCTCAATACCGATTGTGGATGACAATGATTCTTTGCTAGACATTTATTCAAGAAGGTGGTATTTCTTTTCTCCCCCTTATGTCCCATGTGTATGATTTAAAGGTTTCCTCCAGCCTATATGAAATCTCCCTATTATTTTATTTTACTCTCAGCGATATTACAGCATTGGCTAAAGATAAAGCATACGCTCGGACATCTCTGGAGGAAATTAGTATTCACCAGGTGATCACTGCGTGATAGATAGTACATTTGTTTGTTACCAAAAACTGGCTCTAAATATTTACACCCATGGTTGTAGGCATTGCTTTTGGGACAAGATGCAAGTTCTCCTTATGGGCTTTACACCGGTCACAGATGTCACATGTGTTTGAGATCTGATTCGTTGCACAAAGTGATGGAGCGGCTGTCTATTCCTGGTATTGTTTTCTTTACTCATTATTACGAAAAGGTAAAAAAATGAGAGTGGTTTGTTGGTTCACCAACTTGGTTCACTTTACAGGGGTTAGAAGACTTGTGGTTGTGGAGGCTGGGAGCAAGCGCGTGGAGGGAATTATTTCTTTAAGTGATGTGTTCAGATTCTTGTTAGGGTAGTTGTGATGTGAAGGAGACTCCTTTTCTTGTATTTGCACTGCTTTTCTGAGATGCTGTTGTCCTGCTATGGTATGCTTTTTTAGGATAGAAGAAACTGGAGAGAAATTTCTGTAAATTGAGGATCGCTTTTCTCTTTCTTAAAAATCTCAACTAAATCGTTTCTCCTGTGTGCCGGCACATCTGCAATACATGTGTGTCCAGTGCTAATAGAAATGAAGGAGAAACTGTGAAAACAAAATAAAAACAGAGAGACTAGGAAAACATGAAAATATATATAGCCCAATGCAGCACCCACCATACCCTGCTGTTGTTGGTTCCAGTCGGTTGTATCGTTGTAATTTAAGGGTCTTTGTCTTCTTTTTCCATACCATTTCCCCTCATAACTCCATTTCGTAACTCTTAACTTTCTTTTGCTCCATTTTTACATGCTTAATAGATTACGTTTTTATGTTTCAATTTTTGTGTTAAATTCAAATATTAATTAACTTGTATTTTTATTTTGATGAATACAAACTAAAGAGGTATTTTAGCAAATCTAGTCTCTTTACCTCAACAACTTGTTATTTTGACCCCATACTAGCTGAAACAATTGTTGTCGTGATTTTGAAAGTGAACAATCCTACAACTTAAAGAATTTTGTCCTATTAGCTTCGTAACTTTGTATAAAATTCTCACGTGGCAAACAAAATAGTCCTTGGGAAGACTTGGGTTGATTACAATTTCTTAAATTTATCTAAGACTACGACGTTTCTCCTAAGACAGTTAAATTGAATATGCATTGCGTCCCTTCCTTGACTCTGTTCATCATTTTGGAATAGTAAGAAATTGCCCTCTTTTTTAACGTTTTCAACAGTGATGCACTATCCCTTGTCATATTAAATGTTCATGTACAAAAATACTAGTTAAAAGGATCACTTCTTATGACGTTTTTTTCTACTTTTAAATTTTAATGTTATAACATTTACCAAAACAATTTTTTTAACTTGTTTGCTATTACCAGTTTTTTAAGTAAGCAAACACGGATCCTTATGACTCTCAGTACTGTGAGTGGATAAATTTAATTCAAAGGAAAAAAACATTACTAAAATATTAATTATGAATTGAAAAGTTAATAACATTCACGGTTTTTTTAACCGTCTTTATACACATTATTTCATTGTTTTTCTCTTGTAAACACAACCAATTTCTTTGTTTTCATTATATACTCCTTTCACACTTTTACAACCTTAATACAAGTTCTAGTAACAATTTTTCATAATTGTTATAATAATTCAGTTTTTTAATTATATTATGTTCTTCATATCATAATAAAAGTGAACACGACGGTGAGATACTCACAGAATTACTGCAGACTGAAGGTATTCTCATTGATACCCTTCAGTTACCCTGAAAGAGAATTAACAGCAATAAATGTCACGAACGACTCCATTTTTAAAATTGGTATTTGATCTCGGCTAATTCAAAATTTGTGGCCTCTTTAAGTTTCTTTTCACTTTGCTGTATGGTGATGGTGTGTACCACAGGCAATTTTGTTGCAAACTATAATGTTGTGAAAAATAAATCCATCCCATTGCAGGTTGAAAATTATGATACTAAGCCGCAGTACCAAAAGTGCCACCAATTATGGGTACTTTTGGAACCCCATTACAGTTGAGTTGCAGAGATTTCTACTTTCCAATGTGCAAATTGAGAACGATTAGAAGTTCTGGTTGCAAGTTCTTAAGAAGTCCACACAAATATGCGAAGACACTGCAATCGATGAGACAAATATGTAAGAGATATGGCAGTTGTTCACCACCTTATATTGGGTTATAACTGCATAGCAGGGCACAACTGCTTGGCAGGTTAACTTGACCAAGCCAAAACTTGACCACCTAACTGTTATTGGAGGAGAAAGTTTGTCCATGGTTTCAACTAATCTCATGAACACTGACTGATCTTTATGGCCATCATTGTATCACATTTGTGTTTGGCAATTAGCAGTATTCATGGAGCTGTGGTGCTATCTTTCAATTACACGCCTACTGTTTCTAAATTCCCCAGAATCCTTCTCATCCATTCTATATTTATTTAACTTTCCTGTGCCATGCTCCCTGTCTTCGAATCTATGCCAATTACGGTCATTTCCTCGAGACCCTCTACCATTCCCAAAAGACTGCCGGAATGATCCACCACGGCTGTTTCCTCGGGACCCTCTGCCATCACCGAATGATCGTCGGGATGGACCATCAAAATCTTCAAAACTCTTCCTGTTACGGCCATTTCCTTTGGAATCCCTACCATTTCTGTAAGACTGCTGAGACGATCCTTCAAAATCATCACTGAACATATTTTCTCGGCGGCGACTGATAAACCCTGAATTCCTGTTTTTGGTGAAGTTTCTTCTCTCGGAATTGTGCCTATTCCCGTTATTCTGTCTGGATGGATTAAATTTGTCCCCTTTATTTTTTCTGAATGAATATGCCTTATGTATGTCATCATCCTCATCAGAGTATAAGCCAGCACCATTGTCATCCTCAGATTCAGAACCAAAGCTTAATTTCTTAGATGGACCTCTGCCATTTCTTCTTCTGCCAGCACCAGAAACATTCCCAGATTTGAAATTGGAAAGAGTGGACCGTTGTTCTTTTGTAACAAAACCAAGTTCATCATCCTCAGATCCCGAGAATGATGTATTCTTACGAATTGACCGGTGCGGTAGACTTCTTTGAGAAGCTGTTCTGTGACTGGTGTACCTTTCATCATCACTGCCTTCAATATCGTCTGACTCTGACAACTTTTCCTCTTCCGAGAAATTACTTTTAGATGTTTCTATTCTTTTACTACTATTTGGAGTAGTTTCTAGCTCATAACTATCAACATCATCCTCATCCTCAAAATCATCAAACCCTATTCCAGGCTTATAAATATCACGATTAGCATATTCTCCATCAGGGGATCCTCGTACTCTGTTGTTCTTCTCAAGATTATCTTCCCACCCTCTATGATTTCCATGTTGCGCATTATTACCTGAAGAGAAATCTTCATTTATGGCATGAGTATCTGCATACTCAAAAGCAGCCACATCGGCACCATCTGATTCATTGTCATCAAAGTCAAAATTCCAGGCATTGGAAACCTCTTGTCGGTTGCCCATCTTATCTAACTTAGGTTTGGAACCCGGTATCCTATCTTGCATCTTATTCTCCAAAAATTCATCAGCTGGGCGCTTACATTCACAATGAAAACATACCATGTTCCTCCTGTAATTCAAGAAGTTGCATCTGCCAGACAAGATAAACAAGTCAAGCTAAAAACATTTCAGCAATAGAATCTTCAGGGATGAACATCAGCGTTACAAAAGTTTGGCAAACATAATTTTGCATGTTTTTAGTGTTAATCATATCACAACATCATGCTTCATACGATCACTACAATTAGGGATGATCCTGACAACGTCCTAGTATCTACCTACCCACTACCCGCATGAAAAAAATGACCAGAAATATTTATAGATATTTCTGGTCATTTTTTTAATTCTAGATAAGATTATTTAAAAATAATTCTTTAACACAAACTCAAATAAAAATTAGACCTTAAAGTATAATCTAAATAAATTTGCATAACAAAATATTAAAAAAATATAATTAGTCTTTCCCAAAAAAAAATACAAATTTAAAAAAATCATACTGCAAAGCATGAACTCAAATAAAAGTAATTTATTAAAAATAAATTTAATTCCATAAGTTTAGATAAATAAAAACATAAACTTAAAAAATCAAATTCTGAACAATTCTTAAATTTTTAATGTTTTTTCACCAATAACTTTGTTTTGGTCATTTCATTCTTAGAAAAATATTCATATAAAAATCTCCAACAATGGGCCGTGAGTATCTTCAGTTTGGATACCATGATAACTATACTTATCCAGTTAGCAAGTGGACAAATCGAATACTAGTTTATCCTTTACGGGTACCCGTCATCCATTGCAAATTTTACTTGCTAGACATGTAACCTTAAATTCTTTTGTCATCCCTAATTATATAATTGCCAGCTATTCATGAGCACGCACTTGTAACAGAAAGAAAGAGACAGGGGACAGAAGGGCTGTAACAGTGAAGGTTAATGGTAAATTGAAGGACTTTAAACTTACTCAGGACACTCCCATTCTCCTGGCAGCAACTGTCTCTTGGGACGCTTGGCATCACACTGTAAGCAAGCAGTATTCTTCGCAAAATTCATGAATTCACACCTAAGAAGTGTTCAGTAGTATGGTAAGTCAACAGCAGGAAAATAAAAGACTATATGGTGCTATCATCCAATAATGACTAATCCATGCACAATTTATTCCGTAGCCTAACCCTATACATTGAATTACCAGAAGGAAGGGAAAAAAGAAAAATTGACTATCGACAGCTATCAGGGGTTAGCCCAAAAATAAAGGCAGCCTGTTCAAAAGGAGTACCAAACATAATAAATTTGTTAAAAAAAGGTTTTCAAATTGAAATTCACTTGAAACTGAAAGCGGCCACTGGTCAGTTGCCAAAACTGTAATTGTTATAGCAAAATAAATCAGAGAGATTCAGGGACATACTTAGGACATAGCCAGTCCCCTTTTTTCATCTCAACATCATCCCGTCCTATTCGTCTCTTTGGAGGAGGAGGTGGTTGTTTCACTTTTGGTGGTGGTTTTTTAATCACAGGAGGGGTGAGATTTGGATCAATGGGAACTGAACTGAGCTTGACAACCTCATGAAGCAATTTACGAACCACTGTTTTCACAGACTTCTGCTTAAGAAGTGACTTATTGATGACTGAACCATCAACAGGATCAAAACCAAAAGTGAGCAGGAGCCGCATGACATCAAGAGTCCGTGCTTCATCCTCTTTGTTTGTTAGCAGATACGCCCTTTCACAACTGTTTCTCAAGCTGCAGGAACTACAGACCTGATATCAATGAATTTCTCATCAAAATTATACAAAATATGTACTCAAATATTGAGTAACGTGTTATGGATTAAACAATGAGCCCAACGAAGAGAGATGGTAAAGTGTATCTAACAAAGAAAAAAGTGGCATGTGTGCATGAGTAGGAGAGGGATAAAAAGAATGCCAGCAGAGAAAAAGGAGTTTCTTTGCCGCCAATCACAAATACAGGCACACAGATACAGATTTAAATATCTAGTGTCGGTTCTATGGCCTAAATCATAATTTCCATTCACTTACAACTGAAGATGGAACAAGAACTCAAAAAACGAAACTTTCCACATTCATAATTCACACAACTATTAAAAAAAATGGCACCTAATAAATCATGCTACACTTACATCTCCTTCGTCAAGGTGAGCATGCTTTCTTAAAAGTTTTGCAGAGAAAACCACCTTTCTGTCCATAGTGGGGCATCCATAACCAACCAAAACTTGAATATCCTTCCTCGACAAGGACCTGAAATCAATCATCTAAGGTTTCATAATTGTAGCGCATAGAATCCTCCCTTAGACATATTCCTCAACAAAACAAAGCCATAAGTAACAACTACAGCATCACTGATAGCATAATGCCTTTGTAAAATGTCAATCAATCAGAAATAGCCCTGAACAGCAATATCATTGGGTTTTACAATAACCATCTTAAAAGTCATTTCTGAAATTTTATTAGTTAACAATGTAAAACCTTAAACAATTATTATCCCTATTGCATAACCTAACCCATTCAATCACGAAAACGAATTCAACAAAATTGGCTGCACAAACCTCAATATATCAAAACGGTCTCTTCCGTGATTGAGACACGCCATGTGAACGCTCTTGAAATCCTTGGTGAAATCAACTCCTTCAGCAACCACAGGCGGACTGAACCCTGAGTCGAGGACCATTTTATCCTCGTCCATCCTTCTGTGGTCGAAGTAATTCTGGTGCACGAGCATTTCCATCAACTGGATCCACTCGGGCCATGGGTGCACCAGTTCCACAGCCTTCATCGGCGGCAGCTCCGGGGGGGTTTCATCGGCGACGGAGAGAGGCGGCGGCTCAGGTTGGGCGTCGCTTTGAGGGGGAGCGTCCTTGGATTGGCGCCAGGCTCGAATGCGCTGAAGCGTTTCGTGCTTCTGAGAACGCTCTTTCTCGATGGCATCGATCTGATCGAAGACGAAGCTGAGACGCGCGGAGAGGGAAGAAGGTTTGGGATCAGGGTTAGGGTCTGGTGGGGTTGTGGAGAAAGGTTTAGTGAGAAGGTGAAAGAACGAAGAAGAAGAAAAGGGTTTAGGGTGTAGAGAATAAGAAAAATGAAAGCGTCTGGTTAGTAGAAGAGAGAAAGCACCATAACCATAACCCATTACTTAGACTGCAACAGTGTTGTGTTTGGGATTATGAGAGTATGGCGTTCCGCTACAAACTTAAAACCTCCATTGACACTGTCACAAACCTTAAACCCTACTACTACTTTGTACCAAAGCCTCTCATCATTTCCATTTTTGTTTTCTCTTTTTATTTCTTGTATTAGATTTCCCATGCCTTTTATAGTTTTTAAAACCTACGAAAAAAAATTAAGGATATTAAATATTAACTAATATTTACCTGAAAATAGTATTTCTATTCATGATTGTGATATGAAAACCATCTTATGCCAATTCCGCAGAATAATAGTTACTATTCTTTTCATAATTTTATTTTCATTACCTCAAATATTGGTTTGACCACAATTGGACATACGAATTATTGATTAACGTCTCCAAATGATTTGATCGTAAGAACATTAGTTATAATCAGATAGTTTTACATTTTCTGTACCCAACAATAGACAATATATCACTTGATAAAAAAAATATAAAAAAAAAACTCAGGTCACTGTACTTTCTGAGGCGAATCAATTCTTCAAACTCAGGTCACTTTACTTTTCTTATCAAAATATATTTTTCATATCCAAAATATATGAGATGTTTTTCTAAAGACACTTTTCGAAACAAACTTCTTGATTCAAACTTTTCAAATATTTCTGGAACAAAATATTTCAAAATAGTAGGATTTTCGTAATATTTCTAAATCGGAGTAACATAGTTTAACAAAGTTTTTCTTACAAATTTTAATAAATTATATATTTGGATAGAGAAATACTGTTTTATTACTTTATCTTAATTAAAAAATAAAAAATATTAATCTATTTTAATTCTATGGAAACCTTGTCTGTCAAAAACAAAGTTTTTTTAAAAAAAAAAAATTCTTTCTAAAACATATATGAGAAACTTTCTGGAACAAACTTTCACAAAACAAGATTTTCACTGAATCTAATATTTTACTATCTCTGTTTCTTATTTGTCTCAAATAGCTCATGAGATTATAAAGATGCAACAAAAAAAATATAAAGACTCGCTAACAACAATGATTATAAATGCGGTGATAGCGATGACTAAATGCAAGCCCTTCTAAATTGCGACACTGTTGGGAATTCCCATGCCAGTGAGTCCAGTTTTGCTGCTAGGATAGAGCAAAGTGTATGGCATGTTAACCGGTCCAACTCTGTTTCTGTGTTTCCCATCATTGTTCATTGTCACAATCCTTTCTCCAATCTGAGCCAGCTTTTCCCCAAACCTCTCAAACGCTTTCAATGGTTCCACATCAGAAGTCCAGTGAGGAGTTTCTCTCTGTCCAAGGTACACCTCATCAGAAGAGTGCTTAGACAATATTTCTATGAGCGAAATGCCTATAAGGGTCTGCAACTGTGCAGTGATTGTTTTCAGAAAAGCCTTCTCAGGGTTGTTCACAAGTTCATCATATTCAGGAGTTTCTTCCTCAGGCATGAATCTTCGGCTTATGGTTGGACGGTTTGGAAGGAAACCTGCATAAGGGTATTGGCCAAAGTTGGTGGATGCATGCAGAGCTGAAGCAACCCATATGATGATAGTACACACTTCTATGAGGTTTTCACGAGTCTGCATCTTTGGCCACCAAGGCTCGTTTTTCTTGTCACCGTGACCCTCCTCTCTTAACTCCTTCCACCAAGATTGTAGTTCTGGATCTTTTTTAACTGTTTCATCATCTTTGTAGTAAAAGGAGCAATATTCCTGAACCCAGTTCTTTATGGCAAACCAAATCTCTAACCCATCAACAGCGTACGGATAATCCTCAATCACAAGTCGGAGGCCGTGTTGAGAACTTGAATCTTTAACAGCCATTCCTCTGTTAGAAGCAATAAGTATCAGTTCATTAATATCAAATTGGATATATAAGTTGATGTTATATGTTGGTTATCATGATTTGGATCACTGAGTAGTAGTGAGTGTTTAAAACAAACCATTAGTCTAGTAATGGTGTTGTGCATGTGTGGTACCTCTTGATGAGATCTGTGGGTAATGCTTGGTCAGGGAAATTCCAGTTCTTGTAAATCAAAGATGACATCTCCATGGAATACTTTGATGGAAAAACTGTGGCCTCTACAAAGCCACCAGCGTTGATGAGGATTTGTCTTGCTAGTGCATTTATGTTCATGGTGTCACGAAAGTGTGGATGTAGAAGTATATGAATAGGGTGAAGCACGCTGAGCTGTCTGTTTGCAGCTATTATGAATGGTTCAATCACTGCATGAGTATGCAACCTGTGACAAATGAAAAGATACAAAAAAATTGTTTTCAATGAAAGATTATCTAAGATGTTATTTATTTATTTTTTTCTGTTTCTTCATTATTGATGAAGTTATAGTGTTATACCAGTGGGTAATAAGCTGATGATAGCCTGAGTCGTTTACTGCTACATAAGCTTTAGCTAATTGCCAGATGGAATTTTCAACACCTTCATCTGCAGGAGTGTAAACCTTACTTATGACACCATATTGGTCTCCTTCAGGGTGTGGCAAACTCAACTCAATAGCCAATGGCTTTAAAGTTCCATCGTTTTGCAAGAAAAGAATTGTTCTGCTGGCATAAGTCTTTGTAGAAGTGGAGTTTATCCTCCTCAAATATGGTATTAGTGCATCATGGTGATCTAATATGAACAACTTCTTGTGTTTGATAGCCTATTGAACCAAATATGAAAGTAGCAGCAACAAAATCAGACCATCAAAATAAACAGTGAATTAACTTTGTCAACAAAAGTTCTAACTAACTTGAAAGTTACCTCATCTACTGTGAGTCCATCCATGTTGCTCTCAATGTTCTCTTTTTGTATTGTACTGGTTTGGTTACCATAGACTTTAGCATCTAGCTTACTTGCTGGTGGAAATTCCTGAGATTTATTTTGGATATTGTGAGGGAAAAGATAATAATCAATTAATTTTACCAAAAGATACTTGATAATTTTCACAAACATATGGCTAAAATCACTTGCTCGTACTTGGAGGCAGCGAATGATAACAGGGTTTACACCAGCCAACATCTCTCTAGCAAATTCTTCATCGGTTCTCCATGCAGACTTATCTTCTGCTCAAACTCATTATAAGAATGTCATTATCATATGATAGTGATTTACAAAAAATACCTGAGATTTTCAGGTTTCTTTGCCAACTCATTATAATGTGAAACTAAGTAAAGGGAATACCTTTAATCACTTGAGGCACAGGAAACTTGAGGAACCTTTCACCATCAGTTCGGAGAATTTCTTTGAGAAGCTCTGCAGGGATTTTATCTCTAACATTCTTAAGTATGCCTTCAGGCACCTTGATTCCACCTTCATAGAGTTTAAACACATCTTCAAAGCTATCAAACTCATGAGGGGTGCTGTCAAATAGAGATTCCAGCTCAGGTTTGAGAACTTGAACTATGGACTTCACTGCACTAGCAAGAAAGTCTGACAATTTCAAGTGTCCAAATCTTTCATCCCTCGGAACATAGATGTCCAAGCTCATGGCCAAATTCAATCTACTCTCACTCTTGGCATCTGCTAAAACAACAACACCATATCAGAAATTTAAAACTAGAATACCAAAATTCACTTTCTAAAACGTTTTCAGCTAAATTGGACTTAAATGAACACCAAAGAAACACATGAAAAACTTAACCTGATTTTGCCGGTGGTCTACCAGTTCTTCCCCTTCGAGGGTATGGATATTCAGAGGACCCTCCCAGCACTGGACGAGCATATTGTGCACCCTTATCTGGATCACTCAAATCATTGTAGTATGCATAGTCATACACCCTATCCCACTCTTGCAGGGTCCCTCTTCCATCCCCTCTTAAACTCTCTAGTTCTTCTTCTCTATACTTAAGAAGTGGTTGTGGCGTTTCACTTGGAAGGTATACCTGCATACAATACATTAGCAGTAATCAAACATGTAACTAGTAATTCACAATTATGTGTGGGGATTAACTATAGTGGTTAGCATGGCTTAAAATCCTTGCATGGCATGTGTTTGATGATTTACCTTGTTGCTGAAGAAAATGCGATCCTTTTTATACTTATGTGCAGGGTATACCCAAGAGTTGCAGTTAAAGTGGATGACACCATGGCCTGGAACATTTTCAAGTGTCATGCTTTTCAGGTAGAACTCAGTGTGATGATGGTTTCTTATTAAAAAAGCTCCTGGGGTTCCTATAGAATCATCATCATCATCATCCCAATCGAATGTGACCCCAAATTCTGATTCACCAGCGGTCAAGGGTGTGATTGTGGTGATCCAATCTTCCAAATATGCAGGCTTTCCAAGTTTACCTTTCATCTCGTTACCTTCAACTTGATTACCATAATTACATGTTAGCTAAGTAAAACCTCATGCAAAGAATGAAGAATTAAAAATATGGATAATTTTCAATTGAATTTGATACACAGAGATGATCGACAAAGAAAGTTAGGCTTATGATCTTTTGTACAGTTTAAACTTAGAAGAGCTTTTATACATAAGTAATACCCTTTTATTGATAAATAATTCTCAGCGGCATTTTTGTCATTCATTTTTAAATATTCTTTTATTAGTTTTGTAAACTTTAATTTGTATGGGCATTATTAAATAGTATTTACAAATAAAAGATGAGAGAATATAGCCTATTTTTAAGTTTGTAAATATGGGGTAAATAAACTAATATATATATATATATATATATATATATATATATATATATGTATGAAAACATTAATTACGACAGTTCTGTATGTATGACTTGTCTATTCTTTTATTTTTAGAATTATTTGTGAACTTAAATACACAATTTTCACCGTATTTTTTTAATTGTGTTTTGTTTTTATTTATTCAAATTCATTTTACACGTGTCATCACATGTATGTTGCCCAATATACATAAAAATGTACCAAACGGTTAGCACGTGCTTAAACTTATGTAATTTTTAAATTCACCACTTTTTTGTTTTGTTTTTTATCTATTCAAATATCTGAGTTGGTTCTTTGCTCATTAAATTCATTTTTACACGTGTCATCACATGCATGTTGCCCAATATATGTAAAAATGTACCAAACGTTTAGCATGTGCTTAAACTTATGTAATTTTTAAATTCACCACTTTTTTATACTGTCAAAGATCTTTGCATTATAGCAAACAATTGTTCGTAATACATACAAAATTATTGAATATGCTTTACTAAAGATATAATGTTATTAAATCTTATTTTCTTACAAAATTCCTTGTAGTCAACAAAATCAATTTTTTTTAATGAAATTGACCTTCATTTTTTAAGTCTTCCAAGAAAAGAAGTAAAACTGAACAAAACACGTAACTTCGACCCCAAGTATTCAGGATACAACGTAGAAATTCATATTTAGATTCCTTTGGTTGTAATATGAAAACTATTCTCATGATCTTTCATCTTAATTTTCTGAATCTTCATGTGTAATTTCATATAATCTGCATAAAAAAAAATATTGGGTATTTAATTTAATCTTTTAAATTACTTTTATAAAAAATTCATTAATCTTGCCTTTAACTTGCATGTTAATACTTGATATAATTTTTGTCTGTAAAATGCTTACAATAACTATTTATGTAAACCAAATGTACTTAATGTGCTTCAATCTTAAATTTCATTAAACAAAGTTGCTTAACTTAAAACAATGTTAACAATCCCATTAGATACTATTAAATCAAATAATACAAAATATTAACACTTACATGTCTCTCTTTCTTCCAATAATAATACGGTAACAAATTAAAGATTTTTCTTAAATTTTTTCATAAACATGGTGTTAAGTTTATAAGGAGGAGTTCATCGAGGAGACATAAAGACCAATAAGATCTGAGTCTAATCACATAAGACATTGACATCACTCTTAACCCAAAATTTTAAAACAATGGACTTATGAATCGTTATTCTTATATAGTATTCTACTTCCTTATTCTACTCAACGTAGGACTTAAACTCATACTTGAATTCCTAACATACGGTAAAAAGTAAAATTTTCATGGATGAGATATTGGAGTAAAGCAACCAAAGACTAGATATGAATACAGGTAGATAATTTGTACGAAAAAAAAAAACACTGACCAGGATGAGCATGAGAAGCGCTTATGAGTTGAAGAGAAACGCGTTTTCCCATAAACTCATGAAGACGATCGAGCAAGGAGGCACTGAAATCGTTGAAGTCCAAAACATTTTTCTTCATCAATATCACTCTCCCTCTCATTCTATCTCTTTTGTTCATGTTGTTTTTTTCTTCGACCAGATTGCCAAACACGGTCTTCTTCTTGACGTGCTTTTATCTCAGAAGTTGCAATGAAGAAAAAGGGAAGAAACTGTTGATGCACCAAGTTGTGCTGTTGTGTATTTATAAGCTATTGTAATTTTTTTTTTTTTTTCATTTGAGAATTTAGGAGTAACTTGCCTTAAAGTTGTCTTTTAGCATTTGTTTGTTTGCTTGGAGTAGCGGTGAAAAGTTAAAGAAACAAAAAACAAATGTAAAGTAAAATTATTTTTATTAGTTTGATTATTTCAATGCAATATTTTTCTTTAAATTAGGATATTTAAAAATATTAAATCATTTTATGTAAAAATAAACAAAATTAAATATTCAGAAATATTTCGATATACTGATCATTAGAGTTAAATAATTTCTCTTTGTAAATAGAGTATAGCTTGTAAAATAATTGGAATTATTTTATGTAACTTTTTATAATAACTCGACGTAAACATAATTTTTAAAAATATAAATTAAAATTAGAAAAATATATATATCAAAAATTTAAAATAATATGTATTTTAAAAACAACAAATTAAAGTAAACTACTCGTTATTTTGTATATTAATTATTTATTGTAAGGTTAAGTATGTTTTTAATCCTTCTACTTTTAGTAAAAATTGAAATTAGTATTTCTTGAAAATTTTGAATCAATCTAATCTCTTATCTTTAGAAATGCATGTATTTAATCATTTAAATTAAATTTAAATTTTGTTAAGTTTATTTGACGTTTCAAAATATATCTCAACTAACACCGAAACGAAAGCGTGTGTCAAACGGTGTGTAAACAAATTAAAATACTATAATGAACTATATTTGAAACATCAAATAAATTTACTAAAATTTGATTAAAATGACTAAATTCATACATGTACATAGTTGATGAACTAATTTGTTGAAGGTTTCCAGGGACTAATTCCAATTTTCATTAAAAATTGAAAGACTAAAAACATATTTAATATTTTATTGTATTATAATAAATATTAATACAATTTAACTAAATAATGGAATATATTAAAAAGTTTATTTGTTATATAAAACATAATTATTTTTATATAATTATGTAAATAACTAATAAAATATTTATAATATAATTCATGAAACTTTTAACTTAATTGATTATATATAATATATATTTTTCTAATAATTAAGATATAATAAATTATATCTTCAAACCTGGATTAACTTTTACGGAAATGTTTTCACAATTATACAAAAAAGTTAAATTTAAGAAACGTCTTTCGTTTTTCATGTTTTCCAACATTTTAGCTTTTCCGTATCTCCTCATATATATCTTTGATCACTGTTGGTGTTTCCAGATGTTAAAGTAAACTACGCAGTAATTAAATTTTAGATATAAAATAAGAGGTTAGATATATTTATAAAATCTATTAAAATTAAAATTTATTTTTATTTTAAATTTGTATACATTTTATTTTCAAATTTTAGAAACAAATAGATATTATTTTCAAAATTTAATTGTGTTGAATTTTTTATTTGTTAAATAATATTTTAGATTAACGTATAAATTAGTGTTTGACACATTAACGTCTTTTTTATGTAAATGTTAGTTAGCTTCCTACTTTTAACATGTAAAAATATAATAATATTATATTAAAAATATTATTTTTTAAATTTGAAAAAAAATTATAAATTTTTTTGCTTTTATATTTTATATAATTTTTTCAATTTTATCTTTGTTGTTTGCATTTTCAAATAATTTTGTGCTTCAACTTTTGTAAAACATGACTTCAGTTTATACCATATATTGAAATATTTAACCCAAATTTATATCAACAATACATTAAAAATTATCTAAAATATATAATTTAAAAATAATTTATTACAATTACAAATGTTGATAATTCAATATAAATGATTAAATAACGGCATAAAAAAGTTATATTATTAACTTGTTTTGATTAGTCTTTTATACAGTGAAACGTAATGCATGAGGAAAGTAGACTACACACAAGTTTAAATTGTTTTTTCCTATTCATATAATTATGTATTTTTTGTCACATTTTTTCTTTAAACATTACTTATTTTTAAAGAAATCTTTGTTTACAACTTCTCCTATGACAGTTTCATCTTAGATAAAAGTCACATATTATAAATTAAGTAGCAAGTTTTTACACGTATATTTTGCAGATCTTCTATTACTTATTCTACTTGTCAAGTTACTATACATTTGACATTTTCGTATCAATCAAAACATTGTTTAATCAAACTTTAAGAAATCAAAAACACTGTTTATAATCAAACATTTAAGAAAACCTATGACTAATATTAAATAGTGTATAATAAACTTTTTGCAATCTAAAAAGAATAAGTTTTTAGATGAATCCCTTTTTATTTAAAAAAAAAAAAAACATTTACACGTATAAAAGGATGTTAATCAAATTAATTTCCTCTTATTATGATAAATTTTAATCCTCTTATGAATAAATTTCAGCAACCAATGCACAACCCAAAAAAAAAAATGTAAATTTCATTTAAAAAATTATAAAAAAAAATGTTCTAAATGGATTTACGTAACTGATTTCTTCAATTCTTGGATATCAAGGTAAATTGGAAGCCAATGTTTAATTTTTCTTTTTCTTTACAATTTTTCTCACAATCCTAACCCTATTTACATGGCTATTTCATTTCGTTTTCATCAATATAACTATTTCTATCACATCTCTTACTGTTTTGAATTGACAAAATCAGTATTTCACGCGTTTGTTGACTTCAAATAATGGTAATCCTCTTCAATTTGGATTGCAAGATTGTAACGAATACATACAAAATAATTATATTTTGCAATTACTTTATAATAATTATATTGTTACCCATTTTACTAATACTAATATTATTGAAAACATGTGTTTACCTTTATTCTTATGATAATAAAAAATAAAAAATAAAAAATATATTATTATAATTATAGAAATAAATGAATTTGAGTTGTTTGGAACAAGTCCGGCTGCATGGTCCATTGTCCATCCACCAGTGTACTTGTGATTGAATGTATTAACTACTTTCTTCCTACAAGTTCGGTGGGAGAAGATGGCAAATAAATGACATGATTATTGCAAATATTTTTTCAGTTATTACTATTTTTTTAATATGAGAAAGAACTGAAATTGGTTTTAAATAATTTAAAACAATTACACCTTATTTTCACTATTTATATTCCTAGTTAAGATTACGATTAATTATTCATTAGATGACGAAATAATGGATTATGAAGATGATATATGACTATCTTATAGTCATTCTAGAAGAATATAGATGAAAAAAAAAAGTATAAACACTTTTAAGAAAAAAAAATAAAAATTAAATAAACTTGTTCATAACTTAAGATTGATTTACGTATATAAACCCTTATGTTCAGTTTTTTAAAATTTGTTTAAACTTGTGTTGTACAAAGTAACGGGACTTGAAAAAGAATTTTAGGAGGTTCGAATTATATTTTTTATATAGAAATTATATTTTTAATTTAAAAAGAGTTTTCATTTTTTCATACACAAACACACATGTTAATATAATAAAAAATATATGATAATAATATATATAAAATTGTAACATAAAGTTTATCATAAATAATAATATATTAAAGAAAACAAAAGTTATTTAAATAGTGTTGTTGTATGCTATTTCAAATTCATTTTATGTAATTCTAGGAAGTTTAGAAACTTGTTTATTATTTCGTTCAATTTTTCGATTTTCGTGAAGTTTTTAAAGTTTAGTTGATGTAAATATATTTTTTCTTTTTCATCACAAGTCTTCCTTTTAAAAAGAATCAATTATTTTACTTTTTATCATAATTTTTTTAATATAAAATTGTTACATCTCACCTACTTAGGGAAGGATAAAATTATGAGTACTCAACTTAAATCTCAAAACCAAGACTCAATATTTTAAGAAAATTAACAATTTATAAATGATTCATTCCCTTAAAGTGGATTCCTAATATTATTCTTCCTTTACCTAACATCAAAGCCTAAAATGACTCTATTTACACAAAGAAGAGGTTTAATCAACAATTAGAACATGATTTTATGATCTCTAACAAATAGAGATATGTCTAGAGTGTAGAAAAGTCACATATAAACGAAAAACATACACTAGAGAGGGAAAACATGGTTTTTAAATTTAAAAAAAAAAATTAAACTAAATTAATATAAATAAAGTGATAATAAATAAATATTTTTTAAAAAATATATAGAATATAAAAAAGAAATCATTAGGGGAGCTATGGCTCTCCTCTGTCAACAAGAAGATTTGTCCCCAATTATATATAAGTTACTTTTAGTTTAAAAGATAATTTGTTTAAATTTGCGCTGATACAATTTAGATTACACAAGACATTAGTTCTGATATGGAAAATGATGAATCTTTGTCGGTGGTAATTTTGCATGAACATTGATGAAATGTGTGTGATGATTATACATAAGCATTGATTACCATTGATGTGGGTGTTCACTGAAAGGAAATTATTGGAATGGTTTAATTTCATGTGAAGTATATGGCGAAGTATGAATACATGTTGGTGTATGAATGAAGATGAAAATGAATATGTGTTTATTTTAATCTTTATAGAGATTATTGTGTTGATGAAAATAATATATCATGGAAAGTGTCACGTCACTTGTCACCTAGAATAAACAATTGAGTAGATGATAATAGTCATATAATGGACTTAAAGTCCATGATGTTCTCTCACCCCAATCAAAAACACCTTAAACTTATATTTGTCTTTTCTTATACTCTTACAATAATAGAGTATGATGAGGTTTAATTTAAATATTTGCTTTGGAGAATGATTGTGTTTGAAATCAAAGGAATGAAAGAGTAGTTATTTGTTATAAAAAAGTTTATGTTATTTTTTGGTTGACACTAGAAAACGATCTTAATTTTTTCTCTGATTTTTTAGTTTTTATATTACATTTTTGTGTTGATTGTTTTAACTTTGTTTTTTTATTAGTAGAGTAATTCTCGAAAGTAAAGATGTTCTTTATAAGATTTTTTTTCGGCGATATAATACAATTCACATTACATCTAACAATTTTATAATCATAAATTTTCCATTTATACACAACCAAGCGAATACATAAGACTTTTTCTTTGTCTTTGCCCGACTCTCCTAAGCAAAATATTTTCAAATAACAAATCTAATGTTTTATTTTCATTTAAACAAAAATCTCTATTAAAAAAAACTACAAACAAGGATTTGAAAAAAAATTAAAACCACTTTACAACGCATAAAATCAATCCAAAATAACTTACAACATTTTCAACAAGATACAAACACCATTATACAATTACTTTATGTTTATGATAATTTTTAATAAAGAAATAAATTTTATAAAAATGGAATGAGACTCAACAGTGTCCATTTGTGCCTCTTTGATTCTTATAACTAATGATGGCATGGAAAATTGGGTTTTTCTTCCTGCACCCCTAATTTTTCTTCCTTCACCACCAAGTTTTTTATAATTTCACTGTTACCCTTTTGGATTGTAGTTACCAACTTTCAGAAATCAGTGTTATCGGCTTTCAGAATTCGGTATTACCGACTTTCAAAATCTGGTGCTACCGACTTTCAAAAACCGGTGTTACTGGCTTTCAGGATCCAGTGTTGTCGGTTTTCAGGATGCAGATGTACCATTTTGCGAAATTATAATTTGGACAATTTTAATTTTTTTTTGTACTTTTTTGTGTTATTGGTTTGCGACCCTCAAGCCCTTGTTGACAAGCCACAAGTTGTTGGAGAAGTGAAATAGGATTACCAAGAAGGACTTGAATATCCTCGAGGTCCATATGATATCTCCTTACTTAGTAGTTATTAAGATCACATGTTCATGCTTCCTCATCTACCTATAATGGAAACATTTTGTCCTATCATCCATTCGAATAATGTTGGTGCAATGGCACCACTAATTTAGTTGTTAGGGTATTCCGCACGAGCTTACTTGTTGGATCTTATTGAGTATATAATTTTTGCGGACAAGAGTGGAACATACATTAGTGTCTCGTACCTATTATTTTTCAGAGATCTTACAACATGTGGTGGATATGCATGACGAGTCGTTGCATTGGTTCACATGTACCCAACGTTGGCATGACATCACAAATGATGTTACCCTTGTAGGATGCACTAAGACACATTGCGAGCATTGTACAAATGATGGTTGTGAAGAACGTGCAGAGAGTAATTGAGGAGATTGAAACGATTGTGGTTGATGTTGATCTTAGGGGTGGCAATGGGGCGAGACAAGACGTGTTTCGCTATCCCATACCCATCTTTAATCTTTATCTTTTTAGATTATAGTATTTCGTCATGGTTATAGTATTTCACAAAGTTTATTTTATTAAACTTCAATGTTATCAACTTTCAGAATCCGATACTACCGACTTTCAAAAACTAGTGATATCGACTTTCAAAATTCGGTGTTACCGGATTTCAGAATTCGGTGTTACCGAATTTCAGAATTCGGTGTTACCCACTTTCATTCTTGGGAATGTCAGCTACAAACATATTTAGTTTATAATTTATATTTTTTTAAGGATAAAATGGTCTTCACAATTAAACTTGGAGGTGCAGGATGAAAAATTGGGGGTGTAGGAAGAAAAACCCTGGAAACTTTAAGCTTTCAAATTCAATGACGTATCATACACGGCCCGGCATTTTGGGCCTTTTCCTTATACACATTTATTATCAATTAAAAGACAGTGATCGTTGGCGTTTTTAAATACTTATTATTTAAGTTGCTTACATAACTAAAACCTGTTCTTGTGTTTAGCTATCATTTCAGACTTACTTTATTATTTATGCAAAACAGGCCACTAATAGTTCTGTTAAAAACACATTTCTGGGTGAATTCCAAAGACGAAAAAAGAAACCAATGCGTAACAGTAAAATTAAAGAGTCAAGTCAATAATAATCATGAGTTCAACAAGGATTGGACTTAGTGTACGTGAAAAGTGGTGAAAGCTGGAAAGGAAATTGAAGTGTTTGTTTCACATTAAGCAACAAAGTCCAAAAAAACCGAAAAATTAGCAAAACAGCCCCAAACATTAGTTTTATTATATTCCAAAGTCACCCAGAATTTGAAGTTGGTGTCCCCTTTCCCTTTTCCCTCTATTCTCTCCTTTGTATATTTGTATAGTTCAGTTCTGTGGTTGCCGACGCAACGTCTCTTGCACACACGCATCGCTCTTCACTCTCTCACTCTCACGGAGAACGCGAGAAAGATCGCAAATGCAAGACATATTCGGATCAGTTCGCAAATCACTGGTATTCCGCGGTTCGCCGGAGAGCGACGAGACCTCGCTCGGAGTCGGAGGAAGCCTCGTCGATAAGATCAGTTATTGTATACGAACTTCCAGAGTCTTCTCCAAACCCTCGCCGCCGTCGCCGTCTATTCATGAGGACGCTGCGCCTCCTATCCGATGGCGGAAAGGCGAGTTGATCGGTTGCGGTGCCTTTGGCCAAGTCTACGTTGGAATGAATATCGATTCCGGAGAGCTTCTGGCGGTTAAACAGGTCAATTACTTTCTCCGTCCTTTGTTCGTTGTTGACTTAATCTTTAATTTATGCGTTCTAGTTTTATCTTCTTTTAGAATAGTTTTAATTTTTGGAGTTCAGTTCTTAGCATCTGCCTGTTCATTCTATTTCGCTTGATTCTTTATAGGAATTGGCTTTGTTAGACGAGTCTGTCATTGCGATCCTCAATAATTTCAAATTGCTGTGGTTATAGCTTTATCGCTTAAATTGATTTCGTTTTCTTTTCTGGTTTTTAGGTTTTGATTGCGGCGAGTAGTGCTTCGAAGGAGAAGGCACAGGTTTGTTGTCTGATCAAATTCCATTCGCAACTACTTCTGATTTCATCGACTAAAGCCATTTGTTGCTAGTCAGTTGTTGTAACTTGCATATTATAGACGTTTGTTAGTCATTTATACAGTTCTAAATGATAAACCGGATTGTTGTAACTTATAGATGTTTGATCTTTCCTTTTCGGTTAGTTGTTACAGTTTTTTTTTTCTTTCACTAAAGGTATTACATATATATATTTTTTTGGTTATATGTATTTTTCATCTGAATTTTTCTTTTTGCTGTTAGCTGTTACAATTTCCTTTTCTCGAAAGGCATTACTATTTTATTTTGTTATATATGTTTTTTCCTTATGCGGTTCTTTGATTAATGTTTTGACATACTACTAACAGGCTCACATAAAAGAGCTAGAAGAAGAAGTTAAATTACTTAAAGACCTTTCACATCCAAACATTGTTGTGAGTATGATATTCTATGGATGAAAGACACTTCAGGCAAAACTAGTTCAGACGACTATTTCTTGACCGACTATATTTTTTTGCTGCAGAGATATTTGGGTACGGTCACAGAAGAGGACACCCTAAATATTCTCTTGGAGTTTGTTCCTGGTGGATCCATATCATCGCTTTTGGGGAAGTTTGGGGCTTTCCCTGAGGCTGTAAGTTTTAGTTATTAAGCTGCTATACTTTTTTTTTTTTAATTTTATTTTTAATAAGCTAAATCATTTCAACTATTTCATTCAACAGGTAATAAGAACCTACACGAAGCAGCTACTACTTGGACTTGAGTACTTGCACAAAAATGGAATCATGCACAGAGACATTAAGGTGAATTATATTTCACTGATACTCATGTTATCTTGGTTCGTATCTGGTGGCTGATGTTCAAATTGTAATTAATTTCAGGGGGCCAATATTCTGGTAGATAATAAAGGGTGCATAAAACTTGCAGACTTTGGGGCATCCAAACAGGTCGTTGAGCTGGTAATCTGAGACTTATCTGTTGCTCTACTATTATTTATATTGCTTTACCTTTGTGAGGCTTCTTCTGTTTGAAATTTTGTTTAAGCAGTGTTTTTTTTTTTTTTTTTTATCTAGGCAACCATTTCCGGGGCCAAGTCCATGAAGGGTACTCCATATTGGATGGCTCCAGAAGTTATTCTCCAGACTGGGCATAGCTTGTAAGGACATTAACTCTCTAGACATATTTTAATATGTTATTCTTTTATCAGTATGCTTTAACGTGATTGAGAAACTGGAAGTTGCTTCTGGTCAGATATCACTTGCTATCATAGTTGTGACTGACTGTTTATGATTCCAGGTGTCTACCATTCTGTGTATATGGAGTTGTATTACAACTTCCTGCCTTAAATATACAATGATGGTTTCTGTAAGAAATAGAAATCTTTGCTGGAGATATTGAAGAAGTTGGTGGCAGGAGTTTTCAGCAAGATACATAGGCTAAATATGCTTTTAAAGTTTGTAGTCCTAAGCAATGTGAAGCAGAGTCATAATTGTAGAAATAGTTGTATGTTTTAGAAACAGATTCTACTTTTGAAATTCTACTAGGAGATTCTTATATACTGGTCTTGGTGTATTTCTTGAATTTTATTTTGTTTAGTTCTTTTGTGCAAGTGTATAATATATCTTTTTGAAATGGTGTTTCATTTGATGCAAAATAAAATGTTTTCATTTCAGCTCTGCTGACATATGGAGTGTGGGTTGTACTGTGATTGAGATGGCCACTGGAAAGCCTCCCTGGAGTCAGCAATACCAACAAGAGGTATCTCATTATGAGTCCTGAAATTATGCTTAAGGTGCTCTCTGAATCTACTAAAAGAAAAAAAACTTTCAGGTTGCTGTTCTCTTCCATATAGGGACAACTAAGTCTCATCCACCAATCCCTGATCATCTCTCAGCTGCAGCAAAAGATTTTCTGCTAAAATGTTTGCAGAAGTAGGTTTCTGCTTTTCTTGCATTACAAATTCCTAGTTTTAGTGTGTTTCTTTGTGATTAATACTTGTCTTAAAGTGTATGATGGAAGATTGATCAACTAAACATTATTGAGTTTTTATTTTTTTGCTGGGTGGAGCGGGGTGTGAAGGGGGTATGGGGAGAAAGATCCATCAGCACATTTCTATATTAAAAGTGACTTAAGATTCAATGTGTGTTGTATGTAAAAGAGAGAATATTTGCCTAGTATGCTTTCTTTTCAAAGTTTATTTATCAGATTACAAAAATCATGTAAATTTATATTCCTTTTGTAGGGAACCGGTTTTGAGGTCATCAGCATCAGAACTGCTACAGGTGATTGTTTAAGCATTTCTCTTTTAGACTGCGCATCAGAAGTGTATGATATTTTTGTGCAGCCATTTTAGTGATGCTAGAGCTATTGATTGGTAGTAGACTCTACTTTTGTATTCTTATTGTTACTGTTAATAGTGTTTTGCATGAAATATTTCTGCTCTCTCTAACATTATTTTAAGTTTGTAAATGACTGCAGCATCCCTTTGTAACTGGTGAACATATGAATTCTCTTACTCTGTCATCTAATGTCACGGTATGTAAAATTGATGTGATATTTGAAATGCTGTTGTATCTTTCACAAACCAATTTTTTAAGAAAAGTCGCTTTCACTTCTGACAGGAAAATTTTATAGCTTCATCACCATCATGTTCCCCAAATGATGAATCCATGTAAGTGTTGTGAATATTTCCTTCAAGGACATGTAAGATTTGGTAGTTATTTATGTGGAATATATAACGGAGCTATATTTTCAATATTATATTTTTCTTGATGCTAGTGAATGGCAACATGGTTTTATTTAGCAATTTTTTTGTAATTTATGTAGCCTTTGCTCTTCAACAGTAAATCCTCTGGACTCGGGAAATAAACAATTGTGGGGAATGAGCAATGATGATGATGATATGTGTGTGATTGACGACAAAGAAGAGTTCTCGCATAATGATGTTAAATACAAATCAATGATGTCAACTGATATTGAGGTGATTGTAGGTCCTTATTGTTTTATTTAAATTTGAAATTAATGACTGCTCAGACACATTTTATTTCATGTAGAGTTTCAACCCAATGTCTGATCCCTCTGATGATTGGGGGTGTAAATTTGATGCAAGTTCAGAACTGGAAACTCGAGAGGTCAATTTTGTCACAGATGAAAGTTACATGCCACCTGATCAGTCGGGGGATGGTAAGCAGCCAGATTTTTCCTTTCCGGGTGTTCCATCTCTTTCAGAGGAAGATGATGAACTCACAGAGTCAAAAATCAAAGCCTTTTTGGATGAGAAGGTATTGCTTTATGTTGAAATCAAGTTTGTCGTTCCGCTCTTAATTCATCAATTTTTTTGTCTACTAACTGTTGTATCATAATCTTGACCATACATTTATGACAGGCTCTTGAACTGAAAAAACTACAGACACCTTTATATGAAGAGTTTTACAACAGTTTAAATACATCTTGTTCTCCCAATGGTGAGAGTACAAGTGATGATACTGCTTCTCGAAAATTTTTGAAATTACCTCCTAAAAGCAGGTCACCTAATCGAGTACCAATCAGCACACCATCTAAAGCCATCGATAGTACTGGAAGTCCTGGAAGTAATGGCCAGTCCTCATCAACTGTTGGCCATGTAAATAACCATACTTCTCAGGATATTCCAGCATCTCCACTTAATGAATGGAAAGGAGTGATAGTTGACTCTCAGCAGCAGCCTAGTAGCCCAAGGTTTGTTTGTTTTTGCCTTGCGTTGCTTTTCCAAGCTTGAATTATTTTCAGAAATATAAAGTAATTTAAGCACTGTATGTTGTACTTGCAGTCTAAGCTTTTCTGAGAGACAGAGGAAATGGAAAGAAGAGCTTGACCAGGAGCTTGAGAGAAAGCGAGGTTCGAAATCTTTTTACTAAAATAACTAATAAGTTTCTATAGTTCCTGATTTTTTGCAACCGTCATTAAGTTTGGCTGAATTAGTTAATTTGATCCGTAAGTTTAGTACATATTTAGTCAATTTAATTTCATACCTAATATCTAGTACTAAGTCAATTGATTTAGTTAAATTGAAGTATCAAATTGACGATAATTGTCAAACATAGGTACTAAATTAACTACCATGATAATTTAAGGAACCAAATTGACTAATTTGATGTGTTAATTTCAATAATCAAATTAATTGATAAGTATCCAATAGACGAAATTGCCAAATTTTGGTACTAGATTGACTAATTTGGAACCAAATTGACTAATTTGATAATGAAGGAACCAAATTGACAGTGCCTGTCAATTTCAACAGTCAAATTAATTGATAGTTATTATTACATTCAACAAAGTCTCCTTTTTTGTAATATCAGGGATCAGATTGAGCAATGATGCTAGTTTAAGGATTAATTTTTGTAATGAAGGAATCAAATTGACTGTGTCAATTTCAAGAATCAAATTAATTGATAGTTATTACAATTAAACAAGATCGTTTTCCTTGTAATACCCGGGACCAAATTGACCATGATGCTAAGGATTAAGTTTATAATTTACAACTCTCACTCAATTTGACTCTTTATGTAAGCGAGAGACATGAGCAGAGAATACTAGCGACTCTCCCACATTCTTTCTAAAACTCCCTTCGTACTCTATTCTTAAGATAATTGAAATATAATATGTTGGCTGAATTTGGTATAAATCATTAATTTACAAGTTGCTTTTGGACAAATATTGCAGAAATGATGCGTCAGGCTGGCATGGGCGGAAAGACATCTTCACCAAAGGATCGTGCTTTACATCGGCAGAGGGAAGGAACAAGATTTGCTTCCCAGCAAATAAGAAACTCGTTAGAGCCTTCATACTGTGTTAACTACTGAGATTGCAAACACGTGTTACTGCATTTTTCCTGGGGTCGTTAATGTTATATATCCAATTGGGCCTTATAAAAAAGTTCACATGCTAATCTTTGTCGTATTGTGCCATGTAAAGCTTTTTATACATGCTTTACTTGAAAATTTTTACTTTTCTTTGGGGTTTTAGAGAAGCGTGGCCGTCAACTTTATGCCCTTTTTGTATTATGAAAATAGAAATAATCAGAACTATGTGGCACAAGATTGCCTATGAATCTGTTGCCACTTGTCTATCTTTTCCCTGCTAATTGGTTTTGAATGGTAATTTGTGATCTGATTTTGCCCCTACAGTACGAAATTAACTATTGATGATAGGAAACTTCTCATGGATAGAACTAGAACTATTATTCAGAATCGTCAACTTCTATAGATTAGAACATAATTATTTTGTTGAGAAGGGAACTAGTTAGTTGGTTATTGGACTTGAACACTCAATCTGGCCTAACACCTTTTGCATGTAATTTTTTAGTTTAATTATGCCTTTGGTCACCATTTTGGAGTCAAAATCTCAAAATGGTACTCAAATTTTTAAAAGTTTCAAAATGGTCCCTTTCTTTGTTAAAATCGTCTCACGTTTGTCCTTTTCGTTAAGTCAAGGTTGACACTGTTAGAGGGAGTGTCACGTGTCAGTTCCTCTCATCGTGCCACGTGACAGTGACAGAGTGACGTGGCAGTGACACATGTCTGTATTATGCCAGGTGTCATTTCCTTAGTCTCAATTTGGTCTCTTTATTTTAATTTGTCTCAATTTAGTCCCAATTTTTATAAAAAATTAGCAATTTTGTCCTCCAAATTGAAATCAAATTTAATTTTATATAAATGTTATACAAATATTTTTATTAAATTTGATATCTTTATTCAAATTGACATTGTTATTATATATTTTTAACATAGTTAAGTTTATTTAAAATTATGTTTCACATTCAACTTTACTTAAAATTGTTTTCAAATTTTAAATTTATATATGTTTTATTTTTACATGAACTAGTTAATTTGTGAATTTTTTTCTATTAACATTATTTTATATTAACAACTTTTAAACCATTTAAAATAAAGTTCAATGTAAAATATTAATTAAATGAACTTAATTTGGTTAAAAATATTTACTTGAAATATCAATTTTGATGGAAATATTTGTATACATTTATATAGAAATTAAATTTGATTTCAATTTGGAGAGGGACAAAATTGCTCCATTTTTACAAAAAATAGGACTAAATTGAGACAAATTAAAATAAAGAGACCAAATTGAGACTAAGGAAATGACACCTAGCATAATACTGACACGTGTCATTGTCATTGCCACGTCACTCTGTCACTGCCACGTGGCACGATGACAGCTTGACACGTGGTAATTTTTTGATTTTTTTTAAAAAATTCAAAACTAAAAAATAAAAAATAAAAAAGATTCAAAAAGAAAATAATAAAAAAATTCAAAAAATTGAGGAACTGACACGTGACACTCTCTCTAACGGCGTCAACGTTTTAATAAAAATGGGGACCATTTTGAGACTTTTAAAAATTGGGTACCATTTTGAGATTTTGACTCTAAAATGGGGACCAAAGGCATAATTAAACCTAATTTTTTTCGCATTGTTTTCTAGTATAGGTGATGCAGATAGGTTAAAGTGTTCTTTTATTCCATAATTTTCTTCTGATACTTCTCATGTATTTCGGAATGGACTTTCTAGGAATGCATGAGAGGTGACTCGGTATAAGAAATTGGATACCATCTGTTAAAGAAAAAAGATAATAAGTTACGTATCATTTTAATATTTCTAGCATACAAATGACACAAAGAAGAAGCAAGAGTAATACATTTCACAAAATCACATATCACTTAACCAACAAATATCGGTCTACTTGAAAACTTCATATTTTCATAAAATATAGTTGGATACAATTTGTGCTGCTTTTAGTTGAATGTACCTAGCTGAACGTTTAAGTGTTGGCCAACAAAAGTAGTAGAATTAGACTAGACAAAGGTTAACTCAATAGGGCAATACAAGTTGACATGAAACTCTTGAAAATTAGATAGAGTTTTGTCATTAATGTATCTACTCATACAATTATTTATAAGTTGAGGTGCGAAATGTAAGCTCATTCAATCGTGCGTTTAACTATGAGCTCATATTAACAGACTTTTTTACTGAACAAATGTTTAGAAAAGGAGCAAAACATCGCAATAAATAAATAAAAATATTATGCACGAACTTTGGTGAAGTTTCATTTTTTTGAAGTTAGAACTTATTTCTTTATTCTAAAAAAGTTGATGACGTTTGAGATAAAACTGCCATCATCAAAGGTATAAAACATATCACATCATAGAATTGCTAAACTGAAAAATAATCTATATTTTCAAATTTTTGGAGGAGGGAATTTCGCCGGTCGCCGTTGTTTCACTCCATTTACTATTCCATCACTTTGCGGTGCATTTTTCTTGCTCTTCAACGGTGAAACAAATCTGGCTGTCAATCTTGAAGGAGAGAAAGATCGACATAGTTCTGATGTAAGTGGTCCCTTTGAAGAACTCTTTCTCAAATCCGTCACCCCGTCAATTTTTTTCTCAGTTTTCTTACTCTTTAATGGCGAGGAAGCTAATAATCTCGCCGCCACTCTAGAAGGAGAGAAAGATCGAACCCATCTCTTTGGAGAACTCTTCTTGCTCAAACTCAAATTCGTAGTTGCAGGTCTCGCAAGTGAAGAAGAAATAGACACAGTTGATGGTTTTTTAACTTGACCTTGAAATGGGGAAGCTTTTTCAGGTGGGCACTTGATCAAACACTTGTGTTGTGTTCCCATGTTTCTTGATATGACAGGAGACTTTGTCTTGCAAAACTGTTGTTGCCTTGATAAATTTGTAGACAAGAATAAAGGGTTATTCTTGATAGATACCTTATTTGCTAAACACTTAATAACATTATGATTCTCTTTCTCAAACTCTGCAGCAGCTTTTGGAGGACAAACCTTAAAGTTGATCCTAGAACGAGCTCGCAGAGGTTGTGGGGAATCAGAAAGTACTTTTATTTGTTTCTCTTTTTTCCTTCTATCATGGAATTGTATGTTTTCAGGGTCAAGTTTCTGATTTGACAGTTGGGACAGTGGAGTTTGTGGTGCCTTGGTGGCATTTTTCTTACTAACAGCTGAAACTATTTCTCTGGCAAATTGACTTGCCTGCAAAATTTCTCCAACAGTCTCATCAACAAGCATTGCAGACAATGACATTTGCCTCCATTCTTCACCTGCATCAAGATTTGCTTTTACATAAGAACATGAAAAGTTAATTGACAATGATTTCAAAACTTACTATGTGGAGATCTTCTTGCTGCATCATGCTTCCTCCTTCAAAAAATATGAATAATCACAATCATGACTAGTAATACTTTTTTACAATATCTAATGAGAAAATATAATCTTAAAACCAAAATTTACCTCACTGATTCTTGCTTGCACCTTAAACTGGTTCGAGGGCTGAGACTTACCCCTGAGACCACCTTCGTTCCACCGGCCACAGTGTACTGAAGTTCTTGTAGTCGAACCATGCACTCGTCTATCTTCAATGACCCACAACAACAATTCAATTTTACGGAAGCTAAGCCGAAACAAAATCAAGAAATCAAAGAAAGAAAAAAAAAATGAGCAACGTGGATTAACGTATCACCTTGTTGAGTGTTTCTCTGATTAGAACAGGATTCAGAACTAGCATTCTATTTTGTTTTGGTGAGGTTCTACCAATCATCTTTGGGAAACGACGGGTTTCAAAATTTCAAAGGGTGAACACTCATAAGATCATCATTCAATTTACTTCGAGAAAGATTGCCAAATGCTCCTCTCTTTCGCAACGGCCAATATCCTATCCGCAGGAAACGTTTGCGACTGTTACTCAACCGTTCTGTTTTATTTTTAAAAACAATAAATCGCGTTACTGTTTTAAACTCAGTCAATCTTATTTCAGAGAATGCAAAATACTTAGAAATCGTTACATTATAATAATAAATGACGATTTTAATTCTCAAAATTATAAAGTATTTTAAAACTGGTACCATGGATCATTTCGGTTCTTAACGATGGATTCTAACTCTTTTGTTGGGTATTTTGTTCTTGAACTTTGATCTTTTCAGAACTCGAATCAGCTAATGATTGTCAAATTTATAATGAATTAATGATCATTGTTAAGTGGAAATATTATTTCAAGATTGAATGTAGAACATATATTATTTGAAGATTGAAGCAAATACAATATGAAAAGATGCGCTTTAAACGTAAAGGTACCAAGAAAATATACTCTCTTTAAACTGAAGAAATATAAAGGCATGATGATGTTATTTATCATCGTCACGAAATGGACAATACCACTTGAGGGGCCATTATATCTCTCAATGTCCCACAACGGCTAGCTTTTCGAAAACTCAAATATAAAACTTTTCCAAACGTAAATAAGTTTACAAGACTATCTTTCTATTTATGAATCTTCATGTGAAAATTAAGTTGTGTAAAATCTCTAAACTAATATTTATTGCAGGTACACGATTATTCATATTTAATGTGAAGGAATAGGATGTATGATAACGTATATTTTATATTAATATTTATTGTTTTATTGTATATTTAAAGTGATTCTCAGATCTCAAAATGGATATACAATTAGTTACATTTGAAATTTTTAACTATTTTATATGATCTTTTGTGAGTAGGGTACAACCTATATAACTGGCTTTATAGTTATAACTTTACCTAAATGTTTAGGTTCACTATGAAAGTTATACTAAGACTGAACAATCGATTTGAGATAAATAATTAATCCATTTTTTATTTAATCTTACTGATTCCATTGATTTAATTACTTTTTATTCTATTTTTCGAACAAACATTTATTTTTGCATTTTAAATGAATGATTACGATAAAATTAAATGCAGGTTAGGATAATCTTAATTTTATTTTAGTAAAAAACTGAATATATTGTTGGTAGGCTCCAGCACATGTTTTGGGCAGATACGTCTAAAGCCTTCATTTTATTCCTAACAGTAATTGATACCATAGAAAGCAACAAATGCCAGACTTTATCATTTCTATAACTCAGATTTCACAACAGCAAAAAAAAAAAAATTACATTGAATCTCATAAAATAATCATAATCAAGACTTTCCTACCAAGATCCTGTGATCAAATTCAAGTCGTGCATATTCATTATTTTATTCACAGCGTCTTCTGTACGCCAGAATGTGAACCTGGTTTTCCATAACACATTAACATGAATTAAATTTTCTCATGAATGATAGGTCGAGTGTTGTTCCAAAGCCATTGGAGAGCAGAGCCATCCAACAATGATGAAACCTGTGAGGTGTCATAGTAGTTACAAGACAAACAATCAACTATACAAGATTACAAAACAGAAAATTTCAGACACAAACACAAACACAAGCATGCTCTATGATGTTTAAGCATTCTTTTACTGCTGAGGTAATATTTTAAAGAAACATAGTATAATCAGACAGGCAGTTACAGAAAAGCAAAGCCATGGAATACGTTCATGTATGGAGAATCAAAAGGGACTAAAGAGAATCAAAACAACAGCAAAAAGCAAGTAATGGAATACACTAGAAGGAAATCTAATGAACCTAAAATAGCCAAAGCAAAATACCTTTTCCCAGACTACTGAGTGATAGTTATTAAGCCAATCAATCTCAGCAACGGATAGCAGAGACAAATCAACCAATTTAATCTGCAGCATAAGCTCAGATTAGGAAAAAGAGTACAGAAGGATATATGGCTCGGAATAGAAAGTTATAAAGTTTCAATGAGAAGACCAAATGAAAACTGAAATCATCACTCCAAGTGATCAGAAATTATATTTAAAATAATAAACAAATATTCAGAATGGAATGAGCAGCCAATTGAAATTGATGATAAATTTCCCGAGGATATGGAGAGAATACATTATTTATAATTTCTGGTTAATAATCTACCTTTGCTTGTGCTTTATAGGATTAATATTTATAAAAAAATTCATAATTGATTGACTAAAAACCGTTAGGCCTGAATTGTCCACCATCAAATAGGCCTCAATGACCACTATCAGTCCCGTTTCAACTCTTAAAGAAAGAAAGGACTTGCTACTACTACGTTAGTATAGAAGCATAATTAGATAAAATTTTATGGGAGAATAAGCTATTTTACATCCTCAATGTCCTGATGCTGAACTATAAACCGGCAACAGGCATTTTAACTTGCACAAACATCACCCAAAAAGAAAAGAAAAGTAATCTATCAACTGTAGCAACAAAAATATGAGGAAAAGATGACCAACAGGGAACAACATACCTGAATGGGTACATATGTAAGTTTTTCAAATCCAAGGTACTGGACTCCCCCAAAACGATTTGGTGTCTCAACATTTTTTACAAACAGGAGATTCTGCAAGCTAAAAGAGTATCATCATCATGCAAACCAGAATATGAGAGTCAAAATGTTATTCCACAGTTTGGAGAAAAAAAGGAATTCCGGCATTTTCTTCACATTACCAAGTGGTGGTAAGAACAATGAAATATAGAAAAATCTTGAATTAAGTAATCCACTGCAAGTTTCTTAAAAGACACTCATGGTTGATGGAAAGTTATGCAATGCACAAATGAAATTGAAACTGCCACTCCTTAACCAGAAAGGTCTGGAAAGTAGCAATCAATGAACAAATGAAATTGAAACAGCCTTTCATTAGAAATTTAGAATACTTCCTGATTTCCTAAACCTCAACTTTCATTTGGTGTAAATGGTGAGCTTCTTAAAGGAAATAAAATTAATACAAGTATTAACAACACCAAATAAAACTAATTGCATGATAATCTAAACAATACAGCAAGACTAGGGGCTAAAGTTAACATTTCAAAGCATATAAGATAGCTTAGGAGAAAATGACCTCAATCCGAATGCCAAAGGCATGGTCTTCATAATAGCCAGGCTCATTGCTAACTACCATGCCCTTCACTAGAGGGGTCAAATTTCCGAAACGGTGACTAATACTTTGAGGGCCTTCATGAACATTTAATGCAGCTCCTACACCATGCCCAGTCCCTGAACAGATAACAGTAAGCAAACTTGCTCAATCAGTCGATGAATCCATTCGGTTTTAGGAAAGTAACAGCCCTCCATTTGAAGTAGGAACATACCATGCCTGTAGTCAAGTCCAACTTTCCAAAGAAAGGAGCGAGCAAAAGCATCCAACACAAAACCAGGGGTATTTTCAGGGAAGACTGACTGATCGAGAGCTATATGGCCCTGTAATAAGGTCTATGGGTTTAGCCAGAGAATTGTTTAAGAAGGTCAAATTACCAGGACGAAGATGTTAAAAATTAATAACAGCCATTATGCATGTACTAGAAAATAAAAACATAAATTTTGTAAGACTGACACAACCTAGATTGCTGAATTGTGAAGGACACTTGCATGAATGAAATGCATAAATAAACCCAGGAAAGAGGTACAAGCAATCTACCTGCAAGACTCGAGTAAAGCATTCTTTCTCTCTTGCTGTAGGCTTGCCAAAATGAACTGTCCGCGTTATGTCTGTTGTGCCATCAACATATTGAGCACCACTATCCAATAAGAACAATTTATTGGCATCCACAAAACTACAGCTCTCTGGTTCTGGTTTGTAGTGTATGATAGCCCCATTTGGACCAGAACCTGAACCAATGAAATGCACAAACTATTGCTCAAAACAGAGGAATTGTACTAAAGACTAAGAGAAGTAAAACTATGAACCGAATTACTGGTAAATATTGTTAGTATATGTTTTAGGCCCATTTACTTGTCGCTTCTAGGATTAGCTTTGTGTGTATATATAATACACCTCTTGTAACATTTTGTACACAATCAATAATACACAATTCCCTTTTTCATATATTTCTTTGTTCTTTGTTTTCTACAAATATAAGTATTAGGAGGAATAATAGCAACGTATTTCAATAGAATGGTCATATTTTGTTACATAGGATTACTAAATGGTGTTCCTTTACACTCCATATTTATGGCAGAAGGTATATTTTCTGAACTTTTCACTAAAATAATTGGCAGTTAAATAGATCTGAGAAAAAAATTACGGCAGCATCTTTTAATGTTTCTTTAACCATAATTCAATAGAATATATTAAAAGAAATTGACAGTCAACCACAGTACCACTTATTGTGTCAAAGCTAGTATCCAGGAAACCAGCTTGTTTTGAGCGAAAATCAAGAAGTTTATCCGAAACCTCTACTTCTGTCAATGTTCTATTCTTGGTAATTTCTGTTTCTAACCAATCCCAGAACCGAGCAAGGGCAGCAGCATCCCTAGAAATGAAAAGATAGCAGAATTATAGGTACATGTGTGTACGCATGCTTCTGTTTGACAGGTAAATTAATTTAACATTTTTATCAAACACATATGAATATCTAACTGGACGAAGAACGAATTACACAGCCACCAGCAACATGCAGAGCTCCAATTAGAGAAAGATCATTAAAATACAGAAATCTAAGCATGCAAAAACCATCAGCAATAATCCTGACAAAGGTAAAATAGGGTTACCTTAAATGGCAAAAACCATCAAGAATAGTCCTGACAAAAAGGTAAAATAAGGTTACCTTAAATGGCAATTTTGCATCCCTTCTAACTCTGATTCATTTTTTATGGCCTTCGAAATAGAAACAGGAGAGACTTTATGGACAGCAAAGGGTAAATCCGAGCTCTCAATAGATCCATCAAGACCATTTGTCCTGGTTTTGTGTTTATTCTCTCGGTTCCGATAATATCTGTCGCAGGCAGCTCCATAGGCATTTACAATAGCAGCATTAACAGATGAAGTATCCAACCAAAGAGCAGCACCCTGAGCTGCCAATCTTAAAAAGAAAATCAAGCTCAATTTTCAAAGCCACGATGCTTTTAAAAAATTAAGCATAAACAATTGACAAAATGAAAGATACAACCACATTGGTCTGTCTTCTACAATTGGGGGTGGGGGTAGGGCACGCATAAAAATATGGATTTTCCATAATCACCTTTCAACTTCAGATATAATTGAATTGTATGGCCTGATCTGTATATCAGCTTTCTTCAAGTGATCCCTCACCTCTTCAGTAACTTTGGAATCATCTACAAATAATTTTGCTCCATCAATCTCCACAATCAAGTATGCATACACAACCGGTGAATGTGGAATATCACTGCCTCTCTTCAAAAGAAAAAGTCAAAATGTTACTTTCACTGAATGAAACATTAGCAAAGAACATTGGAAAAAGGGAACCCATAAGTTACTTATGTTAGACTTCGATCCAAGAAACTTTAATAAGATATTGAAGAAGGTGTACAAGGATATGTGACAGTATAAACCAAAAATCAGTATATCAAGAAAAAGAAAGTGTAAATAATTAAAGATACATTACCAAGTTCAACAACCATGCAATTTCATCAAGCATGGAGATGACAATTGCAGAAGAGCCAGCACTGACAAGTTCTGACCTCAAAGATGACAATTTTGACGCAACATCTAAACCAGCATACTTTAAGTCATGCACTCTAACTGGATTATTTGGAGGTCTTGGTCTAGATTCTTTCCAAATTTCATCAACAAGATTTGAATTGTACAAGTAAACAAGCTCGTGATCTTTCTTAGAGATAACCCCCTTAAGTTCCTCTGCAGCATCCCAAGTAAAAAGAAACTGCCTCCTTAACAATATGGAAGAGAACATCGTATTAGGAAAAGAAACCAAATTAAGGGGTATGCAAGCTCAAAAGAAGGGATGAAAAGTTTTTACTTGTTCAAGGTGTGTAAAAAGATAATACTTGAGCATGACATTCAGGATTAGATTAAAAATTAGAACAAATAACCTAGGCTTTGTTTTGATAAAGAGTTCTCCATTATAGAAGAAAATAAACAGAAATAATTAAACATATTAAACATACTTCTCCATAAGTTAAATTTAACATATGCACAAATAAGTTCTGTAAAATTTCTTTGATTTAGCTTCTCCAAAAATTGATTTTAACTAGTGCATAAACAAATTTTAGTTTCTGGAAAAAAGTTCATTTCATCTTTTTCTTATTTTCTTCTCCTATTAGTGTTTATAGAAAACCTTATCCACACATGACACTAGTACTTCATTGTCTATGCTGACAGTACAACATTGTTCATATGATCCGGCAATAAATAAAGTGAACTTCAGTTTGTTTTGCTGAATGTTAGAATGAAGAGAATTAAACATACAATTTGCAATTAAAACAGAAAAGAAAATTTAACAAAATCAGCATGCAACATAAAAAGTGGATATAAATGCCCCAAAGAAAACTCACGGGATCAATGCCAACTCTGCCACCTGGAGCCAATACCTCATTGAGCCATTCTCCTGTAGTAGGGACTCCTGGGTTTCCTGCTCGCATCAGAATCCAATTGGAGCTCAGCTGCTTCTCTGCCTGCCCAATGATGGAAAATAAATCACAAAATTAGTTCAATTCATTCTGTATAAAGATGAAAGGTGCAGCTGGAGTCCAATAAAACCTAACCTGGAGAAAATATCTGCCATCTGTCCAGAGAGCAGCTTTATCCTTAGTAACCACAGCAGTTCCAGCACTGCCAGTAAAACCTGATATGTAGGCTCTCCTCGTGTAACACTTGGCAATGAACTCGCTCTAACACCAAATTCAAATTATCATGCATATATCCCTTGGTCTTTTTGGTTAGAGTGATTTAGTTAGAAAAAATGAAAGGATGAATGACATACAAATCCAAAGGGACGTTTATTTGATCATTTTCTATTTCCAATTTCAAAGAAACAAAATACAAAGCTGAAAATATGTCTGGTTGAAGATTATAAAACATTTTCATTGAAAATATTTCAAAAATCGAAATAGATTCATTTTCTGTATTTTTTGTATGTTTTTAATACGAGTAACCATTAAAACCTCTCATCATTACTACCAGGCCCTCACCAAACTATCATTATCTCCAAACTATTTAATGGGTTTCTATCACTGACTTGAGCACATTGGCAAAAGTGTTTGATAAAACACCAACATCATTTAGGTGACAATAAACTCTTGACCAAAAGCTAGTTGGTGGCACAGTCATATTTTTCAGCTCCCTCGGACACACTGATTTTTCAAATTTAAAATCTCGTAAAATCAAATACAAGCATAAAATATGCTTTTTAAATGTTTTAAGAGTATAACATAGGTTTCAAACTAGACTTTTACACAAATTAAGAGCAGATAAGTTAATAGCATTATTTCAATAGAATATCTGGTTTGAAACCTTATAAAACCTTTTTAAGGATATCTTGAATTTAGTTTAGCCATTAACTATACTATTTAATCACTCAAAAATTAGTTTCATCTCAAATATATACCACGCGAATTTGAGGTACAATATTACATATACAACATGCAACATCTAGCTTAATAATATGTGGTCAAATTAAGGACTAAAAAAACCATAGTGAGCAGTTAAGTTTAGTAACTAAATTAAAAATAACATATGTTGGGATGTCACAGGTTTTGAAAAAGAGACAGAGTCAACTTTTAATTTAATCTACCTAACCAGAACGTCCGTTGCCATTCACTTGTATACACAGTTAACTATATAAAGACTCAATAAGTCTACAAAATCAGTTTAAGAGCTAGACCAAATTGACTTACAGACTCTTCACTTTAAGGAAAGTGTTTATAATTGTTTACTTTCACAATCTAACTTAACATCTATTCACAATTTCAGAGACAATATTGATTACTTATCCTTCTTATTAACAAAGAATCGTCTTTTTTTTTTTGTCCTTTCATTCTTTTATTTTCTTTCCTTAATCAAGCTAAGCATTACATTGAAAGAGACATGGAGGCAAAGCAAACCTGGTGAGCGTCCTGAGAAGGGATGACGTAGGCGTCAATGTCGACTCCAGGGTTGGAGAAGAGGCGTCGGAGCGCGGTGAGCTTGGCGTCAGGTTGGGATTCTGCAAGGGGTTTTCTGATTTCCGAAGAAGGTTTCACTTTGAAGGAACTGCTGCTGCAATTCTGAACGGTTAAGGAAGATTTCTTCCATTTGAGTTTGAAGAAAATTGGGTTTGGACGTGAGTGCAAGAGAGGAAGGGGAAAGAAGAAAGAACGCGTCGATAGTGAAAAAGATGATGAAATGAGAGCGAGTTGTTGCATCGTAGGTTGACGATTTGTGCCGGAAGATGAAATTGCCGAGCGAAGCAATAATTTATAATTATCAGTAGATAATATTCTTTGGTTCGCTCTTTAATAATAATCACTTGAAAATATCAAATATTCTAATAAATTAATATTGCAATATATTTGATAGAAGGCTTAAATATTTAAAATAATCTAATTTTTGTAGTGCTTCTCGTGGATGGTACTACTTTTTTTAAATATTTAAAATGATTTTTATTTTCACATGTTTAATTTAGTAAACACGAATTGAAAAAAAATTAAATTAAACATGAAGATCATTTTAAATATTTGATAAAATTGAATATCATCTACAATAAACATTACAAATAAACATTACAAAAATGAGAACCATTTAAATATTTGATAGAAATAAAATCATCCACAATAAACACTAAAAAAATAAAACAAAAAATGTATTTAAACCACGTAAGAAATATGTAAAAATTAAAAAATTAAATTATAATAAATTTGAGAAAATATGTAAAAAAAGAAGAAGTGAATGAGTATTTCATTACGAGGGATCGAATTGAACTGAAAAATAGATTGAAAATATTCGTTTTTTTTTAGAAAAAAACCTCGGATTTCGAGAACCCCCACTACTACCCCATTAGCAACGCAATGATGCTGTCTCCATAACTATCACTCAAAGCTTGAAGGTGGTTTCAACTTTCAAGCTCGGAGCATCGACCATGGCTATCATCACAGAAGAACCAGAACCAGAGCCACAACAACAACCTCACAAACCAAAAACCAAACCCAAACCTCCGTCTTCTCCACCACCCCACAGCAACACCAACAACGGCAACAACAACCCCTTCTCTTTCTGGTTCTACTTCACTCTCTCCGTTTCCCTCTTCACTCTCATCTTTGTATTCACCTCTTCCCTTTCTCCCCGTGACCCCAAAGCCTGGTTCCTCACTCTCCCCACTTCCCTCCGCCACCACTACTCCAACGGCCGCACCATCAAGGTCCAGACGCACCCCAACGAAGCCCCCATCCAAGTATTCACCTTTCAAGAGGGTTCAACATCGTCCGAAAACGTAGTCATTGTGCATGGCCAGGGTCTCAGCTCATACTCCTACCGCCAACTCGCCAAATCTCTCGCCGCCAAGGGAGTGCACGTGACCGCCGTTGACCTCCCCGGACACGGCTTCTCCGACAAGTCCGTGGAGGTGTCCGTGGAGGGGGTCGACGGGGTTCTGGGGCGGTTTCAGTACGTGTACAGTGAGATTCAAGAGAAGGGTATCTTCTGGGCGTTTGATCAGATGGTGGAAACCGGTCAAATACCGTACGAGGAGATTCTAGCGCGTATGTCGAAGAGAAAAGTGAGAAAGCCCGTTGATTTGGGTCCACAAGAGATGGGAAAAGTGTTGGGGGAAGTCATCGATTCGATGGGGCTTGCACCTGTTCACTTAGTTCTGCACGATTCCGCGTTGGGGTTGAGTGCTGATTTTGTTTCTCAGAGAGCTGAGTTGGTGAGGAGCGTGACGCTTATCGATGCGGCGTCGTATGGGGCTTTTCCCCTTTGGGTGCTGGAGGTGCCTGTGGTGAGGGAAGTGGTGTTGGGGGTTTCTTTTGTGTATGCTAAGGTGGTGGGTTTGTGCTGTTCCAAGAGGGTTGGAGTGACGGATTCGGATGCGTTGAGGTTGTTTTTGAAGGAGAGGGATGCGAGGGGCGCGGTTGTGAATGTGGGGAAGAGGGTGAATTCAAGCTTTGACATGGCAGAGTGGGGTGAGGGATTGAAAGGTATGCCAATGCAGGTGCTGTGGTCTGCAACCTGGTCTAAGGAATGGAGTCAGGAAGGTGATAGGGTTGCCAATGCGCTTCCACAGGCCAGTTTTGTTACACATTCTGGAGGCCGCTGGGCTCAGGTGAGATCAAGATTTGTTTTTGCTTTGGTTTTTATGTTGTCATGAAGAGATTGTTTAGTAGGATTGAAATGGTTGATGGGATGAAATTTAGTAATTTAAGGATTCTAAATTTGTCATCTTCTCCCTACTTCTTAAGTTGCTTACTGATATTGTGATGCTTTCAGATGTAACTATGCTCTGATGCTATATTATCTTGATCTAAACTTTCTTGAAGCTGTATTTTGAATGAACTTTTTTATATATTCAAGTTGTCATAGAATATAGATGTTAACTTTTTAACCTCTTCTAGTACACCTAGTGATGAAGCTATTGGCTGTGTATACATTTGAACTGGCTTGTGTTGTTTTTTGCATTGCCAGTTTTTGTGGGTTTTTCTGATCCTGGTGAAAATCATGCGGTTATGGTCTCTGTAGCAAGTCAAACTGAGTAGCTAAAGTAGTTCCCTTTTGTATGGTGTGTTACTGATGGCACAGGAAGAATTCATAAAGCTCGAGTTAACCAAAATGATTAGATGATGAACAATTTATTGTATTTTATATGATCATACATATGCTTAAATATTATGTGCATGTTTTTCTGCATCCTACTCTGGTGTGAAGCTTGAAACATATGCTCCAACTTAACTAGTTTGGCTTTACAATCCTTTTCTATATGATCTGGGTAGTGTTTACTGTTTTTAACTTTTGGAGGAGTTCTATATTCTTTTTCAGATATTTGTCTGTCATTGTAATTTGTGGGACTAATTTTCTAACGAATTTGTTTGCGGTATGTTACAATAGAAAAGTTTTCCAGCAACAAGCCCTGCCATTGTGTCTTAAAAAGCTTCCCTTAAATCCTCATAGACTAGTGAAGTGATGATTTCTAGTGTGTGAGGATGATTTTGGTGCATACTGGTGATTTATAATTAAAATATCGTATGAGAATTCACTAAAAACCTTTTTTTTTTTTCATTTGCCAACTGAATTGCTTAACTAACTAGTTGTTGTGAATATTTCTTTTCGATACTGTCATGTAACATAAATTTACCATCTTACCATGCAACAATGTCAATGTTCTTTCCTTTCGTTGTTGAAACTAATCCAATTTATTTTGATCTCAGGAGGATGCAGCAGTGGAGATAGCTGACAAAATTTCTCAGTTTGTGTTGTCATTACCAAAGTCTGTCAGAAAGGTTGAGGAAGAGTCCATCCCAGAACACATACAGAAGATGCTTGATGAAGCAAAAAGCAGTGGTCATGATCACCACCACCATCATAGTCATGGACATGATCACCATGATGAACTATGATGATACTCAAATCCATGGAGCCAATTATAGATGAACCTCATGGTGGGTGAAAGTGAACATTGGATTCACACTTGCAGATAATACTCTATTGCTGATACATTGTATTAGTCAAGAAGCTTAAGCTTGCACCATGAGTAGCCAAAGCCTACATGTTGTATTTTATTTATTTTTACTGTTTTACATTTTCAAAATCTTTTAGAGTGTCACTCGTAACAACAATTACATCGACCTATGCTCTACTTTGGAGCTACTTTTTGAGTTTTGGGTTTGGAAAGAATAGATTTTTATCAGTGAAAACCATGACTACCAAAACTGAACCTGAATGAATAGCATACCAGGTTAGGTCTTGGAAACTTTTATTCTGGTCATGAAAAAAAAAAGGGGCATTCTCTACTCTTTTGACTGGTAATGGACCTAAATATTTGAACAATATGATGAGTGATAATGATAAAGTATAAACTTTAGGAAAAGTTTATTCATCCATGTGATAACTTTATTGTGTATTGAGCTGGATGTGTGGCAGAAGACAATGCACTTATAAAAAGTCTTAAAATACTCCTCTCTCTCTCTCTCTCTCTCTCTCTCTCTTAATGGGTCTACAATTTTAGAACAGCTAATAAAGTTAATATTTTATTCCTTAACTTCGATATTTCCATAAATTAATTAATAATCAACAAATGTAAAAAGTGATAATCATTATCAATTCCAAAAGCAAAATAAATTAATTGGACAATATTGCAATTAAATTTGCCAATAAGGCTGAATTTCTATTTTTTTTATATCGCATCATATTGATTGATGATCCTGGTTAAAATGACCAGAGCTTTACTCTTAAAAAATTATATGTAATACAAGTAGACTAGAATCATGGTTATAAATTTAAAATGTATGCATTGTTTTGGATTTGTGGTGTCGAAATGTTTACAATTGAAAGATGGTAAGTGCATGAATTCTTTTCAAAACCTTGTATAAGTTTCATTTGCACACCACAAGACGTTGTAACATATCGGTCAAATACGTAAAAAAATATGACCATAAGAAAAAAACTGAGTTATAAAATTTGTTAAACAATAATTAAATGATAAAAGTAAATTAAATTGATTAAATTAATTTAGCATTAAAAAAAAGAGATAAGATAAGGTAAGCAACATAATAATGAAAAATAAAAGATTATAAAAAGATGTAAAAACTAAAATAAGGACTAATCAAGTGCAATCTAAAAACTAGCTTCCAATCAATCTGTCAAATAAAAAAAAAAAAACCTTTTCCAATTAATAAACTTGAACTTGTTTCTAATAATTTCTTTCATTCTACATTTTTTAACTATGACTCTGAGACTTTTAATCTGTCTACAGTTAGATAAACTAGTTTTTACACATGAACAATGGACATTTTGCATTGCAACTCTGTTATATATATATGTTGTATCACACTCTATGTATCATATATTCTTCTAATATGTTTCAGACAAGGTTTAGCCTTCAACAAGAATCTAATATCCAGCCATTGTTAGGGTGTTGTAAAACCATGACCCACACTCAGTCTTATTGGTTGGGAACTGTATATGGACAGAATTACTACCCAAATTCTTAAAACCAATCGACATTTTGGCTTGAAGCTTTGGGTTTCCTCTGTGGTTTTTGATATCGGTTATTCTCAAACTTAGCTTTATTTATAAGTGAATACAGCAAGTCTGCCTCAGCTGATGTATCATAGGGTGCTTCAAGTATACTGCAACATCAACCAAATGGAAACAATAATTTAATGGAATATACCACAAAATTGCCACAGGAATTATGGCATTTCATATACTAAGGAAGAAGATAATGAAAAACAAGGCAAACTTGTATCCTTTTAATTTTCTGTGAGAAATAATACATCAATCAACAATATTACCAATAACTTTGGTGGATGATTAAGGTTACCTGTCAAGTAGCTCCTCCAAGAAAATTCTTTGTGATGGGGTTACGTAGTGTATGCAATTCCTAGGACATTGTCCAACAGCACATTGAACTTGGTAATCATCCCCGTGACCTTTATTGATGGTAGCAATGTAATTAGAACTATGAATAAAATGGTATTAACACAAATTTAAAACTGGGTGAGACATGTGTCATTCTTTGGTGTATGCCTTGCTCAAAATTATGTAACTAAATTTCAGGTAAGAAAACCTTGAGAAGATGCACTTGCTGTTCCAGTTGAAGAGGCATATGTAAAAGCATGAGGGGCTCTTTTCACACAGGAACTCGAACACGCTGCAGAAAATTTAAACTTGTAGGTGAAATGGAAAAGTAAATACATATTGATCTATTCCTAGTTTCCAAGAGTTGACAAAATGACAAAATCTCATAGTCAAAAGTTAGAAATAAAGCCATCGCGACTCTATTCCTCTCTTCTACCCTTTCCTCATAATCCTAACTAAGACAACGTTTTAGCATAAAGCGGTCCAATATTTAGCTGCAAATTTGTAGAGTCATCACTGTTCTCCAGTATAAGAACCCAAGAACAACCCAAGAACAGAAGGGCACAAAGAAAAATTGAAGGGCATGTCCCCTACCTTTGCCGACACAAAGCAGCTGGTTAACAAAAAGATCAAAAGCTTCACACTCTGGCGTGTCGAAGGGATCCAAACATTCACTACAAACAAACGAAACTCCGAATGAAATACAGCACACAAGATGGTAACAGGTTTCCAAATTCAAAAACCGAAATGTTTAAGAAATGACCAAAAATTAGGTTTTTTTTACATATCAACGACAAATTTGCCCTGATATTGTGGAAAATATAACAAGTCAAAAATATATTATTGAGTAAGTCCTTCAGAGTCATGACGACTTTAATTTAATATGCAATGGAACAATAACCCAACAAACATTAAATGTTGTTAGGATATGTTTTAATTTATAACTCTAAAACATGTTAAGAGAGAACTCAAACAAAACATAAAGTGATATATATATATATATATATATATATATATATATATATATATATATATATATATATATATATATATATATTAATTTTGTCTTATCTTTTGTAAAACTTTCAACAAACTTCTCACTCCGAAACTAAACATAGGTGGTTCAATAACGATGGATAGAACCATATATCCAACAAATCGTTAGGATAAATTCTAACGGAAGTGATCGTGACTCTTGAAAACATTGTAAATTTGAAGCTAAAGTGACTCATTTTCTAAATATTTTGACAAATTTGCTCCAGATAAAAAAAGACTCCAAAAATTATCAGTACCTTTCAATTAATTGTGACGGGGTGCAGTTGGACAGTATCCGGTAGGCTTCAATGACGCGGCGAATCATAGCATCAGAGTGTGTTGTATGAGAGTGTTTGGTGAGGTCTGGATGGAACTGCTTTACCTTTGAGAGGAAGAGAAAGTGAGAAAGAAAGATGAATGAGAGGTGAAATTGGGATGAGTGAAGGGAATAATGATGTTGGTACTTTGGCGCGAAAAGCAGCTTTCATATCGGCGGCGGAGCAGTGAGGGTTCAGTCCAAGCACGGCGTAAGCCGAAGCGGAGGTCAGAGGAACATCATCGTCTCTGCTACTGCAATTCGCTCTTCCCTTCTTCTTCACAAACCCTGGAAAATCGCCACTTCCAAAATACAGGGACGTAGGTATCGTTCTAAAGCTCGTGATGTTCATTTTCGGTACTCAGAACAACCAAACAACGGTTCCAATTGCACTTACTCTTTCTATTTTATTTTTCTTTTATTTATTAATTATTATAAATTAAACTTTGTGGACACAAGATGGCCGTTGAGAAGTGTCGCTTTAAGCTATCCTTTATTTCAAACTAAATGAAGTGGAAATAGATTTTCTTGTTTTTGTAAAATGGCTTAATTAGTTTTTGGTCCATATATTTTTAGTTTTTATATTATTGTTGAATTCAAATTATTTCCTAAAAAATGTTCTTTTTCATAAACTTTGAGATCGTTTTTAATCATAATGACTCGACGATGATAAATATAGAGGTCGCAAAATGTTTAAAATGTTACATGACACATCTTGGCGCTTGTGTGGAGTGTAATTTTATCTTTTCTTAATTATGTTTTTATAATTTTATATTTTTTATATATGTGTTTTTATTCGACATTTACCATGTGTTCGTTTGAAGAGATTCAACAAACCAGTTAATTTAGAGTAAATATGAAGTTGATTTTGTGTTCCATAAAGATGATTTGCGATTGAATACAGTGATAGTGATGAATATGCGAGATAATACCAAAATTTCATCTTCTTAAAATGGTGAAGATTTGCATAAATTATTAAGCATTTTACTTTTATATCCCTGTTTTTACAATAATAAAGTTGATTCAAATTCATAATTGGTGATAAAAAAAATTAAATTTGTGATGATGAACAAACTGAGTTTCATATATATATAATTAATACAACACATGTATATATAATAATAATTATCACTAATAATATATATAATAATTAAAATAATGTTAAAAATATAATAATTAATATATTAGTACATCATAATTAATAATATGTAAAATAATTATTATTATTAAGTATTAATAATTATTAATTATATATAAACATATGTAATAATATTAATTAAAATATTAAAAAATTATATATATATATATATATATATAATTAATATTATTACTATTAATTTGTGTATATAATAATTAAAATATTGTTAAATTTTAATATTTTTAAATTATTTAATAATTATTATTTTTATTTTTATCAAGAAGGGTATTTTAGTAAATTTTGATGTAATATCTATTAAATTTCATTTTAACGGGACGGATAGGGTACAAGACAGACATTACTCCATACCCTATCTGCTGGATAAATATTTGTCTCATACCTGTACCCATATCTGCATAATTTTTTAATATCCACAGATATTCACGGTACCCGTGGGTAACAACAAAATAAAAAAAATATTTAACAACATATTTTAATTTTAAATTCAAATAAAATACAATACATAACATTCATAAATCTTAAACAAAGTCCAAATAATAGTGTTGAATGACAATTTACAAATAAATTATATTTTTTTAAAATTAATTGATAAAAAATAACTCATTCAAACTCAATATATTAATATTTTAATCATTTTTTTAATTTTAATTTAGATTAAAATATAGCGGATACGAGTATCCACGGGTACAGATACTATGATACCCGTACCTGCCTTGTTAACATGCAGATATTAAAAATACTCATATCCGTCATTTGCGGATATCCATTTACAATATTCATTTCCTACCAGTTGCAGGTTTTATCACGGATTGAGTACATTTTTTTTATATCCCTAATTAAGTTTATATGATTTATTGGAACTTGAGAGTTTTAATTAAAGTTTTTAAATATTAGTGAAATCATTAATAATTTAAAATTCACAATTTGTGTATGCTCTTTATAATCAGTGTTATATTTTGTGATGTGTTTAAGATTACAATTAAAAGAAGAATACGCTTGAGCTTTGTTTCTTCACCATATTCAAAGTGGGACACCTACTCCTATTCATTCAAAACGTCTTAATTTTGATACTTCATTTCATGCCATCTTGTCATGAACTTCACATTACCTTTACATCTAATTGTGCATGTCACTTGTATTTATATATTGGGTCTTACTTCTTCTACCCTAGCTCATATAGGATGATGTTTCCTTTCATATTTCTTTCCTTCCAATCCATCTCTTCTATTCTCCATACCATTTACAATAATTTCTATATTTTGTATGGTGTGAGTTTGGTGACCTTTTAAAAGTGGTGTAATTTATGAAAAGATTCACATGTTTTAACATGCGATGCTTGAAATTTAAAACACTCCCTAATTAGATAGAGTGGGACAGTTTCCTTCTTTTAAATACTGTAGTACCATTATCATTTCTTCTCTTAAATAATTTCAAAATAAAAAAGTAGAAAATTAGATAACTTATGAAAATGTATTGATAATAAATTTTATTGGTGGGAGGCATGTTAAAACTATTTTACTTTATCGTGAATCTTCTATACAGGAAAAAAAAATTATAAATGAAATATTTGGGTTGATTCATAATTATCAACCATTTATTTATGTATTTTATATGATCCTGCTTAAATATTATATGTGGGTTTTGTCTGGGGAACTAATTGAATTGTTACATACCAAATGAGGTGGACGTTACTTAGAAGAGTCAATCTGCTATAGAGTTTTATTATTGAAGATAACAAAAACATCTTTAAATACTCAAAGTTTCATATTTAAAGCAAGTTTTCCAAAAACTGCTAGAATTTTATCATAAACCGCTCTCTGAGTCACATAGATAAGTGAAAAGGTCGGAAAGAAAACATTGTTTTAAGAGAAATGATGTTCGATTGTACTGATGCAAAAGAATAATATACCATTCAAAACAAAGACAATAAGATTAAAAAAGAACTAGATTGTCTGGTCTATCTCCAAATAGATATGTGAGAATCAGAGTTTAATGTTTTTTAACATCGGAACAAACAATTTAAGTGTGTCTTCTTTTTCCTGTCAAGTGATAAATTATATGAAGGATGTGCTGTTAATTTTGTTTATCCACGTGGTCTATAATTAAAATATTGGATTACATCTAGAATTTTTATTTTCATTTGTCAATACCAATATTCTAAGATAAACTAAGAGTACGGTTTCACTTCCAACCGATATTAAATAATATATATATATATATATATATATATATATATATATATTAAATCATAATACCTCAATTATACAAGTGTATAGATGTGAAATAGGAAGATAGTGTGAAAGTAGGAGATATGATTGGAACTTAATAAATATGTTATGAATTTTGCTTGAAGATACAATAAATAGAAGCTAAAAATTTTTTACGGGTTATTTTATATTTTGTCCACTCATACTATTTAATTATTTTTCCATATTACATAAATTTACAACTTTATCATGCAATGCCAATGTTCTTTCCTTTTCCTTTTGTTATTGAAACTATTCGAATTTGTTTTGATTTCATGAGGATGCAGCACCAGAGATAGCTGACAAAATTTCTTAGTTTGTGTTATAATTAACAAAGTTCGTTAGTAAAGGTGTGGTGAGAGTGAATAGAACGAGGTAGTTTGACACCAATACTACCGTTTGACATTCATATAAATTAATATTTTATTTAAATAATAATATTTTATTAAAAAAATTTAATGTCAAATGATAATTATTTGAAAATGGTGATGTGAAAGTAATTTTTTTGAGTGAATATTGGATTCACACTAACAAACTATGAAGTTCGTACACTAATACGAATCGTACATTCGCATTAAGAAATAATAGAAATTGGATGTCATTTTTTGCAATTAATATAAATAATTACAAAGACAACTTATATGCACAATTAAAATTTATTTGTCGGTTATAGTTTTTTTAAAATGTGTTTTTGAAACTTTCACAAAAATCTTTATTATGAAAGAAGGACAACATGACATCTTTATCAAAAATGTTATTTATAAGGAAATTTTATAATTTCAAATCTATGTCTATTTTCGTTTGTCATATAAACATGTATATATCTTCCTATTCTACTTGTGTTATATTACTGGTAATATAATATACAAAGACCTTACAATTCAACTATATGTGTACTTTTTTAAGTTTTGTTTGCAATTTTTCAATAATGGATATTTTTTCATAAAATACTAAATTTTTAAAGAAATGAAACCCTTGGAATGATGATTCCAATAAACAACATGGTAATCAAATAAATTTATTTCTACAATATTGTATGTCATAATTACATATATTATGATAACAACAACATTTTTTATTCATATGCATCAAATTCTTCAACGGTAGATTTATCATTTACAAATTTACAAATTTACAAATTTATTCTAGTGGTTGGAGTTTCATAATAATAACATATAAAATACAACTTTCAAATTTGATAAAACGAGAATTAATTTCTCAAAAACAAATAGGTAATACACATATTCTGAATTATTTATTTACTTCCATTATACCAAACAAAATTTGTATACTTTTATTTTTCTTTCATTATTAGAATACAACAAAATTCATTATCAATTTATACTCTTTGTCTAATCAAAATATATGCATCAATGTTATTACTTTTTATTCAATATATTATACTACTATAAACTTTTAATGTGTCATAAGTTAATCACAATATTAAATTCTTATTTATAATTTTTTTAAAATTCAACAAATCATGAACCATGGTATACAAAAATTTAAGAGACTCCTTAAAAAATAAATTATAATTTTTATTATTACATCTACATAAACACAATTACTACATATTATTTCTATTATTTACATATATATTAATCAAAATATCTACCTAAATGGTACGGAAGATGAAACAAGTCATTAACATCAATATTTAATTAGTTAATATTTTTAATTAATACTCTCTTTCTTACTGTATACATGTAAGTAAAAATATATTTAATTTTGTTAATGAATATAAATTTATTTTACATATCAACTTAACTAATTTATAAATATTAATAATTTATATTATAATATAAATATTAAAAAGTGCGTACAGATAGTACCTGTGTTTCTCTACGAGTAATTATTTTTAAACACCAAGCTTGTGACAGCCAATGATCAATTTAATTAAACAGTGAATTGCAACCTCAAACATGACATCCCTGATCCACAAAAATCCAAACAAAGTTCTGACTAAACTCAATAACAGGGTTCTCACTTGCAAATGAACCATTAGTATATATGTATGCTGACTAATCCATTTTATCCTGATCCAAGTAATAGAGAATACACCTTTTATCAGGAACATAACCTTCATCTTTCAGGTGTTCCAATAACACAGACAAGAGCCAGAATATAACATCAGCTTGTGGATGCATTTTATCCCCTGCTACGAAGCTATTCACTTTCTTTTCAATTTCAATCCAACTAATACCCACTTCTTTTGCTACGCCCATCTCTTTCATTCTCTTAATGGCACCTGCTCTCTCTTTCCATTTCCCTTCACTAGAATAAATGTTGGCCATCAACACATAAGGAGCTGGGCTATCTGGTGTAGCCAAGAATAGTTGATCAGCAGCATATTTACCCATTTCAGAATCACCATGTATGCCACAAGCACCAAGCAATGCTTGCCAAACCAGAACACCAGGATTCTCAGGCAACCCCTCAATAAATCTTTTAGCTTCCTCAAGAAATCCAGCCCTCCCCAACATGTCAACAACACAGGCGTAATGTTCGGACCGTGGACTTAACCCATGATCTCTAGTCATAGATTCCAGAAACTCCATGCCCTTCTCAACTAAACCTGCATGACTGCATGCATGAAGCAATGACAAAAATGTAACATCTGTTGGTGCTATTCCCTCCTCTCTCATAGCATCGTAAAATTGAAGCGCTCTGAAACCATCCCCATAGCGAGCATAAGCTGCAATCACAGAGTTCCATGAAACTGAATTCTTTTGAGTCATCTCACCAAAGACTTGCAGTGAGTCGTACAAATCTCCACACTTGGAGTACATGTTTATGAGTCCGTTACTAACAAACAGATTTTGACTGAAGCTTTTCTTTATGATTAAAGAGTGAATCTGTTTACCGAAAGCCAAAGAAGTACCAAGAACAAATACCCCGAGAATGGCAGAAACCATGTTGGGGTCAACTTCAATTCCCAATTTCACCATTCTCATAAATATCTTGATAGCTTCCTCCTCAAGTCCATTTTGCGTAAAAGCTATAAGTATTACAGTCAAGGAAACCTCGTCAAGTTCCTCAGCAAACTCAAAAATCTGCCATGCTGCTTCCAAACTCCCACACTTTGAATACAAATCCATCAAAGCACTTTCAATGCATAAATCCGACTGCATTCCCAATTTCCATAACATACCATGTATTTTACGGCCATCCGATAATGCTTGTAATCCTGAACAAGCCATGAGCACACTCAAATATGTCAAAGAGTTAGGACTGACTGACCCGCAACGCATTTGGTTGAACAATCTCAAGCCATCCTCATAAAGTTCATTTTTTGCGAGGCCAGATATCACTGCCGTCCATGTTATAACATTCCTCTCAAGCATTTCATGAAAAACCTGCTTACCTTCACTAAAACACCCACATTTAAAATATGATGTTATAAGTGCATTCCCCACTGTAACTTCCCTCTCAAACCCACCAACAAAAACCAAACCATGGACCATTTTGGTCGCACCAGAGAACTCCAGTCCATCACAAGCTGACAACATTGTGGTCAGTGTTGCTTTGTCAAATCGACAACACACTGTCCTTGACTCACTCATTTGCTTAAAGAACCTAAAACCCGTGTCAAGATCCCTGTTTCTTAAAAACCCAGAAACCATTGTATTCCATGACACGGTATCTTTCACAGGCATATGATCAAACAACTTAACGGCGTCCTGCAGTTGACCGCATTTCGTATACATCGAAAGGAGAGAGTTCCAAACAAAAAGGGCATTGCGGAGGGAGCTATCAGAATCGTAAAATGGAGGTTGCTTGATGATACGAGCATGGATGGAAGAACCGAGATTAAGGTTTCCATCTCCGCCGCAAACCGAGAGAAGAGAGCTCAAGTGTGTATGGTCGAGGACAGATTTTGAGGTTGTAAGAAATGGGTTTTTAAAAGTTGGTGCCTTTATGGTGAAGGGTATATTCAGAGAATCCAGCCATGAAGGGACGTGAGCGCTGAAGTTCCATCTGGATTTCATCCATGAAAGGGGAAACAGATACTGATGGGCGCGCCGAAGATACTATTTCGAAAAAAAAAAATGGTAAATAATGAGACAAATAAGATGAAAATATAATTGAAAAAAAATGAATGTGTAGATATATCATGTATTTTTTATTTGTCTACCAAAATTAAGATTTTTTTAGTTAACCCATTTAAAAAAAAACCTAAACCTTTGTGTAAATATTGTTTATTATAATGAACCGGTTCACTTTTTGTATTAAGAATTCAAGATAAAACTGTGTTGTTCATGTTGAAAAATTGCTCAGAATTCAATTTTTAGAAAATCAAATTTCGGGGGATTTTTTATATATCTTTTCATTAATTCTTGAAAAAAAAATGAAAAACTTCAATGAAATTCAACTTTCCTGGATCTGAATTTTGAGTAGATTTTCAACTGTGAACGATCAATTCTGAGCGAGTTTTTCGACGTTGCACAACTGATTATTTTTCCTCAATTGAAAATTTGGCTTCCAGAAATACCGTAAATCCTAGAAAAGTAGTAAAATGAAATTATTTCACTCTTCATTGTTTTCCAGAAGAAATTTAAGAAAGTCAAAAGTTCACAAGGGAAAGAGCGTGAAGTATTAAAAATGAAGGTGTCCGCAAAATCTAAAATTATTTCCATTATCATGTTTGTAAAAGAAAATGTTGTCACTAAGTTTATGTCTGCATTGAAATTGTGGAAATGATGGAAAGAATAAATGAATATCATGAATTAGATGGAGGCAAAAAGGTAAAGTGGATTTCTTGTCAAAATTTAAGAACTTGCAACTAAAAGTAATGACTCGTGCATTGTTCTCTTTCATTTTTGTTGCAGAGGTTTACCATTGGATATATTAGCCTTGTAAGGTATAGTAAACCAACAAATAAAATTGAAAATCATGAAGGTCTCTTTCTGATGCATTTCTTAATGGCAAGATACACCAGAACAGCAACAATCCCTGATAATTTCAGGTGATTGTTATACAACTTCATAAATGAGTTCACCTCCATTGTAATTCCAGCCATGAAGAATTACTTGAGGAGTGACACCCTGAGGAACCTCAAAAGATATATTTATAGGCATGGTCTCTCCTGGGACCAGTGAAAAATAGTTATCAGAGTAATGAACAGGAAGAATTCTTGTGTCTTCCCCTTCCTTGTAGTCCTTCTTATGAACAGAAATTTGAAGAAAGAAAGCAACGCCTACATCAGATCCCTTTATCTCTGTAACTTTCAGACCATCACTTTTCCCAGAAAAACATTCGTGTATCCCCTTAAACAAAACAGTTTCATGTTCTTTTCCAACACTACAATGCGGAGTTTCCAGTGATTGTGTGCCACAAAAACCATCACTTGGCTTAACTGTTGAGCTTCTTGACTCTGGTATTTCAGATGAGTTTGTCACATGCATTTGAATATTATAAACGGATTCTTCAATTGAAACCTTCGATGTTATCTTGAGAGGTATTTTCTTCTCCCTGTATGGCTCCAATAACTTGTAATCTCCACCAGAAAGATGCAACCAGTAAAAGTTTCTGGATATAACACTTTTATCTGACATGTTATAGAATTTGAGAAGAAGAAAGTAGACAGGCTTTGGATCTTTTGACTTTGGATACTTCATCTCAACAATAGGTGCTACTTTTTTTGGCAGCAAAGAGAGATTTTCGTTAAGGCTGTAGTACGGGCGTGTTCCTTCAAGATCCCACACGGAAGTTTCAATGGCAACATTAGACAACTTTTCTGATGTAGTATTAACAACCTGTTTTGGGGAGGAAGATAAAGAAAATACACAGCCTTTAAAGAGTTACTTTTTCATTAGTGAATCATGCATAAATCGAAAAGAAACTTGTAAATCAAACAATTTTCCACATTTTCGTTATCCTTCAAATCTTTTTAACTGGCCACTTTTGTCTTCCAATATCAATTATTAAATCGGTAAAGCAACATCTCTAGTTTTGTGACCAACTTCATTTCAATACTTACCTCTATCAAATATGTAGCAAGATTAAGCTGTACATGAATTGGTTCTGCAGCACACCGACAACCATAGAAACCTGCTGTTTGATCAAGTAGATGGTCGTAAAATTGACCTCTCAGACCAGTCCAAGGATTTTGTGTCTTCCATATCAATACACCTGTATATTTGCTCCACATGCGAGAAGTCCATCCCTCAAGAAGAGCTCTGTATTGAATGTAGTTAACAAGTTGAGCCTGAGGAGATTATAGCATCTAAATTAAACATCAATTCAACAAAAAAAAAAAGATCAAGAGAAATAGGATGATGAAATATTCATCACTAATGGCCAACAAGATGAAGGTTTCTACTCTCTTCTTACCTTCAAACAAAAATCATCAAGATCTTTTGCATCACCATAAAGTTGAATCTGATCATGAACCTTGGTTGGTTTTGAATAAGGAATATATTTATGGTATTCCCATATGGCATTTGGAACTTCTTCAACATAACCATTGGAAAGTTTCTTAAACAATGGTATCTGCCAACCTTCCGGAGGCATTGTTGCTCGTATGGTAGCTGCAACTGGCATTCCCACAGAACCAACCTCTGGATTGAACCCATAGTTATAGTAGTCATCCTTGAAGAAATTTTCAGGATTTTGAATTTCATAAGGACCATCAGTGAAGTCCCCCATCCCATTAGCAAATCCATCCCACATTGAACCTTGTATGTAAATCCGTGTGCCATCAAGGTACTGACTAGGATCTGACGGTGTCGGGAACAAGTCTCCTACAGGTTTGCTGCTTTCATCCTTACTTTCAAAATAAGGATGAAGCCTTAGATCATATTTTAGAGCAGCGTTTATATCAGCTGGTGGAATTTGCTCATTTCCCCCCACCCATAAGGCAAGACTAGGATGATTTCTTAGAAGCTTAACTGTGTCTCGTGCACAAAACAAGAAAAGGTCATGGTCCAGAGGACCATCTGGATTAGATACTGGGTCACCACGTCCATCAACATCCCCAGTAATCCAAAACTCTTGCCACACCTACAAAACTCAGCCAGCAACTAGATAAATTTTTGCCGATCAAAAAAAAAACTAGATAAATTTTCTAAACCAACACACTGATGTAGTATAAACATAAAAAACACAAGATATTGGACAGGACCAAGGATTATATGGTAAAACTTTGTCTAAGCTTCAAACCAGATAAATCATCAGTGACCATCTGGTCTAGCTGCAGCAGGAGTAACACTTAAAAGTCACTTTTCAGAAACACGATCTGGGTATCCCCAGCATCATAATCACCATATAGCAACCATTCACTTAAAATCACTATCAAGAAACCCAGACAAAATAATGGGTTTTAGAAAAAGAAGATTAGAATCAAATCTCCACTTAAACAACATAAGACTAAAAAATTAGAGGAATAATAAAATGTATTAAATAACCAGGTGAACTATAAAACCAGCCCTTAGCAGGGTGTTTGAGTCACTCAACTCACTGCTATATCCACACAAAAGTACCCAGAAATGAGAGAAGATGACAAACCATGCATGCATGCATGTTACTCAGCTGTGCATAGTCACATTGAGGGGATTCTATCAAATTAATGTAAACCATTTCTTTCTACCCTTCTAAAGGGACCTTGCAATTTCGATGTTAACTTGTTGGCATTCATATATAAGCAAAAATAAGGATCTGGTAGCAGTTTTAACTTACCAGAAGGCCATAATAATCACAGTAATAATAAAACTCGGGTCTTTCAGCCAGCCCACCTCCCCAGCATCTAATCATGTTAAAATTCATATCCGCATGGAATTTAATATCTGTACTATACCGCTTCTTTGATAACCGCAATAGTCCATCAGACAATATCCAGTTACCCCCTCGAATAAAAATTGGTTCTCCATTGACTTTGAACAATCTATAATATTCAATGCACACAACAAAACATATACAGAAACAATTTAAAAATTGAATCAATTTTACCAAGTACAAGGTTAGATAAAATAACATTGACTAAATTTGAGAAATCAACTTACCTTCCACCAGTAGCATCATCGATATGGCTCTCAATTTTGCGGAATCCAAAGTGATGGCTCCAAGAATCAGATTCACCAAATCCTTTAACATCAATGCTAATAACAACATTATACAAAGATTGCTTTCCCATTCCATTCGGCCACCATAAATAGGGCTTGGAGAAGATAAGCTGTTAATTTGCATCATTAGCACTTGAAAAGAAACGATAAAACTAAAGCCCCAACTTGTGCAAAATAACAGGCTCAGTAGTAAGAGATACTTGAAAATACTATCTATTTAGGCTTCATGTGTGCAATGCCAAAAAAAGAAATAGCGTTGTCCCTATGATCACTTGGGTTGGTTTAAATTTTTCTATATGTTTTATTGTTATATCTATCCAGGATTGCATATGTTCAATGTAAAAAAGGGGGCAGGGGTTTCCCTATGATAACTTGGCTACTTTGTGATCAGTTGGCTTATCTAAATATTTTGCCATCAGCTTTGTTACTCCAGATCATACACATCAAGCATAAACAATAAAGAAAGACGTCAAGTAATAACTTACAAATTATGGATGCCAATGTCTTGACAATTTCTAATATATATTCATCAATTTATCCAATCATATCTGAGCCTTTGTTCCTTTGATAGGTAAGGAAATATACGAGATCCATTTAACCTAATCACAATTAGCAGTGTAGTAAAGATTGTCTGGTTACATTACAAGCTCAAGAAATGACAATCCACTTCAGTTATAATAACAGTAAATTAGAGTTATCTAAAAGTTAGACAAACTTATATACCACAAACACATGACGTAAGCCATATACATAAACGTATACCAACGATGTCTAAGAACCAAAAGAATAGGGTGTGAAATTTGAACAAATTTCTTAAAATAACCAAATTCATCGATAAAGGTGTCTTGAATTAATAATTAAGTTCTTCAAATGTACTACAGGTGTAGGCACAATGAAACAAACTTTGTCACAAATAATGAATACAATCACTGACCTCAGGAAATGTATATTGCACCCGTGAGTTTGCAGGTATCGAAAGATTTTGAGATTGAAGATGCTCTACCAAGAAAATGCTATCCTCAGGTTCTATTGTCACTTGGACACTCAGAGAACACTCAGCAGTCCAGGAGCTTCTGTTTTGCAATTCAATCGTTGTATGTAGATATGCCTTCTTATAGTCATCAGAAAATGTTGAAACCAAGTGCGGATCAATTATTTTTACTGGCTGCACCAAACAGACATTGAAATTATCCCACCAAGGAACAACTAGAAGCACCATTGTCTATGAAAGAAAGGCAATCAAAACTTTAGAATATTTAATCGGGTTTGTTTATTTATGGACTGCACTAAAAGCTAAATCGAGCATAGTAATTCTATGCCTCCGCAATTTCCTGGTTTAGTTTTCCAAACATCTCGAGGACTCCCCAGATAATATTTCATGAAGCCAGCGTATGATTGGGCTTGATGTTCATCAATATTTACTATGAACTAGTTACAGAAAAAATGCAATAAACACATAAGAGTCGCGAAGGGAAATGAAAGGCCTCTGAAATTGGTCTCAGTGACAAATCCTAAATTGATTAAAAAACCAATAGTGCAGACTTCGGCATGTACTTAAATAATTAATGCTACTCACCCCAGTAACAGAAATAGAAACCTCATCCCATATTCCAGTATTCCTATCTCTGCAATCATATTAAAAACTCGCATTAGTCACAGATGCACTTTGCTTTACATGGCTTCTCTTACTTCCAACTCTCCGAATTTCTAATTCAATATCTAATCCCAAGAATGCTGTAGAAAAAGAATTACATGTTTTAGTTCAAAAAACAAAGAAAAAGTAAATATATTATATTTGGATCAAAAAGCCAACGACCACACATCAATACATCTATACAAGTATTAGCAATGTCACCTTATAGGAGCCATCCAATCCCAACCTTCAACATATTGTGTGGCCACATCCTTTCCTATCTACAAAATAACCCGGAACAAAATTAATTAGATAAATCCAGTACGCAAAAACAAGCACTGTTCCTCTTCCTCTTTCACTGTAGTCCTAATTGATTCCAGAAATTAGGAAACACTTGAAATTGATATCTAAAGGTTACATGTAACAGGAAGGTTGAGTAGTTGAAAAGAATAAAACTAATTGATGAGAAGTATGAATTTAATTTCCAACCTCGTGATCACCACCTTGTCCCCCCTGGGGAGGAATTCTCCCAGGATGATCTGGAGGATGAACAAGAACAGCAAGCAGGTTTGTGCCATCAGCATGAACAATATCGGTGACATCAATGGAATGCCTCCGAAACATCCCTTTTGGTAGAATGATTTCGTGGCCATTCAAATACACATCAGCAGAGTAATTGATTCCACGGAAGTTAAGATCACAGTGTTCATTGCTTGACTGCAAATGCAAAAGGATAAAGTAATTAGTGATGCCCCCTTCCATCAAAATAAGAAACCACCATCGTATATTCAAAAGAAGATTACTGTTAAGATCCCAAAATGGTTTTAAAAATGGACTCTCCACAACTGCAAATTCAAGCCACATCTATCAACAAACTTTAGAGATATCCCAGATCATAACTAGACCACAACTGTGAGTCTGTGACTAACCAAACTTTAAAACCTTACACACTGTATACTGGTCTACTATAGGAAAACTAATCTCACAAACTTGAAAACACAAAATATCAGCATAAGCCAAAAAAAGGAGTATGAAATTAAAGTCAAAGGGTACCACTTGAAAATCCAAATCTGTAAAATGTACAAGAGAACAATCACAACACGTACAAGTTTGCAGTCAAAGGTTGTAAAGAACCAGAAGGTGTAATAATCTCTTCCTGAATCAGCAATGTCAATGATATGTTCATTTTGCAGTCCGTAAAAAGGATCGGGCACAACTTTGTTCTTCACCAAGGTAGCCAGAACACTGTTATCATGTTATGTCACATTGTGTGGAATCAAGTCAACATTGTAAGAAAGTAAAACAACGTAAATGGAGATTAAAAAAAAATTGTGATTACGTTGCTGGAACGAGAGCTTCCATCCATGGTGAAGTGGGGCCAGTTGGAGGGTGAGTAGTGGTGAGCTGGGTTCCGGTGAATTGCACCTCAGTGGACCTTGCTGCGAACCACCCTGAATCTAGCGTTCTCTTACGGTGTTGCTCCGCCATCACCGAAACCTTGGATCGGCGGAGAGGCTTCTTCTTCTTCTTCACTGCTCTTGTTCAAGCGCACGCAAACAAGAAAGGAAGAGAAAAACACTGGTTTTATCTTTGCGTTAGACACGTGGATTTTGCTCCTTCTATGTGATGATTTATGTTAAATTGTCTTTTTCCGAAATTTGAGTTGAAAGGAGAAAAATATATACTTTGAATTAAAGGGACCGGATAAAGTACCCCCAATATTAGGTTACCCATGGATCGTGACTATTACTAAAGGTGTGATTTACCCCCAATATTAGGTTACCTATGGATCGTGACTATTAGTAAATATGTGATTTTCGGAAGGAAGAATTATTAGGAGAGAGATAAAGAGATAGGAAGCATAGGACAATTATAGTATTGTTTCTTTGGAGTTGATTTTAGAATAGATTAAATATTAAATTTGTAAAAGTTTATGATTAAAATTGATTGATGTGAAATATTAATTTTTTTTAATAAATAAAAAAGTTAGATTATCGAAATATTTTTATTATTATACATAATATAAAATTATATATAAAGGATTTAGAAATATTTTTATAAATTTTGTTTTTGATTGAAAATATAAAAAAATTATTTATAAAAAAATGAATAATATAATATATTTTTTCTGAAAATAAATTTAATATATGAGGTGAAAAATAATTTATATACATGAAAACTTTTATTTTTTTTTAATAGTAATTTTAGAAGTAATAAATTTTTATTATAACCATAATAAATTATTATTTGCGTTAATAATTTTTATTATGTTGTTTTTTTTTATAATAAGGAGAATGAATATAAGTGAATGTGTAATTTGATAAATTCGGCAGTATCATCCTCTAATCTCATTATGGGTAGTGTGATTAGATCTTCAGTGAACTCCTCTAATCATCTCCATTACTTTGTATCACTTCTAAAATAATATACTGCTCACTCGCTGATCATCGTCTCATATAATATATCTATCCAAAAAAAATACAGTATAAACCTTTTTTTTCCTACTAAAATGAGATCATTTTTAGGAAATTTTAGACTTTAGCAAATCATACAATTTCACAAAGAAGAAATTGTCCGATGTTTAGACAATTTGTTTTTAATTAAAATGAACTTTATGATTATGATTGTAACAATATTGTTTTTAATGAAAAAGAATTTAATTACTTCGTCATTTTATAACTAATTTATAGAGCAAATTTAATATGAGTTTAAATCTCGTGATGATAAGATAAAAATAAAAAATTGAATAAGAAATAAGTTAAAAGATCATAAACTCGCACTCTTTAAATTTTAGATTGAAAAAAAAGTGTTAAATCTCTTATGTTGATTAGATTTAATATCACAAAAGATTAAAAACCTACCAATTAAAAATATTGTTTGTTTGAAAACAATTATGAATTTAGTTTGGCGAAATCACTTTTAAAATTAAAACTGTTATTTGTTGTTTGAAAAACTAATACCAAAATTATTGGTCATCTCTGTCTTATTTTTCTTCCACCCATATCAATGAATTAACGAATTATTTTCCAACTTTTGTTTAATACATTTTAGACTTGACATTTTTTTTTCTTATATAAACATAAAGTTAAATTTATCTTAGTTCAACTTGGTTAAGTTTGGTTTACCCAAAGAGTAATTATGTTTTCTAGTTTTGTTTGATAAATCAAAGTAATTAATAGATAACATCATATTTGAACATCTCCGATTAAAAATGTATATATTATTAAAATAAAAAATTAAAATATCATGTGAGATAGAGTATATCGGCGTAAGCGAACTTTACTTCCTAATAAAAACAAAATGAGAATTTTATTTTAGTAATCCATAGTCCACTTATATTATTCTTTACAATATAATCATCAAGTGGATTTTTAGTTCTCGTGGTATTATTTTTTAATTGTAATTTAATTGTATTTATTATGGTATTAGAATATCATTATTATGTTAAAAGCTATCGTTTATTAGAAAAAATATTTTTAATTTAACAAATGCTTAACAAACTACTTTAAAAAGGGTAACATGATTCTAAAAAAATACATTTTTATAATTATAAATAAAAAATAAAATAAAAATATTAAATATTAAATATCAAATAATTATAAAAAAAATATTAAATATGAAAAATGTGAAAATATCATTACACGATTTGTAACACCTGTTACATCACGTCAACTTTTACCCTTAATTTTACTGTAATAAAAGAAATATAAAGATTTCAAAACATAAATCTTATAAGTTTATAATATCTAATTAGCTTGCTAATAAAAAAAAACATATATTCTAATTAGCAGGAAAATCATATATTTTTGTAATTATCAGAACATATTATCTTTAAAATTGGGTTGTTAAATGATTGAAAAAGTATTATAAGATAATTTTTTTTCTTTGTAAAATTCTCCCATCGAAAATATTTTATGTATCCCTTTTAATGTTAATTTTAAAATGGATTATTATTTATCGTTAATTTTAGGTGCTTGCATTAAATTGTTTGATTTTAAAAAGAAAAAATGTAATATAAAACGAAGCCGAATATATCTTAGTTTCCAAACAAATAAGTGAACTTATAATTTATTAGAAAAATTATACTTGGATTTTTAATTTTTAATTTTATTCTTTAATTTTTTGACATGATTTAGTATAAATTATTAATTATTTTAATAAAAAATATTAATAAATTAATCGATTATCTACACTAAACTCCACTAAACTACGTCATAAATTAAATAATGAAAATTAAATGTGAATCATAATAAAAATATTCCAAGTCTATGAAGTCAATATAACAGCAACATAACTAATAGTTACATCTCAACCTTCATTATGTTTTCCTTACATTTATCTGATCAATATATGAAACTTGTCTGATGTCTATTATAAAATTTATTTGATTAGTTTAATGTTTATTAATAATTTTGCTTAATATAATGGTTTTGAATCTCAACCTTCATGCATCACACAACACCACCATGTCCTAATCTGAATGATAACTACCCTTTCTTGGATCTTCGACCTTGATCTTCCAATGGCCATCAGAAAAACTGGAATTTCTTGCGATCCTTCTCCACTTCACGATCCTTTCATTCATCTTCTGTGTAAGTCCACAGTAAGATTGCAACTTTTCAGGCATAGCATCATAAACCTGCCACCACCTTTTGTGAGCAGAATCACTGGCAAAAACACGACGATCCTGCATGTCCCAGTTGCAATCATAATCCCTGTAACACATCCACGGCTTCAAACCCAAGTAGTGTACGGCATAAACGTCCTCAGGGACCTCACGTTTCGCGTCCTCATCGTCTTGAAAACTTTTCAGCAGATTAACCTTCCTTGGCAAACGGTGCCACCACGTGAAGATCTCGTTCAGAAAACCTTGGTCACCCCCGTTGTAGGAACGTACCTTCAAGGTTTTGTTCATCATGTTTTCGAACATGCACTGGGATGGCTCGATCACCATCAACCCCGAGTTGAACAAGAATTTGTTGTTAGGTGCTGCTGTCAACTGAGGGTACACGAATAAATGGTCGAGGTTGTTGAGGAGTACGAGGTCGGAGTCTAAGAAGATGATTTTGTCGTAGGTGGTGAGTTGCCATATTCGTAGTTTGCTGTAGTTCCACTTGTTGTATGCACCAGGTTTGGCGAAGGGGCTTGTGATGCGTTTGATGCGTTGGATCTTCCACCCTGCAGCTTTTAGAGCAGTTATGGATTTGGGAGCGATGGATTTATCAACCAGGAGCAGAAGATCGTTTGGGAAATTGGTGTTTGATTGAAGAATGCTTTGAGCAAGTGCTATTGCACCACAAACATAAGCTTCTGAAGAGTGAAGAACAGATACGTAGGCTACCTTTGGAACACTCAAGAAATTTCTCCACACTTCTTTGCCTGCAAAACCATTACTCATACAATCTCATCATAAACTCAACAAATTTATCATTTATATTCAATGATATGTTGTGATGTCAACGTGTAAAAGAAAATTTTCTTGTTTGGTAATTTATTTTCTTAGAATCCAAAGAAGCAAATTAATCGAGACTATGGTTTCCTTATATTTTCCAAATTGATCTGAGCCATCATTATGGTCACTATCTTTCTTGCATAAAGTAAAGTCTAGTTTTTTGGAGATTGTCCTCTGTTGAGCATTAAAAGTACATTGTGTTGGTATTTTAAATATTTTTTTAATATATTTTAAAATGTCAAAATTAGTGATAATCAGAGTATTATGAAGACACACTAAAAAAACAGTACAAAAAAAATTGAGCAAAGAATCCAAATTTCATAAAATACCTTAGACTGACAAGTTGTTGTTTCTTTGCATAACATATGCACTTTAAAGTATCATAATAGGAAAATAATTTTTTACTACTAAATTTTGACAATTTTATCTTATAATTTTATGTGACATTTTCTAAGTAATTTTACTTTTTTTTTTCATTTTCTCATTCTCAATATTTCAAAATTACTTTAAAAATGTCACTTCATGTTGTAAAAAAAAGTTGTAAAAATTTAATAGTCAAAATATTATCATTTAAGCTATTTTGGGTTATTGATAATTGTGCAATCAATGCACGATACTAAAAATTCAAAGTTGTTTCTTAAATTTTGCATAAATGGATTTTAACTACAAATTTGTATAACATTTTTATGTTACTTTTCTATTGAAAAAAAATGTTACTATAAATTTCAGTAATATGTTATTAATATATATATATAAATGTTACAAAAAGTCCTTAGTAACATAAGGTATAGATAACATTTGATAAAATATTACTAAATCTTGTTAGTAACATCTTTTATTATTTATTATGTAATAACATTTTGTTGATGTTACTGGACATTATATACCTAGTAGTGTCACTCTTATATGAAAATATGAAAACAGGAGAAAGTATGAAAAGCTACCACACCATGCACATTATGTTTAAGAAGAGATTGGGTATACGAAAGAATGTGTGTGAATTTGGAAATTATGATTAATTAAGGAAGATTGTAAATTACAACATTCCTTAACCGCGCCAAGCATTTAATTAGTTATATCATTATCAATGTAATACCAACTAATAAAAAATCATCATAAGAACAATTACTGTTGGTTAAATAATTTACTAACACTAGTGTAGTATTTCGATTTCTCCTTTTCAAATTCACGAAACATGGTTACAAAAAGAGTAAAATTAAAAGCATTATAAATAATTAAAATAAGTTTAAAAATAGGAGCTAAATATTTTTTTTTTAAATTATTTTCAAAAATTGTGTTTGATTGATAACTTAAATATATGTTATTTACATATAACATAATGTATCAAAACACACTCTATTCATCAAGCATTGGAAGGATTAAGGTGTACCTGTTTTTGCATAACCAGAAGCAATTTGACATGAACCAACAGGCATAAGTGTTTTCTGTTTCAGGCTCCATAAGTCAGGTTTGTAAACCCTAAATTCTGGTTCATGTGTCAAAAGGTTGTCACAACTGAAAATCTCTTCCATGGGACCACAAGAACCAACAAACACAACATACACATTCCTATGATGTTTCTCCATCTTGTTCAACCATCCACTCCTCACAGCCAAATTTGCCACCACCAAATTCACCTGCAACCTAAACACATCTCTCACACCACATGGAACCTTCGCCACCACAACGTTCAGATCCTCAAAGTTCTCAAACTTCGGCATTGGAATGTTTGGACACTTAGCTTCACTCCACTTCCCATCTTCATCGATCCATGCTGGAAAAATCTCCTCCCATTTCAAACTCCCATCAACATGATCAAAATCTACAACTACACTCTCCATTTCAGCCTCATGTGACGACAATAATTCTTCTCTGGCATCAATGTTAACGACACCTACCTTAACTTTCTTCTTCTTGTTCAAACCTTTTGCTATCACATCAAACCAAGTTGTTGGTCTTGGCTTCGGATCCACCTCTGTTGTTTTGTTCATCATCCTCTTGTGCTTCTCTGAAACTATGAACACCGAGAAGGGTAGGGACACGAGTAAGATACAAATGAGAAAACGTTTTGGCCTTGAATGAGATCGAGAAGATAAGGACTTTATAGAACCCATTTTTCTTTCTCCCTTGAGTTTGTGAATGTGGTTTTGATTGATGACTATATGACAAAAACGTATTTATACTCAGCAAGTTTTAAATGATGATTTTGTCATAGAGTTTAAATTTTATGCCCTTCTATATAATCAGACGATTGTAAAACAAGTATGATTTTCAAATGGTTATAAATATGTTTTTATCCTTAACTTTCAGCGAATTTTGAAATTAGTCTATTTTGAAACTTTGAATCAATTTAGTCATTTATCTTTTGAAATACGTGAATTTAGTTCTTTTAATCAAATTTTATTAAGTTTATTTGATATTTCATACGTATTTGAGGATTATATTTGAGTTGTTCACCCTATTTGACACATTTTTGCTTTAATATTAAATCAAATTCTATTATGAAATGTGTATGAAACATCAAATAAACCTAAGAAAATTTGATTAGAAGGAATAAATCTACATATTTCGAAAGATTGAAGACTAAATTGTTTCAAAGTTTCGAAATGAACTAATTCCAAAACTCACTAGAAGTTAAGGACCAAAAACATATTTAACTCTTTTCAAATAAATATTAAAAACTTATTGTAGAAAATGATTTTTAATTTTGAAGCAATGTATATACATCATTTTAGTGTATGTATTTATTGCATAGATATAAAAGTGTGAACACTTTTATTTTATTTTAGCATATTTTTGTCATTAATGAAAATAAAGAAATGTTAATGTTTTAGACTTTCTGAAGTCATATTCTATTATAATTATTCCATGAGTTTGAAGTTTGATTAGCAACATTTTTTTTTTACTTTGAAAGATAATTAATTGCAAATATTTCAAATGGAAACAATAGATATTCATGTTAATAATAAACTTTATGAGAACCAAAATAAATTATTAAAGACAAGAAAATAGGATTTTATAATAACTACATGCATGTTTAACTCTTAGTAAAGGTATTTTTAATTTAAGTCAAAATGAGTCAAGTTCCAAGTTTGACACAATTACAAGACTTTATTTATAGAGTACTTATATAGATTATGGTTCTGTTTGGATTTTAGAATCTGACTAACCTAATCTAACACTAACATCCAAAATAGAAAACTCATTAATACTATATATCGTCATACTATGATGTAATTAGTAATTATTTTTAAGTTTGAACTCTTATTTATAGTCACTTTAATATAAAGATTTAAATAAATTTCCTAAAATTTGATTTTTATTATTTTTATAATTCTTTATTACTTAATTAAATTCAAATTAAAAATATGACCCACCCTGTAATCACTAATTACATATATACAAATCCCTAAGTCCTTTACAACTATATAAACAATAAATTCAATCACTAACCCAAATTCACTTTTAGTTAATTAGAACCCAAAATGATATGTATATTAATATATTAGCTTTAAGAAGTTTTTTTAATTGATTGTGTAAATAAAAATTTTACCCTAAATTTAATTTCTGTTGCCCAGGTTTGTTATGCCTATTAATTAGTAATAATATATTTATTCATAGATCATTTCTAATACATCCATGCTTTTTTTTAGTTAATTGAAAGCATAAAATATTATAGATAGTAGTAATTTTTTTCAATAAAAATTTATATTTTACCCCACTTATTTATCCTCTCCCATCTTTCATCTTTACATATATGTTTTTTTTTTTATATAAAATATGAAAAATTATAAGACTAAAGTGAACACAACAACATTATTGACTAGTAGTAGATGTTTGATTGAACAATCAATATAAAAAATTAAGGTCACGAACTTAATTTATCACGAAAATTTTGCCCAGAGAAATAGTTGCATGTGATGGTGGCAGAGGCCAACAAAATAAAATAACTAATTTTAATTATTAAAGTTTTTATGGTATGTTCTTTTTGAAAAATATAATTATATAATTCACCATAATCTTCTACTATGTAAGAAATCAAATTAAAGTAGAACCGACTATATAGTTTTACCAATTAATTAAAATTTATTGATGTACGAAGAAAACGAAAGCTTCACTACGTTTTGGAATATACAGTGTTGTGCCCAAATTGGTCCAATCAAATGAAATTGGTTCCATTTTTTTTTGTCAAAAACACATAATATTCTCTGTGGTGTCATATCTCAAACCCAAAGGAAAGAATACACTTTTGTTAATATTCTGCCAGAAAAGAACCAAAAGCAAAACTTCTCTACCAATCTAGAACAAACTGCAGCACACTAATTAAGAAATAGAGTTTAAGTTTAATTCAATTCTATAAAAGTGATCTGTAAAATGAAATTTGTATTCTATTTATATATTATTATACTGTATGGCTTACCGTTAGACCATCGGTCAGGCGGATTAAGGACAAGCGGCTGCAGACCGCCCCATTACAGGCAAACCTTCCCCTAGGACGTTGATGTAACAATCTTTCCGGAATGCTTTAAAGGAGTCCACGACCAAAACACCCCATGCGTTCATTTCTAGTTGAACTTTGTCTCTACCTCTATGGAGACCCTCATTTATGACTTATGAGGACAGTCGACAGGCTGCACGGTCGGACGGCCACACAAAAACTAGATTTAAAAGTGAATTAAAGTAAAGCAAGTCAGTAACCAAGTTTAAAAAGCAATTGACCCTAATCACATGCTCATACAAAAAACTATAAATAGAGGCTCAAGGTAAGTTGGTAGGGACCTTTAACTCGCATTGATTACGGGACCTTTAACTCGCATTGATTACAACATTTATTGTTATCTCCTGACTGAACTTGAACTGACTTAAGCATCAGAGCCTTTTAGACAAGTACCCGATCGTCCGATCAACCGAGCGAGAAGACAGTTGAAGAACCGAATTGGAGAAGGAGTTGAACAACTAACTGAGAAGATCATCAGAGACAAAAGGACTTAAGGGTAATTTGAGTATTGGAAATAGGTGCTTGACTCCTATACCTGAAACAATTCTAAAATTATCTTATTTCTAATCGATGTGAAACTTCTAATAAATATTGTGATTAAGGCATGTGTAATGATGGTGTTGTACTTAAATAGAGAAAATAAACACCACCAGCAACATCTAAAGCCATGGCTATGATAAGATCAGAGGTTTTTAAATCATTAGAATTGGGTGCATCATTGGGTAAGAGTGATGTCTCAGAAACTCCACTTCTGAAACTGTCTTGGATTTTGGAGAGATCCATTTTGAAGAATGAGAAATTGTTGGTCTGGAGAGGAAACTATGATCCTGTTACCATCTTTCATGGGTCCAAAGCACCACCAAACATGACTGTTACACAATACATGGAACGCATCTTGAAGTACTCTAATTGCAGCCCTTCTTGTTTTGTGATTGCACAAATATACATGGAAAGGTTCTTTCACAAAAATGGTGGTTACCTCACTTCCTTCAATGCTCATCGCCTCCTAATCACAAGCATCATGGTAGCTACTAAGTTTCTCGATGATAAGTAAGTATTTGACGAGAATACAATTTGGATTCTTTTTGTGTTTTCAGTGTTAGTGATAGTGTTGTTTTCTTCTTATCTGTAGATTTTCAAATACATTGATTTTAATATGAGACGACTCAGGTTTCAGACACCTAAAACAAAATTAAGAACGAGATCTAGATCAAGGGTTTTTAAGGTTTAAAAGTAATCAATACTAAAAAAATTAGTACTTAAAATGGTTTTTCTTAGGTCAAATCTTTTTTTTTTTAAGACGAACTCTACTTACTTGAATCTTAGTAGATTTTTATTTGGTCTTTTAATCTTTTTAGTTTCAATTTAGTTTTATTTTAAAAAATTGATACAATATAATCTTTTTATTAAACTTTTTAAAATGAATCAATGATTTCTTGTCAAATTTGAAATTGTTATTAAGAATAATTTGTTTTATTGATATAATTAACATAACTATAATACCAATTTTGATAATAAAAATATTGATTTATTTCAAAAAATTTAACGAAAAAAATTAAATTGTATTAATTTTTTAAAAATTGAGATCAAATTAAAACTTAAAAAAATTGAAGATTATCAATTTAACATTTAAAAAAAATAAAATAAAAGAATAATTAAACTTATATATTAAAAACAATAATATTTTAACATCATAATTTTTCATTTTTAAAGGACACTATTTTTCATTTTTCACTGTCTATTTTCTTTAGAAATATCAAAATTATTTTTTATTAAGAATATTTTATTTTTATAAAAAATTATCAATTAATATTAAAGAAATATTTTTTCCATATGCCGGTGACATGACTATAAAACAATGTGAAGGTTGTTCTACTTATTTATTATAAATTTGTCAATTTGATATTAAGTGACAATAGATATATCAAATAAAAATCTTTATAATGATAAATTTTTTTAAATAGTCCTGAAAATATTTTAAAAAAGAAATTTTAAATTTAATTTAACCTTAGATAAGTTCTTTCAACTTTTGTACAGGTACTATAGCAATGCTTACTTTGCCAAAGTTGGAGGAGTTAGCACTGAGGAGATGAATAGGATGGAGATAGAGTTTTTGTTCATTCTGGAATTTAAACTCTTTGTCACAACAGAATTATTTCTCAAGTATTGTGAGAATCTTGATAAAGCTGTTTAGAACATGTGTTTGTGAAAAACATCTATAAGATAATTGTAAAAATATTATACACGAGAATTCATATTTTTTATACATGCACCATAATTCATATGTATAATTTGAAGAAAAGTTAT
>Ga0214544_1000095_pt1 | contig 116691 bp, 45 predicted proteins | sample CNSS3metaG_FD_160074 | JGI IMG/M metagenome (GOLD analysis project Ga0214544, IMG submission 160074) | Root nodule microbial communities from cowpea collected in UCLA plant growth center, Los Angeles, California, USA - CNSS3 | ecosystem: Host-associated > Plants > Roots > Nodule | place: USA...
CGCCAAACCTCGTCGAATAGGGGTTTTGATTTGCCCCTGAGCCGCCGCACTTTTCTATCACCGGCAAGCTGCGCTCGTTGCCATTCACAGCCTCTGGCATCCACCACCACTCCTCACCGAACTGGTTTGGCAGCGTGAGCGCTGGACATCCTGCCTCTGCCATTTTTGGTGAACCTCCACCTGAACCCTAGCTTCTGATAGGTACTGTTGGTATTGTTTGGACAGGTTCATCTGCATTTTTTTGAATAATGAGATGGGAAGTGAATGCCCTGTTGTATGATTTTGAATGTGTTTTTTATTGGTTTTTGGTTTCTGGGAGGTATCTTCGTTTAAGCATTTAATTTTTTGTGTTTGCTTTGAATTCATAGATGTGTATTTTTGTTTTTTCTGAGTTTGTTCTGGTGTGCGAGAAGACCTCAGTGTCGAAATTGAATGAGAACAATGGCAGACGAACTCCTTCAGAACTTCCAATTTGCAGAGAATCAGATTTGATTATGGACCAGCTTGCAGAATTAACGAGTAAAGGAATATGTCTCGGTTCTTACCAAGACCGAGACAAAAAACTGGGTCTATGGCCTCGGGTGATAACCGAGGCCAAAAGATGTACCTTTTGGCCTCGCCCCAATATGCCTCGGTTCCAGACCCGAGACAAAATGTGGAAAATAACCGGGGCAGAAAGCCCTTTCTACACTGATGACTGAAGAGTGAACAATTCATACATTTAAAAAGGTTACGTCAATATTTAATCAGAAATCTAAATGTATAATAGCTTTTTTGTCATTACAATAACAATTGCAGAATTTATATGTACTATAATTTTTTACCAACTAAAAGGCATTCAATAATGGAAATTAAGTCTAACATAAAATAAAAAAGCACTAACGCAATTTAGATCTATCAAGGATTAGTTTCCTAGGACAAAGTAAATTAAGATTTGAATGACGATTCTAACATGGAGAGTTTTTTGAGGGCAAATTAGTCTTTTCGTAAAACATTCGGGGGTGCAATAGGAAAACAAGGGCGTTCGAATAACAAGGGCCTAGTTGTAAAGGTCCTTAGGTGGAAGCCCATGGGTCTTAGGGCGATGATTACAATCAGGGAAGAAGGAGCAGCGACATTGTTCCAATTGTGGAGACTTTGAATTTTGTCCCTGAGAAGAGGAAAGGGAAGAAGAGAAGGGTGGTGTTAGGGTTTGGAGCAACAATGGAGGGTGGAGAGGAGGGAGTGGAGATGGTGGTGGACTCGAAGGACTTACAGCAACAGAGCAAAGCCTTGGACAAGCTCACTGACCGCGTCGAGGATCGCCAATTGGATTCTACTCGCGTTCAGGAGGCAATGGCTTCCATCGCTGCTTCTGCCGAAGCTGATCGCAATGCCATGCGCATCAGGTCACCTCATCTTCATTCTCAATACTTGCTATGCATCTAAAATCGATGCCTGCTTTGTGTTCATGCATTATAATGTATACTACATGTGGCCTAGGGGATTATGATTGTAACTTATTACTCTAGAGTATCAGTAACTTAGGGTCAGATTCGTAGAAAGTAGAACTAAGTGATGGTGTTGTAATGTTCCCAAGGTTGTTACTTGAAATATATCTTGTAGATGACGTATGATGTTCAATGTAATGATTATAAAGTAGAAATTAAAGCAACTTAACCTTGCGTCTTATAAAGCCAAATTATTTGGTGTATGAGCTTGTGAAGCTTTCATCTTAGAAGTATGGATATATGTAGCGATGAAATTGTCAGATGCATTAAATGAGTGAGTGACGAATAAATTAGTGGATTACTGAAATAGAATAAGTTCAGAAGTTGCTCCTTCAATTTCTGTTCCTTTTAACAATTTTAGCTTATACGACTTTCCAAACTTTTCCGTGAGAATTGGTGGAAGGAAAGTAAAAAAGAAAAATGAAAGCTGGATTGTGTGATTTGTATAGACGATACAAAATTGCATATAGATTCATTCTTGTCTTGAAACATAGAAGTCATTTTTGAGATACATCTCATGATACAAACACGTGGGTAGTTGAATTGTATCAAGTTGTGGGATTCAAATCATGAATAGTAAGATTCTAGTAACTATGCTAAGTTTGGATTTTTTTCAAATGAACTAAAAACTTCACCCAACTTAAATCTTAAGGCATTAGGTGTGTATGCATCTTTGTTGCTTATATGGAGCTTATTTGACACTCCAACAACGTTGCCCTTCTTATTCATTATATTTGCACTGGTGATCCGTCCAGCTTGTAATTTTTTCCCATCGAAATAATACCCAAAAGTGTTTGTGTCGTTTTCTTCCAAAGATTGACAATGTTTCCACCTTTGATCAGTCCTGTTACTGGCCTTGAAGTTTGATGGTCCTCATCATTAGTTTCCTTTATTAAAAGTACTGACATGTAACATACAATTGAGAAGCACTATATCAAAGTGAGGACCCTGGAGTCAAATGAAAAAAGGAGTGAACAAAAATAATCAAACAAAGAGGCAATGATGACCATAGAGAACAAGGACTCAAATAGAATAGAGTAATGGAAAAGAGGCGGAGAGGAAAGACAATAGAGTGAAACAAAGAAGCGTAGAAAGGAACAGAGAGGTTTCATGACAAAATTTGATGGTTTGTTCACTAGATACAGTCTTCATCGTTGTTTGGTTTTATAATATAGAAGTGGAGAGGTCATTCAACTTAGCTTGTGTGTGGAGGTTATTCAGGTCCATTTTGTTGAAAACACAATAAACGATTTTTGAACAGTCAAGACTCGTCATTCTTTTTTGACAAAAAAATTCAATGCCTTTTTTTCCATGACCACCAAAATGAGCATGTCAAAAGCCGTAGGCTGCAGTATAAGCTCACTATGGTGTTAACATTTGGTGACAAACTGCTGAAATTCTGGTATTATTATGCTATGGCCACTATTTGACAACACTTATTAGCCTTGTAAATGGGTGTTCTCCTCGTTAATGCAACGTCAAATCCCAATGATCAATAAAAAACGAATAGGTGCACGGTTGAAATTTACCCTTGAATTTTCAGTTAGTATACCCCCCACCCCCTTCTTCAGATGGCACTGTGATTTGTGACAAAACAACCCTGATGGTCTCTTTAACACTAGAAGTGTTAAAGTATTAGGAGTCATGTGGTTCCTAGTTTTATATTTCACCTGCATTATGATGGATGGATACTTGTAGCTGCTTACTAATGTTCATTAGCCTAAGCTTTCCATCACTTTATACTATTTTATATCTTTCTATTATTCTTGTACATATATTGAAATATCAAATTGCATTACTAACAGAAATAGAGTGTGGAAGAGTTTAAGTCCAGTCCCTAAAAACATCAAAATAAAAAATGAGGGCCCTAAACTAAGATTTATTAGCTGACGTGACATGTCATGTATAGCCTATCATGTCAAGTTGAGAACAAGGTGGTATCTTGGCGTGTGACTTAATATGTCACATTAGCAAACTTACTGCATTTAGAAGGACCAGCATAATTTTGAATTTCGATGCTTTTAAAGATTGACTGGAGAAGAATATGTATACTTTCTTATACCTGAAAGACTCAGCCTGAATAATGATAAAAAAAACTAAAAAGCTGTATGTTTAATTCTCCATTCCCTCTTGCCTAATCCTGCATTGATAATCTGTATAACATCAATCTCTTAACTGTAGTATATATTTTGATCCAATCACAGGGAGAAAGAATTAGCTGCTGTTAAGATAAATGCAGCGGATGTTGATATAATTGCTAATGAGCTAGAGGTAACTTCATCAGATTGTTCATCAATCTATCTAGAAACTTTTATTCCAATGGATTGACAATACTTTTATTATTGTTTCAATCAGTTGGACAAAAAGGTTGCGGAAAGAACTTTGCGGGAGCACAAAGGTGATGCGGTTGCTGCCATTCGGCACTTGCTTCATTAGAGACGTTATAATGAACAAGGGTCAATGCTTCAGAAAATTACTATGCACCAGCTTATATTGTTTTTAATTTAAATTGAATCTCAACGGTATTCTGACCTAATTCATTCAGAAATCATAAATGTATTGTTGATTAACTGAGTCCTCTCCCTAAACTTTTCTGTGCTATAAAAGTATCCATTATCTAATGGAGAAGTCCTTCATGAAGACCTCCACGTGTCTCATACACATGCTAGCTCGTTAAGCAGATAGTTTTGTCAAGTTGAAGCCCCGCATGTGATTTGTTCAAATCAAATGGAAAAAAGAGCCTTGCTTTTATGTGCTCTTGTGAAATTGTGGTGTGTAATGCTTGTGCGAAAGGCATCTTCTGTTATGATTGTTACATTCAAATTGATAAAGCTACATTTCAGATTTTTGCCATTGTTTCTTGAAATGGACAGTGATGGGATGGCAGTGTCCACATTCTGTGACTTTTTGCTTATTCATTAAGATTCCGATAAATTATGTTACTGGCTCCTTTCAGTGCCACGGTCCCCCATTCTATGGTACCTTTCCTTTCACTGTCCATACACCATAATAATGTCTTCAGAGTTATTGCCATCCCATTTTTTGTTTGTAAACCACTTTTTTCCGCTTTGTGTAATAAAGTTTCAAACCATATTCATTCAACTGGCGTTGTAAATTAACAAAAGGCCGATGCATCGGTAATGGTAGTGATTCAGATTAGGGGCCAGTTATTTTTTTTTTTTCTTACATTGAGAATTCATGCCGCATATTTTTTAATTATTTTTCATCATAAAGGTAATTTTCAATTCGAAGGTTAGGTTTTCCTGCTGATGTTTAAAATTGATCCGTAATGATCGTTGGCATAAGAAACAAAAAGGATTGAGACATCCTATGAATTGCTTTAGAAAGTTGGATGTGCCTCCTTTGTTATCCTTTTCACGTGATTTTATTCGTAGCGTCACATTTCCACTCGTAAAATAAACTCAGCCATGGGACAGAATAAAGTCAAGGCTGTATGTTTAATTAGAATTTTTATTTAAATGCACTCAAATTATAAATTTTAATATTATTATTAAAATATGATGCACTGTATTTTTTTTATAGTAGTCATGTTAGCAATTATACTTGGTATAATTTCTACAAGAAAAAGTATAATTATGAGTGAATTTTTAATCTAATATTTGAACATTCGTATACAATTGTATAGTCGGACCAGTATCTCTGAAGAATTAACGTTTGAAGAATATGAAGTAGGTTGTTTTCTTGGAAGATGAACATTGCAGTCAAACATTATGAAATATATAGTTTAATCCATCAAGCAAATTGGGTCTCATGTTAAATAAATTGATATTGCATTCTAATTTTTATTGTGGCCATTTTGGTCAAACAAACTCGCATGAGACGTAGAGAGTGGTACTTCAACATAATCAATAAATTTCTAAAATTATTGCTTTCCACTATTTTCTCTCATTTCCCTGCTACTTCCTACAATGTTTCTTTTTTCTCCCAGACTTTCTATACAACTATAAAATACAATCATTTTCCATATCAAATACAAACCTATCCACAAGACTTCAAGCATATAAAGCACTACTACCAAGTTTAAGAACTTCCAAGATGCCATCAAGGAAACATCAAATGACTAAAAATAGTTCGGTAATCATTTTCCTACTTGTATGATGATAACTGGACAAAAACTGATGAAGCAACAACGCTGCCAGACTCCAAAACGAGGTATTTGTACCCACAGGTTTACTCATGAGGATTGTTCTGCATTATATATGCCAAAAGTTCCTTATGCAGCAGCTTGTAGAGATAAAGAAGAAAGAAGGTCAAAGATTGTGGCTATTTGCTAGAGAACTCCTTTTGAGTGGCTTCCTCAGCAGATCGAGCTGCCTGAAATTGAATTGCATATTGTCTCTGCAGTTCTCTAAGCCTTTCCACCAGTTCCTGGAATGTTGGTCGGCAAGCTGGATCACTGGTGTTAATGAACAATGTAAAAAGTTAGCATTCTCTACAACGAAATAATCTCCATTTCTGAAATAGTGCAATAGCATCTGATTTTTTCGAAATTTTGATAATAGTTTTATCAGGGAAGAAATTAAAAATACGTATGACAGAGTAGAAAAGATGCACACCTGTGCAAGCAGCTCTCAATTATAGAAGCCCACTGTGGATCAACATCTTCTGGAATTTCTAGTCGATGGTTCATAAACCCTACAGCTCCAATAACCTACAAGAATCCTAGTGAAACTGTTCATATATTGACTCACTGGGCATGAGTAGACAGTGAAAACTGTTACTCACTGTTGTCTTCTAAGATTATTTTGTAAATTAAAAACTAGACTAGTGTCAACATGAATGAATTCAAAGTTCAAAGACCTAATTCGAATACTATGGTAAAATGGTTTATCAACAAGCACTAGATTTAGTGGAATAATAAATATAACAATGTTAAATCTTTCACTGAGAAAATAGCAGTTTTTAACTATCACATCAAGTTTTGTATATGTTCACTTTCATAAACTTTCATGGTTCATGTACACATTGAAACTATACCTGCATTGGGTTGAGAGTATCCCAAGGGATCTTTTCGGTTGTGAGTTCCCATAATATCACCCCAAAGCTGTAAACATCAGACCTAATGGTCCAATGAAGCAGCAAAAAACATTACAAAGTGGGATTATGGTAAGAATATGAGAGAAGGAGAGAGGGAGAGAGACAAAAACAGAGAACAATAGAGAGCTTAAAGCACACTTACTTCTCATCTGACAGTTCATTACGAAGAACTTCTGGTGCCATCCATTGAGGCTACAAAGCAGAATGAAAAGCGGAGAATCATAAACACTTTCGATACCGAACCCTAAACCCTAAATCTTAAACCTTAAATCACAAATGAGAGCCTACCGTGCCTTTTCCTGTCTTAGTAGTGAGATAAGTTTCATGTTTAAGACGGGAAAGCCCAAAATCACCAACCTGTTTTGCGAACAAAAATTAGGATGGCCTGGCTAAATAAGAACAGAAATAAGCCGTAATTTCTTAAGCCCTCAACTGAATGAATACAACCAAGCATAAAGAAAGTAAAAAGATAAGTAAGGAAACCTTCACAGTCCAATTCTTATCAACTAGAATATTTGAAGACTTCAAATCTCGATGAATGATAGGGGGGTTGCAATGATGAAGATAATTTACACCTCGTGCCTATAGAAAGAGTAAGCATACACCATTGCTTCAATCACAGTGATAGAGATCCTTTCTAGGATAACAATTGAAGTTGATGTCAAAATCTACTAGTATTGCTCCAATAGATGTCTGAAATGATTGATAATATTGAAAAAGAAAAATAGGGAAACAAAAATGAACATGCTGCTATTCCTCACCAAACATCAGCATCAGAAGAATAAAATGTAATTACTTAAAACAAAGAAGATACATCAATACAGGAAGAGGTGTTGTACATAATACTGCTTTTAAGTACTCACAATATCTACGGCCATATGAACTCTCCGTCTCCGCTCTAGTTTGGATGTGTTTCTTTGAAGCAATCGAAATAAGCTTCCCCTGAATAGATAAAACATAAATGGATGCAACAATTATCAGCACAAATCAACATTATGTGACACAACAAATTGAATCAGAATGCTCATGATACTGAATAAATCAGAAATAGAGCACATGACAAACCGTGGGAGAAACTCTGTCACGATGCATAAATGTTGAGGTGAAGTCACAGCCCCCATAAATAGAATAATATTTGGATGACGAAGTCTTTTCATGACAGACACCTGATTCCATAATACATTGTCAGATCAATGGTATACAACATTATTTTAAGGGACCTTCAATTAGTCGCTGGAAGTAAGGAATTTTGTAATTAATTTGATTGAAAGTAAAGTGTTATCAATCTGCATAGTTAAGGGGTTATTCCTCAACTGATTCAAATCAGTCAAGTCTCGTATATCAGGTTTTCCAAATCTAATAAAGATGATCTCATTGTGTGTAAAATCCAGAGAAGATAGTCTATTATGGTGTAATCAAATTTTCTCTCCTACGTATGGGTGATCATAGCATTCTTTTATACACAAGCTGACTTCATCATATGGATAAACTTTAGCTCATTTTTCATTTCCCAACATAACAAGTAAATTACCTCTTGTCTGAAGGACAGTAGCACATCATCTGAATATTCTTGCTTTGAGAAAACCTTGACAGCAACATCCTGCAGAAACATGAATATATTTTTGTCTGATGATGCACAAACTAAATTTCAATTGAACACTTTAAAAAGGATTTTAAACGACAGTAATTTGAGTTGCAACATAACCAATAGTGTAACGTAAACAAAAAACTTAAACATGTTAAGCATGATGAAATTTAAAACAGAAATTACAGGAAGAGAAAAGAACGTACCGATCCATACCATAGAGCATGATAAACAGTTCCACAAGAACCTGCAAACCAACAACAGAAAGGTAAATAGAAAAACTCAAACTGATATAGCATGCCAATGGACAATAACTACTGATCACTATATATTTTTGGTTTCACAAGTGCATCAAATTAAGGTGAAAAGACTAATAAAGAAGCAAACAACTTTCTAAAGTAGAAATTCTGTATAAAGATAGATATATCAGGATTATTAACAAATGCATGTATTTCGATTGATGCATGGATATTGTCAAAAGAGAAATACTTATTTTCTTAAGCATGCCACCTTAGTAAAGAACATGAGTTACCTTGCCCAATTTGTTCTCCAACTGTCAAGTCCTCCCACAAAATTTCATAATCCAAGCAATCGGAGTCAACATCCACTTTATTATTGGCAGCAGAACTACTACCACTTCCGCAGCTGCTGGTACTACTTGTGCTGTTAACATTAACAAACGAGGACCAGGATCCTGAAGCCTCGTTATTAACAGGTCCATTGCTTTCGCCTGCCTGGCTTTCTGGCTTCAACCCAGAAGACAGATTCTTCTGATTAATCAACTCATTCTCTTGGTCAGATCCTTCCTGATTGTTTGCTTTCCAAGGCCATGACAATGATTTCTTTTGGATCCATGTTTCAGCCTTAGAAGTTATGATCTTGTGAATAGGTTTTCCTTCACTCTGATCACTGGAGTCCCTCATGGTTTTCCCTTGGGATTTCTCTTCAGCAGGAGAAAATGCACCAAAAGGAGATTTTAGCACATCTCCTCTGGGTGTGCTAGCTCCACTGGAATTTCCATCTTCTCTCTGATCAGAAACAGCACAGTCCGACAAACTATGCTCAGAATGACGACTTTCTACGCTCCCACCTTCACGATTGACACTAAATTCTCCTGTCCTGATTCTAGACTTAACTTTGTTACTCACCTTTGAAGCCTGATTTACCAGTTAGAAACATCAAGACATGCTAAACTATACACAAACACAAAAACACAAAAGGCACAAAACTAACCAAATTTGAAATTCTCGAAGCCAGAGCAACTTGAAGTGGCTGCTGAGAGTCAAGGCCAAGTTTATCTGAAATGCTACTCCTACGACCATTGGAACTCGATACAGGTTCTGCACTCTCTGCTCCTAGAAAGGGAATTCTGGATTCAAGAAAGGGCCGTGAATCACAGGAGACACAAATAACCCCAACCAAGCTTCCATCTTCATCATAGAAGGGTGTATTGGTTGACACGGCATAGAACCTATCGCCTTTCTTATTCTTAACAGGGAACTGGCCTCTCCAACTCTCTCCCATTTTTACATGGTTGAACACATCATTGGCCAAACCAAAATCCCTGGGATCCACAAGCATCTCAATCCCATCCCGCCCAAGAACCTCTTCTGCTGCATAGCCATACAGATTCTCAGCACTAGGGTTCCTGCAAAATGATGATCATACAACCCCACAAATAAAAAAAAAAACAACTTTTTGTCCAGATATGCTGCTAAAACAAACACCCCACATGACCGCAGTTGGCGAGGTATAAAAATAAGCACTCACCAGTACATGACGCGACATTGAAGATCCAAAACATGAACAGAGTGGCCCATTGACTGCAAGATGTTGAGATACTTGTTTCCATTTTGATGCAGGGAAGAAGAAGAGGGTTGGTTAGACGTAGCAGCACCAAACCTCGAATGAGACCTGTGGTTTTGGAGGAGCTGGAAGTTGGACATTTCTTGCTTGAGGAGAGCGTGACCAGCTTCTAGACGTTCTATCTTTCTGAGAAGCCTTTCTTCACCTTCTTCTTCTGGGGTTCCCATTTCTGCAATTCTTACTCTGGAAATGCTACAAAAGGAGTGAGGGTTGATAAACTTGATACTCAGGGTTTAAGAAAGAAGAACAACACATAAACAAGCGGTTTGCAACTATCAAGAGTCAACAGACAAAACAACACAACCTCTTTTATCTGTTGCAGTTTTGCTTCTTTCGCTTCTTGTGTTAGGCAAAAAAATCATCATGGTACTTACAATTAATCTCTTCAAATCTATTACAAAAATAATACTGTAACATAATAAATTATTTAAATATATAAACATAAATAACTATTAAATATTCACAAATATATTATATTATAATTTAATAAAACGAATAATTAAAATAGTAACAAAAAAGATAAATTTAATATTTTATTAATATATTTTTTATATTAAAAAAATACATAATTAAAATGAAAAACATAAAAAGTAATAAATAAAACAAAAATTAATTAATTTAAACTTTGATGATTTATTTCAATATAGTTTTATTCTGAAGTATATTTTTTTATTTATTAGATTGATATGACAATTTTTATTTTAGTTAAAAATTATTCTAACTTTAATTTAGATTTTTAATTTTTTTTACATAAAATCATTTTTAAATTTTATTTTATAAATTATTTTATAAATATATTAATATACAACTAAGTTTAAATAAAATTTATTACAAATTTTTATTTATAATTCTTCCATCCAAACAAACCCTTTTTCTACTCTCTTAATCATTTTTTCCTTTCCTTTTTTTACTCTCAAATGATCCAAACAAGACATGTATCCTGAAATAAAATAAATTCCTGAAGCAGCGCCAGAAACAAAAGTTTAGATAATAAAGATAGATAGGTGCACATTCTATTTTATTAAAGAAAAGCTAGCTCACACGAAATTTCCAAAAATACAGGATAAATAACCCAGCTTTTATTATGGAGTAGGAAGGGATTTACATGCAATGATGAAAAAAAAAAAAAAAAGTGGAAAGTTGGAAAGCAACACGTAGGGGGCAACCCTTGTGGGAGACTGTAATTTTACAATTATTTGCAGACTTTGAAACTCATTCGGTTTGAAACTCATTCGGTGTAAGCAGTTACTACAATGCAGGAGATGATGATGATGCAGTTCAATCCAACAACAGATTGGAGTTTACTGCAGCCGCTAATGATCTAAGCATTTTGCTTGAAAAATTTCACAGGAGACTCACTTGTCCATGAAGTTGTGCACATTGGCGACACAGCATTTCATCCACTCTGCCATAACTTTATCAGTAAGACTTAGGTTACTTTAGCTACATAACAAGAAGCCACTCTTGCTGTACCGAACAAGTATTGTCAGAGTGCAACAGTCCAATTAGCTTGTTCAGATTCTTGTCCCATATGTTGCCTTGTTAGGTGAGAGCATAACTTACGACAACAAACTATCTAACGGTCAGCATCAGGGGCAGAGGCAGGGGCAGGGCTTTTTGTTTAATCTTACAGCTACAGAATACCTGTTTAACCCTTTTTAGAGTTTTTCCGCGTCACAGGGAGTTCAAGAAGAATGAAAAAGTAGCACCGTTCAGCTTCCCTGATATACTGGACTTCTCCGTTCATTACCTTTAGAATCTTCCTGCTCATGCTCAACCCTAAACCTTCTTGACTCACCCACCGACTGTTATTGAACATGTCTTGAATCAGTTCAGGAGGAAGACCTTCACCGGGACATACCATTCTTCACAAAACAAAAAATACCACACAGTCGATTAAATACTATCCACTCGAAAATAATAATAGCCAAGTAAAAATTGAATATATGGAAAAGCACCATAAGGTCAGTACTAATTTATAAGTTGCTTGCTTCGGTAAGTATTTAGCTAATACCAGTATTTGCACTTTTTATTTTTTTTCCTCTTGGATAAGAACATTGTTTTCTTCTTCTCCGAAATCTCTTTCCCAAGAAATTATGTGGAATGACAACAGAACAAAAGGGAAGTCAAAAAGCATAGGGATTTTTTTTTTTTTCAGTAACCCACAAATTACTTGTCAGATTGTTAGTTAGTTCAAATGGGAAACTAAGATTATAAGATATCAATCTACCAAGGTCAAAAAATTCAATTATTGAAGTCATATTGAGATTGGGTTGAGGCTCCTGTAAACATTTAGTTGAGGTGTTGCTTATCATGTGCAAACACTTACTTGAAAACAAAAATAATGAAAATAACAGCATGAACACACCACAGTACCTAAATTCAGCATGGAGAAGAGTGAGCCCATCCGATATTTGTTTTATTCTTGGATGTACATGAATCTCTACCCAACCATCTGGAGATGGTGCATAGCGCACTATATTCAATAAGAAATCAGCCAACACTTGTTGAATCCTCAATTGATCACCATAAACAGCCAATGTCTTGATTTCTTCTGGAATATCACGAATCAACTGTAACGTTCTTTCTCTTAACAGTAACATTACTTGGCTAACAACTGCATTTATGACACTCCCAAGCAAGAATTCCCCCTTTTCAAGCTCCAGGGACCTAACCCAAAAGGAAAACAAAACATGATATTGACTTTCTCCAAATAAAAGCGATACAGTAAGTTTATAGGGATATTAAAGCAAGTAAGCATACTAAAGGAAACTAAGACAGCAAAACATGAAATGAAAGTATCAACCAACTGACAAAGTATGGTATATGGAGATAGAACTAATTATTGATATTGACAGATGCCAATTCCCCATATTTGCACATCCTAGTGAGAAGGTAGTGAATATGTTTACATGACAAACATGTGCTTTGTTGTCTGACGTAATCTATTTTCACCGTCATAGAAGACAAATGAAGTTGATATACATCATTGATGAACATGTAATAGAGAGTATTCACAAACTACAAGATGTTGCTTCACGTTACCAGACGAAAGCAAGAATTGAAAACTTCAAAGCATATTGGTAAAACACAGATATGGTCAAAGTTAACTCGAAAACAACTTTTAAGACTAATATATTTTTACTCCTTGAATAATACAGGAGTTTTGAGTTTCATTCCGACAATAAAGGATTCTTCACTTTTTATCTCTCTAAAATTGGAAATCATTGTTTTCAATATATATACAATCTAGTCATATTAATCAAAATGTTAAGAGAGCATCTCATTTGGCATCCTGGTGCATGGGATATAGTGTCTGACGCCTCTAATTTTTTTTCCATGATTCTTAAAACAAAGTTTACATTTTGAAATGAATGCTAGAGATAAACATTAATGATTTAAAATTTGGAAGGATGAAAATCAAAAAGAATTTAAATAATAATGATCTAATAAGATTAAAAACAAAGAAAAATAATTATAGGCATCACAATTAAAACATTTATTTTCTTGAAAATAAAAGCATATTTAACCTGTTTTTTAATCATTTATGTTGTTTCCTATAAAAATAATTGAAAACAGAAAAGATTTATCAAAGTACATAGTCCTGTCGGGTCTTTCAAAGGGGATATATAAAAGAGATGAAATAAACTTCTTTATATTTAAAATTATGAACTAATTTATAAAACTGATTTCCTATTACCTTCTTCAAAATCTTACTTTTTCCTAGTAAGCTAATTTTAGTATTAGTTTTAGTTTATAGAGAAATTAATTTTGTTTTTTCTTATTTTTCTCTTACCGGAGTAATCATGAAAAAATATAATCCAAACAGGCCTATTGACATTTTAGTTACAGTACTGTGGACCAACAATATTCAACATTAGGACTAACTTGGTCCCTAACCCGTGTCTAAACACCATTTGTTCTGAAAATTAAGCAATCACATTTCAGAACGATTCAGCTTTGATTGTTAGCATCTAATTCAGCACATTGCAAGCTTTGACGTGAGGATGTTGGATTTATAAAGCAAAATTGTGTTACTCTTTATATTTTTTTCAAGACAACCAAAAGCTTTTAAAGGATTACTTAGAAAACTTACCCATCCTCGATGCTTTCAAGATCAATGTCGCGTATTATCTTTAACATTTGCTTCTCACAGGCAGCACTAGTCTCAAGAAACTGCTTTTGCTCATCGGTCAAGCCTGTAGCCTCCAAAAGAGAGTTCGTAAAGCGTATACCACTTAAAGGATTCTTCACTCCTTGACTAATATAAGCTAACTCTTTCATCCTAGCAAAGGAAGTTTTCTCTTGTTGTCTCTGTGCCTTCAGAGCCTGTTGAAGTTCAGGACTCACAATTTGCAAAAAGCAAAAAGCCCCAATGATCTGACCATCCATGTTAACTCTCTTATTTGCAGTCAGGACAGTTTGTATGTATTTTCCATGCCGATCAAGAAATGAAAAAGGGAATTTGTCTGTATCTTGTCCACCAAGTGCATTGTGTAAGACAATCATAAACTTTGTAATTGAATCTGAACCCTTCAACGGACAGCAACTACCAAAAACCTCTCCCACTAACATTTTCCCAATGACATCCCCACGGCCCCAACCTGTAAGCTTTTCCATGGCAGTGTTCCACTCTAAGCAACATGCATTATCGTCCGATGCAAAAATAGGAGGGATCAAAGGATTTGGACTGTGCACAATAGCCTTGTAGTCACCTTGTATGTTGATAAATTTGTCCATCACAATTTTTTGACCAGTAACATCCTGACCAACAAAGCACACTCCAACTATATTATTTGTATAATCCCTGCTGGAGCAAGCATTCACCACAACAAAAACTGCCTTATTTTGATGTTCTGGGCGAAACGTCTTCATTTTTATCTCAACATTCTTATCTTCTTCACCTGTACTAATTAAATTCAAGTTATGTCATTGTACAACCAATTCTGAATACCTCATTTCTCCTAAAGCCAAACTAGATGTAGCTCATAGGAACAGGTAACAGTTTACTTCTAAGCTCATTGAAATACATTCTGCTTCAATCAGTAGTAGAAAGTAGGAATGTGGAAATGTGAAATTGAGTACATTTTATTTTCTAAAACATCTTACCTTTTTTTTTATATCAAGCAAGAGTAAAGAATTTCTTTCCAGAATCTACACCTTCCCAAAGTAGCCCCTTACACAAACGAAGCATAACCTAAATCCCAAATGACAGACTGATAACCAAAATAGGACGACACTGGATTGGACTGTAAATATTTTCTTCGTTTTCCCTTTAAGAAGCTTTGCATTGTTACACAGTTGAATTTTACGCCTACCCTAGGTTGCAGTTTTTATTGAAATTCTAATAAATGAACCATTAAGTGTAAATTGTGCAGAACAACGGATAGTTCGTGATTGAATATTTGGAAAAGAAATGTTAGTTATTACCGTAATATGAAGTATTACTTTTGGGGTGCTGCTGAATACCGTTAAGTATATGAGCACCCGCTAAAACTCAGGCTATCATGTTTACAATACAACTTTGCCAAACAAAAATGGTTAGATTGGCATGCTCTCCCAAATGGTACAGAGTTCTGCAACCTAATTATCTAACATACCCAATAAATGGACCAGAAAGGCAGAGTATTAGAAACAGCACCTTTTAAAGCACGAGAAAGAAGCTTATCCACAGTTTCTTCAGACTCCTTAAACACAAGATCATGAACCAAGGACTTCCCCATAGCCTCCTCAACAGCAAGTCCTGTCAATTCTGAAACCTTTGCATTCCAACCATTTATGTGGCCATCAATATCAACCGCGAATATAGGAGCGGTGGCTGTTTCTATCAATCTAACCATCTCTCTCGCCACAGAACTTAGTTCATCAACCCCTTGCAACTCTAGTTCTGCCACACGGGGATCCACAACAGCCTTAGAATTGTTATGCTCAGTATCTCTAAACGAGTCGCGTAAAATAAGCTGCAACGAGTGAATTGCATCCATTTCCGCATTCTCCCATGGCAAGCTACGGCTTTTCACCACTTCTAAAAATGCCTTGAAAGAAGAACGGGGATGCATTCTCTGCCCATCATCCTTGTCCTCGGGATGATGTTTTGCACCACCCCACTTGATCTCTTTTCCCGTGTGCGACCTGAACCAGAAAAGAAAATCCTTCTCCGTGATATAAGCAACTGCCATCCCACAAACCGCATCCCCGAGCAAGGCAGCACCAGGATACCCAGCATCAGCAAGACTATCAGTACTCAAACCAGTCGAATCTCCATGGAAGGCCAACAACCACTCAATAATATCCCTTATCTGAGCCTCGGTTGGAGTCACACCCAACGGATAATAGTTCCCTTGGTAGTAAAGAGCAGCCCCATCACACTTCACCAAGTCCATAATACTAGGACTCTGAGTAACAATGCCAGTAGGCGAGTCCCTAAGAAGCATATCACACAACAGAGTCTGCGTCCTCAAAACCCGTTTCTCCAACGATTGCGCGGCCAACTGAAGCTCCATGTTTAACTGCAGCCCAAAGGCCTGCATGAGAAACTCACAAGCATACCTCAAGGGAAAGGGAATACACCTGGCAGAAGTGTGATGACAAACAACAAGCCCCCAAAGCCTCATCGGACTCCGGCCACCAACACCTTCCTCATCATTTCCATTAATAATAACAGCCATGACCAAAGACGCAATAGACCCCATGTTAGCCATGTACTGCGCATGACAACCATGGGGTGCCCTGAGCGTGGACCCAACCAAACAGAGAGGCTGCACAAGAGCCTCATCCTGGACCACCCTCACAGCAGAAGCATGACAATCCACAATCATCCTAACCCTATTCTGCTTAAACAAAAACCTAGAAGCCTGAGGAATATCAGTGGCGGGATAATGCAAACCAATGTAAGGCTCCAAATCAGGCCTCTTACTCTCGGCAACAACCTCCCCATGCTCATCCTCGTGAAACTTATAAACCATAACCCTATCGTACCTTGTCAATTCCCTAACACTCTCAACAACAGTGTCACACAGAAGCTTAACATCACCGCCGGGGAGAGACTGCAACTGCGAAATTGCGCGCACGGCGAGCTTCTGCGACTGAACGGCACCGGCGATAGAAAGCGCTGGGTCCTCCGTGCGCGCGGGCTCCAAATCGATGACGATTCCGACGTCAATCCGGTGAAGGATGCCATAAAAAGGCTTACCGGAGGTTCGCGAATGGATCCAGATAGGGTTCATGAGGCTAATTTCACGCGCGGCGAAGGCCTTCTCGAGGAGAAGCGCGCTGGACTGAGTGAATAGCGTGCGGACGTCCGCGCCTAGCGCGAAGGCGTCGACCTTGTCGTCGATAGAGGGAACGGACTGCGGCGTAATGCCGAGCATATCGCGCGCGTTCTCTGAGTACGCCAGGATACGGAAGGAGGGCTCGTCGACGGCGATCATGCAGCCGAACGGCTGGATAAAGCCGCCGCGCTGGATTTTGAGGAGATACGCCGTTATCTGCTGCTCCGGCACCGATTCCGCCGTGAGGCGAACCGATTGGGAGTAGTCGAATGACCTCCCCGACTCGCCGGACTGCTCGAACACCGCGTGCAGCCGCGCGTCCTCCGTGTACTGCGCGATGGCTTTGCTCATGGAATCCATGTTGTGTTGGCTCAGCTTCGTTCTCGAATTGTGAATTTGTGGCTGCGGCGGAACCGACGAGTTCTCTGCTCCGCTTGCTGAAGCCATTGAAGTCGACACCGCGCACGGAAATTTTGCCTCTATCACTTCTTTTCTTTTTCCTCTTTTTCTTAATTATTTTTTCTCATAAGGTTATGTTTGGTGTGTGAAGTGAAACTCTCAAAACAAAAGACAGTGAGTGAGTGAGACCTCAAGCCATAGTGAAAATAAGATAAAAATAAATAAATAAAAGAGAGAAGAAGAAGAAGCTCAGAGTGACAGTGGCAGCTTCAGCAATTTCGCAAAGTAACGCTGCTTTTGCTGTTTGGCGTTTCTCGTGCACGCGACGCGATGCGATTGCTCGATAGCATGCCTCTTTGTGGTCTGAAACTAAAGTTAACTTTATACATTAAATGAAAACCATCACAAAATTTAAAACTGATTAAATTATAATATTCTTCATTAATCAATGCTATTATCTTCTTAACTCCTTCATAACACCTTCATTTTAAGTAATTCTGAGCAAACGCAGGGTCAAAGGTCAAACATGTCACGTTACTGTTGCATAAAGTAATTGTGTAGAGTTACTTTTTTGTTCTTTTTTCTAAAAAATCTTACTATTTTTTTTTTCCTGTTTTGGTTTTGTGGAATTTCTTGTGGCAGAGGTTGGGTCGTGCGAACATAATTGAGAAGGGTAGTGAGTCAAAGTGACTGGTGGAGGATCAAACTTTGTCAATTCTTTTTCCAATAAAACTATTTTAAAATAAAATTACAAGAACTAACTCGTGTCACCATCAAACTTCGCCAATTCTTTTCTTTTCTTTATGACGTCACAATTCACCCCTCCATAGATGTTTTCCCCTCTCTCAAAAAGCTTATGATAGATATATTTTAAAATATCTTGACTTTTTTTATTATATTAAAATTAATGAATTAATACAAATAATTTTTTAATTAAAATTTACTGTTGTTAAATAAATTTGTTAATATAATTTGATAAATGTAAATGCTAATTTGAAAAGTTAATAAAAATCTGTGTCATATTAAAATTAATAAGTAATCATCTTATTATTGTTATCTATGGATTGATTATTCCTGATAAAATTATGGATTCAATATGTTTTTTGTCCTTCAATTTGTAATGAAAATTAGAATTAGTTTTTTTCGAAAATTTTAAATCAATTTAGTCTTTTTTAACAAAGTTTTATTAAATTGATTTGATGTTTCAAATACATTTTATTATAGTATTTTAGTTTGTTTATTCCATTTGACATATTTTCGCTTTAATGTTAATTGAGAAATACATTTGAAATGTCAAATAAATTTTAAAAAAATGGTTTAAAGGATTAAAATCCACACATCTCTAGAGACGAATGACTAAATTGGTACAAAATTTTCAATAAGAATTAATTCCAATTTTTACTAAATGTTGAAAGACCAAAAAGCATATCAAAAATTTTATTAAAAATATGATATGATATATTCTATACATAGATAACATTGTAAATATTTTTATAAATATATCATAATTAAAAGTAACATCATTAACATTTAACAAACAAGTTACCAATTATGCTTCTTATTTTTTTCTAATTTATTTTAAAATTTGATTTATAAGAATTGTAACACTATCATCTATACTGTAAACTGATTAAAGGATTCGTAAAAAAAAATATAAATACAAAATACAACGTAAGTTGACATAATAATATATATATATATATATATATATATATATATATATAAATTTTACAAAAGATAATCTGAAATAACAAATATCAATTAGTTTCCAAATGTTCATTTTATACTTACAACTCATACATGTATAAGTTATTGAAAACAAATTTGTATTTATATATATATATAACACGATAATTTTAATTGTCAACTCGCAAAATTTCATTTTTATTCAAAATTTAATATTCAATAATTACATGAAATACACAATCTATTCATCAAGAATATTTAAGACAATCACACATTCCAAAAGACATGTATTACATTTCAAGATTCAAGATGTGGATTTAAAAACAAACTCATAAATCATGAAATCAAGGTAAATTTATTATAACTCATGTCTCACATTTACTCATGTTATGGTGTGGAAAAACTTCTCCCCATCCTAACACCACTTCATATCTTAACTTATGTGGTTTAGATCAATAGTGAAGTTAGGAGATCTATGTTATAACATATGTGACAATACTTAATACACAAAATCAAATCACAATTCACATATCATCCTAGATATATGTGACAAATTCATATCATTTTCATCGATTTCAATAATCATATCCATATAACACGTAAATTTCATCGGTATGTTCTAACATATGTGATAATACTTAATATACAAAATCAAATCACAATTCACATATCATCATAGATATATGTGACCACAAATTCATATCATTTTCATCGATTTCAATAATCATATCCATATAACACGTAAATTCTATCGGTATGTTATAACATATGTGATAATACTTAATACACAAAATCAAATCATAATTCACATATCATCCTAGATATATGTGACCGCAAATTGATATCATTTTCATCGATTTCAATAATCATATCCATATAACACATAAATTTTATTGGTATCGGTAAATACATTAAAATATAACTCATTTAAAAAAAATCATAAATCAATCACATATAAGAATAAATATTCAATTTGGAGTTATAAAAACATTTACATTCAACAAGAAAAAAAAAGAGATAAAAAAAAACTAAAATCATTTTTTTGCCCTCTAATTGGTTTGGAAAATCCAATTAGACCCCTTATTTTTATCTGGCTCAATTAAGTCCCCTAATTTTTAAAAACTATCCAATTAGGTTCTTTATGTCAAATTGGCTAATGTCATATTCATTGTCACATGTCAATTCATGATATTTTCACTTTTTTTGTTTTTTTTTTTGAAATGTCACGTTTGTGGCAGTGTCAGTGTCACGTTTTCATATAGTGTCAAATCACATGACAGTGTTTTGTATTCAATTTAGTCTTTGCATTTAAAATTTTGATTCAATTAAGTTCTATTTTTTTTTTAATATGAAGCAATATTATCCATCTTCAAAATGGTACCATATTAGTAATTAAGTCTAATTACAATTTATATATACATATTAAAATAATTTTTTGATTTTGAAACAAAATTAAGTCAAAATTTCAAATATAAAGATTAAATTGAATACAAGACATTGTCATGTGTTACTTTACGGACACATGATACTAATATTGTCATATGACACTAACAATGACCTGACACAATAATTTGTCAAATGACATGTATAAACACGACGTTAATGCAGATATAACGAAAAAAAATCTAATTGGATCATTTTAAAAAATCAGAAGACTTAACTGAATGAAATAAAAACTAGAGGTCTAATTAATTTTTCAAACGAGAACAAAAAGGATTTTAACAAAATAAAAAATTAGGTAGAAATCGGGTTGCATTATTATTTTCGCTTATCATGACAAAAACCAATCTCATGTCTTTTTTCTTTCTCTCTTAACTTTTGAAAACACAAAATACAATGATCAACATTTGATATATATCATTAGAAAAATGAAAGTGACAAAAATATGAAAAAGAAAAGGTAAGTGTTTGACTAATATATATAAAATAAAGATGTGTATCTATATAAAATTGGTTTAGATTGGATGATTAATGTAGAGATGCTTTCTTGTGACATAGTACGATATTTAAGCTAAGAGTGGTGTAGGGTGGGGGCTAGTGGAGATGAACGAAGGAACATGAAAAAAAGAAGAAGCAAATAATGCCATGTGAAAGGTGATATCGAGTCAATTGTTGAAGATAGATAGATAGATGAGTGATAAAAAGTAGCATTGTAGAAGGTAATGGAATAAATATAATTCTAGTACTAGTTAGATTCTACGAACAAAAACAGTGGTAAAGAAGAGAATAATTTTATCAACAACAACAATCATAGGGTTCTAACAAATCCCTATAGCTATAGTACCAGTTTTTTTTTTTTTTTTATTTTTTTTATTTCTTTTTTTTTTTTTTATTATTTACTTTTTTTAATTTGAATATGAGGACTATTAATTTTCATTTTTATTTTCAGAAAACAAAAAAGACAGTGATGATGACGAGACAGCAATATTCGTAAGGCTGTCTTAGAAAGAGATAACTCTCCAATCCTTTCACAGCTTTATTGGTGTTGTTTGTACAAGGTTTTCATGTGCAGTGAAACTTCAAAATTCAAAGCATCTAAAAATGTCAAAAAAAAAAAAAACTCACTGCCAATAATGTTCACATTTATTTAAGGATGTCAGAGTATGATTTAATGTCGTGGTTCTAAAAGTAACTCAGAGCGTGTGAGTTTTGTTTTTATTTAAAAATAATTCACCCACCTGCAGAATTTGTATCCATTAATGTTGCAGACTGCGAAAACTACATTGTGATTGAAACAAATTGAAAAGTCTACAACATTAGTGTATTTTGAGTTTAACTATGTTCAAACTATTAACATGCACAAACCTACCATTTATTTGTTTTAATAAATTTTCATATCATAATAAACGATTTGATGAATTTGGAGTGCTAACATAATTAAAATGTCAAATTTATTTATAGTCAAAAGTTGAAATAAAAACAAAATATTAGACTATTTGTTTGGTTAAAGTTTAATAAAATCTCAGAAAATAAATTTATGAATTTCCAAAACTTATGAGAAAAGAATCATAAGATAATCTGAACTTATGTGCGTAATAAATAAAATGTTGAAACTGAAAAAAGAAAATCATTTTTTTTTAAATGGACACATTAGTGAGGTATGTGTAATGTGTCAAATATGTCATTGAAATCACAATCCATGTTCTGGTTGACCGAGAGTGGTTGTTGGTTATGCTTTTAATTTTTAGAACAAACTCATTTATATAGAATGAGAAAAAAAAATCATTTAAAAATGTAAATGTTAACAAAAATTTAATAAGCTTTCAAAGAATCATTTTACTCAATGTAAATTTATATGACAATGTTAGTCACTTTATGAATGCCACCACTAAGGTCATCTTATCCTAAAAAACTAATAATAACATCACATAAATAAAAATTGTAAGAAACTACTGAATGAAAATTTTGAATTTAAAGAAAAAAAAAGTAGAATAATCAATTTAAAATACTGAAATCATATTTAAATCAAATTTAAACTACTTTAATTCTAGATGCATGACTCTTTTTAAATTTTCCTTCTTTCTTATAATATTTTGAAAACATATTTTACTTTATTTCCTAATTAGCTATAATTACTTATTTAGTCCCTTAATTTTTTGGTTTAGCTCAATTTAATCTCTTTGTTATTGATTGATTCAATTTAGTACTCAAATTATTTTAAAGGGTTCAGTTTGGTAATGTACGTTAAGTTGAAGTTAATAACATATCCGAATATGTATTGAGCCGTGAAATTTTTAAAATTTTTAATTTTTAATTTTTTTTCTAAAAAATTATAATCTGTCACGTGTCAGATTATTGTCATGCCACGTGGCAGTTTATAGTCATGACACGTGCTAGTGGTGATAATCGTTGTTTTCAATTTAGTCATTTGTTTAAATTCTTGGTTCAATTCAGTACCCCTATTTTTTAAAACATCTAATTTTGTCCTCTTTAATTTAAGATCAAACTAGTAAATAAGTTTAATTACAACTTATTAAATCTTTTTTTAATATATACATCAAATCACTTCACCTAAATACTCAAATTATTCTACTTTTTACACTTTTACCTTTGTAATTTTTTATACTTGAATTTTTTTTACACTTGTAAAAAATAAAATAATTTGAATATTTAGGTGTAGTGATTTGATGTATAAATTTAAAATAATTAATTTAACATGTATATATAAGTTATAATTAAACTTATATACTACTTTTGTCTCAAATTGTAAAGGATGAAATTTGATTGTTTTAAAAATTTGAGGTACTAAATTGAATCAAAAATTTAAATAGATGATTAAATTGAAAATAATTATTACCACTACCACGTGTCATGATTGTAAATTGTCATGTGCACGACAATAATCTAACACGTGACAGTTTATAAATTAAAAAAATTAGAAATTTCACGGCTCGACACGTGTCTTGTACGAACACGGTGTTAACTCCAAAGACTTCAAGAAAATGACCAAATTGAATCTTTTTAAATAATTGTGGTACTAACTTTTATCTATCATATCAATCTATTCCTTCACATACTTTTACACACTTCACTCTTAAATCCACTTACTTTACTTCCAAATCTTTAAAAAAAAAATAATTAAAATTTATTCACTCAAATTTACACAAATTCATCAACTTATTTCCTCTCAAATCCACTCTCTCAAAAGAACACACCCGCATTTAGATAATTTATTTCTATTTTGTAATTTTTAAATGTAAGAATATTTCCGATGTTTCTCAAAAGAGAGCTAATTATGTGAGAATAATTGCAATCTCCAAAAACTTTCTCATGTTGTGTACACAACATCTTCCCATGGGTGTCGATAAAGAGGTTGCTTCAATCTTTTTTGGTCAAAGGTGTGCCTGAAATTTCACACAAAAACAACGATGAAGGGGTTGTTATGAGAAGAAACCATGTTGCATTAATTTTGTTGGGAGGTGGATGAGATTCTGAGTTCGATTGATTCACAAAAGACATATGAGTGCATGAGATAAAGAAGCCACAAAGGTCCAAAAACTGCAATAATGTCCAAGAACTGAAGTTCACATGAAGAAGCTATGAATGATAGTTAACGTAAAAACTCACCCAATCAGACCAATGGAGCGTGCCAGCACAAAGAAGCCATTCAGATACCCAATCTCCACAATTTCATCAATCTCTTGCTCACTGAACATTCCACTGCCAGCAAAAAGATCCAAGAAAATAGACCCAATCGCACCATCCACGTTAAGAATTAAATTTTTTGCCTTTGAGAGGGTGTAGGCTTCAACTTCAACAGCATATTCCATGTATTTAACACAAGGAAAATGTGTGCGTGCAAACTTTTGTAGCAGCTCAACTCTCTTGTCTTTCCTGTCCCTGTTCTTTACCCTGTTTCAAAAAAGCCTCACATTTATATGTTTCATTGCTTAATTAAATCAATGGAATCAACATGTTACCTGTGTCCTATTCCTGGGACTCGAATTCCCTTTTTCTTCATACCTTCAACAAACTCATAAGGTGTAAGCCCCTGTAAAAAACTTTAGCACAATTAAAACATTGAATATTTATGTTATAAAGTGGTTCTTTAACCCATAAGGATTTCACAGGAAAACACTGATCATACCCTGTCATGAGCATCCTTAAAGTAGCGAGCAGCATCATCAATGGCACCCCCAAATCGAGGACCAATTGTAAGCAAACCTGATTCAGAAGCTCATTATTTATCAGCACACAAAGTTTTGTTGACCCTACATTTCCTGCATCAGTAATTTACAGATTAAAGGCATGAATGCATGGTTGCATGTATGATGAGTTTACCTGATACAAGACACGAAATTAGGTCCTTCCCTGCCCTTGCTGTCACGATAGTATTATGAGCTCCAGAGGCACAAGGACCATGGTCGGCACATAGCATTATGCACATCTGACCAATGTAATGCATCATCAAGATTCAAGGTGGAAGATGATATATATCAATAGTTGCTTTGGAAAATGATGGTTTAACTTTTTACTTGCTCCATTTTTACATTTTAGTTCTGTACTTAAAAATGATTTCTATAGTCTCTGAATATATAATGTAAGAACTGAAATGAGTAGTGATAAATGTAGATATTAAACATAAAGAGGGTATTATTAGGAGTTTTGAAAAGGAAAAATTGGCATGGTTGAAGGAGTTTTGGCTATAGAGTGTAGAAGTAGAACATTTTCAAATACTCAAGACAAACACAGTGAAAGTAAAGGATGAAAATATTCACAGAAAGCTCTGTACTATTGAATAACCTACCTCAATAAATTGAGTACAGTAATGGGGAAGGCTGCGTTTAAACCACAAAAGAGAGATAACACCACCGACACCATAACCTTTTTCGATAATGGTAGACATGGATACACCACCATAGCATTGATCCTCGCCTTCAGTAAAACATTGCAAGAAAAACCTTAGTTTAGCAATCAAATCTTTAGTGTCTTGTCCAGAACATGAGATGCAGCTCAATTCTAAATTGTCATCGGTGGATTCTAACATACCCCTCTCATCAGAAATGGTGGAAATAATATGAGTTGGAGCACGGACTTTTCCACTCTTAATTGCAGAGCTGAGATCCTCAGGGATCGGAGGAGGAGTGATTTCCTTGACTGGTGTGATTTTACCTTCTTCAACCTAAGAAAGATAATGTAACCACGAATATTACAACTAATAAGAACATGCTACCTATTTCCAGAGGATCAGCATAGGGGAGAAAACTCAACAAAAGATGAGGGAGAAATTCAATATATTTAAATACTTAGGTTAAATACATTTTAAGTTCATATATAATTTAGTCTTTAATCTTTAAATTTGAGTAGATATATAGTTCTCCTAGCATAGCTATGTTAAGTTTTAACGTGTCAAATAGCGGTTTAGGTTGATGTTTGAACTCTTTCACACATTCTAGTTCAAATTTCAGTCTAGAACACTGCTCAGCAACATGTAATTGTTGAATTAAAAGTATTATATTCATTCATTTATGAGATTTGAGAATCAAAATGTATCAAAATTTAAAAAGAAGACTATTTCCGATTTGGAATCTAAGTTTAGGAATTATACACATTTAACCCTACTTTTAATTACTATTTTATTAAAAATGTATACAATTTTTATGGTTTAATCTTTATTGTCTAAAATTGCTGAGACTAAATGAAGTTAAAAAGTGTATGTATAGAGATCATAACATAAGTAGTTTGTAAATACAAAGGCTAATATTAATGCATACTAACCAATTTGTCAAATGTTTCCTTGAGTGCAGCTTCAAAAGTTTGATATGATGTTGGAACAACAGCTCCAGCGTCCCTTAGTGCCTGATTCTTTGCTTGAGCAGCCTCCAACTCAAAACCACTTTTATCTCCCTGAATATTATGCAAGAGCCAATGAACACTAAGAATGTTAACCTTCAATGAATGAAGAATGCTTTAATTGAGAACATGAACAAAGTGAAAGGACCTGAAACATACTGCATCACCAAATTGTGCTTCAGATTTGAAGGGCCGTGCACATGTCTCTCTAACCCAGGCAACCACAGGCTTTGATACTTTCCCCTGTTTTAGGGCTTCCACTATGGAATACTCATCACACCCATCATGCTCTCCAAGTACTACTATAATTTTAATCTAACATACAAATACTTAAGGGTCTTGGTCATGATTTATAACATTCTGGTAAAAGCACATAAAAGAATTTTATAAATTATTGTCATAGTACCCTCTGGACTGTAGTAAGTTGCTTATTGGATACGCATATTTTAGGGTTACTCCTCAAGAAAAAGAAAAGCATTACCTGTGGTATGTTGTTAAAGCGTAAAACATGGTCAGAAAGTGTGGAACCAGGACAATCATCTCCTCCAATGGCAATGCCTACAGTGAAACAAGATATCACTTAATACAGGTTCAGATATGATACCTAATTATCCAATAATACATCAGATATGGACCGTAAATACTGTTATGAACTGATCAGAAAAGACAAAATCAGCATATAAATACCTTCATAAATCCCATCAGTTACACGAGCAATGCTGTTGCATAATTCATTGAATATCTCACCCTGTAATTCAAAAACTTGCCTTCTGTCATAGCCTACATTGAATATTTGTAGAAAACATACCGTTTGGCACAAGATTATCATAAGCTTATGTATGACACTGCAAGAAAATATGCATCCTAATCTGAAGAATGGCGTCAAGATATGCAGAAAGTGAATAGATACATACAGATTTAGAAACAAATCCAACAGATCCAGGTCTGTAGAGTTTGCAGTGAATTATGTTGTCAATTGTTCCAGCCGCGTCACCAATTTTAAAAGCACCTGCTTGAATACCTCCAACACTTCCTGGACCAATAACAACCTACCAAATCAAAAGCACCAAAATAAGTTATTTTATAGCTATTAACTTCATCAATATCTCAATCAATTTCCACCTTATTATTTGCACGGGCATACGCTATCAATTGCTTAGTGTCTGACTCAGCTACTCCTTCAGCAATCACAACAACAACTCTAATCGTTGCTTGCTTCAAAGCAGACATGGACGATCCACCAGCACTGCATGTGGGAAATTTGTACATATTTTGATAAAAAATTTGATTGTAGTTGTGCAACAACATATATATCATAGACTCAGAATAATTTTCTGACCTTCTGTGTGAAGCAAAGTTGATGAAGACATCAGCAGTAGGATGTGCAGCACAAGCTGCTTCAATGCTGCAAAATAGAAAGAAAACAGCTAAACTAAACCAAATCCAAAATTGAAGCTGCAAAAGGTCATGCAATTTGTGTATATGAGCAACACATACGTAGCATGAACTGGGATGACAATTTCCTGCTGACCAAAAAAGGTTTTTTGAAATCCTTCAGAACCAGGGTTAATGATTCCAGCAACTGATGGTGTTTCCCTTCCTATATATGAAAAAAAAATCAGAACTTCCATTAGCATTATAAGAACAAATAATAATGTCAGTTTATCATTTTCAGTAATCCTCATAGAAGAAAAAACGCTGGAACTGATACTAACGAGAAATGAAGTCAAAATCAAGCATCTGTTGGATGGGAAGTTGCTTGTAGTTGTAAAGTAAAGCTTGTGTCGTACGTGAGAATAGTTGTCCAGTGGCCATGGCGAAGAAAAAGATAAATCTTTCTACGTTGCAGAAGGAAACACATTTGCAACATTAACATACCAAAAATTATTACATTCAAAATGTAACATCCATATCAGTTGAAATGAAACATAGATTCAATACGTTACATAATAGATTGAGTACAAAAGTAGAAGGATCAAGAGAAACACAAACCAGAAGAGAATTCTGGTGTAGGAACTCTGAGTTTCACTATAATCTTGTTCTCAACTTGGATAGTGATAACTACTACTATCATGCATATTAATTAAAATTTGAATCTCTCTCTCAGATGTTTTCAAGAGCCATTACTGTTACCTGTGCTGTGGCTCTTCTAAATAATTGCACGACGAAATTGAAAACGTTTTTAAGCAGAAGACAAAAAAGTGAAGACAAAAAAGTGAAGGGTATGTTTTGAATTTGATGTGGATAAATAATAGAGAGCAATAATGCTATGTGACCCCTGTTTTTTCTTTTCTGACCCTACGTGTCTTTACAAAACACAGACGGAGCTGGTGAAACTTTAAATTATTACCACAAAGAAAAACTAATTTATATTTGAGAGAGAAATAAATTATCTTAAATTTGAGAAAATAGCAAGAACTAGACACAGTCTTATTATACTTTTCTTATAATTTATTAGTCAAGTTCAAATCTACAGTCTCATCTTCACAATAAGTAATTATATTTAATAAAATAATTTATTGGGGGTGACTATTAAAGTAAAACTTCAACTTTAATTGAAAAACATTACTACAAAGACATATCATATGATAACTGTTTTGTTGGTTGTTATATAATGTTAAATTTTCACTTATTATATTCTATAAATAAAATGCATTTGTTATCTCGATGAAGAGGTAGATTGATAAAATAAGTTTTCTCTCGGTCTTTCCTCTTTCTATATACAATGCACGGGTATACTTTTAGATCATTAAATTTTGTTTTTTATAATAATTAGAAATAAATAAATAAAATAAAAAATAAATATTATTGTTTTAGAAAAAAAGTTCAGACTTGATCAAGTAGAGCACTCAAAGTGTCTTTCTTCTCTTCCCTCCCTCGAGATTCTCTTTATGCTTATTTTTTTGACCTCTTAGATTATTCTTCTATTCAATGCTCATCAAATTTCTCTATTTAATTCATGTCTCTTGTTATGTATTAGAGAGTTACCTGAGTTATTAGCATCAAACTTCTCATTTGTTACAAATCACACTGATATTGGTCCAACAACTAGATTAGTCTTAGGCGTAGCAACTAGATTTACCTTTTGGCAATTAAAGATCAAATCAGTAGGGTTGGACAAAATAAACCAAATTGCACTGCACTACCAAAAACTGCACTGAACTAAGAAAATTGTTTGCATGAACTGCACTGAATTGAAAAATCGTTCAGACGAACTGAACTGTTTTTCTTAAAAATAAACTAGACTGAACTGCACTGTACTATATTATAATATGAACTTAACTTAATTGTTATAAACTGAACTATTTTATGAATTGCACTACGTCAGAACTGAACTGCATTATTTTTTAACTGAATTGCATTATTTTTGAACTGAACTACACTATTTTTGAACTGAACTGCACTAATATTTAACTTAACTACATTGTTTTTGAACCAAATTGCACTGATTTTGAATAAACTTCACTATTTTTTAACCGAATTGTACTATTTTTGAACCAAATTGCATTGATTTTAAACTGAATTGCACTATTTTTGAACTAAATTACACTATTTTGAACCGAATTGCACTAATTACATATGATTGTACTACGCAATAATAATCTAAAGTTTATAATTTGGAAGTGCTTAGGAAATAATACTTGAAATATGCATCATACTTCAATACACCAAAATCAAATTATTTATACATCTTAATACATAGGTTCTCCCGTAGGTTATCCCATAAACAACATCAAAATGTTAATACATCTTAATACATCTAAATTAATTGCACTTGAAGGTCTCACTTCGTCTTGAGAAGTTATATCTACAAAAAAAAATATTTCATCATTTTTGAAAACTTAAAATAAATTTAAAAATATCAACTAAAAAGTATATAAAGTTTTCATATAAACTCACCTTGTTCAAATTCATCAAGCTCTTTAGGATCCTCATTAAAAAGTATAGAGAAAGGTGTTTCTCTTAACCAATCTTGTGTGCAAACAAGTACTTCCACTATTTTAGGTGTTAGGCAACTACGATAAGAATTAACCACCCTTCCTCCTGTACGGAATGCACACTCTGATGCTACGGTAGAGATGCTAACAGGTTCATCCCAATAAAAGATTAGAATGATCGAATTGGAGAAAAAAGAAGAAGCGAAATGAAAACCTAAAGATATAAAGAGATAACCTTCGACGGCGGCGCAACCTTCGACGGTGGCACAACCTTCGACGGCGGCGAGGCGACGGAGACAGGAAACTTCGATTTGTCTTGGTGGTGGTTGAATCTTGGTGGTGATTGAATCAAAAGTGTGTCACTGCTTGTGGACCGAATGGGATTCAAGAGAAAGGAAAAATTACAGTTCAGTGCACTGGGTGTGAACAGTTAACTATTTACAATACAATTTTTCAGACTTTAATTAAAGAATTGTACAATTTAATTTTACTATTAATAATTCAGTTATTTTTTGTTTAAAACAGTACAGTTAACTTAAGTACAGTACAGTTAAGTTGTTTTTGTGCAACCCTACAAATCAGCCTTTTGATTTTGGTTCAAAGACTAGATTGGCTTTTGGACAGTTAAAGACCAAAACATTTTTTGGATAGTTAAAGACCAGATTAACCCTCACACTACAATTATATTTTTATTATTAATAATAATAAATATGATTATAAAATAAAGGATAATAACTTAATGTTAACATTCAAAATGAAAGATTAACTTTGAAAGATTGTAATTTTAAATAAAATATAATTTTTAATATTTTTTATGCCAGTATCTAATTAGTTATTTACTGTTTTATATAAAATTTTAAACTTTATTATTATTATATCAGTAATAATATGTTAGTGTATTATTATTTATTATACTATATTATTGTGGTGTTAAGAACAAACAAATCTAATCTTTTAAATATAAACTCTTGTGAAGATCACAACATATGAAAGTTGTTGAGAGTCATGAAAACTTCATAAAAAAGTTTTATTTTATAATTTTTTTATTTTGATTACGAAGTTATCACACCTTTACGATTTCGTAATTTCAAATTCAAACATGATAAATTTCTCACTAGTAATATGAATCTTAATTTTTAGAATTGAAATTAAAATGATTAATTATTTTTTCATCCTCAAATATATAAATATTTTATAATTTTAGTTTTTAAATAATATTATAAAGTTGTTTAAAGACATTAACATGTTCATTAAAAAATAGCTACATTTTTTTCTCTCACTCTTTCTATCTCCGTCTTTCTTCTTTCTTTACAGAGTATTCACTCCTAAATTTAAATTGTAATGGTAATGGAAATTTAAAATATAATTTATTATTCAAATATGTTTAAATCATGTGGTAACATTTTAAAACTTATATAGTTAATTTATAATTTTAGAAAGAAAAAAAACTTCATAAGTAAAATAAATTTTTGTACTGTTTTTATTAATTTATGTAATAACATATATCGTATTTTGTTGTTTAACTTATTATCTTATATATTTTTATATTTATAATGATTGTAACAAATAATTTTAAATTACATTATTTATTGGGACATTAAAATTAAATAAAAAATGTAAATATTTTAAAAAATACTAGATATACTTTTTCATAATATAAGAATTAGTTATATAAATGAAATGTAATTTAGTTGAAACTATGACTTTTTTTTTTATAATTTCTAAAAATTTAAAAAAAAAATTAAATTCATCGAGAATTATTAGTTTGAGAAAACTACATAGCACTTTAAGAATTATTGAATTATTGATGAAATTTTATTAATAGAAATAAATTTGTTAGCAAAATAGAAATTATTGACAAATTTTATTGACAAAACTAAATACATCAATAAATTAAAATTTAAACTATCAATAAAAATATCTATCGATAAATATATATGAATAAGTTTCATCGGTAATCTATAATTGTTATTATGGACATGATTTTCCATGGGTAAACTAACGCTAAATTTCATGCTTTGAGTTTTTATCATTTTTGTTGTAAACTTCTCCGATAAATGAGCACAATATTTCTTGTCAAATCTGAAAAGAAAAAAGTTTATAAATTAATTAAAGATATGTGAGAAAAAAAAAAAAACAAGAAGAAAGGAAAAGGGGTAAGAAAAGGAGGAAGAGGAGAACAACTGAGGCGGAGAAATCGACAACAATGGAAACAATTGAATCAGAGAAGTCGACACAGTGATGGCAGTTGAGGCAGAGGATAGAAAGAACAATAATCAAATCGTGATATTTCACGATTAAATTTTTCTATTGATAATTGCCGATGAATTATTATTCACATATAATTAATGACAAATTTATAACATTATCGACGAAATTTTTTAATGCGTAAAATTTATATAAATTTTTGACCGTCAATAATTTTAATTTATTGATAAATTTTAAATATTATTCACGAATTTTAATTTTAGTATTTTTAGTTTATCATAAAACATAATAAAGTGACTCTTAATATAAAAATCAATGCATCAACCTCCTAAGATTTGGTGAATTAAGTGCTTATTCGCCTTAACTTATCTGGTTGACCTCACTAAACTAGAAAAGTATAAAAGTACATGTTGATTCATCAATTAATTATTTTTTAATTGAAAAGTAAAATAAAAAATAGTTAAAATGTTAAATTTTTATTATATTATTCGAAAGATCAACAGTATTAAAACTTACAAAATTCTAATTAATATAGTAGAATAATTTAATACGTAAAAATAATTATTATTTTAATTTATCTTATTAGAAATATTAATTAATTCATTAAAAATTAAAAGATATAATTAAATTTTGTTAATATATATATATATATATATATATATATATATATAAACAAAATAAAAAACAATTTTTAAAAAAAACTTGTAGACTGACTCGTTTTTGAAAAATACTCTTTTATTTCTTCAACTTTCTGCGCCAAAAGTTTATTAAGTAATTTATTTAAATAAAGATATATATTTTAATTTTTTTAAAAAGTTGCAACACTAAACAAATATTATTACTATAATTAATTTTTTTCTATTTTAACTTATTTTTCTTTATTTTTCTCTTTTTCTATTTTTATAAATATTAAAAAACAAAAATAAAAAATAAAAAACCAGTTCAGAAATAAATTCGATAATCGAATTGTAACCTATTTTAAAAACTATGCTATCTACTTAAATAAAATATACAGCGTGCCATCCTGGAAAATTAAAATGTGGACCGTGGGGGCAAATTTTCTATTTTAGGATTGCATACCAGCCATCCTACTTATCTTTTACAGGCCGCAAATTTAAGGCTGTTTTTCGCATCCAATCAATTTTTTTTGTCTGTATCCATCAATCGGATTTTATTTTCCGAAATACATCTTACCAATTTTCGAAATATTTTTCCGAAAAACACTCAACTCCTATTTCGAATAAAATCGTTTGAAAACCTGTGATGAAGTGCAGGAAGATATTTGATGAATAATCTTAAGCAAGCCAGTCAAAGAAAAGACACAGAGCACGTCATCACCACAACAACGTTAATGGCGATTAACATTATACGAAAAGCAACGAACGAAGTACAGGAAAAGCACTCAACGGAAGCACAAAGCAGAAGATTCCTCCACAGGACTCTGTTTCTCCATCTTCAACCCTTCCCCAAAGGCCTGCACCACAGACTCACAAGCACTTCTCAGAGGAAAAGAAAGAAGCTTAGGAGAAGCATGGTGGCAAATAAGGAGTCCCCACAGCTTCATGCAACCCTCGCCACCGTCAACAACAACACTTATCACCAAAGAACCCACACACCCCATGTTAGCCATGTACTCAACGTGACACCCATGAGGAGCACGGAGCGTTGACTTGGTCAAACACACAGCCTCCACCAGAGTTTCATCCTGCACCACCCTCACGGGGGAAGAGTCACGATCCACAATCATCCTCACCCTGTTATGCAGAAACGAAACCCTTGAAGCCTCTGGAATATCGCCGGCGGGAAAATGTAAGCCCATGTAGGGTTTCAGATCGGGCCTCTTCCTCTCTGCAACCACCTCTCCGTGCTCATCCTCGTGAAACTTGTACATCATAACCCTATCGTACCCTGTCATTTCTCTTACGGTTTCAACAACGCTGTTGCAGAGAAGCTTAACATCACTACCACCACATTCAAAGGTTGAAAGTCCGGAGTTCTCGATCCATGATGCTGGCTCCAAATCCACCACGATTCCGGCGTTGGTTCGGTGGAGGATGCCGTGGAAAGCTTCTCCGGAGGTTCGAGACTGGATCAACACAGGGTTCGTCAGGCTCACTTCGCGTGCTTTGAAGGCTTTTTGGAGGAGTAGGGCACTGGAGCGAGTGAAGAGAGAGCGAGCGTCGGCGCCGCAGAGATCGAACGGAGAAATACCGAGAATTTTGCACGTGTTTTCTGAGTGAGCGAGGATGCGGAAGGAGAGTGGATGGACCACAATGGTGGAGCCAAACATTTGGGTGAAACCAATGTTAGGGATTTGGTGTTGCGGGACTGATTCCGTGGTAATTCGAAGCGGTTGAGGGTGGTGGAAGACTGTGTGGAGTGTGGCAGTTTGGGTGGAGGGTGTGACGGATTTGGTGGTGGTAACGACGCTGTGGCGGTTAAGGTTTGGGGTGGAGGGGTGAATTCTTGGCGTGGCGGAGGAATGGGCAAGGATGGTGGGTGACGCCACGGAAGAGAGGATGGAACAGTTCATGGTGGTGGTTGTGAAAAATTTTGAAGCAGAGAGGAAGAAACACACGGTCTATGTTATGATTGAAGTTTATATTTTAGTATTTAAAAACTTCTTTTCTATACATATATATTTTTTTAATTTTAACAATTATATATTCTTTATTATTTTAACTCAAATTTCTATTAAAATAAAAAAATACGAGAAAAAAATGCAAACACACGTACAAACATGTATTTTTTTCACTAGTATTATTAAAGTGGGTTGCCTTGTCACTTTCCGTAACTGTGTTAATTATTGTTGGAATTTTGTTTCTCTTTTTGTGGTTTTGTGTGTGCTGATATTTTGCTTGTGGTTGGACTTGCGTCTTGCCAGCAAGTGATTTTGACACTGTTCAGTGAAATGAAAGTGACAGATAATAAAAGATAAGTTAAATCATTACATATATTCTCATTTTTTTAGTGAAATTTTAACTAAGTCTCTTTATTTTTATTTGATTTAATTGAATTTTTATTTTAAAAAATTTGTTGTAATCAGATCTTTCTGTTAGTAGTATAATAATAGTGTTAATTACGTGTCACGTATCAGTAAGTAATTTTTTTTATTTTTTTAAGTTTTTTTTTATCTTTTTAAATTTAAGAAAAATAAAAAATTGTCACGTGTCAATCTGACATTGTGCCACATGATAGAGATAGTGTGATGTGGTATTGGATGTGAAAAGTCTTTATGTAGTCCTTATATTTGTTATCTTGTCTTAATTTAGTCCCGATTTTTTTAAAACTGAATCAATTTCATCTATATATCAAATTTAATTTTTATTTAAATTTTACAATGATATTTTTATTATAATTGATATTTTTAACAAAATTAAGTTTATTTAAATGGAAAATACATTGAATTTTATTTAAATTTTATTTAAATTTATAGACAAATGTTAGAATTGATTTAAAAGTAACAAATATTTAGTACTTTTCTACGTCACAACAATTCATGTTTAATACTATAAAGATTTCCACTACCCATATTTATTAATTAAATATTTATTTAATTATTGTATGTTAATTTTGAATAAGGTGAATTATTTTGTTAATTGAGATATATCTTTTTCATATATTTTTTAAGATAAAAATTTGTTTTTAATAACTTACCGTTGCATGTTAATGTGGTTTAACCTGTGTTGATTCCACCATGTACACGAAAATATAAGTGCAAACGGATTAAAGCATGGAAAGAGGAATGAGATTTTATTTTGATTTAACTTTCATAAATAGAGTATTTATGTATAATTGAATAAGTTTATATTGCATTTTGTATTGATATAAACTTTATACAAACCTTTGGTAAGTTTACATGGTATACTTGATGGTTTAATTTTTAAAGTGTTTGAATAATTTCTCTATTGCAACACTTTATACTTAAATACAATCAATACTTTAAAAAACAATGGCTGAATTTACGAATATGTAATCATAATTAATTTTCATATATACAGATTTGCTATGGTTAATATTATAAGTGAAATATTAATTATATTAGGATAAAACAGACTAAAATAAACATTTTTTAAAATATAAAGACAAAACACACACGTACACACACACATATATATATATATATATATATATATATATATTTACTTTCTTTAACATATGTTATACTTTGTGCATGACAAAACAGTCCACCAAGTGTTTTAAAACTTTTGTAGTTAATAACAAAATATTTCGGCAACTTGGCCAACACGAGCTTCAATTTATGTGATAATTTCCTATTGAATTCACATACATCGATGTTCATCAATAAAAATATAAATGACCCAAATTCTCTCTTTATGAAATTTATCCTCACCAATAGACCGTACAACACTAGTCTAACTCCACCATATTTCAGATGCATGATTTCCCAAAAGATTGCTAATGCAATGCAAAGTTCTCACAATCGCAATTTTTTCTCACTTTGTGTAGAGAACATCCTCCCATGGGTGACGGTAAAGAGGTTGCTTCAATCGCTTCTGGTCAAAGGTGTGCCTGAAATTTTAAATAACAATGAATAAGACCAACCCATGCATAATATATTTTGGAGGAGATAGGAAATCTGAGTTCAATAGATTCACAAAAGACATGCTATATGCACATCCAGTAGGTTACGAGGTCATCATGCTGATAAAAGAAAACTTTGTTTGGATCATAACACTATGAAAATTTGAAAAAACAAAGAAAATTTAAAAAAAAAAAAAAAGCCTCACACACATACACACATATAGTTACTATTTGAAATCCTCTTGATATTGTAAGAAAATACTTGGATTAAGTAGATATTCTATCTTAAAATTATACAATTACAATTTTTTATTATTTTTATTTGAAATTGAAAAAAAAATGAAATATATGTCAGTTTGACACTCAATTTTTTATAATTCCATGTTTCCTTTGCTTTTAATTTTACTTTTTGTAAAACAATAATTTAAGAAGTATTTTAAAATACGATTCCCATAAGATATAAAAAGAGGATAGGCATAAATTTGTTTGAGGACAGACGTCTAACCCTAAAATATAGTCATCCCTAAACCCTCCCTACCCATTGCCATCCCTTAAGAAAAGGCCACAAAGATCCAAAAGTGCAATAACCCAAAAAAATGCATTTCACATGAAAGACGTATATAATTAATTGAAACTCACCCAATCAGACCAATGGAGCGTGCCAGCACAAAGAGCCCATTCAGATAGCCAATCTCCACAATTTCATCAATCTCTTGTTTGCTGAACATCCCACTACCGGCAAGAAGATCCAAGAAAAGAGATCCAATTGCACCATCTACGTTAAGAACTAAATTATTTGCCTTTGTGAGCGTGTAGGTTTCAACTTGAACAGCATATTCCATGTATTTAACAGAAGGAAAATGTGTGCGCGCAAACTTCTGTAGGAGCTCAACTCTCTTATCTTTGTTGTCCCTATTCTTGATCCTGTTTCACAGGGAAAAATCAAGCCTTAGATTTATACTTTTATGACACTACAGCAGTTATAACATATTTATTGCTTAATTAAATGAACAACGAAATAGGTTACCTGTGCCCTATTCCTGGCACACGGATTCCCTTCTTCTTCATACTTTCGACAAACTCATAAGGTGTAAGCCCCTACAGGACACAGAAAACAGTACCATGTTAGAGATAAAAGCCAAAGTTCGCAGTGTATTTTTTAGGAAGGCAGGGCCTGAAATTTTTTGGAAATTTCCTCTGTTTCTAAGTTTATTGTATAAATTATAAACTAATTCTTTAACCCATTATGATTTCATCCCACCTCTCCCAAATATTCTCATTTGATCCAACCAGATTCACAGCAAAAGTACAAATCATACCCTGTCATGAGCATCCTTGAAGTAGCGAGCAGCATCATCAATGGCACCTCCAAATCGAGGACCAATAGTAAGCAAACCTGATTCAGAAGCTCATTACTAACCGTTTTATGGCATTATTTATCAGCAGACAAAGTTTTGTTTTCCCCAACCAACAGATATTATGCCTACACCACTAATTGATAGAATTAGGCATATATTTACCTGACACAAGACTGGAAACTAGATCCTTCCCAGCCCTTGCTGTCACAATAGTATTGTGAGCACCAGAAACACAAGGACCATGGTCGGCACATAGCATGATGCATATCTGACCAATGAAACGGATCAATAAGAAGATAGAAGGTGGGAGATAATATCAATAGTTTGTTTTGGGAAAAAAAAAATCTAAACAGAAACTGACAGCACAAAATAAGTTTCACTGCAAAGTGTATAACATTTTTACATACTCAAGACACAGAGAAAGGAAACGAGGAAAATATTCAAGGAAAGCTCTGTAGTGTTGATCAGTCTACCTCAATAAATTGAGTACAGTATCGTGGAAGGCTGCGTTTAAACCACAGAAGAGATATAACATCACCAACACCAAAACCTTTTTCAATGATGGAAGACATGGGTACACCAGCATAGCATGGCTCCTCACCTTCAGAAAATATTGGAATACAAAACTTTAGTTGAACAATCGAATGTGAGTGTCCACCTATAAATTGAGAGATGGTTATCTCTAAATTACAACATCAATGGATTTATACCTCTGTCATCAGAAATGGTGGAAATAATATGAGTTGGAGCACGGACTTTTCCACTCTTAATAGCAGAGCTAAGGTCTTCAGGGATTGGTGGAGGAGTGATTTCCTTGACTGGTGTGACCTTCCCTTCTTCAACCTGAGATAAGCAAACCATTACAACTAATTAAGGAAAAGAAAGAAATTTCTTTGCAATATCGTGCATTTCCAAGATTAGAAGAGGGGAGTAAATTCAATTAATCATATGCAAATTTTCAATATATATGTATACTAACCAATTTGTCAAATGTTTCCTTAATTGCAGCTTCAAAAGCTTCAAATGATGTGGGAACAACAGCTCCGGCATCCTTTAGTGCTTGATTCTTTGCTTGAGCAGATTCTAACTCACCGCCACTTTTAGCTCCCTGATTTATGTAAGTGCCAACAGAGATTAAGAATGCCGTGCTATGATAAATGATTTACAATTTAGTCAAGGTTAAATTAAAGGAGCTGGGACATACTGCATGACCAAATTGTACTTCAGATTTGAATAGTCGCGCACATGTCCCACTAACCCAGGCAACAACTGGTTTTGATACTTTCCCTTGTTTTAGAGCTTCCACTAAGGAATACTCATCACGCCCACCAAGTTCCCCAAGTACTACCATCATTTTAACCTGCGGTTTGAGATAAACCCAGACTGGTCAATAACAAGAAAAAAATTATATGCTCTAAACTGTAGTCAGATATTTATAGGACGCACATATCTTAGGTAGCTCCCCAAGAAGAAAGAAAAAATTTACCTGGGGTATGTTGTTAAACCGTAAAACATGGTCAGAAAGTGTGGAACCTGGGAAAACATCCCCTCCAATGGCAATGCCTACAGTTAAACAGATATAACTCAATATGGTGTTGACAAAATCGAAAAGATAAAATCAGCAAATAATTACCTTCATAAATCCCATCAGTTACACGGGCAATAGTGTTGTATAGTTCATTGGACATCCCACCCTGTAATCAAAAAGTTGCTTTCCTTTAGAATCATCCGTTCATACATTATATCATGTCACAAAAATCCACAAATCTGAAATTCTAAATTTCCATACAACACTATTTGCTACTTGGCTTGAATAAGAAATTCCATTGAACATGTGATAGTAACTAAAGCTATTACCATTATTTAGCACTGGAGAGAGCATAGGGAGGGAAAGAGTGCTTATTGATGCTCAAAAACATATCATGCAAGTAAACTAACAATTCATGTTATGTTGTGCCTTTCTCTAGTTATAATTCGATACATCTGTACTCCACTGTAATTATTATAATCTCACCATCCATTCTGAAATCTAATATAAAGATTGAGCTCAATCTTCACAAAAATATATTAAGGCTATCTCTTTGGTTCTTTCAGAAAGATAAGGAATTGAGCTACACAAAATTGCAAATTTGTCCTGTCGCACCAGCACACTATTTTGTATCTACACATACTGAAGGTACCGAACAAACAATTATAAACACGAAAAAGGTGCGATCCATGTTTATCTTTTCAAGGATTATTATTAAATTTCTCGAAGCTGTGATTTGGGACTTGAATTAGCTCCTGGTGGTGAAATATTTTTCTGGGTACAAAACGAATATACATAGCAAAGTATCGTATCTAAAGCCAAAAAAGTAAAATGCATGCATTGGCTGAGACATCGATCAAATTCTGCACGTTCGTAACACAAGCAAGTTGGGATTATCAAAAGCTTAATAGTGATGCTAGAAGAAAAAGTGGATCTACAATGTGAAGATGACATCAATATAAACAAGAAGGGAATGAATACATACAGATTTAGAAACAAATCCAACAGATCCGGGCCTGTAGAGCTTGCACTGAATTATATTGTCAATTGTTCCAGCTGTGTCACCAATTTTAAAAGCACCAGCTTGAATGCCTCCAACGGTAGCTGGACCAATAACAACCTAGCAAATCAAGAGAAATTAAATAAGTCTTTCCATGCTATTTTATAGCTATTAATTTGATCAATATATATTTCAACTTCCACCTTATTGTTTGCACGGGCATATGCAATCAATTGCTTAGTGTCTGACTCAGGTACCCCCTCAGCAATAATAGCAACAACTCTAATTGTTGGCTGCTTCAAAGCAGCCATGGATGATGCTGCAGCACTGCATGTAGATCAATTTGAACATGTTGACATCATAAGGATTTAGGTAGGGAAAGAAGAAAAAGAAAAATAAATAGGGACTGAATAATTGAAATTGACAATGATTTGATGTGACATAATATGATATGAAAGACAGACTAAGTACTACCACTAACAACTATATATTTTGGTACTAGACATCCAATCCTAATTAAATAAGCAAATAACTCAAGAAATACGTAGCCACTCCTAAAAGATCATTTAAGACACTGTAAAATATTCTTTGATTTAAAATGATATCATGTTCCAGATATCCAATGATATTCATGAATTATTTTGTGCAACAACAAGATACCATAGACTCCAAATAATAGTAAATAATTTGCTGACCTTCTAAATGAAGCAAAGTTGATGAAGACATCGGCAGTAGGATGTGCAGCGCATGCTGCTTCAATGCTGCAAAATAAGTCAGGATAAGGCTAAGACAAATCACCCCACACAAACAAGAATGTCATGTTTGAAAGTTGGTCACTTTGTATTGAATGGTATGTTGAAACGGTAAGGAGACAGATGGAATAAGGGAAAATTTCTCTTGGCCACAACTACAAACCGAATCCCAAATTCAAACAAAAATAGAGGAAATTTGTGTAGACAGATGGACGAAGAACACATACGCAGAATGAACAGGTATGGCAATTTCCTCCTGACCAAAAAAGAGTTTTTGAAATCCCTCAGAACCAGGATTAATTATCCCAGCAACTGATGGGGTTTCCCTGCCTGTGAACACAAAATTAGTAATTCCATTAGTTTTAAGAACATAGATTAATGTCAACGTATCATTTTCTGTAATCTACCAAGAAGAAAATCAAGATGATAGATCCTATACAAACCACAGAGAAAGTCAAAATCAAGCATCCGCTGGATGGGCAGCTGCTTGTAGTTGTAAAATAAAGCTTGTGTAGTGCGGGAGAATAGTTGTCCAGTGGCCATGATGAAGAAACAGATCGATCTGGCAACAAACAAGAGCGTTACTTTCTACATCACAGAAGAAAAGTTGCAAAGAAATAGTTGAACCGTTACCGTACCAAAAGTTATATTTAAAACGTAATATATACCAAAAAAAGGATCACATAATTAATAATGTATTATATTCTCCATATCAGCTGAAATGAAACACAGAGTTGAAATCTCTATCTAGGTACAACCATTAATGAACTATCTTAAGCAACCATAGATTCACCCCCAAGAAGTCACCAAGGCGCAACTTTACTGTTACGTCAGGCTCATCCTCCAAACATAGATTCAACAAGATTAAAAAACTATATATCATTCACAACTATAGCCATGTGATCCTCGTGAACCAAATAAAGAGGAAAAAATAAAACATCAAACAAGACAGTAGTAAACAAGGTCCATACTCCACAACCTCATTCTAGGAAATGTCCAGGAGGAAGAAATAAAAACCAACAAAAGCAGAGTCGTTTAACGACCAAAACTTCGCAATTGAGGAGAATGAAGTTACAATCTCAATGACAAGCAAGCCAGAATTTGAAATCCGTAACAATATAAGTAAGAGAACGAAACCAGAATCGATGTTTCATTCAACAACAAAAAACGAAACACGCAGTCACCACAGCAACTGAAAAAACGATTTGCGCGATTCGATTTGAAAATTAAACGATGGAAACTAGCGAGCGAAGCAGATCCACTACCAGCACAAGTTCGAGACGAATGTACAATAATCGAACAACACACAGCGAAAAGCAGAAGAGAATATTCTAGAATAAGAAGCGATAGTTTCCCTAAATCGCGCAGAATTGAAAATTGGAAGCGCAGAGGGAAGTGAAAAGAACGAGAAATGGAGATCTAGGATTTGGTTGGTGGAAGTTAGTTGGAGAGTGAGTACCTTACCTCAACTGATTCACTCGCCTCGCGGAATCGGAGAGGAAGTGAGTCAAGAGCGAGTTGGAGGGGAAATGAAAAATGATGGGATGATATAGGTGGGTTTATATAGTGATGGAGAGAATGTGTGAGTTGAATAGCACGAGTCACGTGGGGCGTGGTAGTTAGCTTCCTCGCTGTACAAAACTTACTTCAATTTTGTGTTGTGTTCCGTTTTTTTTCAAGTGGTGACTTGTGTTTGCGTTTGTGTTAGTTAGACCAAAGCCAAATGTAGAAAACGAGGCCCGTGTTAGGTAAGGTGGCTAGCTATTGCTAACTTTGCTTTATTTTTTAAAATAATAATTAAAAATAAAAGAATTTAAGAAATTGGTCTTTTCAATGAAGAGACTAACTATACACTCTTCGTTGAAACATAAGAATTGCTACTCATGAAATTAAAAATAAAAGGTAATAATCCTTGAAACAACGTTAGGATTACAATGCATGATGTCTGTAAAAATGAAACTTTAAAAGCATGAAAATATTACATGTACATACCTTCCGTGACCGTAGTTTATGTTTGGAAATAAATTCTGTTTCATTGGTTTGACGGAAAATTGACCACCTCTCTGCTTACATAATCTTTCGGAGGAACGTGTTTGTAAAGACTTTTTGGAAAGTATGAAAAAATAAAAATTCATTTTTTATTAATTAAAATTAAATTAGATATAAATTAAAATGCAAAATAGTAAGAGAAATTACTTTTCACCATAGAACAATCTTCATTGAAATATTTACGAATCAGAGAGTGTCCCAATCAGATTCTCTTTCAGGATTATTATGTGTGGGAGTGTGGGGAACTAAATGTTAATCAATGAAGTTTTCTTTAATGCTTCAATTTAATTTTAAAGAGATTTTATTAAAAGCAAATGGACCTAAGCATGGCATTATACGTCATGGTATTTTGTCGATTTTGTTGCTTACTTGTGTTCCATATATATGTTGTTTTCATAGTTATAATCTGTAAACATCAGTTGAATGACCTCTGTGAATAAAAAAAAATAGACAAATTAATGAAGAACTGGAAAAAGTTAAATTGGTATGAAATCAACCACTCAACGGTTCAATGTGGCGTGACAGTGCAGCAGCAAATAAAGCTGAAGTGAAATCGTGTTAACGGCACTCTCAATCACAGTGAAAAAGATGTGGAAGCAGAAACCAAAAAACTAGACCACGGAGTAATTTTTTAATAGAAAAAAGAATAATTTAATTTTAACTATTTATAGTAGAGCGTGTATTTTGAGAATTAAAACAGCGTCTTTTCAAAAGAATGAAAGCGAGGATGATTGATTAAGATTAAAGGAAAATCATGGGATAGTTATTGAGAGAGTATGAGTAATTAGGATTCAAATCTATAGATTTGTATTTTGATAATAAAGGATGAAACTTTGAAAATATCTATATAAATCTTTAGGTAATGAAACTATTAGGAATGGACAAAGTATTACAATATTTTTTTATAATTTCAATTATTTACATTCAAATATTTTCTCATTTGTTTTCTATTCTCATTTATTCTATGTATTGTTTTTTATTTCTTTTAATATTTTATTGTAAATAACGGGAATCTTTATGTATAAAGATATTGATGAACAATTAATTTATAAAGATATCTGTCCTTACTGAAAAACTCATCGAAAGTAATCTGTTTATGACATTAATAGTAGATAATTTTACTCGTATTAGACTACTAAAACAACTTTCTAAATGTTAAAAATTGCTTAAAAACTACAACTTACAATAGTTTTATTTTATGTAAGGATGAACACGTAAAATGGGAATAAGTGAACCACTTTCACAGAAAAAGAAAGTTATGTTAAGTAACTAACTATCACGCTTGTAAGTTAAGCGTGTTAGTGCAAGCTACGAAGTTTCGCCTTCTAGTAATTTTGCATTTTTTTTTCCTGCCTTCATTTTTGCAATTTTTAGAATTTGCATATATTTTATTTATATTACATTGTAGAATATAAAAATTCAATATTTATTTAGTATCAGTTTAATCATGATCATCAAAACTTTGAAGTCTAAATCAACTTGTCACCCAGTTTGATATCCCATGATGGTATAATTTATTTTGAGTTCCATTTCAAAAACTTTTTTTATTAATGTGGTTTTAATAATTATTTTTCAAAAATATTTGATATGATTTTTTGTCAAATTGTTATTGCATTGCTAAGAAGAATATATTGTTCTGTTTCAAATTATTTTTACTGTGTGTAATATATATATATATATATATATATATATATATATATATATATTGAAGATATAATTAATCATTTAGTCTCCTAATTTTTTGGTTTGATTCAATCGGGTATCTTAGTATTAGTTGGTTCAATTTAGTCTCATAATTATTTAAAATGATTCAATTTGGTTATTTTCGTTAACTTGGAATTAACACCATGTCCACAGAACATGTGTCAAGCCGTGAAATTTAAATTTTTTAAAATATTTTAATTTTTTTTTCTAAAATTTTATAAACTGTCACGTGACAATTTACAGTCATAACACGTAACAGTGGTAATAGTTGTTTTCAATATGGTCATTTATTTAAATATTTAGTTCAATTTAGTACCATATCTTTTAAAACGATCTAACTTTGTCCTTTCCAATTTGAGACTAAATTATTAAATAAACTTAATTACAACTTATATATACATGTTACAATAAAGTTTTAGAATATATACATCAAATCACTCTACCTAACTATTCAAATTTTTTTTTTATATTTTTACCTTTGTAATTTTTTACACTTGTATATATAAGTTGAATATTTAGGTGAAGTGATATAATGTATAAATTAAAAAAAATTATTTGTAATTAAGCTTATTTAATAATGTGGTCTCAATTTGGAGAGGATATGATATGATCATTTTAAAAAACAGGGTACTAAATTGAATCAAAAAATTAAACAGACAACTAAATTGAAAACAACTATTATAACTGTCATGTGTTACGACTATAAACTACCACGTGATATGACGGTAACATGACACATGATAGTTTATAAATTTTTAGAAAAAAATTTTAAAAAATAAAAAAATTCACGACGATAAATGTCATGTATGAACAGACTAATTGAGTAATTATACCTTCATTGAAAGTAGTAAAAGTGTCTATTTGAATATCACCAAATAATTCATTGCTTAAGAGTCTTTTTTTTATGAAAAATGTAAAAAATTAAAATTTTATTAGAAATATAAAAATAAATAAATAAATAAATAATGAAAAATTATAGATATTTGTTATTTATTTTATTATAATTTTTTGCTTTTTCTTTAATTGTATATCTTTGACTCTTTGAATTTTTGAAGTTTAAAGTCATCTATTATATAAATATAAATAGATTATATTATAGTGGAGATTAGAAGGAATGGATTAAAACAATTTAGTCATCATAATACACTATTTACACGTAAGAAAATATAATCTTAATATTTCTTTCAATTTAAAAATTTAAGTAGATATGTGAATATGTAATATTGTGTGAATATAACTATTAAAGAGGAGTTTAACCATTTAAGTAAGTGTATAACTTTAAAATATGGAGTTGAAGATAAGAAGATTATATAATTTTATTGGTTGCTTGAATTTGTGTTTTGGAGTATATACAAGTCTAACTTAGATGTTAGAAAAGTGAAATAGTGTATTTCTTAATTGAAATTTGAGTGGTGCTTAATATAGTTAAAGTTCAAGTTATATTTCAGATTCGAGGGAGAGAGATTGTTAAAAATTATTCTTCTTTAAAATATGTAAGTTACGCGAAACAACTCAAACATTAAAGTATGATAATGTTACATGAATGGATGGAATAAAGGAGTTAGTGTAGGCACGTGTTTACTGTTCAAATGTATATCTATGCAACTTATTTACATATATAAAATTTCTAATTAATACGAAATAAATAATTTTAATGATGAATATTTACAGGTAAAATTTGTAATAAATACTATTAATGATACTTATATATAATAAATACATATTTGAATTAATACGGAACAAGTACGAATAATATCCAACCCGTAAATATTTGTTAAGTAACAATAATAGGTTTTATTTTAGCATTTCTTAAAACAAGTAATTAATCAAAATGAAATTATTAACAAAAAATATTAATCATTAAAAAAATATTTAAAATTAACTTTATATGTTTATATTTGGGATTCAAAATGAATTTAAATTCTCTACTGATTTTTTGGTGTTGTTTCTCTATTATGTCTTCGTAATAAATTGATTATCACTAATTTTGATATTTTAAAATATATTTAAAATATATTTAAAATATTAAAACAGTGTATTTTTAATGTTCAATATAAAACGATAAAAAAAATAGTAAAAAACCTGAACTCTTACAAAACATAGGTAAACGTATGTTGGAAGTGATATGAATAAATATTTGAAAATAAAGTTGTTGCAATATGAACTTAAATGGGAGGTATGTTGCACCATACAAGTCAATTTAAGTACAGCACAGCTATTGCACCCAAACGATGTTGCTGGCGTCAACTTTAAGTCAGGGTATGGTTGATGTATTGTTAATTGTCATTGATTATGATGCCGTTGCACACTTTTCAGAATCATCCAATGGGATCAAATTAAGAGACTCAAAACTAAACCAACTATAATTTTCAATCCCGTTGGACACCTTTATTGTACCGTGGGTGCTATCTTGCGTTGTGTATTATATTTTGCTTTTGCTATTTTTCTGTGATTTTTACTTATTATTACTAATGTTATTGTATATTAAGATTTATATGAATGGGATAATATAGTGATAGATCTTTCACTAATAATATGTTGGAGGTGTCAAAACTTTAGTTTAATTAATTTTTTATTTTTATTTTTATCTAAAAATGTTAAGTTAGTCTTCCAATATTTTTTAGTTTTAATTTAGTTTCAATTTTTTAAAAATTAATGCAATTTGATCATTTTTATTAATTTTTTTGAAGTAAATCAAGAATTTTTTTATCAAAATTGATACTAGAATTATGTCACTAACAAAATAAATCATTCTTATTCACAACTTCAATTTTGATAAAAAACTATTGATATGTTTTAAGAAATTTAACAAAATAAAAGTTGTATTAATTTTTCAAAAATCAAGATCAAATTTAAACTAAATAAACTCGATGATCAACTTGATATTTTTGAATGATAATTAAACCTAAAATAACTTTTATATTATAAAAAAAATCTCTGTATTTTACTTTTTATGATAATGAGCAATAATAAAATTATTATTATTCTCATTCTTATGATTATAAAATTAAATATAAATAATTTTTATAATTTTACTATAATTAATTTTTATTTATTATAATTATATTTAAAAAAACAGTAAAATTAAAAAAAAAATTAAGCAACTGATCAATTTAAAATTTTTATTTAAAAGATAAAATTGAAAAATAAATATAAAAAAAGAAAAAATACTTTATATATAAATGCAGATATATAAAAAAATTAAAAATAAAACATATTAAACATTTTAAAGAAATATTTCAAATCATATATTAAATTATATAAATATAAAAAAAAAAATTGGTGGGACCATGGCCCCCTATATCAATAAATCTCCGTCATCGGATGACAGGTAGTTAGTCTTAGGGAGGAAATTCTTCCAAAATATTGGTTCATTGTGGGATGTATTAACATTAGATATTGGGATGAAATCATCTTTACTCTATTAGTGATTGGAATCATATAGATGGTGATGACTAGTTGTGAGAGTCGATGGAGGTTCATATCTAGAGTATAGACAATAGTCAAACTTATGTGAGATATCAAATTACCATGTCATGCTCTATGTATTAGGGTCTACCTGCATTATAACCACAACTCTTGTGCTTGAGGACTGGTATAACATAGACATGTGAATGATCTCAAGGTATTACCCAATACATCAGTCCTCTAGTTGTGAAGTTGTGTTTGTGGCTATCATTGCATGTTTATGTTTCATGCGCCTTGGTATAGGATTGTGAATGTATGATTTAGAACTTATGTAAATTCTCTTACTAGTGTATTTTTTTTATTTAATTTTATAATTTTAAATTATCTCTAGTTTACCTTGTGTGTTCTTATGTATTATTGTTGTATACCTACTGTGTAGAAGATAATATAGTGTTTGAAGAGGAGCAACAATGAGTTTTATAAAATGTATGGAACTGGAAATAGCTTAATGTGTCTATATATAGTTTATATTATGATATATTAACCACTCCTACTGTTGAAAGTTTCACATCGGCTAGAGATAAAGAAATTTCATAGTATATAAGTGGGATGCAAACCTCACCTTACAAACTGATTTTGTAAGGTTGAGTTAAGTTTAAACTCCACTTTTATCATTTATTTGTATCATGAAATACTTTAATTTTTTTTGTTTAATAGTAAAAATGAAGATTGTATATAATATTATGAACTTTATTTTGATATACATGCTTTGATTTGATTATGTAATTACCACTTAATAATATACTTTGGAATGCTATAATGTGAGATGTTACACTAGATTTTCAATTCTTATGAATAAAATACCTCTACATCTTTATTAAATATTCCTGTCTTGGTGAAATAAACAGGCTAAACATTTTAATACTAATTAAACTTTGGTTTGTTTTTTGGTGCAATCATTCCTCGTGCAACACAAGCTAAACATAATAATACTAATTAAACTTCCCCCTCAATATTCTGGAATCTCTACGGAATCCACGGCTCGTAATACATGTATTTTTATAATATTATTTATTTAGAAACATGATGCTCGAGTTAGTCATAATATTTAGAGTATAAATATAATACACACAAATAAATAAACTGAATCTAATTTAAATAATTAAAATATTAAAATAAAACTTTTATCTATAATCAAAGTGTGATAGTCTCATTACCAATTTTAAACCTCACGGGTTTATCTAAACTATGCGTGATCAATGCACTCATTTTAAACATACTAGGAATTTTAGGTAGTTTAATTAGAGGCTTGCAAATAAAATGTATACATTGAGCTTACATAAATTAAATATTGTATCCAAACTAAATTGAAGTTCAACGAGTTTGTATTTTAATTATGATACGACAAGAAACTTAATGATTTTAAAAATAATAAAAAACTTTTATAATGTTTATTGGAAGTCAATCTGGCATTGATTGGACAATTTAAATATAATTTTTTACTATTTGCATAAACATAATAATAAATACAAGAGAAGGGCTTAAATCAATGTTTAAATGACAAATGTGCATGGTGCTCTCCTCAACTATACTTACATTTTCTTTGCTGTGTTTCTCATTCTCAAATGATTAGAACTTGGGATGCCTTGAAAGTCAATCCAAAGTTTTTGTGAATGGCAAAGGAACATTGTGACCTGTCAGGATAAATTATTAAAAAACACACTCATTGTCCATGTTAGAGTGAACTATGTAGTACAATAATTATGGAGACCCAATTATAAATAAAATATATATAGCATGGAAAACGAGGGACAACGCTCGTGCTACATCAACTCTCTAATGTCCTAAACAATGAAGAAATAAGCAGGTGAAAAATAGTGCCTGTGAAATAAATAGATTAATTAAACATAAAGGACAACTGAAAAGTCACGTGACTCTATTTTTAATGAGATTTAAAACTACTTTTATACTTCATTAAAAATATAATTTAAGTCTGAAATAAATGACTATAAATATAAATAAATGTTGGCACACGTACCGCACTAAAATGTTATCATATCACATTCATTTGCTTCATCATCCCATGAACAAATATTACAACTAAATATTTTAGGGATTAAAGATTAAGATCCAACATGAGATAAGTTATAATTTTTTTTTCAAATTTATGGTAATTTAGTCACATCGAGAGCTTTCTTCGTTGCCATTATTACAACGAGCGTAGTTGCAATTGGTATGACTTTAACCATGCATAAGTTACAATGTTATGATTAATTTGTCTCCCAAGATCTCAGTACATTATGTGAGTAGATAGACAATGGCGATAAAGTCTTCAAAAAAATATTGAGGAATTTCATGAAACGCAATGATAACCTATTAATATTTTTGAAAAATAATCTTTTTACTATTAAATTTTAATAACTTTTTCTAAGTGATATTTTTTAAATGATTTTCTATTTTTTTATTTTTTCATTTTTAATATTTTAAAATCATTTAAAAAATATCACCTCATATTATAAAAAAAAATTACCAAAATTTAGTAATCGAACTAATATTTTTTATCTTTTTTAAGATTGTTGTTATTGTTTTTTATTGTCATTTCAAAAGTTATAAGATAATTTTTTTCCATATATATTTTTTATATCGTGTATTGAGAAAATCATTTAGAAAGAGAAAATTAAAGAGATACAACTTACAAGTAGGAAAAAAATAAATGTTTTTTTAAATGACTTTTTATATCAGTTGTGATTAAACTTTTTTTCTATTAGTAAAGTATCGAGTGTATTAGTGCTGTATGATTAGAAATGTAAATTAAAATTTATATTTGAGAATAGTTTATTACTTTTTAACAAGTTTCTATTCTTCTTTGGTATACACTACACTTTCAAAAACAGCTATGAAGGGTGATTGTGAAGTTGCCATCGATCATAGACATTTAACAGGCCCCACCAAAGCAAGTGCTTCCTTAAGAGCCATAAAGAGATACTCAGAATGATCCTCAATTGAAGCAGCTCCACCATGTTCTGATTGCATTGATCTCAATACTCTACCAACAATCTGAACCAAAATGTACATCGTAAGATTTCACAAATTGGTATGCCAGAACAGAGTCACATAACTATAAGCCAGCAAATTCTTATTGTCATCATTAGGTAGGGGTAATATAAAAAATCTTATAGCAGTGTTGGTTAATGCACAGGTATACAAATGCAACTAACATCTACGTACATCTAACAAACCACATACAATAAATAATTCACCTTTCGTGCGTAGCCACCGTATGCTATGCCACCAATCAAAGCATGTGGTGAATCAGATGAGTTTATTGCTGATTCATCACCATGCAAATATTCTAGGAAAAGTTAACCAAAGGCAAGGTATAGTTATAATGAAGTGGAGAAAAAGAGATAAAAACTAACAAAATGAGGACACTACCACTGATAGTTGTTTGAAAGAGTCCCTCTTTTTTCAACCCTTCAATTGTGTGAGCATTGGTTCCACCAGCAAGTTGAAGAAAACCTACCATGTTAAGTGTCACTAACATTAACAGAATCTAGAATAGATGTAAACCTTGAAGGTTTTCCAGGACCATAAAATGAGTTATAAGTACAAACCAGGAGGTCTTTCTTTTGCTTTAGCTAGTTGAACAGCAAAGGCGATTGATTCCTTTGTTGCTCCTCTCCCGATATCTCCACTCATAGGACGACCATCTAACTTGTGTTTATGAAAGACAAATATGAACTTGTTAACAAAAATATGGGAAAAAAATTTGGCTCATAATAAAATTTGAGAATGTTCAAAGGCACACCTGCCATAAGTTGAAGCTTTGAAGATTGGGTTTCATGATGGAGAACATATAGTTCATGGAGGATATTGTTGAATCACCACCATTAGGTAAGCTAACCTGGATCATTTCAGTAGTAAATTAATTGTTTATTGAAAATTTATTTCTATCCCTTAAATATTAGAACAGATAGGAGCACCACTTACAGCTATAAGCTTCAAATTTTGTACTGAATCTCCCAGAGCACTCCAGAGTTGTTTGAACAAAGTACTCTGTCTATAGAAGGATCAAAGGTCATAAAGGAAATGGATTCAAACAAAAACGTCAAAGAAATAGTGTATCTCATCATGAAAAGAGAAAGAAAGCACAGAAGGCTTGGTGAAGGCATTTCATGAATATGGAAATTGAAAATTATGCCTTTTTTACTTGAAGTGGTTGACAAAATTCTAGAAATATCCTTGTGTTATTTTGATATAATCAATTTGTATATTACCTTCCACTTGTATGTATCTCCATAGCATCAACGTCATCTCTCAGGATTAGATCAGCAGTTGTAATAGCATCTCTTACATATGTTACCTCTCCTACATCAGTGTAAAAAGTGTTAGGATCAAACAATTACCACTGTGCCAAAGATTATAATTATTAGTCAAGACACAACTCTTTTTACTTAAAAGTATAACAATCTCTCTCTTAACAATTGTCTACCAGTAATCAAACTCGTAACTTTGACTCTGATATCAATTATTAGGTCTTTCGATAGAGGATCACCGGAAAAATATAACACCAATGAAGCATAAACCCAACTCACATATAAAGAATTGACAACCACCTCTTAACCCAAAACCATTAAGGTAATGGGCTGGGACTTCATCCTTATATGGTATTAAACTTTCTCATTTTTATTTAATGTGAGTTTTAGATTCACACTTGAATTCCCAACAAAAGATCTATATAATTGAAAATCAAATAATATCATTGAGACAGTAACTAAACATTACGAGTTAAAGAACATATAATCACAGAGGGAACTGGAAAATTTCTCACTTATTTTATCATAGGGGCAAACTGGAAGACAGCGACCACAGCCATAGCAGCGTTCTGTTATGACTCCATCCTGCGGGTTATAGTCAATTAAACATTAAAACTTTTAATTTTAAGAACATAGCTTATGTTCTGAAAAAGTTTGTAAAAGCAAGTTAAAACCTTCAGTACACTTGGTGCTTCAGTATTATATGAAATTCCCGAAGATTTCCCACGGAATGATATTGCACTAGCAGGGCACACATTTTCACAAGGCCGTGAACAGTCTGCTGGACAGTCCTCTGGGTCAAATTCTGTTCAGAAGACACGAACATTCATATGTGAGTAATATATTATTAGCTCTAAAACCTGATGCTTCATATTGAATCTTTGTCATTTGAGATTTTTTTTAGTACCATGATAATAAAAGATGATGAAGCTTTTGTAGTGGCACCCAATTAAAACTTACCGGCCTTTCGAAAATGAAGATCTTTATCATCATTGACACTGATCATCACCCACGGCCTTCTAAGGCACACGATATCTCTTGCAGCTTCAATTCCTTCATTCACGGCACTAACAACTGATGCATCAGCAGCACAGTCAATGCAGTCAACTGCAACCATTTAATCCACTTTAGATCACTCGACATTCCTAAGAGTTAATAATAAGATCAAGTTTGCATAACTTAAACAATGAGAGGGAAGATATTAGATGAATGCAAATCCTTCCTTAAACACTTTTGGTGTTATTCTCCACTCATAGATTAATGTTAACCTCGCTACTTCGTGTAATAAAAGATGAAATGAAACTCTAATTCTGGTTAGAATAACACCGAGACCACATAAAGAATTGAATTTAAATTTTGTCCACAATGAAAATCCAAAAGCCATAATTTTGGCTGAGCTGAATCCACTTCAAGGATTTATACTCATGGAAAAAAAAAAAAAAAAGCTTCAATTGTCCAAAAGAGAAAAAAAAGCCACACAGCATGCTGATTATCATGAATGACTATATTGTCTGCTATATTACTCTAACCCTAAACAAAAGATCTTACCTCCAGCAAGAGTGTAAACCAGGCTGAGATTTCTGATATCAACAACATCCTATGTATGGAGAAAGAGTGTGTCATTGCAAGTGTGAGAAACTCTTTCTAAGTGAAAAACAAATTACATACCTCAAAGCTTGCACCACAAATGAGCTTGACCCAGTTACCTTTGTGGAGAGAGTGAAGTGGAGAAGATGAAATGGAAGGAAGCACGAGAGTGTTGACCAGGCTCTTCAAGTTTTCAGCAGTAGACTTGTTCTTGGTGTTTGTCTCTGGGGTGGAACTGTGCATGCGTGAGTTTGTCACAGAAAAAGAAGATGGAACAAGAGTTTTATCAGAAACATCATGATATCTGGTCGAAATATTTGTAGTGCAGAAATATCTGAGAGCCATAATCCCGCACCCTGTTTTCATCTCCTGTTTTATAGTGCTCTGAGAAAGGATAAGTCCACACTTTTTCATTTGTTATTTCTTTCTTTTTTTTCTCATCAATGTCTAACTAGTATTTAAGAGTATTTTTAGGAATATTTAAGAAATAATTTGATATGGTCTAGAGAAAAAAAAACCTACTAAGTGCAAAAATTAAGGGTATAGTTGATTTGAGTTATATGATGATTCAACTTGATCCAATTTAATTTAAAATTAAGTTAAATTTAACTTAATATATTTTATATTTGTATTATAAATAAATGGTCTTATATTTTTTATTTCTCAAATTATAAATTTAGTACAATTTAATTTATTAATTCATTTAAAACAGTGACTTAATTTTATGAAAATTATCTTATTTTTTAAATTAGTTTGATACTTAAAAAATGTAACTTTCAATTGACACAAACCTTTTAAATTTTTATAATTGATTTAAAATAATCCAACCCACTTTAAAATGTGTTAGATCGTATTGGATTTATTATAAAAATACAAAAATCCAACCTAACCAAACACAATATTATTTTAATAAATTAAGTGATGTCAAACCCGTGAATATCCTAATAAGAATAGTGCGTGAATTACATATTTAAAGAGAGAAAAAAAGAAAGATATAGTATTGAGTAAAAATGGTTAATATAAAGAAAAACTATTACGTTGGCTGTCTATTTTACTCTATGCCGCACTAATAAATTTGAATAATTATTTTATAACTAATTAGAATTTTTATGTAAAATTATAATTCTAAATCACACTCTCAGAAATGAAAAAAAAATGTTAGTGAAATAGGTAGTTATTTGTTGATGAAAAAATTGCACAGTCGAAATCTTTATTCAAATAAATTCACAGAGTGGTTGATAATTGACATAAGAAGCTCTAACATGGATGAGTAGTTTCAACTTTCAACATCTTTATTTTAGTGTGTCCTTTTTCTTCTCACACGATATTTCAGTGAATGTAATAACTAATTTTTGATGTAATTCAATTTCAATTTCTCAAAATGCTGACTATATTTTATTGTGTAACATCAAATACAAGAAGGGACAAGCGGATCGTGGACAAAAAAAAAAACAAGTTATTGGTCTTTGCTTTGATATGGGCTAGGATTAAGAAAATCGATCATCTTTCCCCTTCAGGCCCAAATAAGCTTTTGCTCTATTCTATATGATTTTTACATTTAAGTTTCACGCAAAAACTACTTTCAGGTTTTTACTTGAAAAATAATTTTTTAAAATTAAATTTTGATAATTTTATTTTATAATTTGGAGTGAAATTTTTTAAGTATTTTTTTATTTTTTATTTACATTTTAAAATTATTTAAAAAATATCATCTCAATAAGAAAAATTATAAAAAGTTTAGTTGTTAAAATATTTTATTTTTTAATTAGATTCCATACCAATAATCCAAAGAATGAATAACGCGAGTCTTGAAGACTAGAGAGTACATATAATTACAAAGCAAGGCCAGGTACTGTACTTCTAGCGCAGGGTACCAAATTGAGGGAAAAACTGCATGTGGGCTGCAACATCAAAACTATACTATATTTTCATGCAAAAAAAAGAGTTGCAAATTAGATGACTCCTTCATGCTTTCAAGTGGAGTAGGATTATTTCGTGTATACAAAGATTTACTCCATTGTCAAGTAACAAATATTCATAAATGGTTAAAATATTTTTTTCCTAATTTTTGTCAAATTTTGTCAAATCAATTTTAATTTTATTTTTGTGTTCAAAAAGATCTCAATTTTTGTCATCAATTTTGTTCAATTTGATTCTTTTTCACTAGCACCGTTTAAACCATTGATGGTAATCAACATTGACTGTCCCATTTTTCTATTTTTTTTTTAAATTTTTAACCTTTTTTTAATTTAATTTTAACTTTTTTAAATATCCACATGTCAATCCAATCACATACCATATGTCAGAGTTAATGTTTTATATTCAATTTAGTTCGTGAACATTTAAAAATTTTAAAAAAATAAAAAATTATTCGTTAATAATTTAATAAAAATTAAGATCTATTTAAACATAAAAATAAAATTAGAACTGTGTTACAAAACTTGCCAAAAATTGATAAAAAAAATTAGTTTAATCTTCATAGATCATAACAGAGAAACACAATTCGAGGAGAGATAATAGGTATCATGGAATACCTTTTTTGTTTCACTCCAACAGATTTAGTAATTGCTAAATTTGATGAGTCGTAGCTCGGCCTAGAGTTAGTGCCAGAATAAGAGATGCGATCAAAATGTAAACATGCGTACCGTACGTCTAACTAGTTTTGTTACCTTAGCATCTAAAGAGTAAAGAAAAACGCTTATGTTTCCTGCAGACAATTTAAAGAAAAACTTAAACATTTTGATATTGCACGGAAAAGGCTAAAAAAACTTATGCCAACCATGTTCAATAAAGTTGTTTTGAAACTTAAAAGGGCTGTGATCTGTTATCGCTGAATGGTAATGAAGAGAAATGAGGAAATTTGAGAGGTAGCACTTTTTTGTGCTGAGTGCTAGGTGTTGTCATTTTCTCATCTAATGTTTAGTCTTACCACTCCTCACTCTCAACACCACTGGCCTAACATACATTATGTAAAATAAATTGTTATTCGTAAATATCCGTAGATAAAACTTATAAGAAGTAGAGAATAATATTATAAATAAATATTTGCAGGTAATGAATATTTGTATTTTTTATACCAATATATAAAAAAGATTAAAAAAATATGATTAAAACATTAACACATCAATTTTGAATTGTTTATTTTTATCAATTGGTTTTAAAAAAATCTATTTTCTTTGCAAATTGTCATTAACACTATTTAAATAGGTTATTTATACTTTGTTTAAAATTTATGAATATTATACATTGTGTTTTTATTTGAATTTATGGTTAAAATATGTTGTTAAATATTAATTTTTTTTTTTTATAAATACTCGTAGATACACGTAAACATTCGTGAGTATTAAAAAAATATATAAATACCCACATAACGAATATCCACATAAATATGTATATAAATATGAAACGAATATTTACCAACAAATAAGAAACGGAAAAATTATTATCCACATCCTACCTATTTCGATTACATCCCCATTTTTATTTTGTGTAAAAGTAGTACAGAATATTTAAAATTGATTTTCTAAGAAACAATCAATAGAAATTCATATTGTTACCTTTTTGTTTAGGGGAATTATTTCAGCTTAACCAAACTCAAACACAGTAAACTTGAAGAGGCACACGACACAAAGACATCAAATTATCTCAAATCTCTGCTTGTGTAAATTAAAAGAGAGGCAGGCACACTGCACCATGACTGTATCGACTGCACAAAGTTCAGACGAATGCCTCATCGGTAGTACAACTTAAAGTAAATCAATATACTCATTTCATCCATCAATTATATAAAATAAATTATTCTATTCATTCCTATTTTCCTGGGAAATATGTAGATATATTTTTTTTCATTTAGATATTTATTTTGAAAAAATTATTGTAATTAGATTTTTTTCATTAGTATATTGATCACGTTAATTATGTGTTATGTGTGATCATATGACTTTTTATTTACTTTTTTTTTCTTTTTATAATTTGAAAAATATATACAAATTATCACGTGTTAATTATGTGTCATATTTTATCATGTAATTTTTTTATTTACTTTTTTTTTCTTTTTATAATTTAAAAAATATATACAAATTGTCACGTGTTAAACTAATATTGTACCACGTGACAGAGATGATGTGATATAACAGTGACAGTGTCCTGTGTTACAAATGTGAAAAATCTCAATATAATCTTTATATTTGTTATTGTGTCTCAATTTGTTACAAATTTTTTTAAAACTAAATCAATTTCATTCCTATACAAATTTAATTTTTATATAAATTTTACAATAGTATTTTTATAATAATTGATATTTTTAATAAAATTAAATTTATTTAAATATATATTTTGCATTGAATTTTATTTAAATTTTGCATTAAATATTTATATATCTATAATTTATATATAAATGTTAGAGTTGCTTTAAAAAAACAACTTTATAAATTTAAAGATAAAATTTTAAAACAATTTTATAACAATTTAAAATAAATATATTTATTTAAAATTTTACAATTCAATTTATAAAGTTATTATTTTTAAACCAATTCTACCATTTGTCTATGAATCATTCATATATAAATATTTAAATAAATTTTAATGTAAAATAAAAATTTAATCTTGTTAAAAATATTATTATGACAATTATATAAAAGTTAAATTTTGTCTCAATTTGAATATAGATGAAATTACTTTCGTTTTAAACAACTCTAATCTCTAAATACTAAACTCTACACCATAAATGATTTAACCTATATGTAATAGTTTTGTTTAAATGGTTTCTAAAATAAAATAAAGTTTGTCCTATAACCAATTTGACATAATATTCGACGAACCAATTTAATTAAATTGATATATTTTTATTATTCATTGTATGCCATCACAATATACTTTTAGCATTTAATTTATATATTTTTCTCATTCAATATTAAAAAATTGTCAAATATACTAGTTTAAACAATTTTGACAACCTATTCATAAATCAAACTTAATTCACTACTCATGTCACATAAAGTCTTTAACTTGATACCAACTCATTCAAAGTTCAACCACAAAAATAAATCTTCTCAAATAAGATAGATTATGTCACTTTTACAACCAAATAAATTAAACTAGAGGATTACGAGAAAACAAACTAACTTCCCTTACATGGATTAAGTTCATTGACTCTATCAAAACTTCAAGAACTCTTCCTCTGAGAGAATATAAGAGTTAAAAAAAAAAAAAAAAACTTACATTAATGATATGAACAAACCATAACAATTCTAAATAAACATACATTCATTTTGAAATCAATTGAGTAACTTGCAATCAACCTAATATTCGTGTATGCAAAACTTAAAAAAAATGACTTAAAGAAAAATGGGTAAACACTTACTTTAATGAAAATTCTGATTACATGATTACTATTTCCTACTCTAAAATTCTTATGGTAAACTATGATATTCAAAGTAAAACTGCTATATCTTAAAATAAGCTCTTGAATAATGAATATTTCTACTTATAGACTACTTATACTCTTAACTAAACTAATTTCTAGTTCCATACCATAATCATAGAACAATATTAATATCGTGTTGTTTCCTTAAATATAATTCTTTAATGTAAATCTTCCGTACTCGTAAAACGATTTTATTTTACACCTTCAAGAATGCAAAGAAGGTGAAAAACACGGTATTAGGCATTACAACTTCCTAAGTCTTAAAATTTATTACAAAGAGCATGTAGAATATAAGTCAAAATTCACATATGCAAATAGTGATTTATTTATAAACGTAAATTAACATATGGATAGGTTGTTATAAATAATATAAAACATATTATAATTTATTTAATGAGTAATAAATTTATTATTTAATCTAGAATTTAAAAACTAAAAATAAAAGACGGTAAAATGTAAGTTCAAAAAATAATAACACAATACACAAAATCATAATATCAATTAATAGTTTTTCTTAATTGTAAATTAATTATTTAATAATTAAATTATGCAATTTATTCCTAGAATTATAAATAAAATAAAAAAATAAACTGACTAGATATTTAGTAACTTTAAAATCAAGTATCATTCTTTTTTATAATTGAAGAGAAGTAAACTATAATCTTTCTTTCTTTGGATTGATTTGGGAAGTGTTCATAAAGTATAAAGAAGAAGTTACCCAAAAAAGTATTTATCAAGAAGAATGATTATCTTCAATACACAGACACACTAATAATACCACAATTATTTTAGAGTACTTCATGCAACATGCAGCTACAGCCACAGAAATATCTTCTCTTTTCTTTTTTTACTTGAAAATTCCATCTTTCCAATAGAATGGAAATCCCCTTTCAAGGGATTGGTGTTTCTAGGCATTGATAGCAGAAACAAACCAAAATTATACATTTACATACGAGAAATGACAGAGCTAAAGCTAAAGAAAGAGTGCAATGGTTAATATCCACAAGGTGGTGAACTCATGGATTGGTAGGTTATCATTTCTAGAAGTCTTCTACTTATTCTACCTTATATTTGGATTCATGAGCAAAATTTTGCAGACTTGAAAGCAAGAGGGTACATGAAAGAATTGGAATAAGAGATTCTGATTATCTGGCTAGGGGTTAAAGGGTTCCCTCCATTGACCAAGCAATCGTCGTAGGAGATCCTTTTGAACAATCTTGGATTCACTATTCTTGCAGAAGCAAACCAACCACAGTGGAGGTGAATGTCACGGGGAGCACATCCAGAAACACACGTGTTAACAATCTGCACAATGAACTGTGGTATTCCTGATGTAGAACTTGTGCTTTGTGAGATGCTTATGTCTTTGCTTGTGCAGGAACCTAAAGTCATCATCATGATCAAAGGCACGGTCATAAGGGACTCCAAATATGAATACAAAAATAAAAAAGGAACAAAAAAAAAAGTATTTTTTTTCATCATAGTTGAAAAGTAAGATACCATGCAACCAAATTTTTCTAGAGGCAGCATGTTCTGCTTTCACTGACACTGTTATGGACCCGTTTCTGTCTTCCTGGAAAGAATGCAAAATCTGGGTCGATTCACCTGCTATCATATTATGTAAGCTTCAGGGTCACAGGAAGCATAATCATTAGAGAAACAAACAAAAGAAAAAAGTAAGGGATTTGCTTCAGTACCTGAATGCACACAAAATAGAAAAGGGGGCATTGTGAAGCAAAGGAAGATTATCAGAGGACAAGAGTTTGTGATGGTCATGCTCATTGCAGAGTGCTATAGCTATCTTTCTTTGTTTTTTTTTCTTCACAAACAGGTTTTTAGAAAAAAAATTGAAGGTGCAGAGAGAGGGGTGCTATCTGGAGGGTTGATATGTGGTGGTGACCCCTAGTGTACAACAATGCTATGATTGGTTTGCAGATTTTAAGTCCTCTCGAGGTTCAGGTCCCCCGTTTTATTCATAATGTACAAACTGTTATTTTATGCATAAAATTTTACTGTTACAGTGATTTTTTAATCATAGTTAATAATCTATAAACTCATTTTGATAACAGATTTCGAAGTCATATCAGTTATGAATTTCATTTATATATTCAAGGTTTATATTTCTACATGCAGAAATTAAACTAAAAAATGAAGGATCCTTTCCTATGTGTTATTTATGAGGCAACAGAAGGTTGAAAGGAAAGAACAAATTTTGTTGGTAAAAAATAATTCTCTTTCTCTGTTTCCTCAAACACAGCCTCAGTTCATGTATAAGCAATTCCAATATTCCATTTTACCTTTTCTTACCCTTCTGTTTTTACATTGGCATGGATATAGCATCTAGAGATGGGGACAAAGCACCATGACTTCTGTCAGAGGAAAGCATGAACTTGTAAAACCGCTTCTTATTCTTCTAATCATAAATTTCTATTTTTTGTTACACCTGCATAATATTATAGACCTACTAATTCCAACTTTGACAAAAAGAGAATTTGACCCTCTCCATGAATGATATCCATGCATGTGTAGACACGGTTGCATTGCATGCATGCATGCATGCATCATCATGCATATCTCATTTATATGTCAACCTATATTTTATGTATGCATGAGTATGAATTAATCGATCCCCAGCAAAGTCATGCCATAAATAATGGTTACCACTTAGAAGGCACACACGTGAAAAGAAGATAGAAAACCAGTTTGCAGGTGTGTGTATTTGATAGTGGAAGAAAGAGGGTCTATAACCTAGCAACTGGTGACAAAATGTGATTGAAAGATACCTCTGAATTCAACATTCATGCAACAGTTGTAAGTCACTGTTAGGTTGCCAAAAGACAAAGCAGCGTTTTACCGATAGCTGTGAAATGATGGATGAACTTACATCTTTCTTTCTATATGCTTCGGAGAGGCACATGTTTTTGGTTCAAACACCCTTTGGATTCAGCTACGTACTACTTTCTTGTTCAGATAGGTAAAAAGAATCACCATGAAGATGAATTTATTAGTGTGCAAATTATAGTAACCTAAGGTTTTGGATCGAGGAGAGCCTGGTCACCCTGTTCGTGCATGTGTGACCAACCATGTGATTCCATTTAATATCTGCACCCACTTTAAAATTTCACACCTTATTAGGTTGCCCCAATCTAATCATAATTAGAAACATAATTGACATACTATAGTAGCTGGTACTAAAAAATTATTAACACAAAAATCAAATGGGAAATTACTCTCCCTGCTCATCTTTTAATCATACAAATCGACCAAGTTCGTAGCTAACTAGATCCAGTTCCAAACATGCATTATTGGGTGAAGTGAAGGTCATTTTCCTACTTTCTATCTGATCCCATTTTAATTAGTGTGGTGTCTGAAAGTCACGTGGGGTCTAATAAGTCAAGTTGGGTAAAGCTATTCAAAGGAAAAAATAAAAATCTATTTGACATTTGTTTTCAGAAACAGATTTTTTTTTTTTTTAGAATTAAAAATTTGATTGATGAAGTTTGGTGTTTTAAAAGCAAGTTTCCGATTTGATTTTAAATGATAAAGATAAAAAAAAAAAGATTCAATTTGTAAAACGAATAAGGAAGTTTTGTTTATGATGGATTATGGTGTGAACAAGTTTACGGATAGTTGTCAGGTTTTTAACCAAACGCATTTTCTCTCTATTCTTTCTGAAATTTATTTAAGAAATATATTCTGAAAAAGAAATAAAAAAGCTGAAATCCAACTAAACAGATCCTAATTTCCCTCTTGTCATTTATGTGGGTGAATTTTTATAAAATGTAAGAGTTTTAAGAACTTTCTAGTTTTAATAGAGTTTTTCTAGTACAAAAACATATTTATAAACATTTTTTTATTATTTTGCAAAAATTTGATGTCCATTTTGCTGATAAAAAAAATATAATAATCAAAAATTTAATTTATCCACGAATTTTATTGATTGATCGGTAAGTAAAAAAAAATAGAGATAATTAAACTTCTAGTTTATCGAAGAATTTTATCAATAAATTTTAAAATTCTAAAATCTATTAATAAAATATTTCTATAAATTTTGTTTTAACACTATACTCTCTTCATTAACTTAATCACGAAAAATATATTATACCTAATTTTTTAATTTTTTCTATAGTAGGTTTGAAAGATAAAACATCAAATACAGGAAACATGAAAGCAAATAAACAAGTATTTTGATGCGCCGAGCTTACTAAGTAAGCATTTATTCTACCTTAGCTAAAATTTTAAAAATTTATAAAGAGGACCAAAAAGATACTAAAGAAGCATGCCTCATCCCAAGAGAAATAATTAAATTTTTACTCCAAGACTCATTTTGATCTTATAAATTTATTTATATTTTTCATCCTAAATTTTTATGTGAATTTTTTATATCCTTTAAAAGAAAGAATTTACTTAGAAAATATGTCCAGTTTTAAAACTAATAATCAATCGCGGTAGATAGATTGTTACAAAACATGTGGTTAGTCATATTTTCACTTTGGTTATGTATATATAAACATATATATATATATATATATATATATATATAAAAGTAATTCACAACTCTCAATTAATTATAAAATTTAAATTGAATTTTGATAAGTCGTAATATTTAATTGGTATAACGACCCAATAACAACTGCTATACCATTTATATATTTATGTATTGTTAATTAATTTTTATTTTAATTTAATAGAAATTTTCATCGTACTACTATTTAACAAGAACATAAATTCTGAAAATTGATGTGACCTAGTTTTTCTCTACAAAGAATTTTGCCTCATTGATAGAAGAAAATAAGGCTCATAAATTTGAGTCTCAACTAGAACAAAAACACCAGTACATTTTTTCAGGAATATCTCAGTGTTACTAAAGGGCCTAGAAGAAGCAAGAATATCCTTCAGCAACTAAAGAACCAACATGGGAAGCAAACACTAGACTTGGCCACAGGTTACAGAAGGATTCAAGTAATGTAACTGGACCTATACTCAAAACATGACATTTCTTTCTGCACCTCCACATATTTTTTCCTGCACCCATATAAATAAAATTCCCACTTCTGTAATTCCAAAGTCATTCCTTTTTCCTGTAAAAATAGACTTAAGGCCGATCGGAAAGCTAAAAAATTGAAAGTTAAATAATTTTTAAATGGTATAATTCATAAGTTATCTTTTTTAACCATTATTGACTTTCAGATTATACCGTTAAAGTTACTTTTGCCTTTCAAACCATACGATAAAAAGTCAATTTTAATTTGTAAAATCATTTTTTTTTTCAAATTGTATAATTTTTAAATTATTTTCAACAACTTTCAGATTACACAATAAATAAGATCAAAATGAAAAGTTTCTTTTATATGATGACGGGAAAGAAACATTAGAGAGTGCCTCAAAACATATATTTGCTAGAATACAAACAAATAAATTTTGTAATAAATTTTGTTCCTTTTGCAATGTATAATATCAAATGCATATCAAATAACATCATCACTGTCAAGTAAATCTAACAACCCCAAAACTCTCAAATTACATGACAAAACCCCCAAAAGAATCACAAACTAGACCTATCAGAGTGTGAACATAAATAATATTATATTCTTTAAAGTGAGGGAATATGTACATATTTATTCTCTCTTCCTATATTTACCCTAATACTCGTTCTTGTCCTCATTTTCGTCCTCTTTAAATCACTAATGTATCAACATTTATTAATCGACCAAAACAACATATATATATTATTCCTTTAAAATTAAGTTTTATAATCATTTCTTCTTTTCCTTACATATTTTTTTCTCTATGTTAATGGCTTTTTTCATATTTTATATTTGATTGAGTTGTTCTATTTTCACAAAAATTATTGATATATTTAAGATACTATCTCTCTTAATATAATTTTTTTAATTATGTTTAAATGATGTATTATAATATTTTTTTTGTCTTACATTTAATTATTTATTATTTTATGTTTTGTTTATTTATTTTTCACGTGACAATGTTTTACTCAATTTTAAGTGTTCAATCGTATAAATCCTCACTTTATCAAGTAATATAAAATACTTGTCTTCTTTATTCTCTTTGTTTAATTTTTGTTTCATTTAAAAAGTTTTTTGTTTTATTAAAACAACTTTTATTATATGTCAATTGTTAGATTAGTTTGATATATGATTTTCTTTTTCAAATCATTCATCACTTCTCATTTTATCATATAATTAATATAATTAATTATACATAGGTGTATACTTTGGATCAATAATGTATTAAATTATTGTTAATCCACACATACAATTATTTTAACACTTTTTGTTGTTTATTTTTATATTATAAAATTTTATTTTGATGATTTTGTATATAATTATTATTTTTAACTGATTTTCACAAGTATAATTTATCATCTCAATTATATAAAAATATTTCATGTACTTATGATATAATAATTCAATGTCATCATACAAATATTGTTTATTACAATTTAATATAGATTAAATTTAATGCTAATTTTAAATTAATGTTAATTTAATATTTGTTTTTTTTTTAATTTCACTTAAATGAGGTATTAATTTTTATTAGTGTATAAGAAATATTTCATTAAAACTTAGAAAAAGAATATAAAGAGATTTTGAAATATTTTGAAATTTGAATATTTATTTATTATTTATAATTTTTAAAATATATTTTTAATTTTATCAACTTTAATTAATGTTTGTAAAATTTATAAATATTTTTATTCTCATCAAATTTTATTCATGTATTATGTAATATTTTATATAATTATTTTATTTTTATCCGATTATTACTTGATATTATATTGTTACACGGTTACCTTCCTATGGTTTATCTGATATAATTAATATCAGATAACAATTTTAATTTCTTTTCTATACTTTTATATTTATATATTTACACATAAATAAAATTTGAGTATTTAGAGACAGAGGAAGGTTAATTATATGTTATTTTCTTAAGTCGCCATAAGTAATTATAAAGTAATCTTCTGTTGCGTTTCAATACATCAGATATTTTTTTTAAGTTTTTTCTTGTACAGAGATGTAAGAATTTCCTCAGCTGACAAAATGAAAATAAAGTATTACTTTCTCCAGAAAGAAAATAAAAAAAGTTAAGCCTAAACAATTATTTAAGAAATTATAATTTTACCATGATCTTGCACATTTTTTTTTTATTTTTTTATATAACATGGAAAACAAAATATAAAAAAAAGAAGATGTGAGAATATTTTTAGATTACATTAATAATTAACTCTCACTGTAGTCAGTTTAGCATGTTAGGGTTTAAGACTGTGCAAGGGTTTTGTCAAGAAAATACGTTTTAGTTCAGAAGGGTTATACTTCAAAAAGAAAGTGAGGATATTTACAGGTTTAGGTGGCTGTGAAGCAGTCACTGAAAATGGAAGAGTTCCACCATGATGATGATTTCGGCGAACTCTACGCCGTAGACATTGAAGTTCTAAATGCTATCGCCAAAGAACAAGACGAAGAGGAAGAAGAGAAACTAGATGTGAACACTAACATTTTCAACCAGGATGAGGACAAGAACAACGACAAAGTGAATGATGACTGTGCTGCTGTCAGTGACAGCGACGATGATTTGAAAATCGTGCTGAATGACGAGGATTCTCCTGTCGGAGTTGTTGGTTGTGACGACGACGGCGGATATGGCGATGATGGTGATGACAATGGCTCCAGATTGTTTGGTAATAAGGTCGGTTAGGTGATTCTACTACTATTATTTGCCGACACAGTAATGAATATAAGATAGATTGAATTTATGAATAGCTTGATATTTTTGTATTTTCCTTTAGTGTTTCAAATTGTTGAAGTTGTGTTGTTTATGGTGAACTGTGGTTTATTTCTGTAGAGTGGTAGGAGTCGAGGATTGTCGTTTGTGAATATTATGACCGCCAATGCGGCAATGGGGATGGCTTCCTACATATCATCCTTGAATAAAGGGAGGAGGAATAGTGAGGCCTGCATCCAGAACCTTGCGTTGAGCTCATCACGAGTGTGCCTTGCAGCAAATCCTGTGGCTGTACAATGTGGATATGGATCGGTTCTTCCTTGGTACTGGTCAGTGTGTGCATTTCGATACGAAGTTCAAAGATAGCTTAGTGAATTTTGTTACTTTGATAAACAACTAATTGAGGTGTGAGTAAGCGGTCATGATTTTCTGTGCATGTTATTTTATTCTAGCTAGCATTTGTATATCTTATCATTTACAGTGATTTTCCCCCTCTATTGCAGGGGCATATTTGATGTAAACATTGATACATTTATGGAGAAGCCATGGAGTGTTCCTGGAGCTGACATAACAGATTACTTTAACTTTGGTTTTAATGAGAGCACTTGGAAACTATACTGTGCTTCATTGGTGGGTATATTATTATGTCCAAGAGATCTCAGTTTTAGCTTTTACGTGACGCTTGTCTCTTGGTTTCTCTGTTTAGATGCTCACAATTTATTTATCCATTTCCCTTGTTACCTTTATTAGAATTTCTGCTACCGTTTTTGTATTACCCACTATGTTGTCTGTTTAATGGTATAATGGTGAATTATTTAGCATTTGGTTTTATTAGACTTATGAGAAACTTAACTGATTAGAGTTTTACACTCTGTACAGCAGCAACTTTGGAGAACATCCTTGCAAACTGGTATTTCAGTTGATAGCTCTGCTAAATGGAATCAGGTGTTTACCGTAATATTCACAAAAGAACAATTAAGTAGTTGTGTTACTTGTGGAGAATTCTCTTGACTGATCTTGCTGACCTGGTATAAGTATTTCAGGAAGCCGTGAGAGAGCAAACTGATCATGCTGTGTTAGGGAGTGTACCTTTTCCTTCAACAGATTGTGAATTGGTAAGCAGATATTCATCTGTTGGCTCTTGTTAAAGACTAAGAATATTAAAGTGTTCAGAGTCATGTTTATTTACGGTATTATCGGGATGCGTTTGTATTAATTGTACTAGGTTAGTGCTTGACCTTAGTTAATATCATATTGTTAATATTTTGTAACACATCTCGCACCCACATTAAGAGTAACATTTAGAGCTCCACTCCTCCCCTTCCATCTTTTCCTTATAATTTTACAGCTTTTGGTTGTTTGTGAGTTTCTTCAAGTTAAGTTATTAACTGTCACCTGCAAATATGAACTTGGATATTGATACCGAGTTAATGTTTGATGACTGATTTTTGATAATTCAGCCAAAAGGCAGAGCAATTCAGGTTGAGGACAGCATGGTTGAACGACAACCATCCATAGATGTAAGGCGACCACGCAATAGGGATTTTAATGTGATAGAGGTGTGCATTCAGTCTGTTTACAACAATATTTGTGCTGAAGCTGCTTATGTCTTTGTAGTAATTACTGTTGGTTTTGGGCAGATAAAGCTGCTTGAATCCTCTGATGATTGTTCTGGTTCTGGCAATAGCACTGTAATGGATGCATCATTAGAAGGAGAATCTGTGGCAGCCAATAAGAGAAATATTCTCTTTTCTTCCAGTGAACGTGATGAAGTGGTGACTGAAGATCAATTGGAAGATGTAATAAAAGCTGAGGAGTCTTCTGTTCTGAAAAGGTCAGAGACACTGTGTCTATCTGATTCCTTTCTATATTTTGTTGTTTATTATTTAATATAGATCTGTTGGAACTTCGTTGAAGGTTAGTTGTCTTCTTGTATATTTCATATTAGAAGTATGGATAAATTTGTCAAATTCAAGTTAAATACAATAATATAAAGTAATATAGATATGTAAATGGTTTTTTATTTTCCAAATATAGAAAAATTCTCTCCTCAACTTTTTGTGATGACTGACTGTGAAATCTTATAGGATGAAAAGCATACTACATAACAATGTGCTCTAACTGCATCCAATTTTTCTTGTAAAATTAAATATACTAGCTTCCCTTGTGAGGAAGCCATTTCTTGTGTGTAGTTGTCAGCATTTATTGTTTCAATTGATTATTTATTGTAAATGACTTCCATGTTTTCCCCTATTGAAACTTAAGTTTATTTTTAAAATTCTAAATGTTCTTGACGTCACTTTACAACTTATATCTGGACTATGCATTTCACAGAACTGGATCGATACTTGGTGTAAATGGAGTTGAGCATCCAGATCAACTCAATCAACTTTTTGAAGATACTGCAGAAGTGCCAGTGGGGGAAATAAAGGCAGATGAAGGTGTTGGTATCGAACCATGTAGTTCTTATCCACATTGGATTGAGTCAGAACTGTCACTGGGAGATCATGAGTATAGCCTGACTTCCTATAGTGATAGTGATTCTGAGCCAACAGAAAACAGTGTTCATCCTGATAATGATACAAGTCCAATTAGCCCTATAAAAAGGAAAACATTGACTTGTCTTACTGACATGAAGAAATCTTCCCCACTTAATTGGAAGAACTCAAAAAACAACAGTGTCAATGAAAAAAGAGTAAACAGAGCTTATAATTCCAGACGTAGAGGTCTATTGAGAAAGGAATGGAGGTACCAAAGGGAAGGATATGAGTCTGGTTATAATATGAACGGGCACACTGAAAATGGTAATGATGTTTTTTCCATCCTCAAGTCCAAAAAGAGGGATCTGTCTCCATTGGCTCATCGATTTGTTGACTATGGCAGACAAAAAGACCAACTGCAAGTTTTTGGAAGTCGAAGAAAAAGAGATGTTTCATATAATAGAGAAACAAAACAATCCTACTATAATGGCGATGAAAAGGTTGTTGATGGGTTGGTTACAAGGTGCACTAAATATTATCATAAAGATCGAGGAAGCTTTAGGGAGAATACTAATCGATATGACCGGAAAAATGGGGATGTAGGAGATTATATTTTTGAACCAGGTCATTGCTTTGTAGATAACGAGGAGAGAGATAGAGATTGGTATCATCTTGGTTTTGGGTCCTCTGCTTATGACCCGAGTCCTTGCTCTTATAGGGAGCCTAGGCAGTTTCTTCCAAAACATTCATCTGTTCTTGATAAGGAAAGGCATAATCAAAGGAAAAGAATGGATGAAAGATCCCATTTTATTGACAGTAAATGCATCGATGATTTTGATGAACGTGAGTTGGATTTTGTAAGCAAGAGCTATAGGATGGCCACTTCTGCTGCTGAGAGAGAAATGGATTTTTCATATATTAATTGTGAAGAGCAATTTTCACATATCGGTAGAGATTGGAAAAGATCTGACCGAAGGGGAAGACATTTTGAAAGCTCCCGTTTAACTTTGAATAACTCTTGTTCTGGGATAATGGAAGATAACTGTCCGAAATATGCACATTGCCATACTTCAAATCTTAAGTATCATAAACAATCTGATACAGATTCAATGAAAAATTATGCATATGGTGCAAGAGTGAATGAAAACTTCGGGGGCTGTGGAAGAGATAACCATGCTAGGGACAGCAGAGGCAGTTACTGGTCACGTGATTATACCAACACTGTCGAAGATGAAATTTATCCTGTAGAAGAGTATCAGTTTTACAGGTCCCCGTCTAAGTTCCTGGACTGGACTGAGGATGAAATTATTTATAGGCATCATGAAACAACTCTGTGTGCTAAGGTGCAGAGTGATGATATGCCATTGCAGCGGCATTGGCTAAATGTTCCAAAGAGAGAGACTGAGAAATATTTTAAAGCTAGCTCTAAGATTGTGTACAGAAGTAAGGGTGGACAAGCAGTGCTGAGATGCAGGAAATCAGTTGACTTGATTGATAGGGAAGGAAAGGTAAAGATGGGGAAAATATGGTCAGGAATCTGTACTTTTGTCTTTATGAATGAGTTACGAAACATGTTGCGCCATATATTTTTGGTAGCTTTTTACTCATGTAAGGCTAACTGTACTACCCCACTCCTAAACATTAACTATGTTTTATCTATTTTCTCAACTTTTATTGTTTTTAAAAGGTTTTTAAGTTTGGACCAATGCCAGATCGTCATGTTGTTTTTGAGTTTCAGCATAATATCAAGCAAAAGTGCTAAATTCTTGGGGATCCCGGGTCAAGCATCTAAAACAAATCTGTGTAGTTCTTTGAAATCTTAACATAATTTCATATTGTCAAGTACTATTGTGTATACGGCAGTAATATAGTATTTGCCAAATTTGTCTCTTGTAGGATGAGGCTTTGGATATTGCTCATAATAGATAAAAATTCTGTCACTTTCTATTATTCTTCTAAACCATCTGCATTTGTGAAACTAGTACATGATCTTTACTTGGAATGTGAATAATATGGTAAGGGGTTGTGGTGATTAACTTGGTGCAATCAAACGTGGCTAATGATCATACCTTATCATAGCCACATCCATAGATTTCATGGCTTGAGATAATTGTTGTGCTTATGGTATATGTTTTCTTTATGCTTAGATTTTAATTGATTGAATCTTCCACATTAGATAGCACACATTTCTAGCCCATTTATATTGATCTGAATACCTCTTTCTGTTAGATGTATGTCACAAATTTGTATCTATTATTGGTAGACTACAATTTATCCCTTGATCTCAATGGGCATTGTATGTTTAGTCTTTGATCACCTATATACGCAGTCTGGGAAGATAATTGGGCAAGACTGTCTCTTTTTCTTCCCAACTTTTGTCAAGTTTGCATTGTATACTCAATTCTATAAATACATGTATCTGCGAAATAGTTGTATTATTTTATCACTATAAAAAGCCTGCATTGGTTTTTATGTAGAAATGTTGTATTTTGGGCAATCAGAATGTGCCTTTTCAGGTATTTTACCTTTCTCTGCTGAATGCGCCTGTCTGCCTATTACATGTTTAAGATATGTATACTGTAAGGTTTCTGACTTTTGTAGTGTGGGCTTTTCTTAAACTGAAGTTTTAGTTCTTTTAAAATAATTTCAAAAGAGGATGATTGGCAGCATGAAAGTGCATTTGTTGTTGATTTGTGATGAAAAATGGGTAACTCTACCATGTTTAATTTGTGATAAACCTCATATTCATGCTTAGTTTCTCTTGATCTCATAAAATTGTTAGTTTTAGTGCCATACATGTCCTGCCATGAGTAGATTTGTCAATAAACATTAGTGTGTATACTCAATTCGATTTGTATTTAACACATGAGTTGGCTGATACATAACTTCATGACTATTGCGTTGTAATTTTTTTCATATTGACTTCACAATGAAACCCGAACGGTGTCTAACACTTTTACCATGTTTTCATTTTAATGCTTTGTTTGTTACTGCTAATATTCATTCTGTTAGTTTATATGTTTATATTTTGTAGCTCATATTTGTCATACCTCACTCTTATATTTGATGCGATATTCTGCATACGTCCGCGTAAGTGTTTCTTGTTTGTTAAATGTATTGATTGATATTTTCCTGTTTTTTTGGTTTGATTGCAATTTTTTGACAGTCTCAAGTGAGAAGTTCCAGAGTCTTGTCCAATGATAGGCTTGAAAATGTCAACCAGCGTGTTGCCAAGAAACGGATGAGAGATTCAGTGGGTTTTGGTGAATCCAATGAAAGGGCCAGCAAATTTGACGCCAACCTCGGAAGCAAGAAATGGGTTCAGAACCTTCAAGATCAAGGGCAGAAAGAAAGCTCGGATATCGAGGAAGGTCAGATTGTAACAAAAAAATGGCAATCATCATTTGAGAAGGCTTCTATAGCCAGAAGAGATACTTCTAAAGGGCCAGCCGTGACTGACATTGTGAAGAAGAGAATGTCACAAAATGAAGGTAGTTCTGACCAATGTATTGGTGGATATGACAGTCAAAGGATTCTCGATTCCTTAGCCAAGATGGAGAAACGTAGGGAGCGCTTTAAGCAACCCATGACAATGAAAAAGGAAGCAGAAGAGAATTTGAAGCTCACCAGTGATTCTTCCATTGTTGATACATGTGAAATGAAGCAACACAGGCCAGTTCGAAAGAGGCGTTGGGTTGGTAATTAGTTTGAACTGATGGCCAGAGTTTGGTTAAGATCTATAAACGACAGCAACTACCAGGGTGGTCTTGAATAATCCACTTTGGTAAAAATCATACTTTGTCATTGGCAAATTTGAGAGATTATAGATGTTTTCATTTCACTTGTTGGAATAAAGCTTAATTAACAGTTTTGGCGGATTTATTGAGAGCCATTTATTACGAAGACGGTAAATAACTGATATTCACTATTGAATACGATTTTTAGATGCCCCTGTTTTTTCACCATATATACATCAGATCATAGTCAGTTGCCATATAAAGAATAGTTAGAAGTTCATGTACAAGGTTGTGAATTAATTCCGTCAAAACTATCTGCTTTACAAGTATTATGTAGTTTCTATTTTAATTTGGTTTAATTACATAATTTATCACAGTGAAAACACATACATGTCTACTTTTTCTTCTTATTCCTGCAAAAGAAAATTATGAGTATAATAATTATTGATATAAAAATACTATTAAATCATAAAATTATTTTTATGAAAAGGTAATTAAAAAGTTAAATATTGCTTATAGTTTTATTATAGGTAGTTTTTTTATTCTATGGATTGTTTTTTATTAAGAGTATTATTTGAATTTGAAAAAATAATTACGTAAAAGGTAAAATTGAAAAATATTGAGTGCTTAAGAAAGGTTATAAAATATTATAAAAAAGTAATTTTATTATGGATAATTGCAAAGGGTTTTTATTATGAGTATTTATTTGAATTTTAAAAATCAGTTATTTAAAGAGTAAAATTAAAAAAATTGTACATAAAAAAAGACAACCCCTTTTACTAATAGTAGTTACATTATTAATAATCAAAATAATCTAAACATTTACTTTAATAGCGTTTACACCTAGATCCATAAAGTTTTTTAAAATTAACTTCCCTTCTCATAAAGTTTTTCAAAATAAATTTCCCAAATAAAATAAACACAAAAAGATACAATTAAAATGAAAAAACAAATGGATAAATTAAACAAAAAAAGATAAAAAAAAGAACAAAAAAACAAAAAAAAGGATAAAATTAAAATATTTTGCCCCCATGCAGGATCGAACTACAGACCTTCAGTTTACAAGACTGACGCTCTACCACTGAGCTATAGGGGCGTGAACGTTCATTCCTTAATTAATAATTAATTTATTTAAAGGAAACTCTTTTATGCAATCATTTATTGACTTCCCATGAAATGTCTAAAATTTAAAATATTGTATTCATAAAACTGAAAAATTAGTTAACAAATCAGTAAATTAGTAGCACTTTTTAACTCCAAGCTTTTCACTTTGAATTTGTAATATTTTGTTGAGTTAAATATAAAGTATTCACATATTTATATGATTTTATTGATCCGTAAACTAAAACAATCTATATATTTTTTAATCATAAATTCAAAATGTCAGTATAATTTCCTTTTAAAAATTTATAATTTTCATGTTAATGACCCATAAATGATTTTTGGTATAGATAGTCTTACAATTTTTCATTCTGATCAATAGAGGGCAATGTATGAGTCCTGATTGAATTGGTAGAAAAAGTAAATTGCAAGAAAATATTAGTATGAAAAAAAAAAGTTAAAAAATTAGTGACAATAAGAATTTAAATATAACTTTTAAAATAATCCATCACTCTCATTCATCCACTTTTTTCATTCATGACACTTTCATTTCATTTTTTATTCTCTTTCTGCCTTTTTCCCTGATTATTTATTATACTTATACTCTTTTATCCAATTTTATTTCCATCACTTTTTCTTCTTCCGATGTCCAACAAAAAAAAATCATTTTCTATCACTAATTTTCATGCTATGTTTTCGAAATCCAATTTACAGAAGATTTTTCTAATTTGGGTTTATAAGCTATATAAACCCTTTTCACCTTTAGCAGATTTCTACCAATAATTCAAGGAGTTAAAATAATATAATTAATTGAAATATAATTTCAGCTTATAATTTTTGTGTAGACTTTGTTCTTTGCATTTTTATGAATGTTATATGCAAATTATTAATACCAAAATTTAAAATCTTATCTTTTATAATTTTTTATTTGTTTGAAGATTTATTAATTAAAAAAAGAAACGCAATGTTGTGGGAGTTTGAAATACCATGAAATATTTTTGAAAGCTGATTATTGACCCAACAATAATGGTTTCATAACAAGGAGGTTTTATTAACCTCAAGAGGTAATTGAGGTTCTATAAATTTCAAAGAAGTAAATGTGATTTTAAACCGCGAGCAGTACCAAGGATTTTAAACTGCAGGTATTTGTTAGCGATGCATTTAACAAATCGTCAGGAACACCTTTAACAAAGGTTCAAACTTTTAGAAACAAAAATAATAACTTAGTTAAAAACAATTAGTTTTGTAGAGTATAGAAACAAACCAAAGATTATTATGTTAGGTTTAGATAAGTTTTAATTTTCTTCTAAATTTGTTTATCTTTAATTAAATTCTTATTAAAATTTTTATTTACTATGTATTACAAATTTTTATATTTTTTAATTGAGTCTTAATCATTTAATTTTTGATTTATCGGATGAAGTGATTATTATAGTAAACATTCGTTTAAGTTTGCACTCATTTAAATTCGCATTCTGCTTAAATCCGTAATTGAATAAGGAGAATTCTCAGACCAATAATGCTGTGACTTTATTTTCAAATCAAATCACGTAAAGTTATTTGATGATTATTTTGAATTCGTTCACATGTCATTGCTGATTTATCATTGTGTAAGATGCGACAAAGGTCGAAGAACACATCCTTAGCTTGATTTAATTACTGCGATGATAAAGAAAGAATCTTTCAACTCACTAGTCAATAAAATAAAATAACAAGTTCCTCCTTTAACATATCTCTTGTATCTCATACTTCTCATATTTTCATAATTTTTACAAATTTTCGACACTCATAATATTTGATATAGTAATTATATGACTCATAATATTCTATATTGTAATATAACTCATAGATACAAACTTAAACAAATGTTTACGTATATATTATACCTCACCATCTTAGTTCTTTTGTTTGTCACCGTAGATTAATAAATGTGAGGTTCATCAGTGCATAAAATCTGAAATTTATAAATAGGTAGAGGCCAGAAAAAAAAAGAAAATAACGGAGAAGAGAAAAGTCATATTACCCCATCAACCAAAAACTTAATTAAAATATATAAAAGATTTGATTATAATAAATAATGTTTTTAATAAAAATACACAAATTTTAAAGAGAATTTAAACCATCACATTATAAAAATTATGTGATCATATTAAAAAAAATAAATTGACCATACCAAAATTTAGTGATTATATTGATCTTCAAATAGTGAATATATTTATTATCATGGCTCTATTTTCTTGTTTATCTACTTAATGTTTCATATTTCTATTTTTATTTCTAAATTTTATTATCAATTTTTGATTAAATTATCAATAAATGCTAATCATTTATTAAATTTATTACTTAATATATAGGTGAAATGATATTAACTATAAAAAGACGAGATACTTATCTTTTTCTTCCATCTTTTATAATTTTTATCTATTTTTATTTCAATAGTAATATAAGTAATAAAATATAATAAATAATGAAAATTTATTAAACATGATTTATTATTAACAAGGAGAAAAATATAAATCTAATATCTCTCTTAATGCAATTTTCAAAATTCTGTTAAAACACGAGCATAACCCTCCATGTCATGTTTATCATTCCTCGAAGTTTACCTTACTTATTATGAACCCAATAATTCTAATTCACATTTTTATTATATTTTAATATATGAAAAAATATATTTAAACAACATTATAGGAAAAATAATGAAGGATTGACATTTGAAATGATTTTTATGATAAAATTAAATTACATTCAAAGTGTCTATTCACAAAAAAGAATAGACTTTTAAATGTTAACTGAAAAGAAATTAAATCATGATCATTATTTGTAATCAAAGTAAAATTTAAGAACCAAAATAAAATAAATTAAGGTTCTGGTTGTGTATTCAAAGAAATAGGAAAACTGAAAACTCTATTTATTTTTTGTTTTCATTTTTAAATTAACCCTTCTTGGTCACGAGGGTGATAAAACAGATATGACATAAAAGGACAATGAACAGTGCTAACCATGAATGAAATTGCATTAAGCATGTAAAATCCTAAAAACATATCTGGTCCTTTTTACCAAGCTTTTTTGATAGCTGTGCATGAAGTTAATATCAGTTCGTTTTCTGGTTTATCAGTTTTTCTTACAAGATTCGTGATGTGTGAACTGTTCAGCAAATTAATGGCCAAAAAGGAATATAAATTTGGATTTGAAACATGACAGACCTAACAACATTCATAGAAAGGAGGAAAAACCGATATAGCGGAGAATACTAATATATTAACACTTAATATGTAACTAAGTTGTTTCTTGACTAAAATCAACAGATTTTTCATCTGACAGAGATCATGTAGAAGCTAATTTAGGTCAACACATGGAACCCTTGAAGATTATAAACCTAAAAATCTCTAGGGTCAACAAACACATTTCCCACTTGTCTCATCAATATTTCATCAATGTTTTCATCAACGTGGGTTGAAAGTCTCTTTGTGTACCATAGATCATCGATACACGAGATGGAATCTGTTTGAGGAACATGGTTGGCAAGTGGATCACCAAACCCTAACTCAGTTATAAACACCTTACAGTCCCTCATTCCTTCTCCCACTCTTGATGTGAATCTCCACATAGATTCCATGAGCTCTCCAAGGTTCTCTCCCTGTCCATAGATTCCATAAAGAAAGAGGAAACCAAAGGATCTACAAAGTGAGTTACTCACCGACATTTTGAGACAAGGGAAAACTCTCTCTCTTGCATGATTTAAGGTTGTAAGAAGAAACCTTACTAGTTGAGACCTTCTGATTTGAAGCTTGTAAGCTTCACAAGTGTTCCAAATACTAAAAATTACCCATGATGAGTTTGAAGTTTCACTGCTAATGAGATCTTCTTCATTATCTACCTTGCTTCGCAAATTGAGCCAGCCCTCCCTCTTATAATAACTTACCCATGTGCCTACGCTGAGTTTCTCCTTCAGAATAACGTCCATGTCTAGTGGATACAAATCTTTGGTTTTCAAGGTTCTTCTGTATAACGAAATTGCTAGATCTATGTCCACTTTCTCTATTTTTATGTCCCTGGAAATGTGCTTTGTGATGGAACTAATTGGTTGGACAAATATGACAAGTGAGCTTAGGTTCACATAATTGCATTTGATTGTGAATAGGTTTTTAGAAGCATCATTGTCCTTTTCAGTGGCTAGGAATGCATACTCAGCTCCATTTCTCACCATCCATTCTTCAACTGCAGCAATAAGTCTCAGTGCAACCCCCTTTCTCCTGCAGATATCGAAATGTTTTCTCAATTCACTACAAATTAGGGTTTTAAAACAATGTCCGCAACTTATTGCTTTCAACTAAGTTCAAAATTCAGGTACATCTTTTTATAAGCAAATTTTTTTATCATAGAGCAAAGTAGAAAAGTTATTCAAACCCTGTGCGAGATAAAGGCATACATGGGTTAGGAATAGGTTAGTCAAAGGTGTATAATATGAAAATGCAAATGACAGCTTATTCTATCTCAATAGAAGACAAACAAATTGACAGATAGGTACACTGCAATAAAGGAGAATCTGAAATCTCTATCAGGTGAAGGAAATTATCACGGATGGGAAATGAAAAGCCTCACAATGTGTAGTTTGAATAGGAAAAGGTGTTCACATAGCAACAGTGGTTCTGATATCTAGCAGCATGTTCCTATACATCATTCTGTCAAAGTGTATTGAGATACCAATGAGCAAGAAAATTGAGATGGAAAAGATGAAATATTTTAAGAGATGATAGTTCAGATAAGGTGTGTATATAATAGAGCTTCACCCAGCTAAGGTAGACATGCTGCTTTTGTAATCATGTAAATACCATATATAAATATATCTAATACAGTTGCAAAAAAGAAAAATTCTAACCCACTCACAAGATCATTTCAGAGGATGAAAGAAGATAAATTCAGGATTATTAAAACACTAACCAGAAAACAAAAATAGATCTTTTTAGGTACAAATGAAAGTGAGTATTACCTGTAAGAAGGAGAGACTCTGAGGCCTAGGATGTAACCCATCTTCAAGAGTGACCCAGAAAGAGTCCCTACATTCTTAATGACTCCTCTAACCACTCCAACTAGTTCCTTGCTCTCTAGAAGCTCAGCTACCTGAAAGTCATTAGATAAACCATTTATGTATATGTATGTTTTGGAAATATATGTGTTTCATGGTAGAAAAGTGAAGAACAGTTTATGAAAATCTGCAGAAAAGCAAGTTTGAATTTATGTGGAGTATTTGAAAAGCAAGAATGTGAGGTGGAAGGTAGGGATATGATGATAGTCACCCACCAGCATTACACGAAGAGGGAAAAACCTAATCCTAGATAAAGGGTCACCCATCATGTTGGTAAAAATGGAGACCACCTTTTTAGCTCCAATCTCAGAGTTCCTCTCTAGTTTTCTCACCATTTTAACATCTTTATCTTCGTTATATTCTCTTATAAGAATCTTGCTCCTTGTACGGTCAACCATTTCTTCTCTTTGGCTAAATGAAGCAAGTGAGGAAGTGGGAATGGAAATCATTATGGGATCTTTCTTGATTTGGATCTATGCAGACCAACATTCACATTGAACCCTTATATATGGCGAACTATTGTTTTCTTTTATTCCTTCCTCATTTTCTTCTGTTGTCGTCACTTGAACACAATAACATACTATATTTTCCAACACATGAATTGATGCACCCGTTGAAATTATCATTGTCCTGTTCGTTTTTTCTTTCTATTTCAAAACTGATCTGATGCAGGAACAGTGATTAAAGTTGTAAAGTCCCACGTTGTAAGAATGATGCTCTGTGAAGTAAAATGCACCGATCCAGGCTTAATATATATCCAAATTCTTGGTAATATAGCCCTTCTAGATAAAAATAAACTCCAAAAGAATTTCACTAAGAAATATATACTAGGATAAAATCTAATAACAATATAATCAAATTTATATATACATTTTCCCTTATAATAAACTATTTTTCTAGTTTTACTCTTCATATATAAAAAGTTTTTAAAACAGTTATTGTGGAATTTCGGTTGTTTATTTGGTCTTAGTTGTGTTGTTTTAATTCCTGTAAAATACTCTTTCTTTTTGTTTTGGTAATATTGTAATAAAAATAAAAAAAACTAACATATTTTATTTTAATAAGACTAACTAAATTAACAAATTATTATAAAAATAAAAAAAAAGCATTAAAAAAACTAACACAAAAAAATAAAGATCAAAATAATTTTTCTACAGTTTGAAGTGGGATATTATAAACAACAAAAACATATTTAAACTTATTCATTAATTAAAAATTTGAAGTTGAGTTTGTAATTAATTTTTAATTATGTACATAATTTTAAGTATGATTGATTTCTAACACGAACAATTCTCTAAGTGCATCTTTTTCTTTTGAAAGAGTCAAATTTGATTTGCTGCTCAATATTGGTTTCATTCTAATAACCCCTCTTGTCACAGAGCAAATTGGGTCCCTGTGTTTGTTCTTACAATTGAACTAAATATAATTTTCATGTTAAAAAAACGCTAACGAACTAATCCCAATGCTGCATAATAATAAAAAAGCTGACCTATAAACATGCATCAACAACCAACTACAAGAGACAACACATAACCTTAAATTATGAACACACATCATCAACTACTTTGTAATAAGAGAACACATATTTTGTTTTATATATCCACAATTATGTATTATTTTCAGTAAATAATATAATAGTCAAGAATATGATGTATAATACAACTTTTTCCTATTCAGGTATAATTGACAATTAGAATATGATCACATGTTCATGTAGTTTTGTTTTGTTGTATTAGAAGTCTCTACCACATTTTAAGCAAATAAATAAATAATTAATGAAAAACATTTTAATTCAAATGTGAGTATAAATAATTAGTGTTTCTGTGATTTCAGCTTTGTATTTTTTTTTTCAATCTATATGTTTTTTAGCATTAAACAGTCCCTGGGTTTCTACTTTGAGTAGTTAACTAGCTAGATCTTAGATTTAATTATTCATAATATCAGCATATATTTTATTCTAAACATAATTTTTCATATTATATTGTTTGTGGAAATCAATTTTAAAATGATATTCTCTTTTTGTATGCGGATTGAGATAAATCAAACGCTTCATTTAATTATATTTATGTTTAATAATAAAAAATTTAAGTATCAGATAAGGTAATAGATTACTTTCTACTTTCTTTTCTTTTATCAGAAGTAATCAATTAATTTACAAAGTTTTTTTATTACCTCCATTCTAAGAAAATTGTAGTTTTAATCATACGAAGAAGTTTCAAAATGACTGATATTTTTATTTTTCAAATGAAATATTATTTTTTTCTCCTTCTTACGTCTCCAAATCAATAACTCCCTCTTTCTTATTCAAAATCATTTATTCACAAAAAGAGTGAGTTTATTTCAATAAATTGATTTCTCCATTATTATTATTATTATTCTAAATAGAAATAACTTCACAGGTAGTATTTGTTAATGGTTATTAAAACAGAGACACAGAGCATTTTGAAAAGTTTGCAAATGAAAATATTAAACTCCATTAATAAATACATTATTGTTGGGTTTTTATATTTCTTCATATGTCTTGTTTATATATGGGTTATGATTATAATCCTCAAATATTGTGGTTTCATATGGATTATATAATATTAGTATAAAGTATTTAACATCACTTTAACTCCAAAATCTTAAGACAATAATGTTGTAGATCTTTATTTTTATATAATATTTAATTTTTTTTATTAATATGATATTTTTTATTCACACCTGAACTATTTTCAAAAATTATTAACTCCTCTGGTTGTGACCCGAAGTCAAAGCCAGAATTTGTGATAATCTACTGAAGCTGTTTCTCACTAGTCATTGTGGAAAATGTTTGTAATGTACCTCAATACATTGTATCCCAAACACTCCTACATGAACAGGTGCATGTCTTTTGTCATATATAATGATCAGAATAGAGATTATATGTGAGATTGTCTGATAGGAATCATCACATATTCAACATTTTTTTTTTAATTTTAAATATTATTTTCCTGTGCTCAAGAACCAAAATCATGGTTGTACTTATTTCTTTTGCAACCAATAGTATTTTTTGAGAGAGAAAATGATGGTGCTCATCTGTTTATAGATAAAATCATGCAAAACTATCGCACATATAGATGGATTTTGAAGTTACTTGCCGACAAGACTTTTTATTCTTAATAAATAGCTTTTGGATTGTTGAACAAAGAAACTACAACAGGAGCACAAAGCTACAGTGTTCCTCCCCCAACTCAGGCAAATCCCGATTCCTTGGTTTCATGTTATGGACACTTTGTCCATATTTTCTTCATTCAATAACAGAAAACTATAGTATTCAACGTCAAAGTACAGACATTTACAAATAGTTAATGTGTCGTGTGGCATTCATGACAGACACGTATATGTTTATTTGTGTGTATATAGGGCACTGACTATAACTATATTTTTCAATTTCTCAAATTATTTTCTCATTTTAAACGTCCCTACATATAAAAATATCGCAATGATTGAATAGATACTGCAATTATAGTCATATTCTTACTTCTAAAATATTAACTCTATCAGGATTTGTAGGTTCTTTACATTAATTTTATATCTTCTTATATATGATACTTAAACTCAGACTTGAATTCCCAACATTACTGTGTGAATACATAGGTATATAAAAATTAGAATTTATTATATATAAATTAGACAATATATAACTAAGATGAGGGCATGCAGAGAAATGTTGAATAAGCTTACATTACATCATAGAGGCGGCAAATACTGAAATAAGAAAGAGGAGAGCACGTGATTAGATGAGGGTACTGCCGGAGGAGGAAGAATGGGATACAGTTCAATAACTCTCTGAATATTCGTTCTTTTCTTGGCTCTTCTCTTAGCTTAGTCACTAAACTAATAATTGCTGTGTCCTTCACCACCTGCTTCAGAGATTGTCATCGAAAGCAACTTTGTAAATGACAGAAAATACCGTAAAACATGGAGTTATGGCAATGTCATTTGTCAGATTCCTATTTTGTTGTCTCAATTTTCTGTTATGCTACCAAAGAACTTATCATTTCTGACTACCAGTTTAATTATTGATACTTCCAGCACTGAAGATCTTGTGAAAATTTCTGGGTTCTCTTCTGCGCCACCTTGCTTTATAATTTTTCTCATGTTTCAGCGTGCCAATAAGTAGTCTTTGGCCCTTAGCTGTTCTTCTTCCAATAAACCTCATCCTGCATTTCCCCAATTCATGCCAACTCTATTAAAACTTGTGCCTTCCATCTTCAAAATCTATTCACTTTTTCAGAATTAATTAGAGAAGTGATAATTACAAAAAATAACAGATAAAGGGAAACCTAACCACGTGTCTCTTATCAGGTAGGGTTTCCAAGGACAGGTGTAAGCAAACATAGGATTTGTTTCGATTACAAATTTTGTTGATGAGAAGAAGGAATCGGAGCATACATATATTATGTACAACCTATAAAACTTTTACAATATATGCCAACCCTTATGAATTCATATATTATGTACAACTTATAAAAACCTCTTACTCTATGCCAACCCTAATGAATTCATATTTTATATGTCCTATTATTTGAATTATTAAACTTACGGTGGCAGTTCCAGATATAATGGTATTTTATTAAAGTAATATGTTTCCCTGGCATCTAAACAATAGTTACATTAATTACACATCTATTTTTGTTTCTCTAGTTTCTTTGGAATCATATTATGTGTCCCTACTTTTATTTATGCATTGATCAGGATACTTCATATTAATTCGGTATCAAGTAATCTTTCTCTATTTTATGTAGCTGTCATGATATATAATGATCTTATTTCACTAAATTATTTTAACACTTGTTTCTCCAAATCTAAAAATAATTTGATAAAAACTAATGACAGTTGCACATTAAGTCATAGTATCGTGTTATATTTAGTAAAAGCATCACACTATAATGGAAGGATATTTAGCATTTATTTGAGATGTGAAGTTGAGAATTAGGGTTTCAAAAGGGTTCAAAAATTAAGGATTGTTTGTTTTTTATGGTTTGGATTTTGACCGTGATTTATGGTTCATTTTCTTGCCATGGAATGTTGTTGACTGTGTTTTGGACCCTAGTTCGATGGTTTGTTTGATTTATGCAACGAGAGTTATTGTTTTTGCTTATTTACATCTTCAACTCCAAAATTTCGAACCCCCCTTGTCTTTTTGTTCTACACTGTCAAAATATATGTAACTTTCTCAAGCTAATAGCATTTTTCCATGTCATTAACACTTCAAATTAACAGTCCAGATGCTAATTTGTATCTGACCACAGTTGATAAGAGAAAATAAAAACAATGACAAACAATAATTAAGAAACTTTCACTGGTTAATAAATTATTGAAAGACTAAAAATGAAATTTGTGAAAAGATGATACAATAACTATACAGACAGTATGAATGTCCAAATTTAAACACAAGTCAGTTTTTTTAGCCAAATCACAAATAAATGCAAAATGTCATGATACTATAAAGACAAGAACTTGTTTGTGAATAATTTTTTATCTAAGATGAAAGGTGCGTAAAGCGAAAAAAAAAATAAATCTAGTCTTCACTTTTAACTTCACATGCCTTTATTTTAAAAGCGGAAAATACCTTTGTCAAAAACCAATTTCAAGTTTTAAAAACTGGAGCAAGATAGAGAAATATTAATTTGTTGGGAATTTCAAAACCGAGAAGACGTTTTCAAAATCCTTCTATTTCACGGTAACAGTGTTGCAAATGAGTGATTTCATTGATGAAAGATTAAAAATAAATTTCTAAACCCCAAACACTCGTCACCCGCAACCATATTCTTCCACACTATAATTTCACACCCTTCATTTTTTCAATGTAACTGAACACAAGAACCACCTATTCTTTGTCTAGTGAGGCTACTCACCGACAGTATCTGTTTTTCACCCAACAATGTCGAGAGTGGAGCACCACAAGAACCAGCAGACATTGGCAAAGCACCCCACAGAGGCGTCATAGGACGGTGCCCCAAGTCTCATAGACTCATGCCCCAGATAAACTAAGGTTTTCAAATTCAAGTTCTCAAATAACTTGTTTTTATTTTCATTAAAAACAGTTCCTTAAAAGAATGCCATAAATTAGTTTTAAAAACAAAAACAAATGCATCAAGCAAGCCAAAGTGTTTATGAATCAAATAATCAAACCACAATGAGTAGTAAAATGTCAAATTTCATAATATGAGAGGAGGTGAAGTGTTTTTGAGCTGCACCAAGGGAGGATAAAGTAATTTAACCGTAAAACTACATTGATTTAATAAAAGAAAAAGACACCAGAATGGTAGTAGTATGGTGTAATTTCATCAACATATTGATATAAAATTCATATGATCGTCATCAGACAAGTAGCCCAGTATTGTCATCGAATAAGCACAGCAACATGGCAGTAGTGAGTAATGGCTAAAGCTCAAATTACAGTTGGATTCTGGGAGATAAACGACAAACCAAAAGCCCTAAATTATTTGACCATGATGATGATATGAATATGAACCATTTGGAATGTTACCCGTCCTGACACTGTTAATCATCTTTCTTTTTTCTACTGCCACGTAGAGAGCTCTGCTCAGTAAGCATTTTCAGCACGTTAACCAATGCTTGCAAACGGTCCCATAGGCTGAGCCCGAATAGTGCTTCAACAAGCGATTCCTGGAACTCAAATCCATTTTCTGCAACAGGATACTATTGCAGAGAAAAGAACCATCTCAGTATAACTTTCCTCTCCAAACGAAGTAAAATAATATACAATTATGAAAGGTTTTCCTGAATAACCTGAAGAGGCTTCGGTATCACGGTTTTGATGAATGGCCACCATCTATCTTCAACAACAGCTTTTACAAGGCAGCATGCCCGCAAACCTTCTGCACCACCAAATCGTCCAAATCCACTTTGTTTCACACCCCCGAATGGCAGCGACTTAAATAATGGAAAATACACAATTAATACAACTTTAGTTCAGTGGAAATTATAATTAGATGTAACCTAGGTTGAGTAGGGAACATATCCTAGCCATTTGGCTAAAAGAACTGCAGAATTACAAGCCAAAAAACCAATAAAATAATTAAACTCTCCTCATACAACATTCATATATATTATAACTTAAACCAGAAGTTCCATCCAAAGGGGCATTTTTGTGGCAAAGTAGTCGATACAGTAAATTAAAACAGTAAAGAAATTGCCTTTTCTCATGAATAAGCCAATAGTTGGTTCCATAGCCAAATTGGCAAATAATATAGCATAGATCATATCACTGCTACTAAAGTCCTTTAGGGTCAACCCCCTTCTGAGAGAGAGATAACGATAAAATAGTAAAATAAAATTTACCTGACACATGTATGTCGCACCAAAATCATTAATCGCTGCAATCCCACAATGTATCTGGGAAGCTATATCTCTAGCCCGGCTCTGACTGCCTGAGAAAACAGCACATCCAAGCCCAAATTTTGAATCATTTTGTATATGGGTTGGAGTACCCCAAGTACTCCACTATACATATAAATACTTATACTTTGCCGATCAAAAAAAAAAAGAAAAAAATTTGCAAGCCTCACAACCTCTTCATCGGAGCTAAATTTCATAATTGGCACGATTGGTCCAAAGGCCTAGAAAGAAGTCATTGAAATAGAGTAGTGAATTTAGAGAAAGATATTCTTGAATATAAATGCATAGTTGCATTACATATATGACACGAGACACAACAATTATCCATATCTAAAAATCTCCAATGCCTTCTAGTCAAGATATGAACAATTTCTTCTATGATCAAAATGCAACATAGATGGTTGATAACGTAACACATGAAAACAAGAACAAAACAATTATTGTGGCAAAGAAAACACCAAGTTTTCTACCTCTTCCTGCATCAATCTCATTGAGTGATTCACATTCACAATCACCGTAGGGGGGAAATATTGATCAACTGCACCTTCACCTATATGTCCAAAACTTCCTCGTGCAATAATTTCAGCTCCTTTCTCTAAAGCATCATTTATAAGGCTTTGAAGCTTTTCAGAATGCGCATGCATACATAAAGCTCCCATATCATATTTTCCAGCAAGTGGTGGGCCCTGCAAGAAATCAATAACTGAAAAGCTTTAGGAAAGAGAGTTCTTAATACTAAATAGTTCTGAAGGAGACGTCTATTCTCCAATAAGTGAAAAGGGTTCTTGATAGTACAGTTGCAATTGTCAATTTGGCACGTAACCTACATATTAACTCTAACGAGAAATGATAGGTTGACACCCACATTTGACCATTTTTTTTACCACCTTCATGGGTTACAAGTTAATTTGTCTTAAGTTACAAGTTAATTTTAAGGTGGTAAAAAAAGTGGTCAAATGTGGGTGTCAACCTATCATTTCTCTAACTCTAACTAACTCCTAAAATGAATCCTCTTTTATTGACCCACCAAATAAGTTTGTTGAAAAAGCCTTAGTCCCCAAAGCCCTCACTTAAAGTGGTTTAGGATTAGGGCCAAAATGGATTTGGCCTAGTGCAACACTAAAAAAAGACCTTAATTTACAAATACTTTTCAAAATTGTACAAGTCCCTAAAACATTATAAATTGCAAGCTAACCTATACATATTTTATATTAGTTATAAATTAGTCCTTAACTTTTATTATTTGCAACTTAATTGCAAGGTTAGACTCAACCCAACCTGTCTAGACCCAACTCAATCAATTTGCTAGTTGACCAGAAAATTACTTACATATCAATTTCAAGCGTTTAAAGATATAAAAATTCATGTGTATCTGTTTCAAGAGAGATGAGATACAGAGCCAGTATTTTATTTGATGCAAATAGTTTAACTCTGAAAAGCTTATTGGGGCTACAAACTTTAAAAGGGACAATGTAAACATATCATGAATCATATGAACATCTGTTGGGTTCTATTATTTGTTTCTGGTTGAGTCATTCTTGCCCTCTACAATTGGGGTTTATCCCTATCTTTTTCTGTAACAAATATTTAGTTCCTGTCAAGGTCCCAGAATTTCGTTCATGACTAGAGCAGATGTAAAGACAAGCTGATTGATTACTGAAATAGCAATTCTGTAACAATAAACTCATTGAATTAAAAAGAGAGATGCAGCAGTTACATTTTACAAATTAAATGTTTAAAGGGAAACTTAACAGCTGTAACAGATTTTATAATTTTGGTAACTTTACTGACAAAGGATGCATATACGTTCCTGTGGACATAAAATCGCTCAGCCCCAGCACAGTTCTGCCCACTTGCCTGAAGAACAGCCCTGACAGCAATTTGAGCAACCTATACTCAGCAGATCAGCCAGTTAAAACTATGGCACTCAAGAATGAATATTCCAACAAGTTGCAAGGTTAACATTTTCCAGCCAAGTTGGAAAAGATTCATACATGATCCACATCTACATCTTCACAAACAATAAATGCATCTTTTCCACCAAGCTCCAGTGTAACTGGTATAAGTTTCTCGGCAGCATTGCTCATTATCTATATAAAAGAATGCAGCAAATCATCAGACACTTATTAAATTAAAAGGTAGATGCTATCCCGTGCATTCGTTCTACCTGAAAGACAGCACTCTAAACCAGAGTTCTACAGCAACTTTGAAGTTACATATACAACTCAGTTAAACAATTTCTGTGTGTACTCTCTTGAATTCCTTTATTAAACATCTACCATGCTTAACTCATTCAGAAGCTTATTTTGTAGAATTGAAACAAAAAAACCATTGTTACTATTATGGAATACAATTTAGAGATGAGTGCCAAAGGAATCATACCATCTTGCCTATCCCAGGTGATCCAACAAAAATGACTTTGTCAACAGAAGACACCAGTGCTTCTCCTGTTTCAGCAAACCTGGTAAGAAAAGCTCTATTAGCTATAGATGCATATGTTACTGAAACCAAAGGGAAGAACGAAGGGTGATAAGGCTATACCCTGTTATCACCTCAACAAGGTCCTCTGGAGCTCCTATAGCAGCAAGGGCTGATTGGATGATTCGGAAGTAAAAGCATCCAGACCAACTTGCATGTTCTGAAACCTACAATCAGAGTCATATGGATTTCTGTCAAATTGAAAACATGATTTTATAGTAACTAGTAAGAGCAGAGGTATTAACCCATGCATTTGTCTCAGTTTTAATATAAGTTTGTCAATGAATGTAATATAATCACTATTAAAGCATATCAGTCAACAATGTTATTCTTGAAAACACGTAGTGCATTCATGGAATGAACAATTTTAGAAAGGTAGATAGCAGGCATTATGTCATTTTATACCTTAATCACAATGCCATTTCCAGAAAAAACTGCTGCCAACATAGGGTTAAAAATGTTGTGGAAAGGATAGTTCCACGACACAATGGCACCAATAACACCAAGGGGATGTAATTCTACTCTAGCTCTCTTATGAAACATCGCTCTTCCAGAGGATCTGTAAGTTTTTTTATTTACCACAAAAAAGAAAAAACTCGTCATGAAAATGCATTAAGAAAATCTGTAATTTTAGCATAAAATATCATTAAGTGTATTAAAAGAGTAATACCTCTTTTCCTAAAATAATCAGTGGAAATTATAAAACACTACAATTTCAGGGCAATAATTTATAAGAACATTATAAAAACCAGGGAAAGATAATATACCAAAGTTACTTTAAGAAGGGAGAAAGTGTCAAATACTGCGGGGTGGAGAAGGACCACGCTGTACCCACTTACAAGAAAAATATATGTATAGATATACTAGTTTTTTGGTCCAAACTGAAAAAAGAGAGAGAAATAGAGAGAAGATCGAGGCAGGTACCGGTACTCAGGCTTTAGGCATTGCTCACCCTCAGACAGCAGCCAATTTATCTTCTCACACGTTGTCATTATTTCCCCAAAAGAGGCATCTACCATTGTCTTCCCAGTATCACGTGAAGATATTCTGGATAAAGCATACGAATTAAAATATACTAAGAAATTTATTAATATTCTTTAGCAATAAGTATAACTCATATATTTTAGACTAATGAATAAAACCATGTGATAGCTAGAACCAAAAGACACTAGGATGTTTCCTAGAATATCAGCATTATGTTAGTTTAAAAAGTACTAACATTTAAATCTTCTTTCAATGACCATGAAGAAGAACTGCACTTACTCGCATATAAGTTCTTGATGTTTAATTATATACTTCAAAAGTATACGCAAAAACTGGCGCCTTTGTTTGAAGCTCGTCTTCGCCCACATCTTTTGTGCCTTCCGTACTTTCTCTACTTGCTCCCTTACCTATTCATACATGCATCACACTTATAGTTAATTATTGCCATACTTTTACTCATAAATCTAGTCAAATTGACAACCAATATTTTATAAACACTTTGTAATAGCATGTTATTGTGAATTGAATAATCAATCCTTAAAACTAGGCACAGGCTTAACAAACATTCATATGCAGGAAAAATAATATTTAAGATCAACGACGGCAAAAAGCAATTTCCATATTTAAGATCAATAAATATACACCTTAAATACAATTCCGTTGAATTGATTTCAACATAGACAAGTATGCAAATGCCAAAATTGAAACTTTAACATACAAGTTTAGCTAGAAGCTAATGCCATGTCAACTTCATCTGATGTGATCAGTTCAACATCATACCCTTATAGACTACTCCAACTTTTCTTAAGCCACAGAAAATTCTAACATTCTTATTCCTAAATATAAAAATTTCTAAACACAAAATGCCGAAGGATAAAAAATTAAGAAAAAAAAGTGTGCATCTTAAAACAAGTAGTGCTTAAACTAGATACTAAAACCATGCATCAGACTATCAGTTCATAATCAGCATAGGCTCACAAACCTCATCGGGCATTAATGCAGGAACATATCCCAAATATTTCATGGTAGCAGGTTCATAGCACTGAACTTTCCCGTTCGATTGCTGTGCCGTTCCCCTTGGAGGCACCTGATTATGAATCAATCATCAATGACATCGAAACAGCCATATACATATTCTCTACAGCACAAAAGGCCAAAATTATAAACCTCTAACTCCAATAGATAATATTCAAAGTGCCACGTCGGGAAGAAGTTAATCCCTAAACTACATCCATGGATTCAATATCACCCATGCATTTTCAATTAATCTGAATTCGGAATTTAAGTTTCAAAGAAAAAGCAAAACTACACGCCTATCAAACAAAACGCGAAAGCCGACATAAAACAAACCATATGACACCACCCAGCGATTTGAAAAATAAAATTGCAGATGCATAAACACTCACATATATGAATCCGTTCTCTTGTGTTTGATTCCCATCATCCAACACTGTGATAGTAATAAAAATAAATTAACATTACATTTTCAGTGTGGCAACAAATTTACGTGCAATAGGGAGTGAAAAAGAAGAGTACCGTCAGAGGAGTCGACGTGAATGGAAGGAACCTTGGGAGGAATGAGAATGAGAAGGAACTTGCAGATGACGAAAGCCAATGCCAGAACGAGCAAGAGCCACCAAAACGCCATTGGAAGAACTTCACAGCAGATTCAGAGAAAAGCAGTTGGCTAGGGTTTAGAGAAGGTTGGGCTGAGTTTGGTTTGATTTTTTGTTTGGAGGAAAATGGTTGAAGAAATGAAGGAATGAGGAGAAAGTTTGCGGGTTGATAAAGGAAACTGTTTGATGCTGTTGTTACCGGGTAGCATTGTACACTTGTACTACATGGGAGTAGTGAAGCACTTCCTACACAGTGACATGTAAACCACAAAAAGTTCAATAAAATAATTAAATATATTATTTATCGCATATTGTTTTGAAACTATATTGTAATAAAAATTAATTATATAAATTAAATGTTTTAAAAATTTATATATTAATTTTTTATAGAATGGAATTTTTCTAATTTAGGTGGAATTATTATATGTTAGTTTTTTTAATGTGTGCTTAATTTTTTTATATTGACATTGTTATTTTAAATTTTATATTGTAAATTTAAAGTGTTTTTAAAAGTAAAATAGGAAAATGATTTGTATATATCAAATAGGAAAAAATCATTTTTTTTTATGATATTTGCACCACAGATAGAATCATATCTACATCAACTAAAATATTTAAACTTTAAAGTTTTTTCACAGATATGGATAATAATAATAATAAATGTATGCTACTTCTTTAAAGACTTTTATTAAACTTTGTTCCACTCTTTCAATAAATTTATTACTTTAATTAAGATACAAAGAATAATTAAAAACAATTTAATAAAAAATTAATTAAAAACACTTAATGTACTGTACACTTAATTAAATTTTAAACTGACAATGATTTATAATAAAGACTACAAACGATTAGAAATTAATGCCATGCATTTAAACCTAATAAATATATTTCTCCGAATCATATCCACGTTAACTAAAATATATTTAAATTTTAAAGTTTCTTCACATCGCAGAGAATTCTGTTTTTATTTTTTTAATTTTACCCTTAATAAGTAATTGTTTATCAATTACAGTTATCCAGTACTTTAAGATATTTTATTAGTATTTAATGATAAAATATTTAATTTATAAAATAATAGTATTTTATAATAATAATAATTTAATAAATTTTTATATTAATAATTTTAATATATTTGATTTTAATTTAGATTTATACGATAATAATTATATTTTTTTTGTATTTTAAAAATTATTGAATACTTTTCGATATGTATATATTATGTATCATGTCTATTATTTTTTTAATTTAACTAAGAAGACATTTTTTTTATGTACTTAAGCTACCTCTACATGTAAAATGATCATCAATGGTGTTAATGTATACTATCCATCTTTCTTATGCCATGTTTTTAATAGCAATATAGTCTCCATGATATCAGGGTTTTGTTTCTTGTCCCGATCAACTCTATCGGGACATGCATTTTAGAAATCGAATAAATACACAACCAATAAAAGTGCCTTAATTTAATAATCTTTATAAGGAGTCCATATTCTTATACTACATTTATAGTTTTGATATATGGATAATATTTACTCTTGTTTACACGTAGAAGGATAACAATTCAACATTACGTACCTCGTCAAGGACTTTAGCACAATTAATGGTTAATAGTATATAAAAATTAGAGTTAAATATGTTTTTGTCTTTCAACTTTCAGTAAAAATTGAAATTAGTCTTTCTTGGAAGTCAAGTCTTAAATCAATTTAGTTCCTTATATTTAAAAATATATGGATTTAGTTCTTTAAACTATTTTTTAATTTGACGTTTCAATCGTGTTTCTCAACTAACATTGAAACAAACATGTGTCACATGGTAAACAAACTAAAATACTATAATAAAATATATTTGAAACGTCAAATAAAATTAATAAAATTTGGTTAAAAGAACCGACCACCATTGGTACGTTGGTATCCCTATTCCCAATCCAAGAACTTTCCACGTAGTTATCTGAAATTTATCCTTGTTACTACATGACCATTGCCCTATAGGGTTTTTAAATCCGACATATGATGTCCTTGTTATGGTCTTAAACAGAAGGTTAATAAATATGTATATCTGGATTTTTCTAGGAAACACTCAAAATTTTACATAACGGAAGTTATACAATTATACATTATATATATATATATATATATATATATATATATATATATATATATATATATATTTTATTTTTTTAAAATATATTTAAAAAATATTTATATAAACCAGTTGGTGTAATCCGATGATAATCCGCCATATTTAAAAAAGAAAAAAAAATTATTTTGATACACTTTTTATATCATTTAATACATTGTCTTTTTTAGTTTCTTACTATAAAAAAAATGTCAATAAATGTGCAACTTATTAAGTAAATGAAGAACTGGCACAATTTAAATCACAGTTCATTAATTTTCTTGAAGTTTAAACACAAACTTCGTTCAAAGCCAACCCATAGTATAATACAATCCAAAAAGAAATGATTGGTTTCTCTTTAGATGGTGTGACAATTATCGAACCTCAAATTCAAAGGCAACAAATGTGTGGAACAGTGTGAACCACTAACTCCGAGCTCAATTGCCGCACTTCCAGTATCAGCCTCACAAATTGCGCCTTTTCAGTGTCAAACCTTCGCAGACCAAAACAACAAACCAAAATAGAACCCCACATCCCATCGACACAAACACAAATAAAAAACATTACTAAGAGACCACATCGTAGGTTGTTGCAGAGAGAGAAAAAAAATGGCAAGTGCTAGGAGAGTGGGCGTGGCGGTTGATTTCTCATCGTGCAGCATCAAAGCACTGCAATGGACGGTGGATAACGTGGTCAAAGAAGGCGATCACCTCGTTCTTGTTGTCGTTCGCCATGCTTCCAATTACGAGCACGGCGAGATGCAGCTCTGGGAAACCACTGGTTCACGTTAGCAACGCTAATCCCTTAATTCGCATATTCTAATGATTTTATCTGTTACAAATTATTTACGTACAATTCGTAAAAATATAGGTAGAACAAAATTTGTTTCGTGGTCGTTTTGCTGTTCCTAATTTGGGGAGCGGCGTGTGTTTGAGATTTTAATTTGCTTATTCACTGATCTAAACGCAGCTCTGATACCTGTGTCTGAGTTCGCTGAACCTGCGGTGATGAAGAAATATGAATTCAACCCCGAACCTCAAGTAATTGATATAGTGCAAACTGCTGCCAGACAAAAAAATGTATGGTTTTGGAAATTTTTCTGCTAGGGTTATAAATATTGAATTTAGAGTGAATCTGCGTTTAGTTTTTAAATTACAAAATATTTGTTAGTTGTGTGCAATTTCCATTACATGAGAGTAAGTTCCAAGATTTTGGGGTGGCAGATTACGGTGATAATGAAGATCTATTGGGGAGATGCTCGTGAGAAGTTATGTTTAGCTGTTGATCAAGTACCTCTAGACTACCTTACCATCGGGAACAGAGGCCTTGGACCTCTTCAAAGGTGCCTACTATTTCAATCAAATCCTCCAAAACACAGCATAGCAGATGCTGAGGTTTTTTACGTTTCTGATATAATCAAGGATCCGAATTTCATTCTGTGTTTTTCGTTTTCCTTTTACAGGGTCATAATGGGCAGCGTCAGCAACTATGTGGTGAATAATGCCACCTGTCCTGTCACTGTGGTGAAGGGTTAAGTTAAGACCACAACCGTTGGTTACTTCATTAATTTTCCGATCTGATGTAGGAATAATCGAACTATTCTACCTGCTTCTGTTCAAGACTCTGGTGTTCGTGTATTATTCAACTGTTTCTGAAATTACTTTTTTCTCAGTAAAGGAATAGGATGTGTTAATTGTAATACTACTTTCATTATCCCAACAGAAATAAATGAGACAAGACTATACTGAAATAGCAGTGTTTCGGTGAATGAATGTTGTGCAATCGTTTTACCTTCGGCTAAAGAGGGTGTGTTTAGTTTTTTTTATGCTGCCTCCATTAGAAACTGTCAACAGTTGCTTCTCTTTTATGTGTGAAATTGACCTGCATTTCTAAACCCCGACACATCTCTATACATACGATAATGATGTATTGAATAGAAGAAGAAAAATATTAAAAAAAACAAAATGAAAAAAAATGGAAACAATTAATAACAACAAAATGAAAATATTAAATATTTTTACAAAATTAAATATTGGTATTTATATTAAAATTTAGTGATAAAAATTATTGTATTAAGTCATTTTTAATAGAATAATATTAGAATAACATTCATATAAATAATAAATTTGATCTCAAATTGAAAAGAGATAATATTATTTTATTTTGAAAAAAAAAACAAAACATGAGTTAATAACGCATAATAATGTAATATATTAAAAAGTTATTTTTAATCAAAAATATTAGTATAATATACATACAAATAATAAATTTGGTCTTAAAGTGGAGAGAAACAATATTGATCTATCTTGAAAAAAGAAATTGGGTGACTATATTGTTGTATTAGTATAACATTTATTTTACCACTAAATTGTAATATAAATATCAATACTTAATTTTGTAAAAATATTTATATTTAATTAGTTTTAATCTTATAAAAACTGGATTAATAAAATATTTTAATTATTTAAAAAATGGAGAAAATTGAATTAGAGACATAAAAGTAGGAACTAAATTGAATCAATAAGACATATATGAAGACTAAATTGAAATCAAGACAATGACATTGAACATTTGATAATGATAATGACACATGGCAAGTGCCATGTGGAACTGACAATGCCATGAATCACACTAGGTACCAGACACGTGACAACATTTTCTTTTTGCAAAAAAAAAACAATTAAAAAAATCACAAATTGACATGTGACACGCTGTTAACGGCATTAGTAATTTTTGTCAAAAAAAAAGTCTAATTGAAGCACTTTTTAAAAAATTAAAATACAATTGACATTTTTTAATAACAGTGACTAAATTAACACATCTCTACCAAAATAAGAATTATCCAAATAATTAAACCTAAAAAAAATAGTCGGTTGGTTTATAACTACTGAAAATCTCGAGAAATGATTAAATTGACAATTTTTTTGGCTAGATCAAGGTGTGGTAGATGTATGGTGAATGCCGTAATTACCAATGAAAGGCTTCTTTATTGTATGACTTGTGTCAAAAAGGGGTATAAGTGTTATAAGTCATTATTTGACATTTGAAGTTAGAAACTAAGAGAGATATGAGATAAACCAATATGTTTAATTGGTCACACAAGACATGTTGTTTCATCATTTGTTGTCGTGGAATGAATTCCAACTATTTGATCAATTATGTTATATTATATTCTTTCTTTTTTGTTCTATATAGTTGTCATTCAGGCTTCCATTGTCTTCTCATTACATTGTGAGTTTTTAGAGCGTTCACTATGGAACATGAACTCATCTCATTATCTCACCATATAAAGAAGAAATATTGTGTTAACTTCTAATAAGAATCTTAAAATTAGGTGACTTAAATGTTCTGGAAATAAAAATGAAATGTCTTTGAACAACTTCTTGAAAAGCTAATTTTAATGATACCAATTTTTAAAAATAATATATGACCATTGAATGAATATTTGCTTAATCAAAATTAATAATGATAAAATGAAACTTCATTTATTAAATGTTTTCTTATATAAATCTTTAAACCTGCATACAAACATGAAATGTCAAAAACAATAAAAAACTAATATATAATATATGACTATACCTGAAACAATAAAGATTCTCGCAGAAAGATATAAAATAACTTTTGATTAATAATTTACTTATAAAAATATCCGAGATATTTGAAAATTAGCAGTAATACATATATAAAAGTTTTCAATTATGAAAAAATGTTAAAAATTTCATATTAATTAAATATACCAAAATAATCTATCGTTTAAAAATAAGAATAATTTTTATTTCATAAATTTTTTTCATAAATTTTAATTAAATTAAAATTTTATTATTTTAATATGAAATTAAAATATATTTTAATTGATTTGTTGTATTTATGGTGTTATTATTAATGTAAATAAAGAGGTTAATTTATAAATAAATTATTTTACAAATTTATTTTGTTAAGATAATCTAGACTAAATTTTATTATTGTAATAAAAAATATCATATATCTAACATTTATTAAATATTTTAAAAAAATATTACATATATGATTACAACCCACAACTAGAGGTGTCAATTTGGCCCAGCCTACAAGGCTTGGTCCTAGACCATGCGGGCTAGTGTAAAAAAAGTCCACATTGAAAAAAAGTCCACATCAAAAAAGTTCACAGGGCTAAAAACTCCACAAAAGCCCTGTGGGTCAAGGCTAGCCCATGAGCTTTCTTCTTAAACATGAAATCAATATTATATTTTAAAATATATTATTAAACTTTCCGACGACCTAGATGTGCCCAACGACTCGAATTGGCCGAGCGGACTCAACAACTCGGACGTGCCCAAAGATTTGGACATACCTGACGATCTGGAAGGGCCTAACGATACAGACTCGACCGACGACCTGGACAGACCCAATGATGCAGACAACCTGACGACCAAGATAAGTTAAACAACCCGGACGGGTTCGATGACTCGGACGAGCACGATGACCAGGACAAGTCTGACGACCCAAACGGGCCCGACGATAAGAATAGACCCGACGACCAGGATCGGCCCGACGTCTTGGACGTGCCCTATGATCCTAACGGGCCCGACAACCCCAAATGGGTCAATGACTTGTCCGGGTGGTTTGAGCCTTCAAGATTGTCCGAGTAGTCAGGCCCATCCGTGTCGTCGGGTCGTTCAGGTCATCAATCCTATCTAGATTGTGTTGCACATTCGGGTCGTCGCGCCCGTCCGAATCATCTGTGTAGTATGGCCCGTCTAGGTTGTGTGGCATGTTCGGGTCGTCAGGCCCGTCTGGTTCCTTGTGTCCATCCGGGTCTTTGGCCACGTCCTGGTCGTAGGACCCGTGCGAGTCTTCGGGCACATCGGGATCGTTAGGCCATTCGGGTCGTTGGGCCCGTTTGGGTCCTCAGGTTTGTTTGGGTCCTTCGGCCTATTTGGGTCTTAGGACTCGTTCGGGTCGCTCAACTTGATCTTTGACTTTAGCTTAATGTAATATTTTTAGGAAGCCTAACCCACCTTAGCTCTGACCCTAATCCACTGGAGAAGGAGCTTTGGGAACTGTGACTTTTGTTTGGTCTCCTCATTTGGAACTCCTTAAAAGGAGACTTAATGATAAGTGGCCAAGACTTGTCCATAAACTATGAGCCAAATTGACACCTCTACCTATCTACTTATCTTTTCCTTATCTTTTCCATTTCTTATGTATTTCATCCTTCACTTCTCGCTTTTATCTTCATTGTTAAACTGTCACAAATTGAATTGTCACAGTGTCCACTTATTTCCAGTGAAAATATAAAGTCTTAAAAAAATAAACACTATTGTAATTTTTTTTTATTTAGACTAAGAATGTTGTACAATTTTCAACCTAAAGTATGAGTTATGATTTTACACATTTAAAAGAGCTAATGACTGTAAATACTCAACTTATTACTATAAAAAATTCAACATTTGGATTAAAAAGATGTAACTAAAAGTTAACCATTTTTTCTACTTTTTTAATTCTCTGACAAAACGTTTTGGAATTCGAGGCAGATCAAAGTTCGAATTAAGAAATTAAAAATTACAAGAAATAAAAAAATTAGTTAAGGTAACCTAATTGAAAAAAAAAACATAATGCTCATAAATTTATAACAACTCAAAAGAGATTAAAAACAAATGTACAAGGATTATGAAAACATAAATAACATAAAATTAAATCATAAAAAAACAGCATAATGGTTTGAAAATAAATTAAAAGGTAAGCTAGATTTTAGATCAATGAAATAAAAGCAACTAAATAAAAGGAAATGAAAAGATTATAAAATAATAAAACAAGTAAAGGAACCGAAGGAAGATATTAAAATAATTATATTTTCAAGTCCAGCTTTCTGGATAGTAAAAAAAAAAATACTTTTATTATGTTATTCAAATTACCTACTTTCTAAATTGAGTCAGAAAATATGTTTGTTATTTTCTGGTATAAAGAAGTGGTATCATCGAACGAGTAATTTTCTCCTTGGATAGCTCTCCACCATTAGACATTATTAATCACCCCATGAGTAAGCAAAACAATGCGGAAACATTCGCACTAATCGCTAATCACCTCATCCTATTGACTGTTTCTATTTTATATCACTGCTTAACAACCACAAATATTATTATCTTTTATTAAAATTTTATTTATATTTACTTTTATTAGTTAAATGTAATATTCTATGACTTAAAAAAAGTTCAAAAATAGAGATAAGAGAGAAAAAAATGGGTGTAAAATTATATTTTATTTTTTTCACCGTCAATTCATAACGTAGCACTCTTTCCCCTCACCTATATATATTCCCACACTCGAGTTCCCTAACATCATCCATCACATTGTGTATTCTCATCCACCTTAAGAAAAACACAAAAAGTAATAAACCAAAGCAAAAGAAGATGAAGCTCAACATCAACTTCATCACACTCTTCTCCATAACCCTTGTCCTATGCTTTGCAATATGCATCGTGCACGCCTCAGACGCTGAAGAGCCTGAGTCCGCATCGGAGGAACTGACTAACTCTACAGCGGACCAGGCAACGGCGGAAGCAGCAGAATCGGAGGACTCGGCATCGACAGACTCGGCATCGACAGACTCGGCATCGACAGACTCAGCATCGACAGACTCAGCATCGGCGGAAACGTTGGCTGAACCGCCAACAGAGGAGGCGGAATCGGCGGACCCTCCATCCGAGGAAGCAACCACGGAAGCCCCTGCGGAGCAGGCAACAGATACCCCTGCAGAGAAGGAAACCGAATCCGCGGACCCACCATCAGAGGAAGCGGAATCGGCGAACGCGCCGTCAGAGGACCAGCCATCAGAGGACTCGGTAGCCGCCGAGGCACCATCAGAGGACCTGGATTCCGCGGATCCACCATCGGAGGGCCAGGAACCAGAGGAGCTGGTATCTGAGGACTTGTCAATTGCCGACGCGCCAGCGGCCGAGTCACCAAACAGCGAGGAACAAGCACGTTTCGAGGAAGGCTTCTTTGGCGGCGGTGGCGGCGGGCAACTCAAGAAAGCATTTTCCTCTTTCTTCGCCGAAATCCGCATGGGGTCATTGCGCGGCAGCAAGACAATTACAATGCTGAACCACTTCAACCGCCACGACCGTGACTCTGTGAAGGAAATCTGCTCCCGCACTGACTACCCCGACGATTGCCTCTCCACCGTGGTGCCCTTCCTCGGCAACAAATTCGACCTGATGAGTGTCCTGGACGCCGCCATCAAGGCCTGCTCCTTCCAGACGAACTACACCATCTCCATTGTCGAAAAACACATGAAATCCTCATCGGAGATGGCCACCGCACTCGCTAACTGCAAGGAGCAGTACACCAACGCCCTCCAGAGCCTGCAGCAGGCCTTGACTGCCCTCACCTCTCACGACCTCGGCACCGTCACCGTCATGCTGAGCTCCGTCATGGCTGATGTCTCCGCCTGCGAGAGCGGCTTCGAGGACCTCAAGTTGGCTAGGACTCGTGCTGAAGGCATGGTCAGCGTAACCGTCAGCAACTGTCTCTCCATTGCTTCCATGATCCCCTCTTAGAAAGATTGAGGCTAGGGCATTGGTACCTCTATCATATAAATATAGATTATGGTATTTTTTGTAAAATAAAAGTTTAGTTGTCAAGCATCAACTAAAAACAAACCATTTTTGTTTTATGGAATGGATGTATGAGTTATTCATTCATATTTTTAATGTGTTTTCAGATATTTAGTCCACAAACAAAATTATAGATTTAACGTCTACTTGGATATATATGCTTTTTTTTATTTTAGGAGAAGTAGAAATTTTAAAAAAATATATAAACTTTAGGAAAATCGGATATGAATTTTCTTTACAGGTTAATTTTATTATTTACAATAAAACTATTTTATTTTACTTATCTTAAAAATATTTATAAATAAATTCATCTAAACATAGGTGTATAATACTACAAAGACATAAAAAAAAAAGGAGAAAAAGTTTATAAAAAAACATGTTAATTTAGTAAAAAAAATGTCTTTTATTTTTATTTCAAAAGTTATATATATATATATATATATATATATATATATATATATATATATATATATATATATTGTGTTTCATATGTAGTGCCTCTTGATATGTTATTAAACATAATTAAACAGAATATATATTTTAATAAATCTAATAATTTATTTCTCACATTAGTCTATAAGTTTATTATAATGTTTACTGTCCTATTATTACTAAAGTTTTAAAGTTATAAATAGTCTAAAATCAAAATCATATAGAGTGAGAAGGCGGTAACTAATTAATCATAACCAAGTAAAGTAAAGACCTATAAAATCAAATTTAAGATATATAAATATTTGAAACTTAAAAATAGAATAAAACGAGTAAAGACCTATAAAATCAAAACTTAAGATATATAAATAACTTTGATTGATATTTTACTTATAAAAATACTCAAGATATTTGAAAGTTAGTCGTATTTTTAAGAATTTCATATTAATTAAATATAAAATAATTTATTGTTTATAAATAAGAATAATTTTTATTTTATAAACTTTTAATATGAAATTAAGATATATTTTAATTTGATTTATTGTATTTGTCGTGTCATCATTAAAGTAAATGAAGAGGTTAATTCGTAAATGAAGAGGTTAATTCATAAATGAATTATTTTATAAATTTATTTTGTTAAGTTGAGTTAGGTTAAATTTTATTGTTGTAATAAAAATTTCATACATACAACATTTATTAAATATTTTAAAAAATTATTACATATGTAATTACAACCGCAACCTATCTTTTTCTCATTTCTTATGTATTTCATTCTTCACTACTCATTTTCTTCATCATTCCAACTCGATAAAAAATAAAAATAGAAAATAGAATCAATCACTTGTCTAATTTGTAATCTTCCTCTCTTATTATAAACTTTGATCTTTTAGTGTCTCGACTTCACCTTATTTCTTCGTTTTCTTTCATTTTCTTTATTTGTTTATTACTTTCTCTCTCTTCCATAGGATATACTTCTGAAGGATTTTAACTTAAATTGGAATATAAAACGATGAAAAGTTGGTCACAATGTTATTATTTTATGATTTATAATCACCATATACAAAACAACATGAAATAGTCCATGTAAACCAGTTTTCGACATTGTTAAACTGTCACAAAGTGTCCACTTATTTTCAGTGAAAATATAATATCTTAAAAAAATATTTAGACTAAGAATGTTGTACAATATTCAACTCAAAGTATAATTTTTATGAGATTTTACACATTTAAAACAACTAATGAATGAAAATACTAAACTTATTACTATAAAAGTTAAAGTTTATATCATAAAAAATTCAACATTTGAATTAAAAAGATGTAAGTAAACGTTAACCATTTTTTATATTTTATTATAATTCTACTACAAAACGTTTTAGAATTTGAGGCAGAACAAACTTCGAACTAAAAAGTTAAAAGTTGCAAGAAATAAAAAATTGAATTAAAGTGACCTAATTGAAATAAAAAACATAATTATAAAGTAATGCACATAAATTTATAACAAGTCAAAAGAGATTAAAAACAAATGTACAAGGATTATGAAAACATAAATCACATGAACTTAAATGACAAAAAACAGCATAATGATTTGAAAAATAAATGAAGAGAATGGTAAGCTAGATTTTAGACCAATGAAATGAAAGCAACTAATTAATAAAAGCAAATGAAAGATTATAAAATAATAAGACAAGTAAAGTACGGAGAAACTTTCAATTAAAAAAAGTTAAATAACATGAAATAAAATAATTTTTTTTTATCATTCTTGTATCATGTAGCAGAACGTGATAAATGAAGGTACATAAACTCTAATAATCGTTCATATAGAGCATAATTATTTATCTGGTGAGAGTGATTGGAGGTTCCAGTCTTTGACATGATAATGGTCTTAAATGATCATGAGATTAACCCTAAGGTGTGGTTGAGTGATAACCCCTTTGTCTAGACTCTGCAAAGTTTAAAAATCAGCACAGATGCATACTTCCTTTAGAATTTTATATCAAGAGTATAATCCGGATGATTGAGTCTGAAGATCTTGTATTTGTTTACTATAACATGGTTTGGGTGTTTACTGCTTTGTATGTTTATAACCTGATTTAATATTTACTTGCTCAATAACATGATCAAAAGTATTTCACTCTAGCTTACCCTTTTTGTTTGGCTTTTTCTTTTTGCAATAATCACCAAATTAATTGGTGTGAACAGATGTGAAAATTCTTAGTGGCCGTCAGCATGATGGGAATGCAGGAGTCTAGTGGTCCACGAGTTGGTTTTGGGTTCCTTTTGTTGCACAATTACATTTCAAATTAATTGCTCTTTGAGCAAATCTTATTATGTTAACTGTTGCTCTTTTTATGTTAGATTATTGACAATTGTTGTGAACCTTAATTTCTCCTCTCAATATTTTATAGATGACTGTAATGATTGATATACATACACTTTTAGTTGTGTGTTCTATTTTATTCATAATTATGTGATGTTTTATTTAATAAAATTATTTTATTTAAATGAAATGTTATAGATCTAAGAAATAAACTATTAAAATCACATATATGGTGATGATTTACTGGTAAAATTTGTTCAAATTGCTTACTTTCTAAATTGAGCTGGAAAATATGTTAGTTGTATTCTGATAAAAAGAAGTGGATATCAAACGAGTAATTTTCTCCTTGGATAGCTATCCACCATTAGACATCAATCATTAATCACTCATAAGTAAATGCGGAAACATTCGCACTGATCACCATTAGAAAATAATCACTAATCTCCTTATCCTATTTTTATTTTCACGGAGCATGATAGTTTGACAGTTTCTATTTTATACCACTGTTTAACAACCATAAATATTATTATTTTTTATGAAAATTTTATTTATATATACTTTTATTAGTTAAAAAAAAGTTCTAAAATAGATATAAGAGAAACATAATGGGTGTAAAATTATATTCTATTTTTTGACCATCCCCCTCACTTATATATATATATTCCCAAACCCCAATTTCCCAATTTCCCAAGCACCCAACACCTTTTTTTCTCAATCACCTTAAAAAAAAAAAAAAAAACACAAAAAGTAATAAACAAAAGCAAAAGACAATGAAACTCAACATCAACTTCATCACCCTCTTCTCGATAACCCTTGTCCTATGCTTTGCAATATGCAACGCGCGCGTCTCACCCAGCGTCGAAAAGTCTCAGACCGCATCGGAGGAACCGTTGGTGGATCCGACATCGGCTAACCCGACATTCGTGGACCCGTCATTGCCTGATCCGTCAACAGAGGACACGACATCGGAAGAGTCGACATCTGTAGATCCGACGGAAGCCTCTGTGGAATCGTCATCAGACAGCCCGGCAATGAAGGACCCAGAGGAACTGTATCCAGAACTCACATCTGCTTACAAGAAATCGCAACCCACACCACCATGAGACGATCCGGATCATTTAGTCAATTTTTTTCTTTAATTAATTATAATTTTTTATTTATAATAATTTATGAATAATAAATTTTAATTTATAGATCAATATCTAAATTATAGTCATTGTAACTATAGTGACCGATTATTTCTTATCCTTAATTGGTTACTATTTAATATTTAAGAATTTTCTTCTAATAAAACTATAGAATTCTACTCCTATTATTTGTCCATCAAAAAAACAATTTACAAAAAAGAAAGGCTAAAAAAATTCTCTACAAAGTTAAAACATATACCATATCTCTACAACTAATTACTCTATATATCGCAGCCACCAATTAAAAGAAAAAATTTAACTAACTGAAATTTGTTCAAGGAATCATGGCAGTTAAAAAGAAAAAAAACAGACGAAGTGTTATTGGAACATAACTTAAGTGTTACACAGACAAAAATTATGATTTATATTTGGATATAGAAGTTTCTGAATTAAATTATAACAACTTCTACAAGGTTGGATTAAATCTTAAAAGAATGAAGAACCTTAATACCATACAACAACCAAGTACGCAGCAGCTATTTTTGGACAAAATTTAGAAAAGTAAAGAATTAAATACATTTTTATCCTTCATAATAAAATTTTTTATTGACCGAAAAACTTTAATTTATTTTAATCCGTAAACTTCATAAATAAATGAATATAATATTTTTAATTTAATTATATAAATTTTTTTTTCATGTGTCAAATGTTTTTCCTTGTCTATATTAAATGGAAATGTATTACAGAGTGTAATAAATTTAAATAATAGTATGAATCATGTTTGATATTTAAAAAAAATTGACATAATTACATTAAAAATAATATATTTATTCTTTTTTAAAATTAGGAAAAACAATGTATTAAAATTTCATACATGAAATATTAAAAACATAATTAAACTCAAAATAAATATATAAAAATTTTGAAAATATAAAATACATAATTAAACCATATATATATAAATTTTATATATATAAAAGAGAAAAAAATTGGTGGAGGGGACCATGACCCTGCGAGTACTCTAATTCGCTTTTATAAATGAAAACCAAAGAAGTATAAAGTCCAAACTCAATTTTTTTATCTTGGGGATTTTTTTAACTGTTCGTTTGTAATTAATTATATATTTTATCTGGAAATGCACATTTTTCATTAAAAAATTCAAAAAATTAACGTTAGGCCCAACAAGCACAAAAATAAAAATAATGCATTGAATTCAAGGATTAAGTCAATCTCAACAGGGTTAAAAGAAAAAGAAGGGACAGTACAATTTTTCGTTTGGTTTATGTCGAGAGAAGTAAAATAAAATAATTTACAAGTTTTTTCCTCTGAAGCACTAATTTTTATAGTCTATAAAATTTTAAACTATTTTCCATATTGGAGACTGATTTTATTTAGATTACATTAGAGACTAATCTTATTGTGAATTTCATTTGGATTATATCAGAGAATAATCTTATTCACGAAAGTATAAATATTATTTATTTTTGTTTACTGATAGATAATTTATAGTTACTTAATTTAAATATTCAAATGCAATTTTTTAAGAAAGAAGGTAAAAGCACTCCGAAGAATAAAAATCTACAGGGGCATAATGAGACCTAGGATAACCAGACACTGATGATAAATTTCGGTCGGTCCATACATATCAAGTTACACGGCATTTGGAAAGGGGAATAATAGCTACTCCACATGATCAAGTAGAAGCAAAGGGCGTGCTCCTCAATTTATCGCAGGAGCACACCTATATTACCATAATTACAAAGAGAGTATAACAAAAAATAAAATAACAAATAAAACCACCTCTTTGAGTTTAGAGATTAGAGAGCTCTATATTTCTATTCACTGCATAGGGCTAAGAACTTTAATATCTGAAACCAACATCAGCAACACAAATGTCTCAAGATCCATTATTGGAGAAAAGTGCCCCATGTTCGGTAGATTTAATGAACTTTTTGAGCAAAAGAACCACAATAGCAATAGCGAGTCCGATAGCTGCCACCGTGAACAGCCTATCATCAGGTTTCTGGACCCTTGTCTCTGGCCTGGGATTGTGAACCCTTGCACTTGTATCTGACCTTTGGGGCACTTCATTCCTTGAAACATTTGATTGAATCTCCCTTGAAACTTCAACTCCTGCAGGGTTAGCATTTGCAAGGACTTCTTGTTCTTCGACAATTCCATCACCTTCTTCATCTGGAATCCTCTCTCCAGCTGGTAAAGACTCAGGATTAGGTGAATCAACCAGCGCCTCAGCCTCCTCATTTCTAGGGTGCTCTTCGGAAGCCTCTGTGGCGCTTGGTTGAGGAACTGGGGGTGCCTTGCTTAACATGTACTCGTGTATCTGAGATAACCAAGTATAATCAGCATCACAATATATTACAGAAAACAGAAACTGAGGTGAAAACAGTAAACAACATTTTACCTCATCGATCAGCTTTTGACGTTCAGGAGTCCCAAATTTAGGAGGAGCTTCACGAGATTTTACAGCCAGGGTACGCCTCTCGTCTTTCTTGTAGTCTAAAGATCCCAATGCACCATTTGGGTTGGTTGGCATGAAAGCAATCAGTGCAACTAGAGCAGTCCTCACTGCCAAAAGATATTTACATCAATTAAAGTGTGACCTTTTACCATCAAAGGAATTAACATGGCTCACCCTGTGTTGTCATAAAGATAATGCATTTAAGAAGGATGAAAAATGTAGCTAATGCATAAAGAAGAATGATGAAAACAGTAGAGATACATTTTCATTCCAGTTCTGCAAACTACAAAAGCATTAAAATGCAACTACGTAGTTTGATCAGAGTTTTTCTGGTTGTATTTGTAATTGTTTTACAAACCAATGTGATGATCTAAGACATGGGAATTAATGCTATGCCAAGTTTAATCTAGAGAAGGTCAAGTTATGTCCCAAAGCATAGAATGCTCCCATCTGGAAGACAATAACAATAATAATGGAAAATTATAAAGGATGCAGTCAAATAAATTACAATTCCAGATCATCAACTAAACAGTTTTAATATTGTATATTCAGAATGAAGAATACACGACATTTATGAGAAAATGACCCAGGAGCTCAATAGATAGCTAGCAAAACAGTAACCAAAAACAAAGTCGAGAGTAAAAAGGAGTGTTCTTTACCGCTCCATGATGGTTGCCAATGCTCAGGGTGATGATTTGAAATGCTCAAGCAAATCTTGGTTTGAGTCTCGAAACGACCATTTGGCTGACAGACAAAAGTTAAATTTGTAAGCAAGTAGGAATTGATCTTTATTCAGTATTCAAACATAAAAGACAGTTCATGAAACATAATCCCACAAAAGGATACACAAATTAACACAAGAATGTAATCAGGAGGAAGGGAGCAACATCTTACTGTCAACAACATAAACGAAGGGGGTTTGAATGGATACTCTGAAGGCAGCTGGATCCGTCCATGATAAATACCACCCTCAAATTCAGTATCACGAGGTCCTCTAATCGCAAATTGCCACTCAAATATATTTTCCTGAAAACAATCACAACACTGAAGTTACTAAAGAAAGATATGACAACAAATACAAAAGTAATACACAATAACCAAATTACGAGTTTCAAACCAGCAACAAGTTACAGACAAAAACAAAGATAAGGCAAGTAACTCTTAAGGAGATTTATCACGCTAGTGATATCAAGGTAAAATTAATAAACTATTAACGCCCACACCCACAAGTTTGTTGTTTTTTTTTCAAAAATAAAATTTGAGAAGTTTGGGCGATACTCACCCCGGTTACAACAAGTATGAAGACAAGAATAATGCTTATAGTTACAGATTATCCAACAATTAAAGCAAAATACTCAAATTGACAACGAGATTTGAGCTCACATATTTTTACAATGTTAAAAATTGCACAGAATTCAGAGCAGCCAGTACAATGAAATCCCTTAAACATAAAACACCCAATAACACAATTTCCCGAAAATTTCATCATAATTTATAAAAATCATAAATTTCCCCATCCAAACACCAAACAAAGAAATTTCGCATAAGAAGCACGATCACGATCACAATCACAAATCAAAAAGAAATTCACAATTTCTCGCCACGCACCACGACAAACCCCATTGAACCACACGCACAACACCGCGATCTCACACAAATCCCTCGTCACAACCTGGCGAAATGAAAGCACACAAGGCACAGATGACGGAGATGATCTAGGGAGAAAAAAAAAAAGGAACCTCGAGAGGGAGGCTCATGAAATCGTCTGAGGGGTTGGAATGCATCTCCTTGACCTCCTGGAGGATGCGCTTGACGGCGGGGTTCTTGAGGTTGTACTTGTCGGCCATTGTCGGCGGTGAAAGCTAGCAGTGATTATGGCTGGGAATGGAAACGACGAAGAAGAAGAAGAAGAAACAGAAATTGAAAAATAGGGGAAAGTGGTTCGGTTGCTCTGAGATACGTGTCTGCTATTTGCTCGTTTACCTGTCGGGTATCTGTTTAAAATTATTCGTGGATATTTTTAAAAGTCGCGGGTACCCATGGATACTCGATACCTGCAAATATTTAAAAAATTATATATTTTATAATTTTTTTAATATAAAATTATAAAAATAAAATTTAAATTAAATTAAATTTTAATTATAATTAAATTTGACATAATAAAATATATTGTTAATTTTAATTTTAGTTAAATTTAACTTAATAAAATATAAATTAAATTTTAATTTTAATTTTTTGCGAATAATGGAGACCTGCGAGTAGGGATAGTATGATACCCGTATCCGACCTGTTTATAAGCGGATATTAAAATACCCGCTACCCACGAGTATTAACTGTTCATCACAGATTTTATCTGCGGATATCGTGGACGCAAATATTTTTTACATCCCTAACTAAGATGTTAACTAAACAGTTTTATTATCCAACAACGATAATGTCAGGATGGTGATACACTTCTTGTTTGATAATAACGGCTAATATAATATCTCATCATATGTTAGAAGATGATCATTTATGATAGACGACGACACAAATTAAGGAACCACCATGTCCACTCAAGCTTGATCCTCAACTGTCAACTCCTCAATAACGTTCCCATGGATGAAGGGATTAAACCCTTCAACACCAGAGCATTTGCTAGCCAGCACTGCTGAATAAGTCCCTTGAGTCACCAAATGCTTGCGTGCAACAATAACCGAGTTAATAACCTCATCAGTGGGATGAAAAACCGAGAGAACTTCAAAACCTTTGAGATCAGAAGAAGGATCAACCACAGGGTAGAGGAAGGCTCGAGCACTATGTGCACTCCTCAGCAGCAAAATAGCTCCTGGGGCCATGAACTTGGCAAGGTGCTTGATAATTTCCGCTTTCTCCTCATGGTCCATGCCCACAAGTGCAGCCAAATAGACCACGTTATAGTCCTTGAGGCCATTTGACACGTTTAGAATGTCATCAGTGTGGAAGAACATTCTCTTGGACAAGTCAGGGTTGGAAGAGACCAAGCCATGAGCCTTGGCATTTGCCGAAGGATCCATGTCGTAGTTGTGGAAGCATGTTTGTGTGAGGTAATGGGTGGCCAAAATGATCGAGGTGAGAGGAAGGGGACCTGAGCCCACAAAGGCAAGTTGGGAGGGGACTTGGGTGCAGTGTGTGGTGAGCATGGTGAACTCCAAGTGACTTAGTTTGAGGTAATTAGAGTAGTAGGGAAAGAGTTTCATGTGGTTTAAAGGGTTCTCATGTGATCCTATGAGGGTTGAATAATGACTCTCAAGAAGCCCTTCAGCTTTTCCACATAGTCTAATCAGTTTTGCTATGGTTTCTCTAACCTGTTGGTTCAGCTGAGAAACTTCTATTTGACATGGGGTGGTGCAAATGGTGACAAGTTGGGTGAAGAGGTTGTTAACATGGCTTGAGGGGTTGAGGTCTCCAAGTTTGGAGATTTCCTCATAGATTTCACATACCTTTTCTACTACCATCACTTCCTGTTGGCTCTCCATTCTAGTGTGAAACAACTTGCACAGAGGAACTAGGAATGAGGAATGAGTGATCGCAAAAACTTTTGCTAGCTCCTCACCCTAAATTCCAGTTTCACAACACCCTTCAATGCTAATTCATAAGTGCACTTTCTGTTCAGGCTTTAGAGGCTATTATATACTATTGCTTGATGGTCACTTTTGGTGCAACTTGATGTAAGAGTCCCATTTGCTGTTTATCTCTGAATTAAATAATGGTGAAGTGCATGAGGCAGTGCCGCACTACATTCAAGACAAAGTCACCTAAGAAAGTTACTATTGCTTATGACCATCCTAAAAGGAAAAGACAAAATCACTGTTCTATACGTAAAAAATCGATATGAAAGAAGACATAAATAAGTAAAGTGTAGGATTCAGGAGGCATAAATTAGTGCGTTGTGACAACCAAATGCATTCTCTAACAGCTCCATCACTAATAGTGAAAATAATGATAGGGGAACTAGGAGATAAGATATAGATATGACAACATTGTGCAACATTTCTCACTGAAATTCTGAATAACTTATATTAGAATAATGTAAGCATTTAGAATTCCAAAAACAAGTGATAGGAAGAGAAAAAAGGTTACCATAATAATCCATCAAATGTTGCAGTGCGTGAAGACACTTAAGTGTGTTTATATGGGAGTTATATCGTGGTGGATAACTGAGTTTTAATTTGAAATCTGGAATTATAAGTCTGTCTCTTCATGGTGATTTCCGCTTATAACTGAAGTTCTCTTCCCCTCAAAATCTTCAGCTTTATATGGCTCTCATTTTTTTTTCCTATTTCACTGTCACACACTGTCAAACAACCTTGTTCACTAGCATGTGAGATTAAAAGTTTTGCAGGTTCCCGCTTATTTTCAACAATGGCAGAGATTCTTTCTTTAGACAATTACACCCCTCAGATTCCATGCAAATAGCACTGTTAATGAGCATGCATTTCGTGACCAACTTTGTACAAGACACATGCATTGGTCATTTGGGTTTATGGTTCAATGACTAATTGAGCAACAGTGACAACCAAACCATTTCAAAACAAAAATAAGATGCACAAACATGTACATCACTGTTTTTTCTCACTTTTGTTGTCATTTGTCTGCACTGAGATTTGTTTCTCCCCAAAATAATAGTAAAAGCATTAAGACCAAGAAAACAACAGAACAATAATCTCATAAAAGATAACAGTACACTTTAATTATCAGGGTGAAAGGACATCAAATATTTATAAGCATAAAAAGATTAAAGTCCAAAACATTAATGTTTTATAACTTTATAAATATAGTATGTCGACATTGTGTCTATAGCATGGTTGAACCTTTTGTTAATTATTGAGCGGTGTAGTGCGTTATGTGCTTATGCTTCTTACACCTACGCATTACTCATTTTTACATCATCCTGAACTTTTAGAGACAAATCTAAATAAAGAATGAAGCCAATAACATGATTATAGGCGGGTTTTCTAGAGCTAGCAGTGATTATGGCTGGGAATGGAAACGACGAAGAAGAAGAAGAAACAGAAATTGAAAAATAGGGGAAAGTGGTTCGGTTGCTCTGAGATACGTGTCTCTCTTCTAATCAATCCTTCTTCCTTCCTTAATTCAACCTTCTTCTTCGCCTCTCCCTGCCTTTTCGCATATATTTCACATCAACTTCAATACTTCCTTTAATCCAATTTTCATTCTTCTATCCCAATTTTTTTTTACCCTTCCACCTGGTAATCACATGATATTTAACTTTTTGACTACTCTCTAATTTCAAAATGTAATTCACATACATAATTGTATATTTACTAATTTTTGAACTTTGGTGGGTTTTCTAGAGCTAGTGCAAATGTGAAATATGCATTCGCTATTAAACAATATTGGACCTTGCCTAATGCTAGTTATCTATTGGAATCAGGGTTTTTAGTGTTTATTTATTGTCCTGAAAAACATTGGTAATTGGCGTTCCACCTTGTGCTAAAAAATTGCTGCACTTGTTTTGATTCTTGGTGTTCTTGAGCATGAAGTTGAAATTTGAAATTGATTTTTTTATACATATTTAGTTTTTGTTTGACCAAAACCTTGTTGGAAATATAAAGTTCAAAGCATGCTGATAACTCAACACAAGAAAGTAAGTGATTTTGTTTTACCGGTTACTCTTCTTTCTCTGTATATTACTGTTTTCTATATGTTGAAAGTACCAAAGTCTGATATTTTCCGAAGATACATTCATTACAATACTATCTCTTTTCTTCTTCTATCTTTCTTACATAATATTCAGAGTTCTTCTCACTCTCACTCTCAGTTCTATCTTTCTTACATGGTAATCATAACATGGGAAAATGTTTCCTCTACCAACAATTCTCTGAAACCTCCACCAGTACCTCCTATCCCAACCACTCTTACACTTTTGTTCAGCTTGAAACATTTGGTATTTCCTACTAGAAAACAAGTCTAAATTTGTTTAAGTCTTAATTTATTATAAATATATAATTTTTATTTTATTTTCTAATGTTTTAAGCTGTAAAATTATTAAGTTTTGTAAAAGAGATTTCAATATCTCTCACTTTATGTCCATTAATCAATATCTATTTTATGATGTATTTGATTTAGAATCAAATCTACTTAAAAAATAATCATTTCAACAATAACAACAACCAAAATACGAACTTGAGATTATCTGTGACACCACTCACGGCCCTTCATGTTAATATAATTTGAGTTCGAAACAAAAAATATTTATCTAACTTTTGTTACATCAACAAAAGACATAAGGATATTTTATTTTATATTAAAAAAAGAATTTATAAATATGAATATGTATTTGGATACATTAATTGATATACAGCAAAACTAGTATACAAATGTGTAACAAAAGTGTATATTACAAAAGATAAAGATATTACAAAAGATAAAGATTTTGATTTGGACAAAAAAAAATTGATACATATGTCTATCCAAAGAACTCTAAACTATTGAAAAACTTAAAAGAATAGCATAAACAAAAATTACAAAAATTGAATCAGAAAAAGAAACCTTCTCTATCTCTTTAGTTATTTTCTATCTGTGCTTCAAATAAATTTTTTAGCTTTGTTATACTCTTCCTATACTTCATGATCAATGACGGATGATTTAAGAGACAGGAGACCATGCCCCCAAAATTTTTGAAAATTTTTAAAATAATATACTTATATATTTAACATTTTTAATTTTTTAAAAAAATTTTAAATTATGTATAGTTTATATATTAGAAATCGATGAAAATTAAATTTTATATATATATATATATATATATATATATTTATAACACAACATTTAATGTTAATAAATAATAAAACATAAAATCAAGTATAATAAATTATATTTAATAAGATATTTTTTATTTTCTTTTTTATTGTCTATTGAGTTTATCACATATTTGTATTCATTTTTCACTCTCACATGTTTTTATTTTTGTTTTTGTTTATGAAAAAAAAAGTAAGTTAGACACACACTCATTATTTTTACTCTCATTTATCCATCTGTTTTCTTTCATTCTTGAAGAAAAAAAGTAACTTTTTTTTATCTAACTTGATAGTAAAATATTAGTTTAATAGTTAACATTATCTTTTTATTCTCATAAATCTTTGAATATTCATTTTTTATTAGAAGAGAAAATAATACAAGTGTTTTTTCATAACTGATTTTAATTGTGGCTCAATTATCATAAATTTTCTTTTAGTAATTGCATATAGTTGAATTTTTTATTTGATTATGATAAATTATTTTTTAATCTTAAACTTAAAAAAGTAGATATATTTATGAAAAATAAAAGAATAGATTTGTTATGAAATAAAGTGAATAATAAAGAGAATAATAGATAATAGTGAAGAAACAATAGAGAATAGAGAATGAGAGAATAGGGAGCAACTCATCTGTGTCATGTCAAACAAGACAATCATTTTGATTTGTAAACTTCTGGTTTACTATGACATACATTTTAATTGTACTAATAAACTTGTAGTACAAACTATAAGAGAATGTTGATAATTTCTCCAACACACTTT